>PVMK01124404.1_pt1 | contig 39990 bp, 27 predicted proteins | sample 1853481 | NCBI WGS metagenome assembly PVMK01 (sample SAMN08533507, study PRJNA380276) | Marine sediment metagenome, whole genome shotgun sequencing project.
AGTCGAGTCATCTTCATGATAATATGTGAATACTTCCCACTGGTTGGCCGCATTGAGAATCACCGCTGATCGAGGCCGAGATTCGGTCGCTATTCGGGCAACGATTGATCTGTAGTCAGCTCGCGCATAATTCGGATCGGAATACATATTCTGTAAAGAATGACCAGTTCCCCAGAAGATTAAGCCAACCAGGATAAGAGCCAGAAACCTGACCAAGATCGATCCCTTCCCTATGGAGGCATGCCCAAAAAGAGACCAAAGTCCAGTCCCGGCCGCTAGACAAAGGGGCGGAACTGTCACTAATAAAAATTTATTAAATGCGGGCCTTGTGGTTCCTGCTAACCACATTAAAGTAACCGGCAGCAATAAGCTTACTAACAATACAACGGTATATGAAACTGATTTCCTAAAGATTTTTCGACCTAGATACAACCCCAATCCAGCAGCCATTCCATATGCTAATATTGGTACGAATACCGCTTCAAGTTCAATGGTTGGACCAAAAGTCATCCACTTTCCACTTTCCAACAAGAAAGAGGGCAATGCCATGCGAGATGAAGCCTTTCCGGTTGCTTGCCTGATGTAAATAGGTAGCCAGGGCCCAAAAATTAGCAAAATCGAAAGCATTATCCCAGCCCATCCAGCAAGATAGCGTCCGCTAGTAGTCAAAGAACCTTGATCGATGATAGCGATGGCCTTGGAATCTATCGTATTATTCTTGGTTTTTGGTCTCCACCAGATCAACCATACGAGGAAGATTAGGTTTTGTCCAAGGAGTACTGCAGGGAAGAAATAGTGAGTATATAAGCCCGCGACGGCCGTTAAGATGTAAGCGATTACCAATGAGGCACGCCAGCCAGGTGCCTGCAATATTCGAACCAGGAGCAACGTCGAAAGTAGCGCTAGAAAAGCCAGCATCTCGTACATGCGGGCTTCCTGACTGTAATATATTAAAGCAGGATTGATGGCGGCAAGCAGGGCGCCGGCGATCGCCGCGTATTGCCAGATGGTTCCCAGGAGCTGCCGGCCCAAGGTAAATATAAAAGCTACGATAGCAACTCCGAGGAAGGCAGAAAAAGAACGAAAGGCAAATTCGGAGCTACCCACAAATTCCCGCCATACTCGAAGCAGTAAATAATATAAGGGCGGATGAATATCGCTGGCAGTGCCCTCGATAATCAGAGTGATGGTTCGTTCGCTTAGCCGGGCACTATTTCCCTCGTCATGCCAAAAGGACTGGCTTTCAAGCAGATGGAATCGCAAGAACGTCGCCAGCAGCAAAATGAAAATTAGAATAAAGAGCGGGAATAGCCGCTTCATCTCTTCACTATTTCTGCTTAGGCGAGAGGATACCAAGAAGCCAAAAGAACAGGATGGCGCCGCTGGTTAAAGCAATAACTGGGCGTAATTGTTGCCTACGATAAATCATTTCAGATTTAGGTTCCACAGCCGATGATTCGCTTGAGGAAGTGTAATCTGTCAAAGTATTCCATGCCTGTGTGGGTGTAAAGTCAGGTTCAAGGAGACGGAAATAATACCAAGGTTGGCCCAACTCCGAATCTGACGCTCTCTTAAAAAACCAATAATTGATGACGCCTACCCAAGGCCATTCTGTCTGTGCTCTCTCGTAGGCTTGTACTGCATATCGTCCTTGTTGTTCGGCGTCGACACGACCGTAGGGTTCATCCATCTCCTCAGGTACTGTATTCCAACCTGCTTCGCTTATCCAGATTGGTTTCTGAGCATCGCCATACTTGACCATGACATCACGCAATAACAGCACATGGGGATAGTTAATTACTGTAGGTCGCAATCTTTGATCCGTAGGACCGGACCACAAACCGTACCCCTGTGCAGATAAGATATCGAAACAATCCCCGGCTCCAGCCCGATACATGCGCTGAAGGAATACAAGATCATTCAAGTCACGCCCATCCAAGGCAACGGTAGGCGAAAGTGCCCCCGCCAATATAATGGCCTCTGGGTTGGCCAATTTTATACGCCGATACCCTTCACACAATAGTTCGGTGAAAGTTTCAGGATTAACGTTTTGTTCGCCCCATTCGGGATATATATTGGGCTCATTCCAAAGCTGGTAATAAGTAATCCTGTCACGATATCTCGCTGCGACTGCCTCGACAAAATCCCCATAATCCTCAAAGTCGTCTGGCGGCGCATGAGTGCCAATCGTATCTGTCATCACTCTAGTCCAAGCTGGTGGATTATCAAGTCGAGCTATGATTTTGATGTCATTTTCTATGGCCAAATCGACGATATTGTCATACTTTGCCCAGGCATCAACCCCAGCTGGATCATTTCGAGTATCTTCGAAATTATTCTTGCCATGAATCTCGATATCCTCCCAAGGAAATTGTTGGCGAATATAAACGATTCCAGCATCACTCAACAATTGCAAGCTCTCCTGCCGTACCTCTGGCAACACTTCTTGTTGTAAAAAGGTATTCATGCCATAGGGGACTACGTCAGAGTAGTTTACGACAACATCTCTCGCTTGATCAGGCTGTGGACGAATAGCGCTGTATAGCCAATGGGTTAATCCGCGTAACTGACCAGGAAGCTCCTCTTCACCCGTTAGTTCGTAAAACGATCTAGAATCAGGCCATAAAGCAACCAGCAATAGGATTACCGATAGTACTGGGACAAGCCATCGTGACATAGAGCATGATTATACCTCAGCCTTGAGGTCGGGCTTTGTCGGCCTGTTTTTATATGATAAACTCTAATTCATAGCTGTTGGAGTGTGGGGGCGCACCAGTCTGCTGCCCTACCTATACGCATTGTTTTGTCAAAGGAAACCATGCTAACAACCGTCGAGAAAGTACTCTTTGTCCTTCTAGTGATCACCTCCGGCATTGCCGCTTATATCACGTTCAGCCAGATGGCCCGAACGATCTTAAGAGGTCAAGGCAAGATTCGAATAAACAATGTCTGGCGGGCACTGTGGAACACCCTGATGGCCTTCATCAACCAAGGCGGAATAATCCACCGCAGGCGAATAACCTCTATTTTTCACTATGCCATTGCCTGGGGTTTTATCTTCTACGGTCTGGTTAATCTCGTGGACGTGGTAGAAGGATATATTCCAGGCTTTGTCTTTTTAGGGGATGGATCTGCCGGTGATATATATCGCCTTTTGGCTGACCTTCTCACCGTTTCGGCACTGATTGGCACAATATATTTCTTATTGCGCCGCTTTGCTGCCAAAGACCAGCGCTTAACGATTAATGACAATGTCACTGTTTACCCAAATGCGGATAAAGGTATTCGTAGGGACTCATTAATTGTTGTTTTATTTTTACTTCTTCACCTAGGATTCCGTTTCCTCGGGCAAAGTTTCCTTGTCGCCTCCGAAGGAGGCGATCAATGGCAGTTATTTGCAAACCTGTTATCAAACCTGTGGGTCGGACCATTATCATCAGAAGCTTTAAACCTTGGCTGGCATATTTCTTGGTGGATTGCTTTAAGCGTAATTCTTGTTTTTCTGCCCTACTTTCCTTATAGCAAACATGCGCATTTATTTATGGGCCCTATCAATATCAGCACCCGCCCAAAGCGAAATTCATTAGGGGCTTTGGAATCTCTTGATTTTGAGGACGAGACCATTGAACAATTTGGTGCTGCCCATCTAACGGATTTATCCCAAACGCAGGTATTGGACGCGTTTGCCTGTATTATGTGCAACCGTTGCCAGGATGCCTGCCCAGCATATGTTACTGGAAAAGAGCTTTCACCAGCGGCGATTGAGGTAAATAAACGTTACTACATTCGTCAACAAATGTCCTCGTTGGCCAAGGGGGATGCAGATGAGGCTATTCTTCTAGATTATGCTATTAGCGAGAGTGCCCTGTGGGCTTGCACTGCCTGTGGTGCATGTATTGAGGTTTGCCCAGTCGGAAATGAACCGATGTTTGACATCATGAACATGCGCCAAAATCAGGTGCTAATGGAAAGCACCTTCCCTCAAGAGCTAAAGTCTGCTTTTAATGGCATGGAGCGCTTAGCCAATCCTTGGGGAATGAGTGACGATCGCATGGCCTGGGCCCAGCCATTAACATTTGATGTACCTAGCGTGGAAGAAAATCCTGATTTCGAGGTGCTTTACTGGGTTGGCTGCGCGGGCGCATTTGATCCCAATGCCCAGGAAATTGCTCGTTCGATGGCAACTGTACTACACAATGCCGGTGTGAGTTTTGCCGTACTAGGCAATAATGAATCCTGCACCGGGGACAGCGCCAGAAGAGCCGGCAATGAATACCTATTTTTTGAACTTGCCCAAATGAATATCGAAAATCTAAAAAGTATAGGGGCAGATACCAAACGAATTGTTACTACCTGTCCCCATTGCTTCCATACCCTGGGTAAAGAATACCAAGATTTCGGGGGCCATTTTCAAGTCATGCACCATACACAATACATTGCCGATTTAGTTGGCAAGGGGATACTTACATTGAAGAATGGTAATGTCTTGGAAACGGTCACTTTTCACGATCCTTGTTATCTCGGTCGCCATAACGGCATTTATGACGAACCACGCCAAAATCTAGCCAAGGCTGGCTACACTTTATTAGAAATGGACCGTAGTAAGGATGGCTCGTTTTGCTGCGGCGCCGGGGGGGCTCAAATGTGGAAAGAGGAAGAGCCTGGCAAGGAAGCAATTAGCACAAATCGTTTCGCCGAGGCTCAAGCTACTGGAGCGAATACACTGGCTACTGGATGCCCATTTTGTGCCATAATGATGAAGGACGCGAATACACAAGCGGGCGATGAGATGCAGGTTAAGGATGTGGCACAAATTATCGCAGATGCAATAAGCTAGAATCGTCGTTAGGTGAAAGGATCCATGTCGAAACACATATCATATTTTGCGTTTGCCCGGCTAATTGCCATGATTCCGATTTTAGCCTTATCTGGTCTGGCTTGCAGCAATATTCTAAGTAACGACCCTTACCAAGAAAGTTTTGACACTGCTGGAAAATGGGGGGTTGGCACAACGGCCGATGTAGAAGGTAAAGTCGACAACGGCGTCTATGAAATGTATGTGAAAGACAATCATGGCATCTATTTTGCTTCGGCGGGTGAAAATTTTTCTGATGGGAACTATACGGTCGAAGCAACTCAGATCGATGGACCATTAAATAATGGCTATGGTCTGTTGTTTCGTTTAGATGAGGCCTCCGACACATTTTATTCCTTTGAAGTGAGCGGGGATGGCTATATCTGGGTTGGCTACTGCAGCAACCTCTGTACGGATGAGGCCGTTGCGTTAGCCGGTGGCGATTGGTTTCGCTCGGCGGCGGTTAATACTGGCTTACACGAAACCAATAGATTGCGGGTTGTCGTCGAGAGTCCTCAGATGACTTTCTTTGTCAATGGCCAAGAAGTGGCCAGGACATCGGATTCTCGGTTAGCTGAAGGAGATATCGCAGTCATGGTTGAAGCACTTGGGGAAAGAGGTGTACGTGTCGTCTTCGATAACATCGAAGTTTCACAGAATTAACAAATACCATTGTTCATTTCCATTCTCAAGACCTCAATAATTGATGACTGACGAACAAAACGAACCCCAACTTAAAACGCAAAAACAGCGAATTTCTTTACTGGTATCTCTGCTAGCGATTGTGATATTGGTGCTACTCGCCTGGCGATTTATATCTAGTCGTAATACTCAACCACAGACTGAACCATATTTGGAATCATTTGAATCGGTTGGAGATTGGACGGCCGGTGAAGGGGCCAATGCTGAAGGCATAATCGTTGACGGTGCTTATCAGATGTCGGTAGAACTGAGCGGTGACATCTTCTGGGCAACAGCCGGACAAAATTTCGCTGATGGAAGTTTTGAAGTCGAAGCAACGCCTGTGGACGGAGTCGTCGACAATGGATATGGAATGCTCTTCCGGATCAACAGTGACGGCAACGAATTCTATGTCTTTAAGGTGAGTAGCGATGGATATGTTTTCGCTGGATTGTGCAGTGATAAATGCCTTGAGCAGCAAGTATTATTGGAGACGGATTGGTTCGCCTCGCCTGCTGTTAAATCAGGAATGGGAGTAACGAATGTACTACGGGCCGAACTCTCCGGGCCTGATATGATTTTTTATGTCAACGATGAAGAAGTGGGTCGGGCCAAGGATGATTCAGTGAGTAAAGGTGACATTGGGTTGTTGGCAGAGACGTTTGCACCTGGTGGTTTGCGAGTAGCCTTTGATAATTTTAGCGTTCAGCCACTTACATCAGAGTAGTTTCGTCTAATCCGCGGAGCCAGGTAACTATGCTGCGCTCGGCTAACACGACATTTTTTCTACAAAATTTCAGGAATTAACAGCCTCTCGAATCTGGCAACTTGGCTGATCCTAAGAAAACAATTTAGCCCATAATCACAATACATATCGTAGCAACAATTACTGCAAAATGACCAAATCGGACTTACATTGAGTTATACTAGTGAAATAATAAAGTCGGGTCAGTTTGGCCCCCTGGCACAGCTAGGTATGAATGATTGAAACAATAGAAGACGAGCTAACCAAAACCATTTCCAACCGAGAAGAGGTTCTGGAAGATTACCGTTTGGCTTTTCAGAGCAGGCAAGTCAGCCTGGTCGGCAGGCGGGAGGTATTAAGTGGCAAAGCCAAATTTGGAATCTTTGGCGACGGTAAGGAAGTGGCTCAGATCGCTATGGCAAAAGTATTTAAGCCTGGTGATTTTAGATCTGGTTATTACCGAGATCAAACTTTGATCTTTGCCCTAGGTATGACCACTTTTCGAGAATTTTTCGCCCAACTATATGCTCACGCGGACGTTACAGCTGATCCAAACTCAGCCGGTCGTCAGATGAATGCCCACTTTGCTACGCGTCTGCTAGATGAAAATGGTAACTGGAAACGACTCGTCAATATGTATAATAGCTCGGCCGATTTATCGCCAACTGCATCACAGATGCCGAGGTTGGTGGGTCTGTCTTACGCCAGTCGTCTATACCGTGAATTAGAAGAACTGCAAGAATTTGGCGAATTCTCCAACAATGGCAATGAAATCGCCTTCGGAACTATCGGCAATGCTAGTTGTGCCGAAGGAATGTTCTGGGAATCAATCAATGCGATTGGCTTATTGAAAGGACCTATGGTTCTATCCATCTGGGACGATGGTTACGGTATCTCAGTTCCCAATGAGTACCAGGTTGCCAAGGCTAATATCTCTGAATTGCTCAAGGGTTTTCAGCGCGATGATGGATCATCGGCCGGCTTCGATATCTATTCGGTCAAAGCCTGGAACTATCCAAAACTGATTAGTGTCTATCGTCAGGCGGCCGAAACTGCTAGATCTGCCCATGTTCCGGCGATAATACATGTGCAGGAGATGACCCAGCCTCAGGGACATTCAACCTCAGGTAGTCATGAACGCTATAAATCTCCTGATCGATTGAAATGGGAGCGGGATCATGATTGCCTGGTAAAGATGCGCCAGTGGATTCTCGACCATGATCTTTTCACCGAAGTAGAATTGGAACAGCTCGAGAATGAAAGCAAGGAATTGATTGAAGATATCCGTAAGAATGCCTGGGAATCCTTCATCAATCCTATTCGCCAGGAAATCCAAACGGTAGTCGATATATTTGAATCCGCCTGCCTGTCGTTAGAGCAAAGTAATGAACTGAAGGTTATCAATCGGCGTTTATTACGCACGCCAGTTCCTCATCGGCGCACCGTTCTTAGCGCGATTCACCAATCTTTGCTTTTGTTAAAAGAGGATAGCTCGGATTGCAGGAACCGACTCATAGCCGTTAAACAAAGATTGGAATTCGAGGGCCGACAACTCTATAACACCCATTTATACAGCCAGTCAGCCGATTCAGCTCTACAAGTTGAGGAAATCAAACCTATCTATACACCGGATTCCCCACTTATAAGCGGCTATGAAATATTGAATGCTTGTTTCGATGCCATGCTATCTCGTGATCCGCGGGTTATTGCTTTTGGACAGGACTTGGGTCGATTAGGAGATGTTAATCAGGGCTTTGCAGGTCTGCAAACAAAATATGGCAAGTTGCGGGTATCTGACACGGGCATTCGTGAAGTAACCATTGTTGGTCAAGCGATAGGAATGGCTCTGCGTGGTTTGCGCCCCGTAGCCGAGTTGCAATATCTTGATTACCTGATTTATGCGCTGCAACTTATTTCTGATGATTTAGCAACATTACACTGGCGAACTAAAGGGGGTCAAAAAGCCCCTGTTATTTTACGGACTAGGGGACATCGCTTGGAAGGTATCTGGCATTCTGGATCCCAGATGGCCGGCATAATCAATCTAACTCGTGGCGTTCACCTATTAGTACCAAGGGATATGACCCAAGCAGCCGGCTTTTACAATACCCTATTACGCTCTGACGAACCGGGAATCGTTGTCGAGGTGCTTAATGGCTACAGGTTCAAGGAACGGCTACCAGGCAATATTGGCGATATAACAGTGCCTCTGGGTATCCCACAAGTATTGCGACCGGGAGAAGATCTTACGTTAGTTACCTATGGCGCATTATGCCGTATCGCTTTGGAAGCAGCGGAATCCTTGAGCCGAGTTGGCGTCGAGGTCGAGGTTATCGATGTCCAGTCGCTTTTGCCCTTTGACAGACCAGGCATCATTGTTGAGTCACTAAAAAAGACAGGTCATATTCTATTTGTTGACGAAGACGTACCGGGTGGCGCTACTGCTTTCATGATGCAAGAAGTATTAGAGACCCAGGGTGGTTTCTGGTGGTTAGATTCTGAACCCAAGACATTAACTGCCAAAGAACACCGGCCAGCCTATGGTTCTGATGGTGACTTCTGGTCCAAACCAAACGCCGTCGAGATTTTTGAGATCATCTACGAGATCATGCATGAGGTGGACCCTGGTCGCTATCCCATTTATTATAAATGAGTCTGCCCAATAATTTTTTGCGCATGCGGAACAAGATTAATCGATAAGATTAACACCAAGTGTTTGTTATCTCTATCTGTTTAAGGAATTAATCATGGCGACTGAAGTCATAATGCCAAGTCTAGGCGAGAGTGTTTTTGAGGGAATGATTGCTGCCTGGCTAAAGACCGAAGGGGACACGATCCAACAATTTGAGCCAATTTTGGAGATTGAAACCGATAAGGTGACAACTGAAGCAACAGCTGAAGTTGCAGGAACGCTGCTTAAAATATTGGTTCAGGTTGGTGAAACCGTGCCCGTCGGAACAGTTCTAGGTTACATTGGAGAACCAGACGAAAACCTAGATGAGTTGCTTGAATCTGGAGAGCGAGATTCGGTTGAAAATAAGATATCCGAACAGATGACTAGAGAATCGTTTACTCACAGTTCGATGGCCCCGAATCTAGTCACCCAACCACCCAGCAATGGCCCTGCAAAGAGAACATCACGCCGCTATAGTGGAAGAATTAGCCCAGTGGTAGGTCGCATTGCTGAAGAACATGACGTGGACTTAAATCTGATAGATGGCACTGGTAAGAATGGGCGTATCACTAAGAAGGATATTCTAGCATTTATCGGACAACGCGAAAAAGGTCAGAGGGTCAAGCCGACACCATCGGTAGCTATCGCGGATCAAAAAGAGGATATGAGGCCTTCTGATCAAGAGGTGGCACCTGGAGAGATAATACAGCTCTCCAATATTCGCAGAGCGATTGCCGAACATATGGTGCGCAGCAAACAGACAAGCCCTCATGTAACGACAGTATTTGATGTCGATTTCTCCGCCGTGACGGCTCATAGATTGGCGAATAAAGTTCAGTTTGCTCGTGATGGTGCCAAATTGACCTTTACCGCCTATGTCATAGCTGCCATAGTACAGGCCTTACGAGCTCACCCTAATGTCAATAGTACATGGACTGATGAAGGTATATTGTTGAAAAAAGACATTAATGTAGGAATGGCAACTGCAATTTCTGACGGCTTGATCGTCCCGGTGATTAAGAACGCCGATGCCTTGAGTCTATTGGGTTTAACGCGTTCGATAAATGACTTGTCAAAAAGGGCTCGCCTCAATCAACTGCAGCCGGATGAAGTACAAGGGGGGACATTTACCTTAACCAATCATGGCGTGTCAGGAAGTCTATTCGCTACACCAATTATCAACCAACCCCAGTGTGGCATTCTTGGACTGGGCAAGATTGAGAAGAGGGTCAAAATCATCGAAGACGCGATCGCTGTTCGCCCAATGTCCTATGCTAGTCTTACATTTGATCATCGCATGTTGGACGGTGCATCGGCTGACAACTTCATGAGCACTTTCAAAGATACCCTCGAAAATTGGTCATGATTATCGCTCGAAAGCGAACTTGTTTTGACAATATAGTAGCCTGACTACAAAAACAAGCTTCTAATTCGCTCCACGCTGATCAAGATGCATTCATTTTTGAATGGCTTAACTCGTAAAGTAGCACGGTAGCTGCTGTCGCCAAATTTAATGAAGAGGCGGCACCATGCATAGGTATGGACACAGAGAGATCGGCCGTCTCAACCACCTCTGCTGTCAATCCTCCCTTTTCATTCCCCAGCAAAAGCACACTAGGAAATCGGTAATTTGCCTCGTGATAAGTCAGCTTAGCATGAGCTGACGTCGCTATGGAATGTAATTGATTCTCGTCAATCCATTGTTGTAGCGTGCCAAGATCGTCCACTTGGCAATGAGGAACTGAAAATAAAGTACCCATACTTGCTTTAACCGCTGTGGGATGGTACGGATCAACTGATGAACCTACTACGAACAGCCCAGAAGCACCAGCAGCGTCGATAGATCTAATAATCGTTCCAAGATTTCCCGGCTCAGAAACATTAACTAAAGCCACAAAAACATTGTCAGAGCCAATAGTCAATGTTTCAAGATCTGTCCAAAGATTACTGACAATTGCACTTAGACCAACTGGTCGTTCTCTTGTCGAGATCGATTTGAATACCTCTGCTGTCAACACCAGGCAGCGAATACCCGCCTGCTTCTGGCCAGAAACGGCTTGTTTTGCATATTTACTGGTCAACAATTCCGGCGAATAAAAAATCGTCTCGATATTTGCGCTACTTTCAATCGCCGACAATACCACTCTCAGCCCCTCTATAAAGAATACCTGCTCCCGTAATCGATATTTCTTTTGTCGAAGCCGTTTGATGCGCTTTACCTGAGAATTACTGGTGCTTGAAATCATTGAGATTGTATAATTTAACCTTATAGCGAGTTGGAATATCCGATTTCTACTGCTGAATTTCAGGCGATTGGAACAATAAAAAAAGCGTTCGTGCCAATGATTTATCACACAAACGCCTACCTTATAGATTAATTTTGAATTTTCCTACCCACTCATGCTGGCGGCACTGCTGTCGTTGGCAATTTTGGTTGCGCGTGCTTCCGTGGCTTAGCTTTTGCTTTGACCACCGGTAATAGGGTTACGTCTGTAACCTCCTTCATCCGTTCGACAAAGACAAATTCCAAGTCCTGGCGTAGCTTCTTAGGGATCTCTTGCAGATCTGACTCATTCTTCTTGGGTAAAACAAGCGTCTTAATTCCAACACGTCTCGCCGCAAGCGCTTTTTCACGAACCCCGCCGACAGGTAAAATTCGGCCGCGCAAGGTGATTTCACCGGTCATACCAACATCTCGACGTATTGGCTGTCGAGTATAGGCCGATATGAGCGCGGTAGCCATAGCTGCCCCGGCCGAAGGGCCGTCCTTGGGCACAGCTCCCTCAGGAATATGAATGTGAATATCGGTATTTTCGAAGATATCGTCATCAATGCCAAAGAACTCTGCCGTGCTGCGGGTATAACTTAGAGCTGCCTGGGCACTCTCCTGCATGATATCGCCCATCTGGCCGGTTAACGTCAAAGTCCCCTTGCCGGACATCACTGTTACTTCAATAAATAGAATATCGCCACCAGCAGCCGTCCAGGCCACGCCAGTAGCAACGCCTATCTCATCTTCTTCATGCATTAGCTCAGGTATAACACGAGGAGGCCCAAGCATTTCAGTCAACATTTTTGCTGTGACGCGTTTTGCATGCTTTTTTCCTTCAACATAGCGACGGGCGATCTTTCGGCAAACGTTTGCGAGCTCACGATCCAAGTTTCTCACGCCTGATTCATACGTGTATTGCCGAATAATCATTTTGATCGCTTCATCTTCAAATCGAATGCCTACTAAATCCAGGCCATGTTCTTTCAGTTGTCGAGGAATCAGGAATTGACGACTAATTTCCAATTTTTCTTCTTCCAGATAGCCGGGGAATTCGATCACCTCCATTCTGTCCTGGAGGGCTGGAGGTACGGTATCCAACATATTGGCTGTTGTCACAAATAAGACATCAGATAAATCGTAATCGAGATCTAAATAGTGATCGACAAAGGCTTTGTTTTGTTCCGGATCAAGAACCTCTAGCAGCGCCGCGGCTGGATCTCCCCGAAAATCTTGACCCAGCTTGTCAACCTCATCAAGCATAAACAAGGGGTTAACTGTGCCTGCTCGTCGCATGGCATGGATGATTCGACCTGGTAAAGCACCTATGTAAGTACGCCGGTGACCGCGAATCTCTGCTTCATCCCGAACGCCTCCTAAGCTAATGCGTAGGAATTCTCGATTTAGGGATTTGGCAATTGCTTGGCCCAAGGAAGTTTTTCCAGTGCCAGGCGGGCCGACAAAACATAGTATGGGTGTTCGCATCTCATCTGAAGCGATGCTCTTAACTGCTATATATTCAAGAATGCGATCTTTAATTTTAGCGAGACCATAATGATCAGCATCTAATACCGAAGCAGCGTGCTTCACATCTAAATTGTCATCCGATGTTTCAATCCAGGGCAACTCCAGTATCCAGTCTAAATAAGTGCGAATGACGCCAATCTCTGGGGCCATTGGGGGCATGCTATTTAGTCGATTCAACTCTTTATCGACCTTGGCTTGTACCTCATCCGGCAAGGCCTTGTCTTCGAAGGCCTCGCGCAATTCAGCCAACTCCTGGGTGAAGGCATCCATTTCACCCAATTCACTCTGGATGACTCGCATCTGCTCGCGCAAGAAATGTTCCCGCTGCATTTTGTCAACTTCTTGCTGAACCTGAGAATGAATTTGGTCTTCCATCTCCAGAACATCCAGCTCCCGAGCGAGAATAATGCTGACCTTTTGCAACCGGCTCGTTGGATCAAATGTTTCCAGAATCTCTTGCTTGGCGTGAACGGGCAAATCCATGGCCGAAGCAATAAAATCTGCCAGCCAGCCAGGTTGATCAATATTGATGGCAAAAGCGTAAACTTCCTCGGGCATTTTTCGGTTCAGTTCGGCGACCTTCTCAAAAAGGGCTGTAACGGCCCGCATCAATGCTTCTGTTGTATTTTGCCATTCGTCAGGTTCTTGTACCGGTCGGACACGGACTCTGATATACGGATCCCACTGAGTGAATTCTAGAATCTCTACCCGACGCCTTCCCTGAGCGAGAACACTTGTTGTGGAGTCTGGCATGCGTAATGAACGACCAATGACTACCTCTGTACCCAAGCGAAAAATATCTTCTTCTGTCGGATCAAATATTTCTCCGTCCTCTTGAGCAGAAACCACCAAACTCTCGTTATTGGCAATGGCAGCCTGTATAGCAGCAAGAGATCGTTCACGACCAACGAACAAAGGCATTACCATTTGAGGAAACAAAACCAAGTCCCGCAAAGGCAAAAAAGGGCGTTCCAAGATGCCATCTTCGAGCTGAAGGGCTTCCTCATCATCAAAGAGATCTTCAGAAAATGGCATAGCCATGCCCATGAAGTCGGGGTAGGCTCCTAAGTCATATCGTTCGTCATCTATCATCTTTTCATGTCCCGAAAAAGCACTTATCGCCAAGGAGGATTTAGAAATTAACGGTCGAATATAAAATCGGCGTTACTTGAATGGAATCTATCCCCATTGGCTAGCATCTTTGATTGTAGAGCTTCCCATTGATTAAGCAAGTCGCCAACGACAAATATTGATCCCGTAACACAAATAAGATCCTCGGGGTCGGCCGCCTTCCAAGCAGCTAACAAGGCATCGGCCACATTATCACTAACCTGAGACATTTGACCTATTTCGGCTGCCAGACGCGACAATTCACTTGGAGGGCAAGCCCGAGGATGAGTAGAAGCAGTGATGAAAGTTTGATGGGCTTGAGGTAATAAGGCTTGCATGATTCCGATAACATCCTTATCGGCCGTTACACCTAATACCAAAAAAATTTCTTGGTATTGGTAATTCTCTTTCAGCGCTAAGACCAATTTTTCAGCAGAATCAACGTTATGAGCACAATCAACCAATACTGTTGGCTGACCATTCCCTTGAGTTAGGGTTTGCAAACGCCCTAGCCATTCTACCGTCGCCAACCCTAACTGAGCCTTTTCCGCCGATAGGTCCGGGAAATGTGACCGCACCTTATCCAGAGTGGCTAAGGCGACAAGTGCATTTTCGACCTGATGGTACCCCATTAAAGCGATAGAAAAATGTGCTCCAGTCTGAATAAATGTTCCAGAAGGCGCGCGCGTAATGATTATCTCTTGCCCATTAATCGTATCTATTTGTGCATCGGCCGACTTTGGTAAAATGAGTCGACAATCCCAGTCTCGACCGATCAAAGTAAAAGGTGAATTATTCGATCTGGCAATGCTTGCCAGTCGATTCTCTGCTTCGACAGCTTGAGGCGCAGAAACAACTGGGATGCCTGGCTTGATGATGCCACCTTTTTCTGCTGCGATTTCATCCAAGGTGTTTCCCAGCAAATAAGTGTGATCAAGACTAAGAGAAGTGATTGCTGAAACGAGGGGTGTCAAAATATTGGTTGCATCCAAACGACCCCCAAGTCCGACCTCGACTACGGCGATGTCTACTTGTTCGTCACTGAAATATCGAAATGCCATAGCCGTTATTAACTCATACCAAGTTAAACCAGGCACAAGTTCTGTGGCTGATCTTAGATCACCGGCGATGTGGACAACCCGATCAGGAGCTATTCGGCCGTTACTGTCCTCTTGGGAAACCACACGAATTCGATCGCGGAAATCCTGTAAATGCGGAGACGTATAGAGCCCAACTTTAAGACCAGTCAAACGCAAAATCTCCGCGCACATAGCTGCAACTGAGCCTTTACCTTTTGTGCCGGCGATGTGTATCGATGGAAAGTCTAGATGCGGGCTACCAAGTTGTTCAAGCAGCTTAGCAGGGCGATCCAAGCTATAGTTTTCTGGCGCATATTGATCCAACCTTCGGTGTTCTAAATTTATGAAACCTTGGAGATAATCTAGCGCCTCTTTATACGAATAAAACATGGATGCGAATTGTAGCCAATTAGTGAAACCAAGCAATTAACTTGTTTTGACAAACAGAATGCAGATAGCTACACTCGCTCTATTAATTTAATAATAAGCGGAATATGAGCGGTCTATTTCGCTGGGCATTTGCCATTTCGCCAGGCAAATATCCATATTCAATTAAGGAATATACATATAATGAGTCTGGTTGAACTCCATGGCGCTGTTTCGTGGACGACACTTATCTTCTTTGCCTTGATGGGATTATGGGGACTTATTCGGGCGCTGCGAAAGTACGGCGTCGATGGCAGCTTTATGGGGGCCATGGTAATTGGAGAAGGATTGTTTATCGTACAAGCGCTAATAGGTCTAATTTTAGTAATTACTGGCGCGCTCCCTGGCCGTACAGTTCATTTTTTGTACGGTATTTTTGCTTTGGTTGCCTTACCCGGTCTTTTCGCTTATCTGAAGGGTGAAGACGACAATCAAGCCCAATGGTATTATGCTATCGCCATATTGTTTTTGGCCGGTGTATCTTTAAGGGCTATCGACACTGGAGCTTGAATCTACAAACGGTAGGCTTGATAGGGACCGGCTCTAGAGAAATATCGAATAGCCAACTTATTTTGGCAAGCTCCGACCTTTAATGGTGCGCCGAATTATTAGGTTAGAGCTGCGCCATCTGACTCGAATATAGGAACATGGCTGTCCGCTTCCTCATATTAGTCTATCAGATCTTCAGTTGCCTTGGAGTAAATCTTAGTATCAGGGCCGGCATGAAAAAAGGCGACGAGCTCAACCAACCCCAAATGTAACGAAAGCCATCACCTAAGTCGGACCATTTAGAATTCGATTGGCTATCCTCAGGTCTATTCGGATTAGCATCACGGCGTGCAGGTTGAGATACATGAACAACCAATTATGGCTTATTAGCTGCCTGGGCGATCACCATATCAATACCAATTATCGGTTGAATAGGCAGGACGCCAAGCAACAAAGCTGCCTGAGGAACCGTGGCGATATTCATAACCCCTTGCAACATTTGGTTTAACCCACGAACGCGGGTTAAATGTTGTTCAGGCACCATGAGGAAAGTAGAAGTAGCCATCGCCGGCCAGTGGAAGCTCCATAAAGAAAGCGGGGAAATTATAAAAAAGTAATTATTTTTACGGAGCGCTAACAAAGGCGTGTTACAATGCAGTCCGGTAGATCACAATATTTGATTAGTAGGAGAAATTAATGGCAAATACTGCGAATGTAATCGAAGTTAGCGAAGCAACTTTTGAAAGGGATGTTATTCAACAATCACATGGCAAGCCGGTCGTGGTGGACTTTTGGGCAGCCTGGTGCGGTCCTTGTCGGATGTTAGGACCCATACTCGAACGCCTAGCAGCCGAACCTGATAGCGGATTTGTATTGGCTAAGGTGGATGTTGATGCCAATCCTAGCCTATCTATGCGTTATGGTATTCAGGGGATTCCAGCGGTTAAGGCTTTTCATGATGGCGAAGAAGTTGGGCAGTTCGTGGGCGCCCAACCCGAACCAATGGTGCGCCAATTCTTGAAGGACATCGCTCCAACCGAAGCCGATAAGGCTGCCACATCGGCCGAAGATCTGCTTAGTAACCGCAGTTGGGCTGAGGCCGAGTTGCTCTTTCGTCAGCTATTGGAAGAAGAGCCGGAGAATATCGAGGCTCAGCTTGGCTTAGCTAGATCCTTAATCGGCCAGGGAGAAGGTTGTAAGGCTAAATTCTATCTCGATAACCTAGTGCAGGATGCTGCTTCAATGGTTCAGGCAGAACCTATGTTACCTCTGGCTGAGTATATGTGTGCGGCGGAAAAGAGAAATGACAATGCTGAAATTACACCTATCGAAGCTCAATATCGTCAAGCCGCTCGTTTATTACGTGACGGGAAATATGCGCCCGCGTTGGATGGGCTACTTGATGTTCTTCGTTCCAACAAGAACTACCGGGATGGCCAAGCCAAAGCTGTCATGATCGGAGTTTTCGAGCTATTAGGTAATGAAGATCCATTGACGAATGCCTATCGTCGAGAGATGGCATCCGTTCTTTTCTAGATTCTGCTCGTATGAATAGGGGTGTCGTACCATTTGCGCACCCCTATTCTAATTTATTTCCCTGTGCCTACAGCATTCCTCATCCATCCAAAAAATCTGGTCATCCCTTCCTAATAATGTCAAAATAATCGGCCATAACGTTGGCCAGATTGACTAATCCTACCCAGATATTCCCGATCTTCATCTGGGTAAGTCTATTTCGAATATAAACAAGCGGACTCCTTTCTTTAGAAGGAGTATTGAGAGGCCTAGCTAAATTTACCGTCGGCCAGGTTTATTTGTTGGGGCTGCGCTCAAGGAATTCGATCCGATTACCAAATGGATCGCGAAATTGAAGACGATTATATCCAGGCATTGGAATTGATTGCTCAATCGCAGTACCTAGTGCCTCGATCTTATTACGCCAGAATGTGAGATTTGAAACAGTGTAAGCCAAATGCGCTTTGGTTGAATACCGGTCAGTTCCATCCTCAGTACCAACATGCAGTGGGCTATCCCCAACCATGAGCCAGAATCCACCCCGGTCTTTGAGCGAATCCGGCTTGTCTATCTCAGGAAGCCCTAAGATCTGGCAGTAGAAATGCCGGCCAGCTTCTTCCTCTCCCATAGGAATCGTAATTTGAGTATGATGAACTGAGCTCACTACCGGCTCTTCCCTGGAGGTGCTAAAAAGTATTTCTAATTCGATTTCATCACGAATGGGGATGCCATGGAGACCTTTCGTTGGAATTCCGGGTTTTAATAGCCTCGCGTGATCTATCGCATCTTTGTGAAAAGCAGCTAGAGAGAATCCGCGTTGCTGGTAAAATCGCAAGGCAGGCATATTGTCATTTGTTGTTATTAACCAAAGGCGATTACAAGCCGCATCTGAAGCCACCGCACGCACAGCCGCTACAAGAGCTGAACCAATACCTAAACGGGGCTGCAAACTATTTAGCGTCATCAACTCACAATTGTCAGCCTCAATCTTGTAAGTAGTTAAGCCAACCGGTCTGTCTCCCCGTATGGCAACAAATCCGGGCAAATTTGCTGCTTCGTGCGAGCGACCACGAGTAACCACAATTGTGGCCCCCCATTCCCGCTCCAGTAATCGACAAGCCCAGTCTCGATACGCTTCCCCGAGTTCCAAAATCCGAATTCCACTAGTTGTGTCCATCCTGATATTTTCTTTATTCTATGTTGAATTCATCGGCTGTTAATATGGATAGTATTTTACTCCTCTCAAAAAGTATAGTTCATCGACCCAGAGCAGGCACGTTGACAATAACATCTAATACATGATACATTGAAACTGCGTTTTAAGAGCCAGTTCATTAGGAGGACTATTATGCGTATTAAAATAAAAATATTGCTTTTCAGCACTTTATTGCTGCTTTGCGGGGCAATCGACTCGATTGTAAACATGGGTGATGGTCTCGATAATCTGTTCAAGGAAAGTATCAAGTTCTAATGTTCATATCCAAATAATGATCTCCAAACCCGGTAAACGCCATAAAATTTTTGGGGAATATATGGTGTCCTAAGTTGGAGAGCTAGCCCTTAACCCGTTTGCCTGTAAACCCGTTTATGTGTAAACGCATTTGCCGGAGTGAGACTAAATCTTAGTTCCTATTTTCGGTTCAAGTTACTTCGTTGTTTGCCTTAAGAATGGTAAGATTTTTGACCCAAAGGATTTCGGCAAAAGATCTATAGAAATTCAATATTCATTTTAAAATTTGCTCACCGGCCGTGATCAGATAATATCGATCTCCAGTTTAATGGCTCAAACGTTTGGGCTAGACAAAGCCTATTAAGGCATAAAGGAAAATAAGAGTTTCAATTGCAGCTTTGTTCAGTGGTTGGTTAAACCGATAGGACTTGGCAAATATAGACGGCCATCAGAGTTGCTAAAAATGTGTTCCATTTCTGAATCTGTATTCAAGGATGTTTTTGGATGAATAGAACCCTCACCATCATTGTCGCGGTCTTAGGCGGCATCATGATCTTATTGCTGGCAGTTGTATTTGTTGTTTTATTGCAGGGTATTCTTTCCAGTTCGGAAGATATCTCCCCGACCTTCGTTTCTACTGCCCAGGCTGAACTCACGGCCGCTCCAGAGGGGGAGGACCTGCCACCGGCCGTCGTAGATGTACCGGCGACATTCACCCCGTTTCCGACCAGTCCCGCAACAGACACGCCTATTGCAACGACACCCGCTCCGACTGATACTCCTGCGCCGACCAGTACCTTTCCCCCACCTACACCAACAAACACACCGGTACCGGTTGTGATACCGACTAATCCGCCACCCCCTCCTGCTCCGCCACCGACCGATGCCCCTCCCCCGGCCCCTCCCCCACAAGATACCAGGGGGCTGGCGGCCACAAGTTTTAATTTGCAGTCCAGATCAGACTTTCGGGTTAACCAACGAGTATGGTTTGATTTTTCACTTGTAAATACCACAGGAGGTGAGGTTCCCTACTACCGGCTAGGTGTAATGCCTAGAAAAGGTGGCGCCGATCGACCCGAATGGTTCCAGCAAAGTTATGGCGGTCCAAACGCAACCATAAAACCTCAAGGACTTAATCACGAAGACAATATCAAACTACCTGAAAGTGGCACCTACACACTGCGTCTGGCGATATGCTTTGACAGCTGGGAAGCATGTAATAGTGGTGGTGGGACGTGGGCGACCCTTTCAAACGAAATCCCGGTCGACATCAGTTGATGAACCGGTGAACAGTTACGAAGCAAGCCATTTATATAAATCAGTAGTCCAGCGATTAACGTTAAAAGACGCTTTTTAATCAAACTGGATTATTATGCAGACAATGACGTTGTGATTTCTGCTTGATGGGCCAGCTAGAAAAAAGAATCATGGCCAATGGGGGGGATGTTATTCTATCGCGTCTCATAGCGATTGCAGCCCTGCTCGTATTTTTTTCTTTAGCACTGCAACCAGCAATTTCCAAATCTCCTACGGCCGATGAGGGCGTTCATATGTTGCGCAGCCAAGTGTTACGTCAGACGGATGAACTTGGTTTGCAAGGTCAGCATACACCGCTAGGCCATTGGATAATTGGCACCTTCTTTTTTACAGAACCAAGTCTACCTGATATTAAAGACTTGCCGTCATGGCCTATTCTTTCTCCTGACTCACTGGTCGGAGAATTCCTTTGGCAATCCGCTGCGGTTGTTTCCCGGGTTGTCTTGCTTGCCCGACTGCCAGTCATTTTTGTGGGCCTATTCATAGGCGCCGTGCTTGCTAGCTGGTCTAAGCAAAGAAATGGGATTGTTGGATTGGCCATCGTCGCAGGTCTTTTTGCTTTTTCCCCCAATCTTTTGGCCTCCTCCGCCCTGGCAACGACTGACCTTGTCGCCGCCGCTGGCATTCTGGCCGCGGTTTTTGCTCTGTGGCACTTTTGGCAGAAGTCCTCCCTTGTTTGGTGGCTAGCCGCCGGTTTGATGATGGGCATGGCCATTGGCGCCAAACTAACTGGCTTGCTCGTTCTGCCTATAACCTTTATTTTGAGCTACAGTCATGTTAAAGAGCGCCAGTGGTGGAAACCCGGCCTTGTCTGGGCAAGCATGTTACCTGTCGCTGGATTGGTCGTCTGGTTCATTTATGGCTTTGAAATAGGACAAGTAAACGGTATACCGATTCCGGCGGCAACGTACCTAAACAATTTTGTGGAGGTACAACAACATATTGAAAGAGGGCATTATGCCTTTCTGCTAGGAGAACGATCTAATGAAGGTTGGTGGGGCTATTTTGTTGTTGCCTATCTCGTCAAAACTCCAGCCATTACCATTATCCTTTTCACCTTCAGCCTCGTCTACCTGACCTTGAAGCGTCGTTGGAAAAGAAGCATCTATCTGTGGCTACCGGCGATAACTATCTTTCTTGCTGCCTCTTATAGCAAATTAAACATAGGTTACCGTCACATCTTGGCCATGGTCCCTTTCATTTGGCTTCTGATTGCCGAAACGGCACCGTGGTGGCGGAAACGGCCGGCTCAGAAAATATTATTGGCCCTTATCCTGCTTTTCTACGCCATTGGCAGCCTGCTCGTGAGACCCCATTATCTCTCCTACTTTAACCAATTTGTCGGCGGGCCAAGCAATGGTTCCAATTATTTAGGGGATTCGAATATAGATTGGGGGCAGGACTTGGCTTTATTGGCCGATTATATTCGTGATTTTGCAGGCGATGACCTGCGATATAGCTATTTCGGCGCAAGCGATCCTGCCTATTATGGCATCGAACAACGGCCGCTGGTTGATTCTGAGGGCAAGCTGAATGATTTTGCTCCTGCAAATCCCTCTCCTGGCAAATATGCCCTCAGCGTCAACCATCTCCAAAGTGGTACTGCCGACCAGCCAGACCTGTTCGATTGGTTTCGCGGGCAAGCGCCTACAGGGCATATAGGATTCTCCATCTTGCTCTTCGATGTGGAATCGACTCTTGATGGGTCTTGGGTAGCTCATTGTCTTGATCCTGTTGCCGCCATCGAGAAGGAGACCGCTAATACGCTTGTTGGCCATGAACTTGCTCGCCATCTGTATTTCGATTGCCGCGCAAGTTGGGTAATCCCAGATGGCGAAAAAACTGGCTGGTACATTCTACCTCCAGACTTAGACGTTGAATTAATATCTCCCGATATAGCAGACAATCTGACGGTGATTTATACTGATGATGACGGATTAGGCAACCGGCCCTATCGTATCCTCCACTGGTCGGCGAAGGCGAATTGGCTGGATAATATCTTATCTTCGGCCGGCCCAGTTAGCATGAATGAAGGATCAGCGCCTGTCGAACCCATGCGTATAAATGGAATCTCCGAGTTGCTTGGTGGATTCGTTAACGAAGGTGTCTGGGGTTCAATATGGAAACTAGAAGGACCAAGCGAGTACCCGCTATCGGTCATATTACATCTATATGCCGATCAGCAAACACCAGCGGTTGGCGATGGTTTAGGATTTTTACCCAACCAGTGGCAAAGTGGAGATATTCTTATCCAATACAAGGATTTTGAGACCCTGAAAGGCACGTATCTTGAAACTGGATTCTATGATTTCACGACACTCGAGCGCTATCTAATTGGGGAAGGAACAGGGGCAACCGATTCCGTCTATATTCATGCTCCCTAAGTCCTGAAATGTTTGTGATTTTTTGCCGTTTCAGGGTCCGAATAAAAGCGCTTAAACGAGATATGAAGCACTTTTGATGAGAGCTGAGTCAGCAGTTAATCAATTAAGTCGAATTCTAGAGCTTGGTCAGAATCTCAGGACCATTGTCGGTGATGGCTACTGTATGCTCAAATTGAGCAGACAAAGAACCATCAGCGGTGATCACTGTCCAGCCATCATCCAATAGAATCCATTTATAGCCGCCCGCATTGATCATAGGCTCTATGGTAAAAACCATGCCCGGCTGTAAAACAGGCCCGGGATTATGGTGGCGTATGTGAGAGACAGAGGGTGGCTCATGCAGCTGCCGTCCGATGCCATGTCCTCCCCATTCGCGAACAACGGTTACATTTTGTGAGTCCGCATAGTCCTCAATAACCGCTCCAATCTGGTTAAGGTGATTACCGGGATCTGCTGCCTTGATTCCCAAATTCAGACATTCGCGTGTGATTGTCATCAGCTGGGTGGCCTCTGGCGAAATCCGACCCACTGCAAAGGTGACGCAGGCATCACCACACCACCCTCGATACCTAAGACCAATATCAATACCTACGATATCGCCTTCTTTTAATACACGCCCATCAGGGATTCCATGGCATATCTCATGGTTTATCGAGGCACAAATCACACCAGGAAAGGGAGGATGGCCCGCGGAGCTTCCCCGATATCCTTTGTAGAGTGGTTTCGCCCCGCTCCGCTTTAGATATCTTTCAACTTTGTCATCCAAATCTTGCAGAGAGATACCCGGCTGAATATTTTCTTCTAATATACCGAAACATTCGGCGACAAGTCGGCCGGCATCTCGCATTTTATTAATTTCTTTTGGTCGTTTTTTGGTTATCTTCATGGATCTTTCTACTCTTCGCATATTGGTTTGTCTTGAAATCAGGACCGATTTTACCCGTATTCGATGGAGAGCGAAAACAGAAGCAGCAATGCCATGATGCAAGGGCGAAATTATCATTTCGAAGATCGAAAGCTTGGCTCAGGAGGTTAATATCAAACTGTCAATGGATGGGAATATTAGATATCTTGTTTGCAATCGGGATAGGGGGGCTTTCACCCCCCTCCCACACCACCGGACATGCGGGTCCGCATCCGGCGGTTCGGTCAAGTATGACGAAGTCGTTGCTTCGTGTTGAACTGTTTCTCTTTCCGGGTGTCTGATATCGACTTGCGCCACGTCCGCTTCCTTCCAGCCTTTAGCCTTCTCTCCACGTTCGCCCCAAATTTCTAGGTATCGGCTGCGGTCTTTATCACACGCCTTTCTGCTCAACTCCTTGTCCGTTTAGCCCTTCGCCCTGTAAACGAGTTTCCCCGTCCGCCCTGGGTGGTCGTTACTCCACCGACTACTATGGCCTCTGCTGACTTCTGTCCTCCTGGACAGACCTCCCCGGATAAGGTTCGGTAACTTTCCCCTGACCCTCGCCGTGTTTACATGAGACTGCTTTGACCCTTTTTGGACTTTACTGCCTTTGGCCAGCTTATCCGGCATCCCATGCCTCTATACGCGATTCTTGTTCATCGAGTCCAGGTTTTGCACTCCGGCTTCCTCTCCACGTTCGCTCATGCTCACGCAGTTGCCTTCGGCTAGTGGTTCGTCGGGTCAACCTCCACGAGAGATTTGCACTCCTTAGTTACCGCCCATGCCGGGCGTACTAGAAAAAAGAGGGTGACTGTTCCATCACCCTCCTTACTTTCTCGCATATTCTGCGAGATAGAAATGGACTGTATTACCCAAAGCGACTTCCAATGTCACCTATCGGTTTTAATTGAGCTTATATTCACTTTTCCTTTCCTTGTTCAGGCGCCGCAATCCTACAAATTCCAATATGGCGAATATTAGGACTACTTCGGCTACAAAGGCGAAAGCCCATTTGCCAGCGGTGCTAACTGGAAAGAGGTTAAGGAGCAGCCCAGCATAAACTCCAGCAACAAACAAAAGGTTAAGAACAATCGCCACCTGGCCTATGCGCCTACTGTCAGGATCGCGACCAGCGAAGTAGAGCAGCAGTAAGCCATAGGCCATGAATACCAAGCTATCCACTGCTAAGAAAATTGGGGAATCAAGATCGATCAGGTCGGCGATCATTTGCCCTCCAACAAGGAGAAGAAAACCTGAAAGTAAAGCAAAGACCCCGTCCGCCCGAAGCACTTTGGTCAGAAATATGGTTCGTGGTTTTTCCTGGACATCTGTATTTGTTGTGATTTGTGTTGTCATTATCAAACTCCTTTGTTGAACATGTTTTCCAGCAGAATAAAACAAAGACCACTGCCAAGTCTATGAAAAACGGTGCCACTTACTGCCAATTAAGTAAATTAACAGACGCTGGAGCCCTCATTCAAGATGAACGGAATCAAGCCTGATGATGACCTTCTAAAAAAAACCAAGGTTCACATAAGGAGATAGTCTGAGGTTGGATTTGTGTTAAGGGAAGAATTAGCTTACGCGGCTTTCCGTTCGCTGGGACAGTTCCTTAATATCACTGGCTACAAGTTTGGCCGCCGAGTTTTGCCAATTGTAGAGGGTTCGTTCAGGTACTTGAGCCTGGAACCAAGCGAGGGCCGATTGTTCCGCTTTGGCCAAATCGGCATGATCAACACGCCTGCTATATGGTTTGAGGCCAGCCACATAGGGAAAGTAAAGGGCATTGTAAAATCGCCATTCATCCGTGGTGCCGAAGTCCCCTTGCTCGCGGGGTTTTAAGCGTACGATGCTTTCAGTTAACAAAGCCTTTAGTTCGGCCGATCTCTCCAGGGTGTTAGCGTAGGCATTCTTCTTGGATAGACGTCGCTCGATAAGAATCAGACGCGTGAGCGGGCTGGCCGAAAGTTTTGGTAAATTCCCCATTTGGCTTAATGCTCGACGGGTAACAGTTACAAACTGGTCGTCCGACAAAGTTTCGGGAGCAAAAATTTCCCTGGTCCGTGACGCAGCACTAGCCACGATACGCGCATCAGCCCGGGTTCTACGTATTCGAGGCACACGGGAAAAGAGCAGCCAATCAAGCCCCGATTGAATGGGATCGACAAATGTTTGGGTTATCACGGCAGTCATAATCGTCGCCAACAGAAGAACAAGCAAGGGGAAAGTGACTCCTGTTCCAAAGATCATTACCAATGCCACCTGCCCACTGAAGAGTAGAACAATGAATGACGAATAGGCCAGCGAGCGCAAAAAATCTGGTAATAATGCTTCGCCATGGCTAAAAGCATCAGATACAGCAATTCCAATGCCTAATAAAACCAGATCAACCCCCATACCCAATATGATTAGCTGGCGTGGAAGGAGTTCCAAGGGCAGCAGCAACATGCTGAGACCAAGTCCAAAAAAAATCGTTGCCGTAAAGATTAGAATGAAGCCCTGTTGCCAGCCTTTTTCACGGCGCACTCTTAAAAAGATAATAAACATTGCCAACAAGAGCCCAACAATGAATATCGAATAGATATAATAGGTTGGGCCTGGAGTAAAAGATTCGGCGGCGATGCTGACAAAAGCTTCACTCAGAACAGTAGAAAAATAGATTATGAAAGCGAAAAAGATTAACCCGCCATCGACTATACTATCAGCCTTTCCCCCCAGCCGATTTTCCTTGGGCAAGAGATAAAACAGCGTGCCTAACCAAAACAAAGCCGGAAGCAAGATTAAGGGCCAGCCCCATTTGGCTAGGGTCGTCGCCTGTTCCATATTGTTTGCCGACTGTCGCAATAAATCGACCGCCAGAGCAAATCCATAAGCCATCAACCCGAGTGCTGTATACCGCAACCTCTTATTCTTAAGGTCTCGCCCCAAGAGATAAAGGCCCATCCACCAAGCCAGAAAAAATGTAATCAGCTGAGTTATCGACAATTCTGAGTTCATGTTAGAAGTAACGGTTGTTTTTGGCTATTCAGCCTTCTTAGAAGAACCTCTTGGCTATAATCGTTGCAGCCAGCCGGATGAAATCGAGCTAGCGAAAATGGTCTATCGCTCTTTGATAACCATAGCGCAGGTAGTCGGCCTGAGCAATTATTTCGAATCGTCTATTCAACCGCAAATATTTGAAAGAGCTATGATCGTCTATACTGACAAAATACGCCTCAATAACCCTACGGTCGAACAATTTTTACTGACAACAGCCTCAATTCAATGACTTTCTTCTACCGTTTCGATGTGTTTTATCACTGTCAGTTATTGGGTAAGTGCAACACACTAAAGAAACTTGCTTGGCTAATAGCAACTCGCCACAGCAATATCCGTAGACCGTAGTAGAATATGCAGGAAGCGACTAGCTGGCATTGTCACCCAAGAATTATGTTGGCCAGCTATTAGCAATGGTCATGGCAAAATGAGTTTCACTGCAATATGACATTCCCCTCAATTTTGCTCTTCAACGAGTGATGGATGAACTAGTGGAACGACTAGCGTGGCTTGAATCCTTTACTAATCGGGCTGGCTCGACTCAGTTAGTCATCATCTGCCTTTTCGCCCTATTAATTTTGGCCGCCTGCCGTGGACAAACAGCAGATCCGCCACCTCCGCCATTTGTTCAGGAAAGGGAGCCAGCAGCCTCCGCCACTAATACGCCGATCCAGTTCGACCACGGGAATTCCATCAACTTTAGACATCTCACCTTAGAAGACGGTCTCTCGCAAAGTACAATCACCGCTATTCTGCAAGACCTTCAAGGTTTTATGTGGTTCGGCACGCAAGATGGCCTGAATCGTTATGATGGCTACGAATTTACCGTTTTTAAGCATAATACGGCCGATACCGACAGTTTAAGTGCCAATTCAATATTGGCAATGTACGAGGATAATTTAGGCACTCTTTGGATTGGAACAGACGGCGGTGGGCTTAATCAATTCGATCGGGAACAAGAGAAGTTCTTCCATTACAGAAATGACCCGGACGATAGCTCCAGTTTGGCTAGTGATATCGTAACTGCTATCAACGAAGATCACCTGGGAAATCTATGGATCGGTACGGCGAATGGTCTAGATTTATATGACAAAGTCACAGATAGCTTTAGCCATTATCCAAATGAGATAAATTCATCTTCTGTGGCAGAAGGAACCGACTATATTACAGTTATTCATGAGGATGCGGCCGGTAAACTCTGGATTGGCACGATGGGCGGTCTCTTATCATTTGATCCGGCGGCGGATGTATGGACTGTATATGAACTGGTTGGACAGGTGTTTCGCCGTTTCCCTGAGGGCCCAGGACGGGCTCATGTGCAATCAATTTTTGAGGATGATTCAGGCAACCTATGGATCGGCACCGAAGGTGAAGGTTTGGTGCTCTTAAATTCTGATACCGGCTTGGCTAGACAATTCCTGAATTCCAAGTCTGACCCAAGAAGCTTAAGCCACAACACTGTTTATGACATTATTCAAGATCAATATGGTTCGTTGTGGCTAGGAACGGGAAGAGGGATTGACAAACTCGACAATTTGGAAGGGGGGTTTGATCACCTTCGCCATAAGATAGACGATCAAGCTAGCCTAACTGAAAATGAGATTCGATCGCTTTATACCGACCAGAGTGGCATTTTGTGGGCCGGAACCAGGATTGGTGGGCTTAATAAGTACGATCCTCTTAAGCTTAAGTTCGCCCAGATCAAAGCGAACAGAAATGGTGGAAGCAGTCTAAGCAATCCACAAGTCTGGACGATTTTTCAGGACCAGCGAAATATATTGTGGATTGGAACAACTTCTGGTCTGAATAAATTCGACCTAGATTCGGGTCTTATGGTACGTTATTATAATGATCCTAGCGATCCCCAAAGCCTGAGCCACAATACAGTAACAAAAATAATAGCTGATTCAAAGGGAACAATGTGGGTGGCTACGCATGGTGGACTAAATAGACTCGTTGGTTCAGAAACGAACTTTGTTCGTTACCTGCCTATTCCGGGCGCCAAACAAAGCATTGGCAACGCAATAATCAACGATATTCATATGGACAAATTCGGTTATTTGTGGGTAGGCACCGCAGGTGCTGGACTCGATCGATTTGATGGTAAGAAAAATCGTTTTGATCACTTCCAATATCAAGAGGCCGGGCTTTCGCCCGAATCTTTACCTACCAATCATATATTGAGTTTCTTCGAAGATGAAAGCAACATTCTCTGGATAGGAACCATGGGGGGGTTGGTAAAATTTGATCAAGAGGAGGAGACTTTTACTTATTTCCGTCACGATCTGGCTGATTCAAGCAGTCTGGCTCACGACACTATCCATACAATTCACCGTGACCGGAAAGGGAGATTGTGGTTAGGGACAGACAACGGTCTTGATAATTTTGACACCGAAGCTGGGGAGTTTATCCACTTTTCAGAGGAGGACGGGCTACCTAACAATAAAATTTTAGGAATACTCGAAGATCAAGTTGGGAATCTGTGGATTAGCACTAATCGCGGTTTATCTCGATTTAACCCTGATACTGGGTTAGTTAGAAATTATGACACCCACGATGGACTGCAGTCTTTGGAATTTAATAGTGGTGCATATTATAAAAATGAAGAAGGGGAAATGTTTTTTGGGGGGATTGATGGTTTCAACTTTTTTGATCCGGCAGAGATTCAAGATAACTCATATCAGCCACCTGTTATCATTACAGACTTTCAGATAGAAAACGAGTCGGTTGCTGTGGGTCCAGAATCGCTGCTATCAAAGGTAATAAACCAAACGGAGTTGATTAATCTAACAGGCCAGGACACTGTGTTTTCCTTCGAGCTAGCGGCACTTCATTATAGTGCGCCCGAAGAAATTCAATATGCCTATATCATGGAAGGATTTGATGACGCGTGGAACTATATTGGTAACCGGCGCTTTGCCACATACACCAATCTACCACCAGGCGATTATACATTCCATGCTATCGCCACCAACAGTGATGGTGTGTGGAATCCCATTGGTACCACGCTTGAGATAAGTATGCCTTACCCTTTCTGGCAGTCCTGGTGGTTTGCAGCTTTAGTCATTGCCTTGGCTGCCGGTTTGGTCATTGGAGGTTACCGGCTACGGACTCGTAACACCGCTGCTCGAACTCATGAATTGGAGGAACTGGTTGTAGTTCGTACCGCAGAGATCGAACAGCGCAGACAAATTGCTGAGGGGTTGCGTGAAATATTGATTCTGCTTAATTCCAATAGAACTTTGGAAGAAAGTTTGCACTACATCGTATCTCAGGCTGCCCGACTTACTGAAGCTGAAGATGTCATTATTTTTCACCAAAGTGACGATCAACCATTGACGATTATGGCCACGAATCCCGGAGGTCAGATTCGATATTCGGCCGGTACCGCCCTGAGAAGCATCATCTCTAACTGGGCCCAAGAAGGACTTACTTTAAGAGAACCGTTAATCATACCCGACCTAATGATCCATTGGTTAAAACTCTCAGATAGGGGCCCGGCAAGATTGGCCAATCATAAGGCCCTGTTAGGAATTCCCCTTTTGGTTGGCGATGAAGTGTACGGCGGATTGGTCATGTTCTATGAAAAAGAACGATCCTTTGGAGAAGAAGATTTGGATCTAGGTTTTACTTTTGCCGACCAGGCTGCGCTGGCGATAGCTAATGCTTATTTGCGCGAACAGGCTGAGGAAACGGCCGTCGCCACCGAACGCAGCAGGCTTGCCCGTGAACTTCACGATGCCGTAACCCAAACCATTTTTTCGGCTAGTTTAATTGCCGAAACCGTCTCCCCAATATGGGAATCTGATCCAGACCAAGGGCGACTATTATTAGGTGAATTGCGGAAGCTTACCCGAGGCGCTCTAGCGGAAATGAGGACATTACTATTGGAGCTGCGACCGGCCTCACTGGAAGAGGCCCAACTTTCAGATCTGATCAACCAATTGGCAGAAGCCTTATCCGGTCGCTCCGGAGTGCCTGTATCGACTGAAGTAACAGAAGTCTACGATATTCCAGTTAATGTCAAAGTTGCTCTCTATCGGATAGCACAGGAATCACTCAACAATGTAATGAAACATGCGCGAGCCACGAAGGTCGAGGTATGCTTGGCAAGATCGCCCCAAGACAGTGGCTTGATATTAACCGTAAAGGATAACGGTCGGGGCTTTGATCTTGATTCAATTCCAGCTGATCGTCTAGGAGTCAGTATCATGCGTGAACGCGCCCAAGGCATAGGCGCGACGCTAGCTATCGAAAGTCGACCCGATCAAGGGACTAAAATTGAAGTTTTGTGGGAAAGGAACATTTAGGATGAATGAAAATGAGCCAATAAGAGTGATGCTGGTGGATGATCATGATATGGTTCGTCGCGGTCTAGCCGCTTTTCTGCAGATCAAATCTGACTTGCAGTTGGTTGGCGAAGCCAGGGATGGAGCGGAGGCGGTTAAGCTCTGTGCTCAGGTAAAACCGGATGTCATCCTTATGGATCTCATTATGCCAGAGATGGATGGGGCCACGGCGACTAAAAAGATTAAAGAAGCTTGGCCGGATATAAACATTATCGCTCTGACAAGTTTCCAAGAAAGAAACTTGGTAAGAGAGGTGCTCGAAGCGGGTGCGATAGGTTATTTACTCAAGAATGTAACGGTAGATGAGTTGGCAGCAGCCGTCCGAGCAGCCAATGTCGGACAGACAACACTAGCGCCAGAAGCTGTTCAGGCCCTGCTGCAAGCGGCGCCCGAGGACCAATCGCCGGCCACCGACTATCAATTGACCAAACGGGAGATGGAAGTATTGGTCTTATTAGTTGAGGGGTTGAACAATCGCGAGATAGGTGAACGTCTATACGTGAGTCGAGCAACAGCCAAAGCTCACGTTAGCCACATTCTACACAAGATGGATGTGTCCAATCGAGCCGAGGCTGTCGCTTCAGCTTTAAGAGATCGTCTAGTCATCTAAAGAATTCTCAACAGTTTATTCCACTATATAAGCCACCTGGCTAAGCAAAATATTCCTCAGTTGCCCGATGCAATTGAGGAATTTCTGTTTTACACTGGCATTAAAAGATGGTGACACCGCTATTCAATAGGAATCCTGAACAATTATGGAGATTTCGCCCCATTTTTCCAGCCATTTACTCAACAACTTGCATCCACTTTGGCGTTGATGAATTGATGGATAACGGAAAGGTTCAATTGAACGCCTGGCGTCATTATAAGATGTAAGGTGAAACAATGCGTATCGTCTTAGCCGATGACCAATCCAAAGTATTATTTGCCCTTCACACATTACTAAAAAGGTACCGGGATTTTGTGATCGTCGGCGAAGCGTCAAATGCCGATGAATTAATTCTGTTGACATCTGAAATAGATCCCGATTTGATTATTCTGGATTGGCAGTTGCCCGGGCTAAAAAAGATTGGTTCTTTGTCTGCCATTAGAGATTGCCGGTCCAATTTAGTAATTATCGTGTTGAGCGGCCGGCCAGAATTGAGTCAACTTGCTCTAGACGCTGGGGCAGATGCTTTTGTGAGCAAAATCGATCCACCAGAACGATTAATTGGAACGATCGCTCGTTTCCAGGGAACAGCCAATAACGTCCACTCTAGCACCAGCTAACTTGATTTAGATTTGCCATCAATCTCTCGCATTCACCCCAAAATCGCCCACCTGGATAACACACAATTAGCCCATCGGCTGATGCTGAACCGCATCTAGTTTTGTTAATCTTGTTAGTAGGATTTGTTGTCCATGGAAAAGAATCGTTTATCCCAATTATCTAGATTTGCCGGTCAAACTCAAAAGATTTTAGAACAATGTCCTTTTAAATTACTCAGGAATCAGGTGCAATAATGGCCGATCCAGACAAGATTCGAGTGATGCTGGTCGACGATCATGGCATGGTTCGGCGAGGCTTAGCCGCTTTTCTTAGCATCCAGCCAGACCTATCGCTAGTTGGTGAAGCAGCCAATGGTCAAGAGGCTATTGCGGAATGTGAACGGAGCCAGCCAGATATAATCCTTATGGATCTCATTATGCCGGAGATGGATGGCGCTACAGCCATCAAAATCATTAAAGAGCGTTGGCCAAACATTCAGATAATTGCCCTGACAAGCTTTCCTGAAAAAGATTTAGTACATCGAGCGTTGCAGTCAGGTGCAATAAGTTATCTATTGAAGAATGTGTCTGCAAACGATCTTGCCAAGGCCATTCGCAGCGCCCGAGTCGGCCAAGCCACACTGGCTCCCGAGGCAACCCGAGTTCTCATTCACGCGGCAAATCAGGGACCATCGCCAGGTCACGATCTGACGCCACGTGAACGCCAGGTATTGGCCTTGATCGTAGAAGGTCTAAGTAATCCAGATATCGCGCTGGATCTTAGCGTAAGCCGATCGACTGCTCGAGCGCATGTTAGTCAAATTCTCTCGAAATTAGGTGTTAGCAACAGAGCCGAAGCAATAGCCTTGGCTTTTCGTTCCGGGCTGGTGTCTTAATAAAAGCTAACATCAAAGTTCAGTGGCGAAATTATTAATTGGACAATTGTCCAGGTGGAAAATACCCCATCTGCCCGATGTAGCCACAGAGCAAACTCAGGTACACTTGATTCATCAATGACCAATCTCTTAGCAGGTAACGACGCACTACCTCCTATAAGAGACCATGGATCTCAGGTCATCTGAATTTAGCAGGAACAGCTCTCGTCTCCTCAATTGTTCCTGCTTTTTTATTACGCGCTGCTTTAGGTAATTTGCGGGTGAATTGTCGCTCGATTCAATCAGACAATGTTGGAGTTGCGGGGAGAAATCAATACTGTTGAGCGGCAGCCAATACCTTAATTGCTGTCGGTGGTTATCAACCGTTCACCTGGTACTCTTAGCTATCACTCAAAGTGATGTAAAACTTCGAAATCTACCTTATGCTTTTGATAGGTCTCCCGGAATATCTGCAGCATATCCATGTATCGGTCATGGCGGTTCGGATTAGGAATTGTTTCTCGTTCATAACCAACCCAAGCGCGAGCTGTCTCATAGGGTTCGAACAAATCCAGACCAGCGCCTGCTAACAAAGCGGCGCCAAAGGCAGCCTGTTCCCTGATGGCCAATCTTCGAACTGGCAAACCAAATACATCAGCTATAATTTGTTGCCACAGTCTGCTTCTTGCGCCGCCCCCACCCATGATGATCTGCTCAGCTTTTGTCCCCAATATTTCAAGCACAGAATAGGCATCATAACAAGCTAAGGCCACACCCTCTAATACGGCACGGATCATTTCGCTTCGGCCGTGAGCAGCTGTAAGGCCTATAAACACTCCTCTTGCTGAGGGATCCATGTGGGGTGTTCGCTCTCCCATCAGATAGGGCAAGAATATCAAACCCCTTGCCCCCGCCGGAACCTCTTCGGCCATCAAAGTCATGTTAGCATAAGAATCGGCCGCTTTGATTTCAAATATCTGATCTCGGAGCCACTGCAGACTCAATCCGGCAGAAAGGATTGCAGCCATCTGGTACCAGGCCGGTCTACCTGACTGAGGAGCGTGGACGCTACAAAAGGTATGTATACGCCCTAATTCATCTGTCCTTGGTTCCATGACCGGCACGATCAGCTGCCCTCCAGTGCTGATAGTCAACAGCAAGGTAGAGGCGTCACTAACCCCAGCACCTAACAGACCGGCGGCGGTGTCAGCCGCGCCAGCAATAACTGGAATGCCAGCAGGAAGACCGAGTTCTTTGGCCACATCACCTATTAAATGACCGGCGATATCGCTGGAGCTTATCAAGTCAGGCAACAACGCCGGATCGATTTCAAGCACCTGTAGTAATTCTTTTGACCATCGTCGTCGCTTGATATCCATAAATATTGTGCCAGAAGCATCGCTTGGTTCGCTATGTAACTGGCCTGTGAAACGCCAACGTAAATAATCTTTTGGCGTAAGGATTAGATTTGTCCGGCGCCACAACTCCGGTCGTTGTTGTCGGAGCCAACAGACCGTGGCTATCTGAAATCCGGTAGATGCTAAACTGCCCGACTGGGAAATCAACCATTCCCGACCGACAAGATCATGGATTTCTTGCACTTGTTGCCGGCTACGCCTGTCGGGCCAGATGATCGCTGGATCCAACAGGTTCTTATTCGCGTCGAGCAGGACGGTGCCGTGCATCTGACCGGAAAAACTAATGCCTCCTATCGATAATTTGGCAGATCCACAAGCAGAAACGGCCGCTTTCACGGCCGATACAGTTGCGGACCACCATTCATCTGGCGATTGTTCTGCCCAATCAGATTGGGGTCGTTGGATTGGATATTCCGCCTGCCCAAGTCCTAGAATCTGTCCTGAATCGGACACGACCACAGCCCTTACCGAAGATGTGCCCAGATCAATACCAAGAAGTTTCACGAGAGTATCCGTTTTAACAAATAATGTTGCTTAAACGATCAGAGGATCCATTCAAGATGCTTTTGAATCAGCAAAAACATGTTATTTTATCGCAACAGAAACATGCACCTGTTGACCATCCGATTGGGGAAGAGGAACGACTGTCCCATCCACGGCTTTACCGTCAACTTCGATGGATACCTGATTTCCAGGACCAACTCGTTTGACCTCGATATTGTAGATTGCTCCCCGATATTTCCGGCGAACAGAAAAATCCGACCAGGATTTTGGGATGACAGGTTCAACCTGCAAACCTTTGTAACTCGGCCGGATGCCTAGAATCCACTGGGTGATAGCAACGTAATTCCAAGCGGCCGTGCCAGAGAGCCATGAATTTTTAGCCTCGCCATGGGTAGGGGCGTCGCGTCCGGCAATCATCTGGGCATAGACATAGGGTTCACAGCGATGAATCTCGCTGATCGCCTCGCGTTGCGACGGATTGATGCGCAAGTAATAATCCAAGGCCTGATCGCCATTTCCCTGGATTGTTTCAGCTATCATAATCCAGGGATTAGTATGACAAAATATACCCGCATTCTCTTTATAGCCGGGTGGGTACGAGGAGATCTCACCCAATTGCAGGTAGTACTTTGAATAGGCTGGTTGTTGGAGCACTATGCCATGCGTCGTAAGCAGCCTTTTTTGCACGGCCATCAGAGCGCTCTCGGCATGAGAACCATTGCGACCTATGCCAGCCATGATGCACATCCCCTGGGGTTCAATGAATATCTGTCCTTCTTGGTTTTGGTTGGAGCCGATCTTTTGGCCATAATGATCATAAGCTCGCAAAAACCAGTCGCCATCCCAACCATGCTGCAAGGTCGTATCTTTCATATCGACCGCCGCATCTCTATAGATGCCAGCATCAACTGATTTGCCATAAACATCTGCCAGTTCGGCCAACTCTGTGACGGCCAACACAAATAAGCCGGCAATGAATACTGATTCGGCCGTCTTTCCATCCATAGCGGTGGTCGTTTGAAAAGATTCCCCCGGCTCGGAGGAAAAGGTATTCAGGTTGAGACAGTCATTCCAATCCGCCCGGCCGATCAATGGCAGGCCATGAGGACCCAAGCGGTCCAAGGTATACTGAATACTCCTTTGTAGATGTTCGTAAAGCGGCCGCTCACTGCCCGGTTGATTATCAAAGGGAATTAGCTCCTCCAAAATATCGAAATCCCCTGTCTCTTTGATATAGGCTGTGACACTTAATACAAGCCACAAAGGATCGTCATTAAAATTTCCACCTACGGCATCGTTGCCCCGTTTTGTCAGCGGCTGATACTGGTGATAAGCTCCGCCGCTTTCTAGTTGAGTGGCCGCCAAGTCTAAGATACGTTGCCTAGCCCTCCCCGGCAGCATGTGGACAAAGCCCAGCAGATCCTGGTTTGAATCGCGAAAGCCCATGCCCCGGCCGATGCCAGACTCATAATAAGATGCCGAGCGAGACAAATTAAAGGTGATCAGGCATTGATAAGCATTCCAGATATTCACCATTCGATTCGTATGTTCATCTGGAGTTTTAACCTGATAAATACTCAATAGGTCATTCCAGTATGTGCTGAGCTCAGCAAAAGCTGCTTCCACCTCAGAACTTTTCAAGAATCGTTTTATGGTTGGCAAAACAAATTGTTTATTGATGATCTGTGAACCTTCTGACTCGAACTTCGAGTCGGCCGGGTTTTCCTGATACCCCAAAAGAAAATTCACTTTCCGTACTTCACCTGGTTCCATGACCAAATGCACATGATGTGATCCAATTGGTGACCAACCATGGGCGATCGAATTGGATGAAACGCCGGATTCAACCGATTGCGGCTTATCCCAACCCCTATAGGCCCCTAAGAATGAATCCCGTTGCGTATCAAATCCGTCCACGGGTTCAGAACAAGCAAAATAAGCGAAATGATTTCTTCGTTCGCGGTATTCGGTCTTGTGGTAAATGACAGAATCTTCAACTTCAACCTCCCCAATATTCAGATTGCGTTGAAAATTCGTGGCGTCATCTAAGGCATCCCAGAGACAAAATTCAACACAAGAAAAGAGGGAAATATCTGCTGTTTTTTCTCGTTGATTTGTTAAGTGAAGCTGCCATACTTCCAGTGTCTGGCCCAGGGGAATGAAATAACGGATTTCGGCTTTAATATCAGAATATTCTGATGATATCTTGGTATAACCTAATCCAACATGACAGGCATAATTCTCAAGTTGCCGGCCTGTTGGTTGCCAGGTTGGCGACCAATATTGCTCTGATTGGTTATCCCGAAGATATAAGTATCGACCACCTCTGTCTGTAGGTACATTATTGTAACGATATCGGGTGAGGCGACGTAACCGGGCATCACGATAAAATGTATAGCCGCCAGCCGTATTCGATATCAGCCCAAAGTAATCTTCGTCACCCAGGTAATTAAGCCAGGGTAATGGGGTATCAGGTTGAGTAATTACATATTCTCGATTTTCATCATCAAAGTAACCAAATCGCATGGCAAATCCTAATCTCACTCCTTTTTAGTTCGCTCCTTTTGTATCGCCTAAAGCAACCAGGAGCAAAGGGTAGCCAGCTCGAAGATATCTTCACCAACCGGTATCGGTCAAGTGAAGATCATCACCTTTGTTTAGTTCTAGCGAACCGTCAAGATCAATCAAGAGACAATGATCAATAAGGGAGGGAGCAAGAATCTACTTACAAATACCATTTGGAGCAGTATCAAGGGGCAGGCCGCTCGGCACAGACTCCGGTATCAACTCGCAGCCTTGCTGAGCGGTAGGCGAAGTCAGGGCGAAGAGGAAGGCCATCAGATCACCAACTTGCTGGTCTGTTAAATGCACAGGGTCGCCCATCAAAGGATCTAAAGTAGCCAGCACATTGCTCTGATCCTGGAATGTTTCACTTAGACTCGGATCGAGATCGCCCGTATCGAAGTCAATCAAGGCGTTTTCCGGGTCCAGGTGGTGCCTGACAGCCCCTTCCAGGGTAGTATAAGCGCCATTGTGCATCCAGGGACCACTGATAGCAACATTTCGCAACGGTGGTGTGCGAAAGGCATACCTTTCGGCTGGGTTCCCCGTCTCCCCCTCCCTGCCAAAGTCCAATGGCGCCGCATCCCCTTTTCCGGGACCCAGCTGAGGGACCCCAATATTGTGGAACAATTGATCTGTCATCAAGCTTCCGTAATGACACTGACTACAGCCTGCGTTGCCATAAAAAAGCGTGGCCCCTCGGCGAGCTTCTGGCCCCAGAGCATCATTTTCGCCCGCTAAATATCGATCCCAAGGGGAATCTGCATGAGTAAATACACTCATCTCGTAAGCCGCAATGGCGTTGGCTGCATGTTGAAAACTTAGCCAGTCAACAGGTATATCTGGAAATGCGGCCGTGAAGAGTGTCGTATACTCCGGAATCTGCAACAGTCTCTGCATGAGACCAGTCCATATTGCTCGCAAATTGCGGTCAGAAATTTGAGCCAATTCATTCTTTTCGCCATTTACATCGATATCGCCAATATCACCACGCATTTCATCTCGCGAGGTGACAGGAAACATGGCCTGGGCAGCGACGACATTGTCTAGACCATCAGGCAACATGGCTCCAGCGGGAGAAATAAGTTCATTGTCACTGGTCGCCGATATCCGCCCGTCCCAAAACATGGTCACCCATCCTGCTGCCCCACGATTATAGATTTCGGGCGCATTTCGCGGTATCAAATTTCTATCGTGGCCAAGCTGGCGCCCATCGGCAAAGCCTGACCCGCCCACACCAATCGAAAGAGAAAGATTATCTCCCGTTCCAGCGAGGGGGTGGTGGCAAGTAACACAGGCGACGTCTCGATTTCCACTCAATTCTCGGTCCCAGAAGAGTGCTTCGCCAAGTTGAATCATTTCGGCCGAGGCCGAGGGAAGAATAACTAATGATTTCGCACCCCCATCTTTCAACAAGACTTGAAAAGCGAAATCTTCAGAGTCACGAATGACTGGTTGGCCCGTCGAGATTAGGGCTTCATCTTTTGATACAGTCAAATATTGGTCTGCGGATACATCATTCAGACGGATTTCTGCTCCATCTGGCCACCGGACTACTAGCTCTGGAACCTTTTCTTCTGTCCCTAAACCAAAATGGCAACGGGGATCTTCTGATGACATATAGCTACTGCCGGCCCGGCTTTCACAGCGCAACACGCGCCCATCAGATAGGCTCAAAGAGACATTAATGCCTGGAGAAAAATCCTCGAAACTAACGGCTAACCAATGTCCGCCAACGTTATCATTGCGCAATAATACGAGTGGCCCCCCGATTGAGTTGACAGCCACATCTAGATCACCATCATTATCATAATCGGCCATGGCGCTGCCACGGGCGAGCATTGGATCAATATCATTAAATCCGGCAACATCAGTCAGATCTTGAAAGAGACCGGTCATCCCTTGAGCTGTGAGATTAGCAAAGAATTGGATCTGCTGAACGTCATCCACTGGATCCACAACGGGAATCGATCCGTTGGCGATTATTAAATCGAGGTCGGTATCATGATCGATATCAGCCCAGGATATGCCCCATCCTGTCCAACCTACGCCTATATCAGCCACCCCTATCTTGCTCGTCGCATCCTGGAATGACATACCGTCCTCGTCGGATTGGTTGTTATAAACAGAATGCAACTGAGGACCCATATTGGTTACAATCAGATCTGGACGTCCATCGCTGTCGTAATCACCGCTGGCAACACCCATGCCACTATTTCTGTCACCTACATTGGCGTACTGACCAATTTCGGCAAAACGAAAGCCGATACCGAGTGGATCAGCCTTCGGACCGCCGGGCCAAGGCAAATTTTCATAAAGGCGGTTAGGGTTTGTATCATTGGCGACCAGCAGGTCTAGATCCTTGTCACCATCAAAATCGGTGAGCAGTGCCCCCAGCCCATACTCGAAATTATCTGCTTCTAATCCGACTTCTACGCCTATCTCGCGAAAGGTCGAATGTCCGTCTGAGGCTAAACCCTGGTTGAGGAATAATAGATCTCTCCGGCCATAATGCGTGTTGGGAAATCCCATGGTGGATCCAGGAATCTGGTTGTTGATGTCAACATACCCGG
>PVMK01120789.1_pt1 | contig 39980 bp, 51 predicted proteins | sample 1853481 | NCBI WGS metagenome assembly PVMK01 (sample SAMN08533507, study PRJNA380276) | Marine sediment metagenome, whole genome shotgun sequencing project.
GAAGGATTCCTTCCTGCGCTGCCCGTGGAATTGAAATCGAAGTCGCATTCAGCACTGGGGGCTGGATAGGCGGGGAAGGATTTATCCTTCAGCGGCTGGTTGGGGAAGGTTTGGCGTTCGCTCACGCTGGAGGCACCATTATCGAAAAAGATCTTGCTGCTGGAGATGTTCTCAGCGTTGATACGGGTTGTTTAGTGGCTTTTTCTCCAACAGTAGATTATGATATTGAATTTATTGGAGGATTTACCAATGCCCTGTTCGGTGGAGAAGGATTATTCCTGGCCAAAATGACAGGTCCCGGAAAAGTATACCTGCAAAGCCTTCCGCTCTCACGCCTAGCAGACCGCATAGCAGTCGCAGCTAACCTGCACAATACAGGCGAAAGCAAAGGAGCTGCCGGGCTCGGTGGCGATATCCTGGGAGATATCATCAGCGGTTTATAAAACTGTCTGGAACAAAATAACATTATTTAGTGGAGCATTGCATGGAAAACAATCGGACTCAGAGCAATACCTTGATGTGGTTCGCCCGCATAAGTGGATTGATCATCAGCGCAATTTGGCTGTACTACCTGATTCTCCACACCCGCGAAGCAGGATTTCGATCTCTCCTTTACCCTACCTCAACAGGAATTATCTTATTCTTGTTAATCACAACTTTATCAATTGGAGTAGGTATTTCCTGGACTCAGCCGCTGAATGGCGGAAAGTTTATTATTGTGCTCAGCGTATTACTGGGCATCTTTAATTACTTCTCTACCAGCCAAGGCCGGATAATCGCTGTTGTCTCCCAAGGATTGCCATATTTCCTGGTAGGCTTATTATTTGTCCAATCCAAGTTATCCAGGAATGATGAGACCTAATCCCCCATATCAGCTTTGGAATCCTCCCACAGCTGATCTAATTCTTCCGAACTCAAATCTGACAGCTCGCGCCCAACAGCGCGAGCTTTTTTTTCAACAGCAGTAAAGCGTTCCTTAAATCGTTGATTGGCAGCCCTCAGAGCACTTTCTGCATCGATTTTCATCCAACGGGCAATATTAACAATGGTGAATAAGATGTCACCCAATTCAGCAGTTTTTTCGTTAATTTCCTCGGCCTGTTTGATTTCTCCTATCTCTTCAGGGAGTTTATCAAGCACATCTTCGAGTGTTTTCCAATCAAAACCTATCCGGGCAGCCCTTTTTTGATAGGTTACTGCCTGTGTTAGAGCAGGCAGTGATCCGGGAACGCCATCCAATAATCCTTTCCCCTGTTCGCCATTGTTTTTTCTTTCACTGGCCTTAATCCGCTCCCAGTTTTGAATAACCGCATCAGCCTGTTCCAGTTCAAGGTCCTCAAATACATGAGGATGGCGCTTGATGATCTTTTGATAGATTCCCAGGATGACATCGCTCATATTAAACTCACCAAATTCACTGGCTATCTGGGCATGTAATATGATCTGAAGCAGCAAATCGCCAAATTCCTCATGCATAGCTGATGGATCATTGGCATCGATAGCTTCCAGGGTTTCATAACTTTCTTCAAGAAGATTTGGCCGCAGGGTTTGATGATCCTGCTCACGGTCCCAGGGACAACCCTCCGGAGATCGAAGATGGGCGATTATTTCCTGGAAGGATTCCAGAGAAGTTCCTTGCTCTAGGGGAGGGATATATAACGCAGACCGGTTTTTAAGGTGGGGGCTTCTGTCCAATTGATAAAGCTGTAGATTTTCGATGATTTCACCATCATTTCCAGCGTCATGAACCAGAACAATCGGATGTTGGTCTGGAAATACAGCCATCAGGGTAAGTTTCACATCAGATGCAATTTCTTTGGAATATATTTGAACTACCAGGGCTGGTTTATCCGGCGGGAATGATGGGTAGTGAGCAGAAGATAGATCCAATGCATCCAGTATGCTTACCTGGGGAAGCGGATCTCCGCCAATCGCTGCAAAGGTCGGTTCCAGAAAACTCACTCCGGAGATGATTTCCACTTCCAGGCCGGATTCTTTGGCTTTTTCCACGATCAGAGCAGGGGTTGCCTCTGCGATAAAAGGATCGCCTGGAACGGCGTAAATCAAGCCAGGATTTGCTTTTGCCAGGTTGATTATTTTATCGCTTATTCTCAGATAAACATCATCAAAAGACTCTTCTTCCTCGTAAATATCATCAAATGAATATATCATTAAACCTGCTGGCAGAGCTTCGACAGTAGGGTGTTCCCTGGTTCGCAGGTATATTTTCCTGGCATTATTGATTATCCGGGATGCTTTTATGGTTAATAAATCAGGATCACCCGGACCCAAACCCAGGATGATGATATCGGGTTGATTCTTTTGAGATTTCGTCATCAATACCTCGTGGTTAAGAATAACGAAGCGGAGAACACTGCTCTAGGCTGGGTGTTCTCCGCGAAATGGTTATTTATTAATACAACTATCAATCAGTTAATTGACCAGAATGGAAAAAACTAACGTTTGGTGTAGGTCGGAGCCTTGCGGGCACCTTTGAGACCTGGTTTCTTCCTTTCTTTTGATCTGGCGTCACGGGATAAGAATCCAGCATGGCTGAGTTCAATCCTGAGCTCCGGATCCATTTTCAGAATAGCTCTGGCAAGACCCAGTCGAACAGAACCTGCCTGCCCAATCACTCCACCGCCCTTTACCAGCACGCTGATATCATAATCAGACCGGCTTCCCGTCAATACACCGAGAGGTTCTGTAACGGTTCTGTTATTTCTCTCAGTTGGAAAATACTCTTCCAATGATTTTTCGTTAATCACAAATGAACCGGATCCGTTCATAATCCGCACTCTGGCGGTAGCTTCTTTTCGGCGTCCGATGCCTTCATAATACTGTGCCATAAAAACTCCTCTTACTTTGAAAACTGATCATTCGCTGCCTTATCTGGCGGCTGTGTTGATCTATACCAAACCCGGATATAACGTGTCAACCGGGACAGGTTTCTGTGCCTTGTGGGGGTGATTTTCTCCAGCATAAACCTTGAGCTTTTTGTTTAATTTTCGGCCCATTCGGTTATGGGGAAGCATTCCCTTAACAGCATGTTCGATAACATATTCCGGGCGTTTCTCCAATTGGTTCTTAAAACTGATCTTCTTAAGACCACCCTGATATTTGTATTCCCGGTAATAATATTTAGCATCCATTTTTTTTCCGGTTACCTGGATCAGCTCGGCATTAATTACCACGACAAAATCTCCGGTATCAACACCTGGGGTGTATTCTGGTTTATGCTTACCAAGGATCAACTGGGAAATTTCAGTGGCCAGGCGGCCCAAGTTTTTTCCCTTGGCATCCACCAAAACCCACTTTCTGGTAATATCTTCTTCTTTTGGATAAAATGTTTTCTTCACAATCTTTTACTCCACTGTTGTTCAGGTATTTTCCAGCTTGCTGCAGGAAATCCTTTTTAATAATATACCTCTATCAAAGTTAAACCATGTGCGGGAGCTAATCCCTGCGCTGGCTCTCCTGATGGATTCTCAAGATACTTGTTTATTCTATCTACCGATTCTTGTCCCTTCCCTATCTTAACCAGGACCGTTACTATTCTGCGGACCATATGGTAAAGAAAAGCATTGCCCACGATCTCGAAAATCAGTTTGTTATCATTTTTTATCCAGGCTGTATTCAGAATTTCCCTGATCGTACTGCCGCCTGGTTGATGGGGTTTGCCCAAAGCTCCAAAATCGTGGATTCCCAATAAAGATCGGGAGGCATTTTCCATCATTTTTACATCTAATTCCGGCCATACCCTCCAGGTATATCGCTCCTGAAGTGGATCCCGGACTGGACTGGTAAAGATCTGGTAGTGATATTTTCTGGAAACGGCATCATACCGGGGGTGGAAATCATGCCGGATCCTTTGGATCTTTACTGCCGAGATGTCTTGCGGAAGAACCGCGTTTATGGCCCGGTTCAACTCATCTTCTGTGTGGTCCCATTTAATATCAAATGCGACCACTTGTCCTGCTGCATGCACACCGGCATCTGTTCTGCCGGCGAATAATACCGTTTTTTCCAGCCAGCCAATTTTGGTTAATGCTTTTTCCAATTCTCCCTGAACAGTTCTCAACTCGGTTTGAAATTGCGAGCCGTGGAACTCTGTCCCATCATAAGCCAGGAAAACCTGAAATCGATCACTCATAAGCTGTCGGCGCTCAGGATTACTCTTCTACCAGCTCCAAAACAACCATTTCAGCTGAATCGCTTGTCCGGGGAGGCAGTTTGAACATGCGGGTATATCCTCCCGGTCGATTGAGATAACGCGGAGCAATCTCGTCAAACAACTTTTTGACGATTTCCTTATCATTATCAAGGCGTGAAGCTGCAACTCTGCGGGCATGTATCTGCGTGGCTTCATCAGCTTCATGGACACGTTTTGCCAAGGTGATTAATTTTTCCGCCGGTCGGCGAATAAATTCCGCTTTTGCCCGGGTGGTTTGAATCCGTTCATTTTCGAAAAGTTGCTTAATCATGGTACGCCTCAAAGCTGCCCGTTGACCTGAATTCCGTCCTAATTTTTTTCCTGCTACCTTATGTCGCATAATACTTACTCCAGCTCAGTGTTGATTTCTAGAAGGTAGCCATGCTCTTCCAATTTATCCTTAAGTTCGGTAAGACTTTTCACACCAAAATTCCGGATAGACAGGAGAGCATCATCTCCCTTCGTGTTTAATTCCATAACTTCACGGACAGTGGTAATCCCGGTTCTCTTCAGGGAATTAAAGACCCGGACTGATAAATCCAGCTCTTCAATCGGGATGTCGATGATCTCATCCACCTGTTCGACCGGCTCTTCAACCTCAACCATAGCCGCCAGAGATTCTGCTGTCACACCTGCCAAATGCTGAAGGTGTCCCATCAGTATTTTAGCGCTATTGCTTAAGGCATCTTCCGGTTCAAGAGTTCCATCTGTCCAGACTTCAATAACCAAGTTGTCAAATGCAGTACTCTGGGCCAACCCTGGCGGAACCAACTTCGAAGTTAACCCGGCGAACCGGATTGTAAATTGCATCGATCGGCAATTCACCGATCGGCAAACGGTCCTTGCGATCTTCAGTTGGCAAATAACCCCGGCCCTTGCCCTACAGTCAATTCGATTGTGAGGGGCTTGCTCCTGCCATCAACAGTCATCAGGTACAAATCCGGATTGACAATTTCGATTTCCGGAGGTGTAACGATATCAGCTGCAGTAACAACGCCTTCTCCTTTTATTTCAAGGTGCATATTGGAGAGGTCACCTTCATGCAGGATCAATCGCAGTTTTTTTATATTTAACATCAACTGCAGTACATCTTCCTGGAATCCTGGAATTGTGTCATATTCATGGTCAATTTCTGTTATCCGTAAAGATGTAACAGAAGAGCCTTCCATAGAAGAAAGCATCACCCTGCGCAGGGCATTTCCAAGGGTAATTCCATAACCTCGCTCAAGGGGGCTAATTTCATACTTCCCGTATGCCCGAGCTTCAGCAACCCTTTCAATTTTTGGTGTTACCATATTATTCATTCCTAGCACGGTTCACCTCTCCCTAATCCTAACGCTTATTAGTTTGCCAACCTCATTACCTAGAATAGTACTCAATGATCAGCTGTTCATTCAAATTGCCATCAATTTCTGATCGTTCTGGTAAGCGAACTACACTACCGGATAAGGTTTTTAAATCACGCATAACCCATTCTGCTGGAGTTCGGTTTTCAGCCTCCGCAGGTAAATTCTTAAAGAAAGTCCGTTTTTTGGATCCTTCCCGGACGCTGATACTATCTGTGGTTTTTACAAGCACAGATGGCACATCGGTTCTGCGTTCATTTACATTAAAATGTCCATGCGTCACTAACATGCGGGCCTGGGCCCGGCTGGCAGCATAACCAAGCCGGTAAACTACATTGTCCAAACGGGTTTCCATGATCTGCAGCAAATTCAAACCAGTTAATCCGCGGCGCTGCTGGGCAGTGGCGTAATAACGTCTGAACTGACGTTCCGAAATATCATAAATCCGGCGGGCTTTCTGCTTTGCCCTAAGCTGGCGGGAGAAATCCGATTCTCGGTTACGACGGTACTGGGCTCCCTGTCCATGCTGTCCCGGAGGATAACTTCTGCGTTCAAAAGCACATTTTTCTGTGAAACAGCGTTCCCCTTTCAGGAACAATTTTTCACCTTCTCGACGGCAAATTTTACACTTTGCCTCACGATATCTTGACATAACTACTTCCTCTTTGTATTACATATTAACTTCAATAATTTCTCGTTAACTCTTTCCAAGAGGGAAAGATTTAACTAAACACGACGCTTCTTGGGCGGCCTGCAGCCATTATGGGGAATTGTTGTCACATCTGTGATCGAGTTCAGTTTTAGCCCCATGGCTTCCATTGCCCTCAAAGAAGCTTCCCGACCAGGTCCAGGACCATTTACGAAGGCGTCTACCTCCCTGATCCCCATGCCCATAGCTTTCTTAACTGCGTCTTCTGCAGCTAATCGGGCTGCAAAAGCAGTGCTGCGGCGGGATCCTCTTAATCCCACTGCACCAGGACTGCTCCAGCATACTGTGTTTCCTTGGTGGTCGGTAACCGTGATAATCGTGTTGTTAAAAGTCGCCCTGACGTGAATTTGTCCAGACGCGAGTGATCTTTTCTTTCTCCGACCGCTTTTCGGGCGGGATGATTTTTCAGCCATAGTTCCTCTTCAATTCTAATAGGTTTTACAATCCATCTACCAGTTTTAGTTTTTCTTGCCGCAGGGAGGAAAGGCTCCCAAGAAATGAAAAACTTCAGCTGGCAATTTTCCCGGTTTCTTCTCTAGCTAGAGAAGCCCGGAAAAACCATTGGCTAGGTTTTCTGCATACCTCGCCGGCGTCCGCGACCTGCAACCGTTTTCTTAGGACCTTTGCGGGTGCGTGCATTGGTCTTGGTTCGCTGACCGTGAACTGGTAAACCGCGCTTATGACGAATACCACGGTAGCAGCCGATCTCAATCATCCGCTTGATATTCATCTGCACTTCACGGCGCAGATCACCTTCCACTTTAAAGTTTTTGTTAATATAATCACTTAACCCTGTGATCTGGCTGTCAGTTAACCCCTCCACCCGTGTTTCAGGATCCACTCCAACTGCTCCGAGAATTTCCTTTGAACGGGTCAAACCAATGCCATAAATATAGGTTAAGGCTATCTCGACACGTTTATTACGCGGTAAGTCAACACCTTGGATACGAGCCATACTTTTTACCCTTGCCTCTGTTTATGCTTCGGATTTTCACAAATCACGTAAACTCTACCTTTTCGCCGTACAATTTTACACTTTTCACAGCGTTTCTTTACAGAAGATGATACTTTCATGATTACACTTCCTTATTCAACTTGCTTGGTTCCATGTTTGCTTTCCAGCAAAAGTACTATTATAACTGATTGGCATAATCCAGTCTAGGGAACCTTGCTTTAGCGTTCGCCGATCCTGGTTAATATCAAAGGACCGTTGCTAGTAACTGCTACGGTATGTTCATAATGAGCGGTCAGCGAGCGGTCAGCTGCAATTACCGTCCATTGATCAGCTAACACCCGGGTCTTGGGAGTACCAACCAGAACCATAGGTTCGATGGCGATGGTCATTCCCTCTTTCAAGACCAGTCCCTGTCCAGGTGAACCAAAATTCGGGACCTGAGGCGGCTCGTGCATTTCGCGACCCACTCCATGCCCGGTATATTTCCGCGGCACATGAAAGCCGGCCTTTTCCACATGCCTCTGAATGGCTGCGGAAACATCCCCAATGTGTTTCCCTTCCTGCATTTGTTCTATACCCTTGTAAAGGGATTCCCGGGTCACCTTGATCAGACGGGCTTGTTGTTTTCCGATTTCTCCCACACCTTTCGTGAAAGCGGAATCGCCTATATAACCATCCAGGGTTGTTCCACAATCAATTGAAACAATATCACCTTCCAGTAATAATCTCCCACTCGGAATTCCATGAACCATCTCTTCATTAATACTGATGGTTAAGGTTCCCGGGAAAGGATATGGTCCCGGGTATCCCTTAAATGTGGGAATCCCATCGTGGTCTCTGATAATTGTTTCTGCAGCAGCATCTAGCTCCTGGGTGGTAATTCCGGGTTTGATCATTTTATTGATTTCTTCCAGAACCAGAGCATTCAGGCTGCCTGCTTTCTGCATTTTGCTGATTTCCAGGTCTGTTTTGATCAACTTCTCTTCATAAGAAACCATTTTTTATCCAAACCGGGGATTTAGCCATCTCTGGAGAGTGCTTTACCCATTATGCTTTTATTAACGTACTAATAACTTTTCATCATATCCATGCAGTTTCAATTCTGCATCGATATTCTGGAATGTATCTCTAACCACACCCACTACAATCAGCAACCCAGATGAGGCCACTAACATGGTTCCCGTTCCGCTGGCATTGAAGGCGGATATTCCAGTTACGGATAACACCACACCAAGAATAAACGGTATCACCGCGATTGTCCCCAGGAAAAAAGCACCCGGGAAGGTAATTCTGCGCAGAACCTTGGTCAAATAACGCTGGGTGGGAGCTCCCCGGCTGACACCGGGTATTTGGGCTCCAGCCCGTTTCAAATTGGATCCATAATCCTGCTGGGCAAACAGCACATCAGTGTAGAAGAATGTAAAACCGACCACCATCAGGAAATACAACAGCCAGTACCAGGGTGAGGTGCCACCAAATAAAGCCTGGGTACCCTGGGCCAAGTTCGCTACCCAGAAGGTTTGGGAGGCAACAAAGAAACTAGCCATAATCGCCGGGAATGTCAGCAACGATTGTCCGAAAATCAGCGGGATCATGCCAGCCATATTAACCTTCAAAGGCAGAGCGCCTTTGACAGGCATGGATTGGCGGTTGCCGACCCTGCGTCCGGGATACATCACCGGTATATTCCGCTGACCTTGTTGCACAAAGACGATCGCATAAATAATCAAGACTGTGAGAACCACGGCAATTGCCAGTGTAACCCAGCGGTTTTGTTGAGAACTGATAATTGCCCCAAAGTTCGAAGGAATTCTGGAGACAATACCGGCAAAAATCAGCAGAGAAAGACCCTGGTTGCGAATACCATATTCTGAGATCAGCTCTCCCAACCAGATGGCAAACATCGTTCCAGCAGTCATACTGGCCACAATTGCCAGGCTGGGTAACATGGCGCTTCCGCTAAATCCAAAATTATCAATTATTTGTATTCCACCCGCCAGGCTGGAAAATATCCGGATCTGGCCTATCGCCTGCAGGGCTGCCATCGGCACCGCCAGAATATAGGTCCACTTTTCCATCCATTTTCGGCCTTCCTGAGATCTTCTTCCATCTTGGCCTGCAGGGAAGGAATAATCGGAACTAACAGCTGGAGAATAATCTGGGAGGTAATATAAGGATACACACCCATCGCCAGCACGGAGAAATTGGATACGGTTCCACCGGATAGCATGTCCAGGATGCCAACAAACGTACTGCCAGCTCCGCCGCCAGAAATAATTGAGGCAATAGCTGCCCGGTTTGCTCCTGGGATCGGAACGTGGGCTGCCAGTCGGTAAATTACCAAAATAAACAAAGTGATCAGCAACTTTCGCCGGATATCTTCTGCTTTCCATAAATATCGCCAAGCAGATGTTCTCATTTCTTTACTCTCCTGTTTTCATCCCCTGAAAGGGACGAAATGGATCGATATAACTATAAAAGGTAAACTTTCTGTTACCCTTCAATAATTTCTACAGTCCCGCCAGCCTTTTCTATTTTTTCCTTAGCTTTCCGGGAAAAACGATGGGCTTTGATTTTCAGGGTTTCTTAAGTTCACCCCGGCTGAGGATCACCACTGGCAGACCGAGGGTATGAATTAAATCCGCCTCGCGCAATACCTCGGGAGTAACTTTTGAATCTTTCCGGAATTGGGACAGGTATTCCAGGTTCACTTCTTGATATTCAACCCGGTTGAAATTCTTGAATCCGGGTTTTTTCGGCATGCGCCGAAAGAAGGGAGTGTCGCCACCCTGGTGATAAAGACCAACGCCCCCACCTGCCCGCGCTTTTTGTCCTTTGGTTCCTCTACCAGCAGTTTTTCCATATCCAGATCCATAACCTCGTCCAACACGTTTCCGGTCTTTCTTTGCCCCTTTATTGGGTTTCAAATCATGCAATTTCATAATCAAATTCCTTTCATGCCGCTACTTACTCAACCTCGACAAGATGTTTGACTCGTTCAATCATGCCCAGCACACTGGGATGGTCTGGCCGCTCGACGGTTTGGTTAATTTTTCTCAAACCCAATGCTTCCAGGGTTCTATGTTGGGGCTGGGACCTTCCATGGGCACTTCGTACCAGCGTGATCTTGAGCATTTTTGCCTTTTTCTTTCTCGCCATGGTTTTATCTCCGATCCCAGAATGGGATCAATTTTTCTGCATCTACACCCCGATTGGCAGCTTGTTCATAAGGATCCATCAGCTGCTCCAGGCCATTGATTGTGGCAGCAGCGATATTCATCGCGTTATTACTTCCGAGGGATTTCGTAAGAATATTCGAAATGCCCGTTACTTCAACTACTGCCCGGACGCTGCCAGCAGCGATCACACCCGTCCCTTCTGACGCGGGTTTCAGCAGCACTTTTGCTCCGCTGACTTTTCCAATCACCTTATGAGGGATGGTTGTATTGTAGATCGCCACAGCATGCATGTCGTCTTTAGCGTTAGCAGATGCCTTGCGGATCGCATCAGGTACAGATTTGGCTTTTCCCATTCCCAAGCCTACTTTGCCTTTATGATCTCCGGCAACCATGTGCACGCGGAAGGAAAACCGGCGACCGCCTTTAACTACAGCAGCTACACGCTCAATATTAATAATTCTCTCGTCAAACTCTTGTTCAGGGTTCTTTTGATAACCGTTTGCCATAACTTTCTCCCGGTTCTGAAACTAAAACTTCAATCCATTTTCGCGTGCTCCATCTGCGAGTGCAGCAACACGGCCGATATATTTGTATCCACCGCGGTCAAAAACGACATCCTTGACGCCTTTTTTCTTCGCCCGGTCGGCAACTGCCTGACCAACCAGTTTGGCTTGTTCTTTTTTGGTCTTACCTTTGAGTTTCTTTTTCAACTCATTTTCCAAGGTTGATGCGGAAACCAGGGTATGACCCTTGTTGTCGTCGATAACCTGAGCGTAAATTTCATCCAGACTGCGAAAAACGTTTAAACGTGGTCTTTCAGCAGTTCCAATTACATTTCGGCGGACCCGTATATGTCTTCTTTTGCGAGCAACCGCTCTGGTTCGTTTTTTACCCATATTAAGCTACCTTACCCGCTTTACCTGCTTTACGGCGGATATATTCATCTTTATATCGAATGCCTTTTCCTTTATAAGGTTCTGGCGGCCTGACTTTGCGGATATCAGCAGCGACCTGGCCAACGGATTGTTTATCAATACCGCTGATAAAGATCTGCTGAGCCCGGTCTCCCACCTCAAAAACAATTCCAGGAGGAGGCTCGATTTCAACCTGATGGGAATAACCCACATTTAGAACCAGGTTTTTCCCCTGCATACTGGCGCGGTAACCAACACCAACCAGCTGCAGTTCCTTTTGATATCCATCTGTTACACCAGTCACCATATTTTGAATTAATGCTCTGGTAGTCCCATGTAACGACCGCATTATCCTTGCATCTGATGGCCGGTTGACATTGATCACGTTTTCTTGATATGTGATCTCCATCTCAGGCGAAAAACTGAATTCCATTTCACCTTTAGGGCCTTTGATCTTGACAAACGATCCTTCTATTTTTACGTCTACGCCGGAAGGAATTTCAACCGGCAATCGTCCAACTCTAGACACGGCACATTCTCCTTTGTCGTCCTTAATTGTTATTCACAATCCGGGACCAAACTTACTTACCACACCTTACAGACAACTTCTCCGCCAACGCCTAATTTCTTTGCATCTCTACCTGTCATAACTCCCTTGGAGGTAGATAGGATTGAGATACCCATGCCTGACAAGACATAAGGTATTTCTCTCTTGCCAGCATAAATTCTCTGGCCAGGTAGACTAACCCGTTCGAGGTTGTTAATCACGGAGCGTTTTGTGCGCCGCTTTCCAACATATTTCAACCCCATAGTTAAGGTTTTATGGACTGTTTTTTCATTATCGGTGACATTGTATTCACTGATAAATCCTTCATCAGCCAATATTTTTGCAATCGAAACCTTCATTTTTGAGCTGGGCATCGAAACTTGTGGATGCTCTGCTCTTACTGCATTCCGGATTCGCGTTAGCATATCAGCAATTGGATCATTAAAACTCATTGCTTATCCTCCATCCAACCTACCAAGATGATTTGGCAACTCCGGGGATTTTCCCTTCGAGTGCCATTTCTCGGAAACAAATTCTGCATAAACCAAATCGGCGCATATATCCTCGCGGACGGCCGCATTTTTTACAGCGGTTGATTTCCCTGACCTTGTATTTTCTTTTATTTTCTCGTGCAATCATGCTTTTCTTTGCCATTAGCTATTATCCTCCTTAAACGGCATTCCCAGCTTTCGCAGCAGCTCCCGACCGGATTCATCATCCTGGGCTGAAGTGACGATGGTAACTTCCATACCGCGGATCTTGCTGACCTCGTCATAATTCACTTCAGGAAATATCAGCTGCTCAGTGAGACCCATGGTGTAATTTCCCCGGCCATCAAAGGATTTAGGAGATACTCCCCGAAAGTCTCGAACCCGCGGCAAGGCAACATTCAGCAAGCGGTCAAGGAACGACCACATTTTGTAACCCCGCAGGGTTACTGATGTGCCAATTGCCGATCCAATCCTGAGCTTAAAGTTAGCAATATTGCGTTTGGATTTATTGATCAGGGGTTTCTGACCGGTGATCTTTGTTAAATCTCGGACTGCCTCATCCAGGAGCTTGCCATTATCAAGGGCATCACCCACACCAATGTTGACAACAACCTTGGAAATGCGGGGACACTGCATAATATTTTCCAGGTTAAGATCTTTCACAAGACTTGGTACTATTTCTTTCTGATAACGCTCTTGTAATCTATTCATTCTTCCGCTCCCAGCAATCAGTCAATCAACGCTTCACAGCGCTTGCAAACCCGGTGGGCTTTCCCATCTGTTCGGGTGATTCCTACCCGGGTAGTCTTTCCACATGATGGACAAACGAGCATCACATTGGAAATATGAATTGGACCTTCAAATTCTATAATTCCCGGAGTCATCGTTCTGCCCTGAGTCTGAATTTGACCCTGGTGTTTCTTCCGGATATTAATTCCCTGTACGGCAACCCGCTGCTTGTCTCGGTAAACTTTAATGACTTCTCCACGTCCACCTTTATCAGCTTTTCTTCCACTGATCACTTCGACGGTATCACCTTTTCGTATTTTAAATTTCACGATAATTACTCCTACTTATCAAAACCCTAGACCGTTTCAGGTGCCAGGGAAACAATCTTCATGAAGCCTTTTTCCCGCAGTTCACGGGCAACCGGTCCAAAAATGCGTGTGCCTCTAGGATTGGTGCCATCTGCATCCAGGATAACAACGGCATTATCGTCAAACTTAACGGTTGAACCGTCCTTCCGGCGCCATTCCTTGGCAGTGCGTACAACAACCGCTCTGACCACCTCATGGGCTTTTACAGCTCCCTGAGGGGTTGCATTTTTTATTGTTCCAACAACTACATCACCGATTCGGGCATAACGGCGTTTTGATCCACCCAAAACCCTGATTACCAGCAGTTCGCGGGCACCGGAGTTATCGGCAACATTAACTCTTGATTCTTGCTGTATCATTGCTGCCTCCGTTTACGCCGGCTCGGTAGAAGCCGATTTCCTAGTGATTTCTTCCACTGCCCATCGTTTTGTTTTCGATATCGGTTTTGACTCTACGATCTTAACCAGATCACCAATTTCACATCCCAGTTCATCATGGGCTTTGACATTAATATGCCGCTCAATGACCTTTTTGTATAAACGATGGCGAAACCGACGGGTAATCCTGACCGCTACGGTTTTATCCATTTTATTGCTTGTGACAACACCATTCATGCGACGGCGATCACTCATTTTTCACCTTCCACTGCGGCTTCCCGCTCACGTTCCCGTAAGATAGTTTCAAGCCTTGCGACTAATCGCCTGGTCTCTGTTATCTTGGATGTATCCATTATTTCACCAGTAGATTGCTGAAATCTCAGGTTCATTAATTCTTCCCTGGTCTCATCGATCCTGGCCTGGATTTTTTCGTCCGCTAAAGCGCGGATTTCATCTGCTTTCATGCGCTTTCTCCTATTTCTTCACGGCGGACAACTTTGGTTTTAATGGGCAGTTTGTAGGAGGCCAGTTTTAAGGCTCTCAATGCAGTACTATCTGTAACATCTCCACCGATTTCAAACATAATCCGACCAGGTTTAACAACAGCAGCCCAGTATTCGACTTCACCCTTACCTTTACCCATCCGGGATTCAGCAGCCCTTTTGGTGATCGGTTTATCAGGGAAAATCCTGATCCAAACCTTGCCACGGCGTTTCATTTCCCTCACCATAGCCCGACGACAAGCTTCGATCTGGCGGGCTGATATCCAGGCAGGTTCCAAGGCTTGCAAGCCATAATCCCCAAAATGAATTTCGACCCCGCGGCTGGCTTTACCCTTCATCCGACCACGCATCTGTTTTCTAAATTTGACACGTTTTGGCATCAACATGTTAATATTCCTCTCAATATTCCGCAGAAGTCAATCTCTTTCAGCTTATTTGCTGACGTAGACTCCATCATGCGCTTCTGATTCTTTTTCTTCTTCCATGGTTGGAAGGACTTCACCCTTGTAGATCCAGACTTTAACACCGATATTTCCATGTGAGGTGCCTGCTTCAGCTAACGCATAATCAATATCAGCTCTTAATGTTTGGCGGGGAACCCGACCTTCTCGCATATGAATGGTACGGGACATTTCCGCTCCACCAAGGCGACCCGCAACCTCTACCCGTATTCCCTCAGCACCTTCGCGCATCGTGCGCTGAATAGTCCTTTTCATGGCCCGGGAATAGCTAATCCGGCCTTCAATTTGGCGGGCAATGTTCTCTGCTACCAGAAAAGCATCCAGGTCAGGAGCTTCAATCTCTTTAATATCGACGTCAATGGTCTTGCCAACCAGTTCTTCCAGACTCTTGCGCATCATCTTAACATTGGCGCCTTTGCGCCCGATCAGCACACCGGGTTTAGAAGTGTGGATAATGACTTTTACCTTACCCGGGAATCGTTCGATCTCAATTTTAGAAACGCCTGCATTATCTGCTTCTTGGTGAACCAAGTTCCTGATGGCAATATCTTCATGAAGATGCTCAACGTATTGCTCACCTTCTGCAAACCAATGTGCGTCCCAAGTCTTGGTAATTTTCAAACGAAATCCGATTGGATGTACTTTACGACCCATAATTTCTCCTACTGCTCACGTCTGCCCTTCTTTTATTACTCAGGACAGTTGTTAATTCTCGTGTCTATGCCTCTTCATGTTCTCTTAGAATAATTGTTATATGGGATGACCGGCGCAGCCTTGGCTTCACGCGACCACGGGCTCCAAATCGTCGCCATTTGCGGGTTGGCCCTTCATCGGCAACAATTTTGTGAATGTACAGATCATATCGATTTAAACCAAAATTATTTTCCGCATTGGCAATGGCCGAGTAAATCAAATCCGAAATAGGATTAGCTGCCTTGTTTGGTGTGAAACTCAACACTTCCAGGGCTTCCACAACATCTTTGCCTCTAACCAGGTCAATTACCAGACGTGTTTTTTGGGCAGAGATAGGAATATGGTTTGCATTTGCTTTAATATCCTGCTCCATAATTATATCTCCCCTGCCGCAGCGTTTTCGCTGTCCTTTTTACGGGTAGTCCGCTTGGATGCCAAATGGCCGCGAAAAGTCCGGGTGGGAGCAAACTCACCCAAACGGTGGCCAACCATATTCTCAGTGATATAGATCGGCACATGTCTTCTGCCATCATGGACTGCAATTGTGTGGCCCACTAGTTGGGGAAATATCACGCTGGCTCGGCTCCAGGTTCTGATGACGTTCTTCTCTCCACGTTCATTCATCGCTTCGATTTTTTTCAATAACTTGGGGTCAATGAATGGACCCTTTTTTAGTGATCTTGACATACCTTCAACTCCTCATGGGCTGCTCTGATTTCAACAGCACAGGAACAACTTAACGACGCCTCTTCTTTCCTACACGCCGATCTCGAACAATGTATTTCCCTGTCCGTTTATTGCGCCGGGTCTTGGCACCCAGGGTTTTCTTACCCCAAGGACTTTTAGGACTCGGCATACCAATCGGGGAACGCCCTTCCCCACCACCATGCGGATGGTCTCGAGGGGACATCGCAGAACCGCGAACTGTGGGACGAATACCCAAGTGGCGTTTACGGCCAGCTTTTCCCAACTTGATATTGCTATGGTCCACATTGCCTACTTGACCGATAGTGGCCATACATTTCTGCAGGATCAGACGAATTTCACCGGAAGGCAAACGAACTTGACCATATTTACCTTCTTTGGCGATCAACCTGGCAGAGGTTCCTGCCGAGCGGACCAACTGTCCTCCACCACCAACCTTCAGCTCAATATTGTGAATGCGTGTGCCTGTGGGAATATTGCTCAAGGGCAGCATATTGCCTGGAGCAACTTCAGCTTCTGATCCAGAAAGAACTGTATCACCCACACGCAGGCCCACAGGAGCTATGATGTAGCGTTTTTCGCCATCAGCATAGTACAACAAGGCCAGCCTAGCAGTCCGGTTGGGATCATATTCAATAGCAGCGACTTTTGCCGGGATATTGATCTTTTCCCGTTTGAAGTCCACAATGCGGATTTTCCGCTTGTGTCCTCCACCCCGATGACGAACGGTAATCCTTCCGTAGAAATTTCGTCCACCTTTTTTACGGAGTGTTTTCACCAGTGAACGTTCTGGTTTACTTTTGGTAATTTCTTCAAATGTATAACCGGTCCGCCCACGCATACTGGGGGTATATGGTTTATATTTCTTTACTGCCATTACCGTACTCCTTCAAAGACAGCGATCGTATCGCCGGGAGCCAGAGTTACAATTGCTTTTTTATAAGCGCTGCGCCTGATTAAAACACGGCGGCTCTGAGCCCGACGAGATCTTTTTGCCGGCATAACCATAGTGTTGACACGAAGAACTTTCACATCAAAGATCGTCTCAACAGCTTCCTTGATCATGCTTTTAGTTGCTTTTGTAGCCACTTCAAAAGCAAACTGATTCAGCTTGACATATTGGTGGCTGGATTTTTCAGTTAATATAGGCCGTCGTAACACATCGTAAATCGAAGACATCGCCCTACTCCCGTAACAGGATCTCTGAGATGCGGTCCAACCCTGATTTGACCAGGATAACCTTCTCATGTCCCAATAAATCTCGAATATTCAGATAATCTGCCAAGATCAGATGAGCCTTGGGCAGATTGTTGATTGCCCTGACCAACAATTCATAGTTGGCATCACGCACCGGGTAAACAATCAGACATTTCTGGCTTTTGGCTATTTTTTCCAGGGTTGTTTCCATCAATTTTGTTTTCGGTTCCTTCAGGGAAAATTCTTCCACAATGAAAATATCCCCGGCAGCATGTTTCTGGGAAATTGCAGAACGCAGTGCAGCCCGGCGCATCTTTTTGGGCATTTTCTTTCCATAGGACCGGGGTTTGGGAGTAAATATCTTACCACCGCCAACCCATTGAGCTGCCCTAATGGAGCCCTGTCGGGCCCTTCCTGTACCTTTCTGGCGCCAGGGTTTACGACCACCACCGGAGACTTCACTTCTGCCCTTGGTGCTGTGTCTGCCGAGTCGTTGGTGAGCCAGCTGGCGAACGAATGCCTGGTGCATCATATCTATATTAATCGGGGCGTCAAATATCTCTCCTGGCAGATCGACAGTGTCAATTTTCTTACCCTTCATATCAATAACATTTGCTTCCATAATCTTTTACTCCAACCGGCTACTGCTTCCGGGCTTCCTTAATAATGACTAACCCGTTTTTGGGTCCAGGTACTGATCCACGGACAGCAATAATGTTATTTTCAGGATCAATTCGAGAGATCAGCAGGTTCTGTGAGGTAACTGTATCGTTACCCATCCGTCCGGGCATTTTTTTGCCCTTAAACACACGTCCTGGAGTTGATCCGGCGCCAATGGAACCCGGCGCTCTCTGCCTGTCGGACTGACCATGGGTCTTGGGTCCTCCGGAGAAGCCCCAGCGTTTTACAACACCGGCAAAACCGCGTCCTTTCGACCTACCGACAACATCAACCCGTTCACCTTCCTCAAAGACTTCAACGGTGAGAGTCTGACCTTCTTCTAATTCTTCATTTGTCCGGAATTCTCTCAAAAACCGGAGTGCCGGTAATTCGTTTTTCTTCAAGTGGCCGAGTTCACCGCCTGATAAACGTTGAGTTTTGGTTTCTTCGAAACCCAGCTGAACCGCTTTGTAGCCATCCTGGTCCAAGGTTCGGACCTGTGTGACATAACAAGGCCCAGCTTCAATGACTGTGACGGGAATTGATTTCCCTGAATCATCAAATAACTGGGTCATACCAACTTTCTTTCCAATTAGCCCTTTCATCTCATTTGTCTCCTACTGTCAATTTATTTGCTGGGAATGTCAACCAGGGCTTGGCTTCATCATCCCAAACAACGCAGTCAACGTAACCTTCGCGAACATCTGGATTTTGAGTTCTCACCAGGAAACGTTCTTACGTTATCCATCACTCAAGCTGGTTCAGGAATTTCCTTCTTCCAGCGTTACTCCGCCCAGATAACGGCGGAGTTTGTCGAACTTACTTACCTATACTGCTACCCCCTGCAATTTGACACAGACTGCCTATTATACACTATTAAATTTTAATTTCAATATCAACACCAGCAGGTAAATTAAGTCGCATAAGCAAGTCAATCGTCTGCGAATCGGGTTCCAACACATCAATCAATCTTTTGTGAGTCCGGATTTCAAAATGTTCGTGGGAATCCTTGTGCACAAATGTTGACCGTCTAACTGCAAACTTTTCAATTCGAGTTGGAAGAGGGACCGGTCCCACAACTCGGGCTCCTGTCCTCTCTGCGGTTTCAACAATTCGTTTTGCCGATTGATCCAGCACTCTGTGGTCGTAAGCTTTCAGGCGAATTCGGATTTTTTGTTTAGCCATAATATTACTCTATGATATCGGTGACCACGCCGGACGCAACCGTCAGACCACCTTCTCGAATAGCGAACTTTCCACCCTGCTCCAACGCGATGGGAACGATCAGTTCCACTGTCATATTCACGTTGTCGCCAGGCATGACCATTTCAACACCTTCCGGCAGGGTGATCGCCCCTGTCACGTCGATGGTTTTGATATAGAATTGCGGCCGGTAGCCGGTGAAGAATGGTTTATGTCGCCCACCTTCTTCTGGTTTTAGCACAACTACTTCGGCTTTGAACTTGGTATGCGGTTGGATGCTTTTTGGTTTCGCTATCACCATTCCACGCTCCACCTCTTCCCGGTCAGTTCCTCGCAAGAGCAGTCCTACATTGTCTCCTGCCTGTCCCTCATCCAGGATCTTGTGGAACATTTCCACTCCCGTTACCACGGTGTCAATGATCTCATCCTGCATTCCTATGATCTCTACCGGGTCTCCGGTGTTGATCATTCCGCGCTCGATCCTTCCTGTCACCACAGTGCCTCGGCCCTTGATGGTGAACACGTCTTCGATCGGCATCATGAACGGTTTGTCCATCTCTCGTACCGGTTCCGGTATGTATTCATCAACTACCCGCAGCAGTTCCCGGACGCTCTCGTATTCCTCTGCATCAATATCTTCGCTGGTGCTTTCCAGAGCAGCCAGTGCGCTGCCTTTCACGATCGGGGTCTCGTCGCCGGGGAAACCGTAAGTATTCAACAGCTCCCGCAGTTCCAATTCCACCAGCTCCAGCAGTTCGGGGTCATCCATCTGGTCGATCTTGTTCAGGTAAACTACCACGCTGGGCACTTCTACCTGGCGGGCCAGGAGCAGGTGCTCCCGCGTCTGCGGCATGGGCCCATCCGAGGCTGCCACCACCAGGATGGCGCCGTCTATCTGCGCCGCGCCCGTGATCATGTTCTTAATGTAGTCCCGGTGTCCCGGCATGTCCACGTGGGCGTAGTGCCGCTTTTCGGTCTCATATTCCACATGGGATATGCTGATCGTTATGCCGCGCTCTTTTTCTTCCGGCGCTTTATCGATCTCGTCAAAGGCCATGAAGTCGCCGAATCCCTGCATTGCCGCCACTTTCGTGATCGCCGCTGTCAAGGTCGTCTTCCCATGATCAATGTGTCCTATTGTGCCCACATTCAGGTGCGGTTTTGTTCGTTCAAATTTTTCTTTCGCCATAAGTCTTCTCCTGCCCTAAAATAATTACCTTGTTTATTTGTGTATTTATCCTTTGAGGTGGTTTTACTCACCGACAATAATTTTCTGTGATAATTCCTCTGAAATTTTTGAATAATGATCAAATTCCATTGTAAATGCGCCCCGGCCTTTGGTGGCTGAGCGAAGTTCAGTTGCGTACCCAAACATTTCAGCCAGTGGAACCATAGCCCTGACACCCTGGGTGCCGCCCGGATGAGCGTCCATGCCCTGGACATCTCCTCGGCGGGAATTAACTTGCCCAATTATATCACCCAGGTATTCTTCGGGCATAGTTACTTCCACTTTCATGACCGGTTCCTGAAGGACAGGAGCACCTTTTTGAATCCCCTGCCTAAATGCCATTGACCCAGCCATTTTGAAAGCCAGATCACTGGAATCAACTTCATGTGAGGATCCATCCACCAGGGTAACTTTGACATCCGTAACAGGATAACCTGCTAAAACTCCGGATTCTGCAGCCGACCTGATACCTTTTTCCACCGCGGAGATGTACTCCCGTGGAACGGAGCCTCCCCTGATTTCTTCCTCAAAGACAATTCCGCTTCCAACAGCACCGGGTTCAATTCTTAATACAACATGACCGTATTGTCCATGACCTCCAGATTGTTTAACGTGGCGATAATCCACATTATCCACTGCCCTGGTGATGGATTCTTTATAAGCCACCCGAGGACGGCCAACTCTGGCCTGGACCTTGAACTCGCGCAGCATCCTGTCAACCAGAACTTCCAGGTGAAGTTCACCCATCCCGGAAATCAGGGTCTGCCCGGTATCTCCGTCAACACGTACCTTGAAAGTAGGATCTTCCTCGGAGAGTTTCTGCAGAGCGGTTGCCAATTTATCCTGGTCAGCAGCTGTTTTAGGTTCAATAGCCACCATGATCACTGGGTCAGGAAAAGATATATTTTCCAGGATGATTGGGGATCTTATTTCACTGAGTGTATCGCCGGTATAACTATTCTTTAAACCCAGTACCGCGGCGATATCACCAGCACTGGCTTTTTCAATATCTTCACGGTGATCTGCATACATGCGGATCAAACGTCCAATCCGCTCGCGTTTTCCTTTGCTGGGATTAAACACCATTGTTCCCTGTTCAATTACTCCGGAATAAATGCGAATATATGCCAGGCGTCCCACATAAGGATCGGTCACTATTTTGAATACCAGGGCGCTGAGAGGTTCATCATCTTTAGGAGCCCGGGTGAGTAATTCTCCAGTTTTTGGATCACTGCCTTCAACGGGTGGCATATCCAGCGGTGAAGGAAGATAATCTACCACAGCATCCAGCAACGGTTGAACGCCTGTTGCTATTAAAGAACTACCACACAGGACAGGAATAAGTTGATTCCGGATCACTGCCCTTCTAAGAGCAGTTTTTAATTCTTCTTCGCTGATCTCCGCTTCTTCCAAGAATTTTAGAGTCAGATTTTCATCTGTCTCTGCAATTGTCTCAACCAGTTGAGTCCGTGAGCTTTCAACCTGGTCCTTCAAATCTTCTGGAATATCGATTTCAACAGCAGCGCTTCCACTGTGATCTTCCCAGATTAAAGCTTTCTGCGTGATCAGGTCTACTATACCTCTATATTGGTCTTCAACACCTATCGGAACTTGCATAGCAACTGTGGGTGCACCCAGTCTTTCCCGGATCATATTCAAGGTCCGTTCATACGAAGCCCCAACCCGGTCCATTTTATTCACAAAACAAATCCGGGGAACCCGATATAAATCTGCCTGCCTCCAGACAGTTTCACTCTGAGGTTCGACACCCTGGACCGCATCAAAAATGACAACCCCTCCGTCTAGAACTCGAAGGGATCGCTGTACTTCTGCTGTAAAATCAATATGGCCTGGGGTATCGATCAAGTTGATCAGATGGCGATTCCAGACAGCAGATACAGCAGCAGAAACGATGGTAATACCTCGTTCCCGCTCCTGCTCCATCCAGTCAGTAACAGTTGTCCCATCATCGACAGAACCGATTTTATGCGTTTCCCCTGTGTAATACAGGATCCGCTCGGTCGTGGTAGTCTTACCCGCATCGATGTGGGCGATGATACCAATATTTCGGAATTGCTCTAATTCGTACTTTCTTGCCATACCAACCTATATATATATAAAAAAATTAAACCCGGAAGTGAGAAAATGCCCGATTGGCTTTTGCCATACGATGAGCTTCTTCCCTCTTACGAATAGCTAATCCTTCATTATTAAACGCACTTAATAACTCATCCGCCAATCCCTTGGTAAAAGATTGACCTTTCCGGGACCGGGCGGCTTCCAAGAGCCAGCGTGTTGCCAGGGTAAACTGGCGATGTATCGGAACTTCCATGGGAATCTGGTAAGTCGCACCACCTATCCGGCGGGGGCGAACTTCCATCCTCGGGGATGCATTTTGAATAGCCTTCTCAAATACTTCAACCGGGTCTTTTCCCGTTTTTTCGGCCATAATATCAAATGCATCATAAACCAGTTTCGCGGCTACATTCTTTTTGCCTTTTTTCAGGACATGATTGATAAAAGTCTGTACTTTTACATTGTTGTAGCGTACATCCGGCTCAATCTTTCGCCTGTCAGCTTTTCTGCGTCTCATCAGTAATCTCCATCAAGCTAATGCTTCAATATTGCGGAACGCCCAAATCAGGGAGCTTTTGTCCCATATTTTGAACGACCTTGCTTCCTGTCTTCCACTCCGCTGGAGTCCAAAACTCCGCGGACAATGTGGTAGCGAACACCAGGTAGGTCTTTCACACGTCCACCGCGGACGAGAACAACAGAGTGTTCCTGAAGTCCATGCCCTTCGCCTGGAATATAAGCGGTCACCTCTAAACCATTGGTCAGCCTGACACGGGCAATTTTCCGCAGGGCTGAGTTTGGTTTTTTAGGGGTCATAGTTCGCACCAGGATGCAAACACCCCGTTTTTGAGGAGCACCCTTGTCCTGACGAATCCTTCGCTGCTTCATCGAGTTAAAGGTGTAGCGCAGCGCAGGTGCTTTGCTTTTGGTTTTCTTATCAGTGCGTCCTTTACGGACTAATTGATTAATTGTTGGCACATTCGCCTCCGTACCTAATTCAATTCACTTTTCAAATTTCAAGGCCATCGATTTTACTTGATGGCCTTGGATCGCTCGTAAACCGTTATTCAATCAATCGTTCTTGGCCCATTTCTATTAGTGGGCAACGAGAAGGAATTTTAGCACGCTCAGTTATGAGCGTCAAGCCAGTCCATCATTTTAAATCAATGTTCTTTCTGCCGACTTAAGAGTCCTTAGCGATCTCCTAACCCCAGCAAACCTGTAGTCATGCGCGGAATTTGCGCCCGCGCGTCTTCCTTTCCAAAGCTGATGATAGAACCATCTTCAGTTACTGCTTCGATCGCCAGTCCCAAACTCTGCATCTCCTTTACGAGCACGCGGAACGAGGCCGGGATACCCACATCATCAATAGGTTCTCCCTTTACGATTGCTTCGTATGCTTGGACCCTACCAACTACATCGTCTGATTTGACTGTCAGCATTTCCTGAAGGGTATGGGCAGCGCCGTAGGCTTCCAAAGCCCAGACTTCCATTTCTCCAAATCGTTGGCCGCCAAATTGAGCCTTACCACCCAGAGGCTGTTGAGATACCAGACTGTATGGACCAGTGGATCGAGCATGAACCTTGTCCTCAACCAAGTGATGCAGCTTAAGGATATTCATCACACCAACAGTCACTGGGTTGTGATATGGTTTGCCGGTTTTTCCGTCAAAGACGATCTGTTTTCCGAATAATGGAAGCGGTACGCCTGCTTTTGCGCCCAGCTTCATTGCCATTTCTCGCAAATCATCGATGTCCAGTTTTTCAACTTTCTTGGATTCGTCTCCGGAAACGTGTTTGATCCACAATTTCAAACAGGCTACCACCGCCCTATCATCCTGGGCATCTCTTTCGTTGAAGGGAATTTCCTTATCTTCGAAGAATAATATTTCCTCCGGGATAATTCCTTTATCTCGCAGCCACTCACGAAGAACCGAACGACGGGCATAATTTTCATTAGATACCAGTTTATAAATGTCATAGCCACGGTCGCCCAGCCAGTTTTCCAAGAAAAGGCGGCGAGCTTCGTTATTGTCCATGATATCGCTGGATTCGTAATCAAATCCTTCCAGCCACTCCCAGGCATTTCTTTCTGCATCAGCCCAAGCCCTTTCTATCATCCAAGTCCGAGCCAATTCCGCTTCAATCTCACTTTCCCGGGCACCGTCAAACACTGGGGTCACAGCCCGGAATCCAAGTTTACCGGCTGCCCATCCCAGGTGGGCTTCCAATACCTGGCCGATATTCATACGTCCAGGAACACCGGTCGGGCTCAACAGCATATCCACAGGAGTGCCATCTAACAGATAGGGCATATCCTCAACTGGTACAACAGTTGATATCACACCTTTATTACCATGGCGTCCTGCGATCTTATCACCAGCGGTAATGCGCCTCTTTTGGGCAACAAATACCCGGACCATCTTTTCCACACCGGCGGAAAGATCGGCGTTCTCCTCTCTGGTGAAGACATTCACTTCGATGACCTTACCCCGCTCTCCGTGCGGCATGCGCAGGGAAGTGTCCTTTACGTCACGGGATTTTTCACCGAAGATAGCTCTCAGCAGCCGTTCCTCAGGTGACAGTTCTTTTTCGCCTTTGGGTGATATCTTGCCCACCAAGATATCATTAGGTCCAACTACAGCGCCGATTCGGATTACTCCGGTCTCATCCAGATCTTTCAAGGCTTCTTCACCTACATTGGGTATGTCCCGGGTAATTTCTTCAGGACCAAGCCTGGTGTCCCTGGATTCAACTTCGTGTTCTTCAATATGAATGGAGGTATAAACATCATCTTGGACAAGGTGCTCGGAGATTACAACCGAGTCCTCAAAGTTAGCGCCCTCCCATGACAGGAATGCCACTGTGACGTTTTGTCCCAGGGCCAGTTTACCATCTACTGTTGAAGAGGAGTCAGCGATCACATCACCCTTTTTCACAAGTTGGCTTTTACTCACAATCGGTCGCTGGTCAATACAGGTGCTCTGGTTAGAGCGCTCATACTTCCAGAGTTTATATTCTTTGTTTTCATTATCATTATTACGGATGATAATCATATCTCCTACAACAGAGATCACCTCACCATCTTCCTCAGCAAGCAGAACCTGGCCGGAATCCAGCGCAGCCGGTTTTTCCATACCGGTTGACACGCGGGGAATTTCCGGGCACAGCAAGGGAACTCCCTGAGCTTGCATGTTCGAGCCCATCAGAGCACGGTTGGCATCGTCATGGGACAGGAAAGGAATTAAGGCGGCACTGATACCGACAATCTGGTTCGGTGCCACATCGATGTATTCGATATCTGTGGGTTTTACAAACAGAAAATCTGAGTCGTGTCTGGCAGAAACACGGTCCTTCACAAATTCGAAGTGATCATTAATTTCTGCGTTAGCTTGGGCTATCACAAAACGATCTTCTGCATCTGCAGCCAGGTACTCCACTTCTTCGGAGATGAATGGAGTGATCAGCACATCATCAATTTTGGCTTTTTTCATCGCTGCAGCCATTTTTTTAGTGATGCGTTCGCCAGCTTTACCCAGCACTTTTTTGGAGCTGGGATGCAGAACATCTTCTCTGAGTTCCGCATCAATAACTTCCGGATCAGAGGGCGTTACTGCCTGGCGAACCTTTCGATATGGGGTTTCTATGAACCCATAATCGTTTACCTGGGCATATGCTGCAAAACGTCCAATCAAACCGATGTTGGGGCCCTCAGGTGTCTCAATGGGGCAAATGCGTCCATAGTGGGATTGGTGAACATCACGAACATCAAAACCTGCCCTCTGCCTGTGCAATCCACCTGGACCCAGGGCAGAAAGGGTTCTTTTATGTCTCAATTCGGAAAGCGGATTGGTTTGGTCCATGAATTGTGATAACTGGCTGGAACCAGAGAACTCACGCAAGGATGCTACCACCGGCCTGATATTTACCAACGTCACCGGGGACATTTTCTTCTTGCCGCGGATGGACATTCGCTCACGGATGACACGTTCCATTCGGCGCAAACCCACTCTCAATTTATTTTGAATTAATTCATCGACGGTTTTGATCCGGCGGTTACCAAGATGATCGATATCATCTGGATCCTGCATATTATTGTTAATTTCAATCATGCGGCGGATCAAGTAATAAATATCCCACTTGGTTATGGTTTGATGTTCTTCTGGAACTTTTCCTTCCAGGTCATATTTCTGGTTCAGCTTATATCGCCCTACCCGCTCCAAATTGTAGCGCCTGTCATTAAACAACTGGTCTTCCAGGAAATCGCGGGCGTTTTCTACAGTTGCCGGATCTCCGGGGCGCATACGTTTGAAAAAATCAATCAAAGCTATTTCTGCGATAGTCATGCCTTTGGGTATTTCCCAGTCGGGTTCCTGGGCAAAACACGCCGGAATGAACATGCGGTCCGGGTTGGTATCAATATCCTCAAAGAGGGAGATCAATTCCTCATCGGTGCCCTCCTTAATGGGGGAATCATCCAGCCCGTCATCAACTGCGGCCAGGGCTCGAAGGAAAATTGTTACGGGAATAGTGCGCTGCCGGTTAAAACGGATGGTAAGGTAACCTGTCTTCCTGGTTTCAAATTCCATCCAGGCACCACGGTCTGGAATGAGTTTAGAAACAGCCAGGCGGCGACCTGTTGTCCGGTCAACTTCAGCTTCGAAATAAACTCCCGGGGAACGGATCAACTGGGAAACAACTACTCTTTCTGTACCATTAATGATGAAAGTTCCCTTTTCTGTCATCTCAGGGAATTCACCCATGAATATTTCCTGCTTGATCGGTTCGGGAATCTTGGCGCCAGCAAGCAATACTGATACATATAAAGAAGATGCATAGGTCAGATCACGTTCTACACATTCTTGAACAGAATATTCAGAGGGTTCAAACCGGAAATCCAACCCCCATTGCTCTGATTCCGGGCTTTTACTTGGGAAATAAAGCTTCATTTTGCCATTATATGATTCGATGGGTGAAATCTCATCGAACAAGTCTCCAACCCCCTTGTCCTTTAAACGATTAAAGGATTCAAGCTGCATCTTAATCAGAGGCGGCAATGGAAAACGATAACTGATCCGAGCGTAATTCTTGGCTTTTTCAACTTGAGCCATATACTCTCCCTATACCTTTTTACTTGACCAAATTGCCAAGTAGCGGTTACTATACGCGTTAATATGCCCCGGTTTCAACCAGGGCAACGAGAATGTTATTAAATCTAAATTTGGATACTGTTTCCAATAACAAGTACCCTTTATGTCTGGATTTAATCCAGACACATTATTATATAAAATATGCCGGAATCGGTCAAGGGATGGACAGGGCAGTTTAGGACCAATTTCTGGAGCTAATAAAAGGATAAGAACTATGCCGGAAAAACATAAATCAGGATTTATTGCAGTTATGGGGCGCCCCAATGTGGGCAAATCAACTCTGTTAAACCGCTTGCTGAAACAAACCATTGCCGCTGTATCTCCAAAACCTCAAACTACTCGATTGCAGCAGCTGGGAATTCTTAGTCTCCCGGAAGCCCAGATGATATTTATTGACACCCCCGGCCTGCACCACCCCAAACATAAGTTGGGTGAATACATGAACCAGGATGCCCTTCAGGCATTAGAAGATGTCGACTTGGCCTTGTTGATCCTGGATGGCAGCGTTCCACCAACTTCAGAGGACAATCTCTTTGGTAATGCCATCTCCGCTTTGAAGAAAAAACCCCTTGTTATAAAAGTTCTCAACAAAATAGATAAAATCTCAGCCCAGGATCTTAATAACCTCACACAGCAGTATCAGGAATTAGAACCGGATGTACAGATTATTTCCATTTCTTCGGTCACTGGGGAAAACCTGGATGGATTGCTCGAGGAAATCACCAATGCTCTGCCGGAAGGACCCCTGCTCTATCCAGAGGATCAGGTCACTGATTTATACGAAAGGGAGATCGCCGCGGATCTGATCAGGGCTGCAGCTATGAATCTGCTCCAGAAAGAACTTCCCCATGTAATTGCTGTCAGGATTGATGAATACCAGGAACGCGGGGATACGGGAGCTTATATCGAAGCAACTTTATTTGTGGAAAGGGATTCCCAAAAGGGGATTTTAATAGGAGTTGGGGGTGATATGATCAAGAAAATTGGATCAGCCGCCAGGAGGGATATTGAATCCATGAGCGGGCGGAAAGTTTTCTTGAAACTTAGAGTCAAGGTGAAAAAGAATTGGCGAAATAATGAAAATACCCTGCGCCTGTTTGGATTTAAAAAATAAACCAGCTCAGCTGTTCATTTTATCCCCTGCAATTTAGGCGGTTTATCAATCTGCCAGAACAATAAATTCCACGCTTAACTCAGATTGATTACCAGCCTGGTCGTAGGCCTTGACACCTAATTCATAACTCCCAGGCTGCATCTCCCAAGGATACAGATATGGATTTGTCTTTCGTGAGCTGAGTAAATTGCCGTTAAGAAAAAAATCAACCCTTGATATTTCAGAATTATTCTCAAAACCAACCTCGAAAATCAAATCCTTTCCCCGTTCATAATTCAGGATTCTTGTCAGATCTGTTATAAGAGAGATCTCAGGGGGAGAATTATCCACTGAAACCACCAGTGAAACCTTGTCAATTTGCTGATTATCCCGGATCAACACCAGTTGAATGGCGTACACTCCATCTTCAAGATCAGCTGTATCCCAGGTTCCAAGGCGGATATTATCTGCCGGTGAAGTGATCTCCGGACCTATCTGGAGCCAGGATCCTGGGTTCATTCCAAAACCATATTGTAAACGAGCGGATCTAAATCCCTCTTCGGGTATCGATCCGATGATCCTGACCCGTTCATTAATAAAGGAAAGATTATCTGGATTTGAAATAGAAAAACCTTCTATTTCATTAACCCTTGAATCCAAATCATAAAGAGTCGGTGGAGTGGATATACCTGCTTGCTCTGCCCAGCTCAAAGCTTCGGGTGGAAAATCAAGGTAGACCCTTTCTTCAATAAGTTGTCCCGGAGTAAATACCGAAGCCAACAAACCAGTTTCACGATTAATTTCCAAAGCCTGGTAAAGCGTATCGACTCCCTGGGGCTCATTGCCTTCAATAAATATCTCCCTGATTTCTCTGGGGCAGTTTTCACCGGGCAGCATTCCCGATGGATAACAAACATCAAGGGTTGAAATTCCTGCGGGCATGATCCAACCACTGCTTTCTTGGCCCCGGGAAAGCTGTTGAGTAATGGCTCTCCACAGAGCAGAGCTGATCTGGATGTAATCTGCCTGAGCTTGATTTTTCTCAACTGGATTTCCAGCCCAGATCGCTGTGACTTGTGATGGTGTGTAACCTATCACCCAGGCGCTTTCCGATTCCGGGACAAAACCTGTTTTCACCCCGGCAGGTCGGCCAATTTGAAAAATATCGCCATTTTCCCGGGAAATTTCATCACTGAGGATATGATTGACCATATAGGCCAGTTGTTCATTGATTATTTTGTTTTCCACAAAACCTAGATCATAGAATGATGACCAACCTGATTGATCCTCAATATTCAAAATTGCAGCAGGCTGAACATTCAATATTGACCCACCAGTGCTTCTTCCCCTTAAAAAACCCCTGTTTACAAATACGCCATATCCCTGTGCCAGATCAATAATATTTAGCTCGGGCCCGTCAGAAAATATTTCGCAATCCAGGCATATTTCCTTTCCCAATGAAAAACCAAACAAAGTCAGGGTATTCTCAATTTGATTTTTTCCCTGAGATTCCCAGAGCTGTTTTGCAGGAGATAAATAATCATTGATCATTGCAGTCCTGATGTTTACTGGCCCTTTGAATTCACAATCTTGTTCACAGCCAGGATGCAATTCCTGTTCGGAAATGCTCACATCATCCAGAGGAATATCCCAGACTAGGGAAGCAGGTTCAAAACCCTGAGTGAAATAGTTAAGATATAGAAATGGAGTCAAAGTGGTTCCTGGATTCCGGGGAGTATTCAGGTTAGATGGTCCCACCATGGCAAGCAGCTCACCGCTGAGTGGATCCAATAAGACCAGACCAATTTCCAGTTGATCCGATCCGTTCAAATAAGGACCGGAATATTTAGGCAGAAGTCTGGCCGCCTGGCAGTCGGGATCAAGATCCGGGTCGTTGCCATAAACCCTATCAGTCATCAACTCAGCTGTACATTCAAGTTCCTGCTGTAGACCATAATCTAGAGTTGAAATGATCCGGTAACCTCCCCTAATCAAGCGATCCCGGGGGATAAATTCGTCGGCTTCTTTTAAAATATAGGCCACAAATGCAGGTATATAATCGCCTGTTGCTGTTTCAGGATCAGGGTAAATAAGTTGTTTTTGTATAGCCCGTGTCTCTTCTGTCCTGGTAATCAACCCTGCTTGGGTCATCAAACCAAGAACGATTTCTTGATTTTCCTTGGCCGCTTCCTGGGGAATCGTAAGGATTCAAAGAAGGATAATTGGCAACTGCTGCCAGCAGCGCTGATTCTGCCAAATCCAAATCGGCCGCTGATTTTCCAAAGTAAATCAGGGCGGCTTGATTAACACCATAGATTTGATTACCAAAATAAGCATTATTCAAAAACCATTCAAGAACTTTTTCCCGGCCATAACGACCGACAATCTGGTCAGCCAATAAATTAATTCTGATTTCCCGATATGGGTGATCTGTTTCATTCCACAGGAGCAATTCCTCGACCATTTTTTCAGGAATGGGATCTGCTTGATTATCCCAAATACCAACCAGGAACGTCTCTGGTTTATTAAAATATTCAGGATCCTGAGCTGCCAGGAAGGCATTGATCAAATTCCGGGAAACTTCCTGATAAAACAGCATGCTGCCATCCGTTATGTTCAGATATCGGCGATACTCAACCAGCGGATTTTCGAATTGCCACAATACAGCCTCTCCGGTTTTATCGAAAATTTTGGTTGGTTCAAGCAGGGATCCATCAGGAGGATCTAATAGCCGTTTCAACATGTCTGGAGGTGGTAGATTATCAGTGATTTCTGCATACCGGTAAACACCGAAAATTACGCCACCGGCAGTGATCATGCTGATCAAGAGGGCAATCAATAAACCGATCATACCCAGAGGATTCGATCGGTTGTGATTTTTTCGATTGGTTCTGAACCGCATAATATGCGATCTGATATCCATAATTAGATTTTATCCTAACTGATCACCCCGGAGACATAATCCAGCAGGTCTCGGGCTGAAGCCAGGTTCTTTTCGCTCGCTCCTCCCAGCATGGTTGCCAGTTCTTCAACCCTCTCCTCTCCATGAATCTCACGTACCTCAATAGTTGTCCGCCCACCCGAAACACTCTTTAAGACCTGATAATGCTGCTGTCCAAATCCGGCCAACTGGGGTAAATGGGTAATGCAAATCACCTGATGTTCCGGCGTCAATCGGTATAATTTCTCGCCAACAACCGCTCCAATTCGCCCGCCAATACCCTGGTCAATTTCATCAAACACCAGTGTAGAAATCTGGTCAGCTTTTGCGAGAACATTCTTTATAGCCAGCATTAACCGGGCAGTTTCTCCCCCGGAGGCAGTTTTCACGAGCGGCTTTAAACCCTCGCCAGGGTTGGTTTCGACCAGGAATTCAATCTTTTCAAGGCCATCCCGGTAAAAACTTATCTTCTTTCCACCGCCGGTGGGAATTCCCGCTGGATCTTCAGTACGAAGGAAGGAAGCTTCAAACCTGGAACCTGACATTTTAAGATCATCCAATTGAATTTCCAGTTCAGAAGCCAGTTTTACTGCTCCTTTTTTCCTGCCCTCAGTTAGGACTGAGCCACGTTCATATAACTCACCAAAAAACTTTGTTTCAATTTCCTCAAGTTCCTGGATACTTGTACTGCGGTTGGATATTTCAGTCAGTTCATTTTGAGATCGCTCCTGGAAAGCCAGAACATCCGGAATATTTTCTCCATACTTTCGCTTCAGTGAGTGAATCAATTCCAGGCGATCCTGAACCTTTTCAAGTTCTCCTGGGTCAAACTCAAGATTGTCCAGATAAGACCGCAGGTCTTTGCCAATATCAAAAAGGCTGTCATTCAAGGCGCCAGTGCGTTGATTGAGCCCTTCGAGTGTGGGATCAGTTTTGGATAATTCCTCTACAGACCCGGTCATATGCCCCAATAGATCCATGATAGTGGGCTGATGACCAGGAGCATCATCCAATAAAATCAGGATCTTCTGACTCAGATCTGCCAGCTTTTCTGCATTGACCAATCTGTTTCGGCGTTCGATCAAGGGTTCTTCCTCACCAACCTCAAGATCAGCTTTTTCAATTTCATCCACCTGGAAGGCCAGTAATTCCACCCGCTGTTCGGCTTCCAGATCCAATTGTTTCAGTTTTGCTAAATCGGATTGGATCTTTTTCAGTTGATCATATACCTCTGTGTAGGCATTAAGCAAACCGGTTGTACCTGCGAAACGATCCAATAACCCCAGGTGCTGTTTTACCCTCATCAAGGAAAGGTGTTCAGATTGTCCATGAATGTCAACCAGATACTCACCCAGTTCAACCAGGACAGCAACATTGGTCCGATGTCCATTTACCCTGGCAGTATTGCGTTTGTCTTTACGAAGTTCCCTGGTCAGGGTCAGATATTCATTGCCATCCAGAATTTCTTCTTTCTCAAGCAGCTTGAGAACAGGTTCCTTAATATGGTTGGGAATCTTAAAAACCGCTTCAACACTGGCATAATCGCTCCCTTTTCTCAAGGTGCCCATGTCAACCCTCAAGCCAAGCAGCATGTCCAGGGCACCCATTATGATTGATTTTCCAGCTCCGGTCTCACCGGTCAGGATCACCAACCCGGGATCAAATTCCAGGCGAAGCTCATCTATGATGGCAAAATTCTTGATCCGTAATTCAATAAGCATGTTAATTCTTAAGTCTATAAAAAATATTACCTGAGATTATTACAGCATAGGCTAACTTCCAGATTATGGAATAATAATTGAGCACAAACCCATAAACCTGGATCTGCTGAAATACCGATAATGGAACCAGGACCATACTGATAATCAACGCAGTCCCGCTCATGACATATTTCAGCAATGGTGACCGCCGGTTCTGAATGGCTTTTTTTACTACCCAAACCGCAGCAAAACCAGTACCCAGGGCAATCAAGATAGAGATAAAACCCAGGAATGTAAAAAGGCTCCCCAAATAGGAGATCACTGCAGTGATTACTCCCGCAATCACCTGATCAAACCTTTTGGTTGTTACAAATACCTTCTGCTGGGAGCGAATGCATTCCGGGCAGCGGTACCCGGTTGGGGTATGGTTAGCGCACTTAATACATATCGGACGATCACAGCGATTACAGCGCAACTGTGTTTCCCGATTGGGATGTAAGGTGCAAACCAGTGAGTTGTTATATTCAGACATAGGATTTTTTTACAGATGGATTCTGGTCCATGTATGGTATCAGGTTCCGGTAAAAGTATCCCGGATCCTGAAAACGGATAAATTTCACAACATCATCGCTAGCAGTGATCTCGACCCTGTCGTCTGTCACTAAATCAATAGGAGGCTGCCCATCAATACTGATGACTGCCTGATGGGAAGTGCGAACTATCACAGAAACAATCACGTCCTCGGACAAGACCAGGGCTTGTTCAATAGATAAATGCGGAGCAAGTGGAACAAGGACTATATTTCGCAACTCGGGTGAGAGAATCGGTCCTCCAGCTGCCATTGCATAGGCAGTTGATCCGGTGGCAGTAGAGACAATTATCGCGTCAGCAACAATTGTGCTCAGATGTCGGGTATTAATGAATATACCAAGTTTTACCGGTCGAATGGTTTCTCCCCGACTGATAACAGTATCATTGAGAGCATTCCACTGTCCAATTTCCCGATCATCTCGGATCAGCACTGTCTTCAACATCATGCGCTCTTCAAGCCAATAATCCCCCTGCAAAACTCTAAGTAAGGCATCCTGCCAATCATCGCGTTTAATTTCAGTCAAAAAACCAAAACTTCCCAAATTTATGCCAAGAATCGGTACCTTGGAAGGAGCGCTGATATGACCTGCCCTTAACATAGTTCCGTCACCACCAAGGGCAATTAATAAGTCCTGGTTGCCTCCGTTGATTCCTTCCCTGAGCTCCTGATCATCCATAGTTCCCAGCAAGATCGATTTTCCCCGGTCCTCAAGGAATGCTCCGATCTTTTTTGCCAGGACATATGCTTCCTGGTTTTTAGGGTGAACTGCAAGGGTAATTTTATCGAAATTCTGAGTATCTTCTACCATGATTGTTTCTTAATAACATTCTATAACCCGTGTATATTACGGTGGATTGATTTTTCAATCTTGAGGTGATGGAAATAAACTATCAGCCAGGGAAGATGTTCCTGGAAGAGATATTTTTCCATAACTTGATTCATATTTAGTCAGGTTATCTCCCAGAGCTTTATAAATAAGTTTTGCGGTCAGTGGACTTAATAAAACCCTTGACTTAATGGAAGGTCCCTTCAAACCGGGCAGCATCTGAGCAAAATCGAAAATAAACTCTGAAGGAGAATGTGTGATCCTGGCCAGATTGGCGTACACAGCCTCCAGATCAGGCGGGATGGTAATTCCCGGTATTTTTTGTTCGGGTTTATCTTTACTCATATTATTGCTCTCAGGTGAAATTCCAGCTCAACCTAAAACGGGATATCATCCTCATCGACTGGTTCAGAAAATCCTCCCGAGTCGCTGGATTGGTAAGATTGATCTTCGGACTTGGAGGATAAAAATACCACATTATTGGCGGTCATTTCAAAACTGGCCCCAGTGCTGCCGTCGTTGCGGGTGAATACTCTCGGACCCCCAGTTTCTGGATCAGCGTTTATCCGGCCTTCCACCAATACCTTGCTTCCTTTTTTAAGATACTGATTCACAGTCTCACCCCTCGCTCCCCAAATAGATACCCGAAACCAGATGGTTTCGGTCACTTTTTGTCCATTGGAGTCGGTATAGACCCGATTAGTGGCAACATTGATATTGGTAACAGCTTGCCCACTCGGAAGGTAGCGCATTTCGGGGTCCCTGCCTAAATTTCCTACAATTATAAGTTTCTGATACACTGTTTTTCCTCCTTCAGATCTTCCTTCCAATTGTTAATTGATTGTGGGAATTATTATCCCCATAACGCGTATTATACACTGTCTCTTTTTCCAGGAGACCGGATGCTTAACTTCATCCTGTATTGTTCCTACAAGTGAGAAATATATTTACTGGTAACCCCCGTATCACATTATTACTTCTGGAGTACTTCCCGAACGATGAGGTCGGAAAAACTCACTGTCAGAGCTGAATCCCCTGCAGATCTGGCAAAGATTCCAAAGGATCCAACTACCAGCTGGTGATCGGTCACGCTTGTTTGGTAATCACCATTGATGAATAAATGCAGCTGGTTCCTTTCCGCCAGAACTGCGATTTTAGAAATACTGGGGGCGCCAACGGGAACTGAGGCACTCCTGGTCAAAGGATAAAGGATCGTTCCTCCCCCTGCTGTGATCTTATCAAGTCGCAATTCTCCATCACATGTGATCGCAAAACGGTAAAACTGACTCCTTCCATAAACCCTGAACAATAAACCATATTCATCTCTGCCATCACAGAGGATCGGATTTGCTGTTATCTCAACGTAAAAACTTGTCAAGTCTGGTTTTTCTCGCGTCCCAACCAGGTATGTTTTCGGTTCGTTGATGATTATATTGGCTTCGCCATTGGAAATATTGATCTGTCCCCGATCAGTTTGAGGTAATATCCATTGCTCCGGAGCATTAAAGTTATCCCTGAAAATTACTTCACCTAATTCAGAAAATACGGCCTGGGTTGGAATTATCTCAGACGTAGGGATGATCTCTGGCGTTGGTGTGGGAGGAAACCATTCCACTGTCACCGAAGGTGAGGGTATCACTGTGAGTGTCTCTGTGGGGAGAGACGGAACAACCGCAGGTATGCAGGCACCAAGCGAGAAGAAAATAACCAATATCCAGAATCTCTTCATAAAAAATCAGCGCAAGATTACCTGAGATCGCTCAGGTCCTACAGAAATGAGTTTCACCGGCAGATCCGTTAATTCTTCGATCCTGTTGATATATTTTTGAGCCATTAGGGGTAGTTCCTCCCAGGATCGGATCGATGTGATATCTTCATCCCAACCAGGAACTTCCTCATATTCTGCCTGGAAATCGCCCAAGGAGGCTGGCCCCAAAGGTAGATCAGAAAAAGTACTCTTGCCTTTCCGGTAACCGGTACAGATTTGCAGGGTCTCAAATCCGGAGAGAATATCAAGTTTTGTCAGAGCGAGATCAGTGATGCCGTTGACCCTGACCGCATAACGCAGCAGGACAACATCCAGCCAGCCTACCCTTCTGGGCCTGCCAGTTGTGGTGCCAAATTCATCCCAATCATTCTCCCCTGTTCCGCGTAACCGCAGAGCAAGATCTCCTGTCAGTTCGGTTGGGAAAGGACCTTCACCCACCCGGGTTTGAAAAGCTTTGACTACACCAATAACCCTGGTAACAGATCCAACGCCCAGTCCCAACCCAACCAGAGCACCCGGTGCGGTAGGAGTGGAGCTGGTCACGTATGGATAAGTTCCATGATCAAGATCGAGCAGAGTGCCTTGAGCCCCTTCTGCCAGGATGGATTTGCCATTAGCTAAAGCCCGGTGGGCATAGTCACTAATTTCTGTAATATAAGGACGAAGCTGCTCTGCAAAATTCAGGTAATCCTGGATGATTTTCCCTTTATTCAACTGCTCTTCTTGATATAGATTCTTTAACTGGAAATTAACATCCTCAAGATGATCATTCAGAGCAGATTCAAATAAATTTGGGTCCATTAACATTTCAAACCGCAGTCCCGATCTACCAACCTTAGTTGTATAGGCTGGACCGATACCTCTTTTGGTAGTACCAATCATCTTTGAGCCTCTGGCTTTTTCCCTGGCGCCATCAAGGGCAATATGGCCAGGAGTAATCAGATGAGCTGCATGGGATATTTTCAAACGTTCCGGATTAATTACCAGGCCAGTTTGGCGAACTTCTTCCATCTCTCTCAGTAAGGTTTTGGGGTTGATAACCATACCGTTACCTAATAATCCAACCGGGTGTTCATGAACCAGACCCGATGGCAATAGATGCAGCTTAAATGTTTTCTGACCTACAGTGACTGTGTGTCCGGCATTATCCCCTCCACAATAGCGGGCGACAATATCTGCATCCGCTGCCAGCAAATCCACAACCCTTCCCTTTCCTTCATCCCCCCATTGGGCACCTACTATTATGGCAAATGGCATCCTACCTCCCCTTGAAACATATGATTTCCTTCACTGGAAATACAATGAATATTTCCATATGGTAAAGTATCTTTAAACACTAAAATCATTCTAGCACACAAGTTAAAATGGTAATGTGATTAGTCAGATAGAATTTAAGGGAAGGTCATTAAAGGGAGAAGTGTATGCCGGAAAAGACGGTATTGGTTACAGGGGCAAGCGGTGAAATCGGCCAGGCCCTGATCCATTCGCTAGCAAATGAAAAATCTCTCAATGTTATCTCTGTTGATTTAAAACCTCTCCCTGATGATTTTGAGGATAAATCAACCCACATTATCGGGAATTTAGTCGATAAAGATTTATTAGCTCAATTAGAAAAAGAGTATAACTTCAGCCAGATCTATCATCTGGCAGCTGTTTTATCAACCACGGCTGAGCACAATCCTCTACTTGCTCACCAGGTGAATACATGCAGCACCATCGACCTGCTGGAAATTGCCGCCAGACAGTCCCGGGTGACTGAGATATCGGTTCAATTCATCTTCCCCAGCTCCATAGCCGTGTACGGTCTGCCTGACCTTAAAACAAAATACCGTGTGCCACCTATAACCGAGGATCAATATACCGATCCCACCACTATGTACGGGTGCTCCAAGCTCTACTGCGAAAAGGTCGGTGTCTATTACAGTCAACACTTTCAACAACTGGCTGATGTAATCCCTACCCGGGTGGATTTCCGGGCTGTGCGTTTCCCCGGAATAATAAGCGCTTTTACCGTTCCCAGCGGGGGTACCAGCGATTTCGGACCGGAAATGATCCATGCCGCTGCCCAGGGAAAAGTCTATGATTGTTTTGTGCGTCCTGATGTCAGGATTCCCTTCATGTTTATGCCGGACGCGGTCAAAGCAATGTTAGGTCTCGCCCGTGCACCTCAAGAGAGCTTGAGCCGCCGGGTTTATAATGTCACAAGTTTTAGCTTCTCTGCGGCGGATTTTCAAGAATTTGTTCTGGAAGGTTTTCCTGAAGCGGAGATTAATTTCATTCCGGATCCCAAAAGGCAGGCAATTGTAGATTCCTGGCCAGCAGATATCAACGATCAGGCTGCCAGATCTGACTGGAACTGGAAGCCCGCCCTGGGAGCCGATAAAGCACGCCAGGAGTATTTGCTCAAGAATGTGATTAAACGCTACAACTAAGAGAAGGATATTCTTGTTTCCAAATGATCCGTGTCCAAAATGGTCACGGATCGTTACCGTTAATAAATTGTAGTATTATGGTAAGGTATTTTATTCTAAAGAATTAATCTTACAGGTTGATGGTAATGAACACTAAGAGAGAATTTATCCCAGGACCAATCGCACTATTCGGTTCTGGAGAAACAGCCCCCAGCGGGCAGAAAATATTTGATTATTTATTCAAGTTGATGCCGGATTCGCCGCGTGTGAGCATTATTGAAACCCCTGCTGGATTTGAATTGAATTCAGAGCAGGTAGCTGGCAATGTGGCTGCATTCATCGAGGATCACTTACAGAACTACAAACCAAACATCCAATTAATTCCGGCCCGGAAAAAAGGCACCGCTTTCAGCCCGGATGATCCTGATATTGCCCGGCCGATTCTGGAATCAGAGATGATTTTTATGGGTCCTGGTAGTCCTACCTATGCTGTTCGTCAGTTGGAAAATAGCCTGACCTGGGAATATCTACTGGCCCGACACCGCCTGGGCGCAGGACTGGCTTTCTCGAGCGCCACCACCGTAGCTATCAGCGCCGCTGCCTTACCAGTCTACGAAATATATAAAGTCGGAGAAGATCTTCACTGGAATACAGGGCTGGATTTCTTCCTGCCCTACCAGCTGCCTCTGGTATTTATTCCTCATTGGAATAATCAGGATGGCGGGGCGGATCTGGATACCAGCCGCTGCTACATGGGAAAATCACGTTTCGAAGAACTGGTAAAAATGCTCCCGGAAGACCAGATTGTGATTGGCATCGATGAACACACTGGATTAACCATTGATTATCGTGACAGTACCCAGGCCGATCACATGCAAACATTGGGATTGGAAATCAATGATTAATCCAGTGTGTTCATCGATGCCAATCACAATCTGGTCTTCC
>PVMK01182358.1_pt1 | contig 39980 bp, 40 predicted proteins | sample 1853481 | NCBI WGS metagenome assembly PVMK01 (sample SAMN08533507, study PRJNA380276) | Marine sediment metagenome, whole genome shotgun sequencing project.
TATAGTCATCCATATCCGGCACATCGACCGTATTCACCGTACCCGAAAATATATCATTCGGGCGAAGTAAGCCACCATTAATTCCCGGCTCCCCTTCAGCTCCGGTTTCAACAAGCCAGTATTCCTGCGGGCCTTCCCACTTGGTGATCTTCCAGCCAAAGACCTCTTGGTAAAAGGCTGCTGCCTTATCCGGATCGTTGGCGGCGATTTCGAAATGCACTACGCGGGGCATACTTCCTCCTTCAGAATTATTGAATCCGCTTTTCGGAGAGATTAAGTCTGATTATAACATCCGTACTAATGGGTATTAATTGACAAGAACCGCAGGCCATAAGAGGCTGCGGCTCTCAGAAATCAGACGCCCGTAAGATATACAGATAGCTAAACTGCCAGCGCCACCTCTTTGGTAAACACATCAAACTGGGGTGGGGTTTCGATGTGCTTCTTCACAGCACACAGCTCTGCTGAGCGGATCAGCGATTCATGGTATTTAGCAGGGAAATCCGGCGGCACCTGGATTTCCAGTTCTACTTTCCAATCATGCGCGTGGCCGGGTCAGTATGGACACGCTGTACGATACGGATACCTTCTGTTGATAGCCGCGCTGCTTGCAAAAACCCAAGACATAAATCCCGGCGCATGTGCCGATAGAAGACAAGAAAACCGCGAAAGGTGTTGGTGCAGAACCTTCGCCACCACCCATCGGCGGCTGGTCCGTGTTGACGGTGTAAGGGCCAAAATGCGCATCCACCTGTGAGCCCCCGGGAAAATCGATCACCATTTCCATTGAAATATTAAGCCTCCAGTAGATTTGTAACTTTCACTCATCCCTTAGATGCAAAGTGGGCGCAAAGGTTACAAAATGCACAAATGAAAGGAATTAGAGGAGTCAATAATTTTGGCGGGAATCGAGGCAAGAATGGGTGTGCTCAGTCCCCGGGGACCGGGGCATGTGCCTGGCGCCGCTTGCCGCGCAGGAAGAATGCATAATACATGATTGTTGAGACGGTGTACAGAATGATGGTGCCCAGGAAAGAGGGGCCAAAACCATACTGCACCTGCAGGTACCCGCTGATCGTGGGGCTGAATGCCCAACCAAAATTCCAGGCCATGCTTACCAGGCTGGCTACCGTTGCTCGGGCTGAGGGCTCAACACGCTCCATGACAAATGTCTGGTAGACCGGGCTGCTCATGTTCATCAGCGCTAAACGGATGTAATAGGCACCTGCGCTCATCCAGAATATTGGGGAGAAACCCAGGATGATGAGAAAGGGGATCGACAGCGATTGTGTTACCACGACCAACTGAATTTTCCCCATTCGATCTGCGAGGAGTGGCGCCAGGAGCAATCCTAACCCCATTGCTAAGGACCCCAGGCGAACAGGGATCCGATCACCGGATCCGGTTGGTGATGCACCTGGCGGAAGAAAACATTCATGAATGGCATAATCAACCCGGCACCAATGGCTGTGATCAGCATCGGCAGGATCAACTTGCCGAGCAGCGCCGGATTTTTCGAAGCGTAGGTAATGGGTGCAAATACGGATTTTTCAGAGCGCTGCAAGCGCGGCGTGCGCAGCATTGCCAACGGGATCAGACCGACGGCAACTGTCAGGGAAACAACCATCAAAGCCCCGGCATAAGCCTCGCTGCTGATGGCGGGAATCCCGCGGGTGGTACCGATCCAGGTTGGCAGATAACCGCCAATCCAGTTTCCAACGGAAGCCATGGCCATCTGCAAACCGGAGCTGAAGCTGAACAAGTAGGTGCGTTCCTTCTCCCCGGAATTCTCCATCAGAAACGGTGCCATGGTCACAGCTGCCAGGCTCTGCCCAATGCCAGAGACGGCATTCATGCCGTACAGCATGCCTTCTGACGGCCAGAGAACTATCGCCATGATAGAGGCGCTCATTAACGCCCCCGAGATCAACAGGGAATTTTTTCGACCTATAAGGTCCGCCAGGTAGCCCATCGGCAAAGCTGCCAATAGGGCTGTCAAACTGCTGATGGTAATCAAACTGCCGAGCAGGGCTTCGTCGTATCCCAGGCTCAACACGTAGAAATTGAAGAGCAGGCGAAAAACCCCCATGGCTGCCCCAACTATGACAACATTAAGCAAATAAAGGCGCGCATTGCCGCTAAACGTGCGCACCTTGACGGCATACTCGCTCAATGCGGTGCCGATGGTGTAGATTACTCCGCCGGGGTTCAATTAAGTCTCAGTTAGGGGTTCAGATCGGTCTGCAGGAACTCCGTGATGTTATTAAAGGTGTCTTCCAAGCCTTCCAGGCGGGCTGCATACTTTCGTTCCCCGGGGACCTCGAGGTTCAACCTCACCAAACCCGCCAAGCGCAGTACCTCTAAATGGTGCACGACGGTGCGTAAACGCAGCCTTCTGGACAGTTGGGCGGGAGAAAGGGGGTCTTGCGCTAAATAGCGGATGATCTTCAAGCGTGTAGGCTCAGCCAAGGCCTTCAAACCGCGCAGCAATGCATCAGGTACCACCTCACCTGGCACAAGAGAGGCATCAGATGGACGGGCGCCGTACACGAAAATCATCTGCTGCGGGGTTAACGAATTGTAGAGGATCAATGGTGTGATCCAGTATGAAGGTACAAACACGAGTTCGGTAACTTCAGGATCGATTGAGAGCTGGACACCCTGCGAAAGACTCTCAATCAGTTCGGGGATGTCTTTCTCCTGGGCTAATTCCTGCGCCTGTTGATTGGCCTTCTGCAATGCGGGTTTTATACGCTGCTCTTCTTCGGCAAAAAAAACCTGGTTATATGATTCAAGGGACTGCAAATACAGCTCGCCGAACTCTTCCGGGCGAGCCCACCAATCAAGTATGGTGCGAAGATCCTTCTTCGAGTGTCCTTTCTTGCTTTTCGTTACTTTCTGCAAGTTTTCCAGGTCACCTTCATCCCAGGAGCGACGCTCATAAACGCGGTTCAGGATCTGGTGATATTCACCGGCCGGCTTGCCCTGGTGAGACAAATTGAGGAGTCTCTCTTCAGGAGCCATCTGACGCAAAGCCCATAAGGCCGCTGCGCTGTCTTTGGGCTCTGGAAGGGTATAGAGCCAGTTCAAGGGGACATAGATAAGTTTCAACGAATCTTCCAGCACGCCTCTCTCGCTGGCTGGGATGCGGGAGCGGACTCCGGCCGCCCACGACGGCCGCAGCCCAAAGCCCTCCGGTTTGTGGAGCACTTCAATGCTCACCATCAAATCATAGGCAGTACCTATCTCCCAGTTCAAGCTGGGAATTTTTTGCTGCTCGGTTTGATCTTTGATCAGATCCATGATTTATCAACAACCCTCCGCTTTGGCTTCCAGAGCACCTTCATGAGCCTGCCTAACCTGAACATTGACCTGAAACTCGGCAGGCCTGATCCGCTGACCAAGTCCAAGCAGAGCGTCACTCATGGAGAGCAAAAACCGTTTGCGTAGAGTTGGATTATTCGGGGACCTGCTGTTTAATGCCGCATTGATTTGGTCGATCTCCAACTGCCTTTGATGTAAATTATAAATATATTGATAATAGTCTTGATTCATCGCAGCCTCCTAAAACACTAACTCATCACCTTTATTAGACATTGGTCTATTAGACGTTCATCTACGTTAGATATACATCTAACGTAGATGATAATCTAATAAGCTGCGCCTGTCAAGCTTCTTCGCGGGATTTTAATCTTTCTATTTGGGCATTCAGCACTATAGTGGATGTGGATAACTTGGTGAAAACTGTGGATAACCCGCGTTTTTTGGGGAGAAGTCGCCCTTTTATTCGAATACTTCTTTTTTCCAATCCCCCATATATGGGTGGCTCCCCTGTTCTCAGTCCATATAGAGAATTCATTGCATGGCGGTTTAGTAACTTACCTTTTTGTTCGAATTTATCCACAAGGGGGATGTGGATTGAAATTTCTTCTTCAACTGCCTGTTTCACCCACTATTCCCCCTTAGAAACCCTGCCTGGAGACACTATTCTTTTGACTATTTGTAGTTATCCACTTATCCCCAGCCTCTACTACTACTACGAGTATTTAATTAATATGTACATAATTAATAAGTTAATCAGCAGAGCCAAGAAGCCCTGCGTTACCAATTAGAAAAGAATACTTTGAAGACCTCTATTTCTCCCAGTGGACAGAAAGATCATCGTTTTTCGAAATACTGATCGACCAGTGGTTGGAGATCCTCCTGGCTGTAATTACTCAATAACGCAAAAAAATCGTCTGCTGAAGATATCTGTAGAGAATATTCCCTTGCATATGAACCCAGAAAATTCAAGAAAGCCTCATCCCCGATCAAGGTACTCAAATCATCCAGAAAATTAGCCCCATTCAGATAAACAGCGTCACGGTAAGCCCGGTACCCCAGAGGATTATAGATGCTGCCATCCACCCAGCCCCGGGGGTCGTAATAGTCGATGCGGTAAGTCCACCACCAATCCAGGGCCTGGGGCTGAACCCTTTCATAGAATACCTTTTCACTGAAGGTTGATAACGCCTCGTCAAGCCAGGGTTCAAGCGCCTGGTCATTGCCAACCGCACTGTACCACCATTGGTGGGCTGTTTCATGTGCCGCAATAGCAGTCAGGTAATCACCAGGTCCTCCTGAGTAGAGATTGTAGAAACCTTTGCTGAGGAAATAAAGACCATCATATTCCATGCCATCCAAGAAATCAGCTTCGACAACGGTCAGTGTCTGGCGCGGGTAAGGTCCAAAGAGATCGTTGAAAAGTGCCAGGGATTCAGCAGTCGTCTGTAAAACCGCTTCGCCAGGCTGCGAATCGAGGGGGAAATAGTAAGACATCACGAGGACAGAATCCACAGTGGTGGTTGATAAGACATACTGATCACTGACAGACCAGGAGAAGTTGCGTGCGTTATTCAAATGGTACTGCCAACGACCATCGACCAGTGCACCGGGTGCGCTTGCTGCAATGACCAAATTGGGATTGTTATCATCTAAACTGATGTTGACGTCAAAGTCTGCAACTTCATAGACAAGATGCTCTCCAAAAGCGCCCGGTTGGTGTGCGACCCAGCCCTGCCCCGGTTGGTAAGGTGGAATGAACGGGTACCAATCCACCAGGTTCGTCTGCCGGCTGGAATATCCAAAGGGCACCGGTCGTCCGTAATATGAGGGGCTTGGGGAGGGGATATCGAGGTCGTATGAGAGTGACAGGCCTGCCGTTTCACCTGGTTCGAGGAACTGTTCCAGCGGAATTCGAATGAGCCCGAGTTCGCGGCTGAAATCTTCGATGGGCTGCCCATCCTGCCAGGTGATTTCTTTTAGAGTGAATGTTGCTGGATAGCGGGCCGCTTCAACGAGCAGCAGTAAATCCGGGAGCGGCTCATTGTAATGATTGGTGTAGATGATTTGCTGTTCAACGGAAAGCAGATGCTGGCCATAATTCAGGGCGGCATCAATCCTGTATTGGGTTAGCTGGACAGGAGTTACTTCAGGGGTTGGTGAAGCGATATTTGATGGGGGTGCAGTAGGTGATGGAACAGGAAATGCAGTTGGAGTTGGTTGAGGTGTATTGGTTGGGGAATGTTCTGCAGGGGTGCTGGTATTTGTTGCTCTGACGAGGGGTGTCACTGAAGTGTTTGTAGGAGGGCTGGCACAAGATACAAGCATGAAGACCACAATAATCAAGGAGGTAGGATAGATAATCGCTCTCATTACTGCATGAAGTGCGCGGCGTGAAACATGATGCTAATTGCTGCCGAAATACTCGGAGACCAACTGGCTGATATCGGAGGTTGTGTATTCGGACAGCAAGTTGAAGAAGTCGTCCCTGCCTGCCTGGTGATAGCGATACTTGGAGAGATAATCTCTCAAGAACTCTTGGAATTCGTCCTCACCCAATAAGTCGCGCAGTTCTCCAAGGAAAAGTGCGCCTCGCAGGTAGACTGCGTCCCGGTATGGGTAAAAGCCCTCGGCCTCATAGATGGTGCTGTCGACCCAGCCTTGGGGATTGTGGAAGTAGATCCTGTTCTCCCACCACCAGTTAACCAGGTCTGGATAAGCCCGCTCGTAGAAAAACAACTCGCTGATGGTGCTGAGGGCTTCATCCAACCAGGGTTCCAGGGCCTGATCGTTGCCTACCAACCCATACCACCATTGGTGTGCAACTTCATGGGCAGCGATGATGGTCAAATTACTTTGCGGGTCGCCGGTATAGTAATCGTAGAAGGCATGGCTGAGGAAAACAAGACCATCATATTCCATGCCGTCCAGGAAATCGGCTTCAACCACGGAAAGGGTTTGGTGAGGATAAGGCTCAAAAATCTCGCTGAAAATAGTTACAGCTTTGGCTGTCTCCTCGAGCGCGGGTGTATCAGCCAGAGGATGGTAGGGAAAAGAGTATGCTTTGACCAGCACATCACCGGCTTGCGTTTCTTGCTCGATATACAGGTCGCTTACCGTCCAGGCGAAGTTGCGGGCAGGAGTGTGCTGGTAGCGGTAAACTCCAGCCTCGACTTCAGGAGAAGAGCTGGCAGCAATAATTAATTCGCCCCCTGAAGACGAGAAAGGCTCCGCGAGTTGAATTTCGACCTCAAATTCAGCCATGTCGTAAGCCAGATGTTCCCCAAGGAAGGCATCCGGTCGAACGAGCCAACCTTCACCGGGCAGGTAGGGAGGTACATAAGGGTACCAATCCCCAAGATTAGTCTGCCGGTCCGTATAGCCATAAGGGGCATTCTGGTTAGGCAGCGTGAGGGTATAGGCAAGGTTAATAGTGATCGTTTCAGAGGGCTGAAGAGGCGTCTCCAATGAAAGAAGCAGCTCGTTTTCACTTAGGCTGTATTCTGCGACAGGCTCGCCGCTTTCCCATGAAAGGGAATCAAGGGAGAAGCCGTTAGGATAGCGGTTCGGTTCAACCAGCAGCAGGATCTCTGGCAGCTCAATCCCCGTGTGATTGATATAGCGAACCTGCTGTTCAGCTTGCAGCCGATGGGCAGCAAAGTCCAGGACCGCGGAGATGGTGTAGCTGCTCAATGATTCATTGGGTGCGACGGATTCTGGAGCCGAGGTTGCAGTTGGGGTGTTGGTGATGGGCGTTTTTGCAGGGGGACCTTCTGCCCCCTGATCAGAATTGGCGGTTGCTGACGGTTCTGATGGAGCAATAGTTTCAGGGATATTAGGGGAACACCCAGAAAAAACGAGGCTAACAAACAGCAAAACCAACAAGAAGGGGGAACTTTTTAGCAGGTTGTTTAGGTAAGAATGAAGGGACATCGAGTTGCTTTATATGTTTGAGGCAGGATGAGCGGCTTATTGCTTGATGATTATGCCCCCATCTCCTCACGCACTGCCAGGTAAAGATTCTCCGCCTTGAGCTCATTCAACGTGTAGCAGGGGGCTTTGAGATGTTCAGCAAGCGCCTGGGCCAAGCCCTGGTCAAAGGCGGCATGTTCCATGTTAATCACCACCGAGCGGATTTCATCGGCGGAGATTTTATCAGCCACATTATGGGCTTCATCCTGGGGGCCCATGCCGCTCATGGAAACATTGCCGGCTCCATCAGTGAGCAAAATCACCAAAGGCAGTACATCCGGGTGGAGGACCTTTTCTCTTTCAATAGTCTGGAGAGCCAGCAGCAGCCCAGCAGAGAGGGGTGTTTTGCCGCCTACAGGGATGTCAGCCAGGGCGCGCCTGGCGAGATGGATCGAGTTGGTGGGAGGCAACACCATGGAAGCCCGATCTTTCTGGAAGACGACCAGCCCCACCCGGTCCCTGCGCTGGTAGGCATCGGTCAGCAAAGAAAGGATGGCCCCTTTCGTAGCAGCCATACGTTCGGCGACGGCCATGGACCAGGAAGCATCAACCACGAAAAGCACCAGGTTAGCGGTTCGCTTCACCCGTACCTTGCGCTGAAAATCAGCCGGTTGAATGGCAAAAGCCACACGCTTGCGCTGTTCGTCACGCCGCTGCTGGTATGGGGCAGCAGCACGGAAGGTGGCATCAAAGGCTAGATCAGTTGCCTTGCCTCCGGCTGGCCGGGCGCGGATATAACGGCCGCGCTTGCGCTCGGTGTGAGAGCGTGAACGACGACCGCTTTTCTTGCGGGATAATTTATCTAAGGGGGAATCTATCTTGCGCGGGGAGAAGGATTGGCCGATCTTTGCCTTTTCGCCACCTTCCCACCAGGAAGCACCCCCGGAATCAAAGACAGATTGCGGGGCAGGACTTAAGGACCCCTTCTCAGAACCTTCTTCAATTGTCTCTTGGTTCAGCCCTTTTTTTTTCTGTGGTTTCGGTTTCACCCGGCAGTGGTTCTGGCTCGCCGGTGGTAGCCCCACCCTGGAGCTGCTCGATCTTTTCCTGCAGATCGTCCATGGTGATCTCGGCCTGCTGGAAGGGTCCCCGTTTAATGCGGTGCGGTAACGCCAATTCGGATGCCAAGGCAATGTCCCGGTCGTTGATCGCAGTGCGCCCTTCAAATGCCGCATGAGCGCGGGCTGTTTTTAAGATCACCAGGTCTGCGCGGTGTCCATCTACATTCAGTGAGGTGGTCAGCGCAGCAATGGAGAGCAGGTCGCGTTGGGTGTAGGTGACCTGGTCGAGCAGCAGACGCGCGGCTTCAATCTGGTGGGATAAATCCTCTTCCTTTGCCCGCCACTCTTCCCGGAAACCATCAGCATTCGCCTCGAAACCCAGGTTGCGCTCCATGATCAGCACCCGGTAGCGGGCATCGCGGATGCCGTGTATCTCAACGGATAGTGCAAAGCGGTCGAGTAATTGGGGGCGCAAATCCCCCTCCTCAGGATTCATGGTGCCTACCAGGATGAAACGTGAAGGGTGAGAGAAGGAGATGCCCTCTCTTTCGACGATGTTAATCCCCATGGCGGCCGAATCTAGCAACAGGTCAACCACATGATCGTCCAGGAGATTAACCTCGTCTATATACAGCAAACCGCGGTTGGCAGCTGCTAAAACACCGGGTTCAAAATGTCTTTCCCCTTTTTGGATCGCTTTTTCAATGTCCAGCGTCCCAACCACGCGATCTTCCGTGGCGGATACGGGCAGGTTTATAAAGGGGGTGGGTTGAAGTACGAAAGGCAGTGATTCCCCTGCCGTTACTCTTTCCCGGCATTCCGTGCACCAGGTCGTTGGCCGGTCAGGGTCACATCCGAAGCGGCAGTCGTTCACAACGTGAACATGAGGCAAGAGGGCCGCTAATGCACGTGCAGCTGTGGATTTTGCTGTGCCGCGTTCACCGCGAATCAGAACTCCACCGATGCGCGGTGAGACGGCATTCAAAACCAGGGCGCGCTTCATGCGTTCTTGACCAACAACCGCGGTAAATGGGTAAATTGGGGGCATTAAATTCCTCTTGCCTGAGATTATAACCGAGTCCCAATCTTATCATAAAGGTTGCCAAGTTATCTATATGCTTTTATAATGTAGCCTACCTTAATAACCCGGAGTAACTAAACGCATGAATCAAAATTTTGCCCTCGATGGGCAGGAGGCTACAACCGAGAACGAGCAACCAGAAGAGGAAGTAACCGAACTGAACGTCCAGGAAGAACAAGCAGAAGATCTAGCTTCGACAATGGAAGATCTGCTGGAAGATGATGGCCTAGATTTAGATATGCCACGCCAGGGGGACATTCGCAAAGGCACAGTTGCCAGAGTTTCCGAATCCGAGATCTTAGTCAGCATTGGAACAAAGTCAGAAGGGGTAATCCCTGCGCGGGAAGTGGATCAAATTGATCCCGAGGCTCGTGAAGAATTAGTAGTTGGCAACGAGATCACAGTTTATGTAGTCAACCCGGAAGATCAGACCGGCAATGTCGTGCTTTCTTTTGTGCGCGCACTTGAAGAGAAAGATTGGTTGTTTGCAGAATCCCTGCTCGCATCGGGCGAAACTTACGATGGCAATATCGTGGGGTTCAATAAAGGGGGCTTGATCATTCCTGTAGGGCAATTAAGAGGATTTGTGCCAGCCTCACAGGTTAGCTTGCTCAGGAGAATCGACTCTAGTGGGAATACGCCCGAGCAGCGCTGGGGTGAAATGGTCGATGAACCCATCACAGTCAGCGTGATCGAGGTTGATCGGGAGCGCCGCCGGCTAATTCTGTCGGAACGCGCAGCTCTGCAAGAGACCCGCGAATCGCTCAAGGAAAGATTGCTAGACGAGCTCTCCGAAGGCGATGTGCGCACTGGACGGGTTACCAGCCTGGCAGACTTCGGGGCATTTGTGAATATCGATGGGGCTGATGGATTGGTGCACCTGTCTGAAATCTCATGGGATCGGATTGAACATCCTCGAGAAGTACTGACGGTGGGCCAGGAAGTCGAGGTTAAGGTTATCGGGGTTGACCGGGAGCGAAAAAGAATTGGTCTCTCAATTCGCCAGCTGCAGGAAGACCCCTGGGTGCAAAAGGTGGATTCTTTGAAGGAAGGGCAGCTGATAGAAGGCACCATCACACATTTGACAAAGTTTGGCGCTTTCGCACGGCTGGACGAGGATTTGGAAGGCTTAATCCACATTTCGGAAATCAGCGAGCAGCGGGTCACACACCCGAAGGAAGTTCTACATGAAGGTGATGTGGTTACCCTGCGTGTGATCAAAATTGAACCCGAGCGACATCGCATTGGTTTGAGTTTACGAAAAGTTGATTCGCCTGCCTATACAGACTTCGATTGGAAGATGACCCTGGCTGAGGTGGTTGAAGAAACCCATGGAGAGGAAGAAGAAGGAGCCACCGCAGATCTCCAAGCTGAGGAAGAACCTGTCGAAGCCGAAACCGTTGAAGATGAGCAAGAGCCAGGAGAGGAAGTAGAATCTCCTGCATCCGAAAAATCTGAAGAAGATGCGGATGATGCTATGGGAGAAGAGGTGGTCGAGGGCGAGATTGAAGAAGTTCCAGCGGAAGAGGTAGCTACCCCTGATGTTGTTGAAGAAGAGCAAGCAGCGGACGATACTGAGCAGATGGAAGAAGTAGAAGATACTGCAGAAGAATCTGTTTCAGAAGATGACACGGTACCGGAAGAGACGGAAGATGACGTTGAAGCCGATGATGAGCCAACTTCCGAAATTGAAGAAGAGGCTGAAGAAGAAGAGCAAGCAGCGGACGATGCTGAGCAGGTGGAAGAAGTAGAAGACACTGCGGAAGAATATGTTTCAGAAGAGGACACGGCTCCGGAAGAGGAATCTGACACTGAGGCTGCTGAAGAAGAGCAAGCAGCGGCCGAAGCTGAGCAGGTGGAAGAAGTAGAAGACACTGCAGAAGAAGCTGTTTCAGAAGAGGACACAGCTCCGGAAGAGGAATCTGACACTGAGGCTGAAGAAGAAGAGCAAGCAGTGGACGATACTGAGCAAGTGGAAGAAGTAGAAGACACTGCGGAAGAATCTGTTTCAGAAGAGGACACGGCTGCGGAAGAGACGGAAGATGACGTTGAAGCCGATGTGGAGCCAACTCCCGAAATTGAAGAAGAAGAGCCTTCTGAAGACTCTGAAGCGGAGCAAGAAGTTCAAGCCGAATCTGAAAGCGAAGAATAAACAGACAGCCGACAGCGTGCCGATTCTTGGCGCGCTGTTTTATTTTAATTGTGCAAATTTGTTAGTCGGTGCAGTAAGTTGCGCGATTTTCCCTGTCGCTCCACTGAAATTCGGTAAAAATCACCCGGGACCTTCGTTCACTAAGCCAGATCAGGGCTGAAAGCGGACAACCTAAGAGTTTTATTAACTTGCTTCGATTCGAGACGCGAATCGCAAGGTGGCGGGTTAAACTCTGGTAAATGCAATTGGACACAATGTCTCGTAATCATCAGTGCAGTTATTGATTTATTTGCGTTGATGACATTGGTATTTGTGTGATCTTAGGAGGTACACTTTGTCAAGTATGGAGCGCTTTACTCAAAGAGCTAGACGAGTGCTCAGCTTAGCACATCAAGAAGCTGAGGGCATGCGGCAGAATTACATCGGTACAGAACATCTCTTGCTGGGCTTGATCAGGGAAGATGGTGGAGTCGCTGGCCGAGTTTTACGCGAATTAGGATTGGAATCCGAACGGGTTCAGGAAATTGTTGAGAGACTCACCGGAACGGGCAGTTCCCCTGGTGGGAAATTAGACCTGTCACCGGGCACCCAGCAGGTGCTTGAATTAGCGGTCGATGAAGCCCGCCGCCTGGGTCACCATTATATCGGTACAGAACATCTCTTGCTTGGACTGGTTCGCTACGGCGAGGGAGTTGCCAATGATGTATTGCGGAAATTAGGGGTTACGCCGGAACAGATTAGACGACAGACGCGGCGCGTGCTCCAGGAGAGCAGCTCCTCGCGGCGCAGTTCAAGTGAACGTAAATCATCCCAGGGTGAGAAACAGCAGCAGAAAACCCCGCTGATCGACCAGCTGGCAACTGACCTGACCTCCCTGGCCGAAGAGGACAAGCTGGACCCGGTGGTCGGGCGTGTCATGGAGATCGAGAGAGTGATCCAGATCCTGGCGCGGAGGACCAAAAATAACCCGGCCTTGGTCGGAGAACCAGGCGTCGGTAAGACAGCCATCGTCGAGGGCCTGGCCCAGAGAATACTTGAAGGTGATGTGCCTGCGCCGCTCCTGGACAAACGCGTTCTGCAGCTGGATGTAGGCTCCCTGGTGGCTGGGACGATGTATCGAGGGCAATTCGAGGAAAGGCTGAAGCGGGTAATTGACGAGCTGAAAGCATCCAAAGCCATTCTCTTCATTGATGAGGTGCATATGCTGGTGGGCGCTGGAGCAGCCGGCTCTTCCGTTGACGCTGCTAACATACTCAAGCCAGCTTTATCACGCGGCGAACTGCAGGTTATTGGTGCGACTACCCATGATGAGTATCGCAAACATATCGAGAGCGATGCGGCATTAGAGCGCCGCTTCCAGCCAGTACAAGTGGAAGAACCCAATGTCGATGAGACGATCGAGATTTTACGAGGGGTGCGCAATGCATACGAAGAGCATCATCGCCTTTCAATCTCGGACGATGCGCTGGATGCAGCCGCTCAACTCTCTTCGCGCTACGTTACTGACCGCTTCCTGCCCGACAAGGCGATCGATTTGATCGACGAGTCGTCCTCGCGGGTTCGCATGTATAAGAGTCCAGCTGCGAAGACAGCTAAAGAACTGATCGGGCAGATAAAGGAAAGCCGCAGAAACCATGCCCTGGCACTGGAAGATGGGCGTTATGAAGATGCACAGGAAATACTTGAGCGGCAGGAGGCTTATGAAGGCCAACTGGATCGATTGCAGAACGCCTGGGATCGCAGCACCAGTCCAGTAGTGACCGCTGAAGACATCGCAGAAATTGTCTCCATGTGGACTGGGGTGCCCGTAATGCAAATCGCCCAGGAGGAATCAGCCCGCTTACTGCAAATGGAAGACGAACTGGGGGAGGCCATCGTGGGCCAGGAAGAAGCTATCGAAGCGATCTCGAAGGCTGTCCGCAGGGCAAGAGCCGGTCTGAAGGACCCCCGGCGCCCGATCGGATCGTTTATATTTTTGGGGCCAACGGGCGTAGGCAAGACTGAATTGACCAAAGCCCTGGCTGGTTTTCTCTTTGGCAGCGAAGATGCCTTGATCCAGCTGGACATGTCCGAGTTTATGGAGCGTCATAGCGTCAGCAGGTTGGTTGGTGCGCCTCCCGGTTATGTTGGTTACGAAGATGCCGGGCAGCTGACGGAAGCCCTGCGCCGCCGGCCCTATTCGATCGTAGTCTTTGATGAGATCGAAAAGGCGCATCCTGAAGCCCATAATATGCTGCTGCAGATCATGGAGGAAGGACACCTGTCAGATGCACGTGGGCGGACGGTTGATTTCCGCAATGCACTGATCGTGATGACCTCCAACGTGGGCGCCGATATGATCAAGCGCCAAACTTCTATCGGGTTCGATGTGAAACGCGACCAGGATCTCGATGAGAAATTGGTTTACCAGGAGATGCGCAAGAAGTTGCTGGATTCTCTGAAGCGAGTCTTTCGCCCAGAATTTATCAACCGGGTTGACGCGGTGATCGTCTTCCGCGCGCTGAGCATTGAGAGCATCAAGGAAATCGTGCAGCTCGAACTTGACAAAGTCAGTCTAAGACTTGAAGAGCACGCGATCATGATCAGTATCACCCCGGAGGCTCTTGAAATGTTAGCTGAGATGGGCTACGACCCGGAGATGGGCGCACGCCCGCTGCGCCGGGTCATCCAGCAGAATATTGAAGACACTCTCTCTGACTCCCTGTTGGCCGGTGAATTCGAAGATGGGGATACGATCGTCATTGATGTTGTAGACGATGAAATTTCCTTGTACAAAAAAGAGGAAAAACCCATCGAAGAAGAAGAGGTTCTGGCGACCGGATAAATACGAGACTGAACTGGTTACATAAAGGGCACACAAACCAATCGTGTGCCCTTTTTTGATTAAGTACCGGTTTGAGCAGCGGGGAATTGAACAGAACAGCAGCTAAGTTATAATTTGTTTATGCCCAAAACAAGAACACAGTTTGTCTGCCAGCAGTGCGGACGCCGGTCGGCGCGGGATATGGGCCGCTGCCCACAGTGTAATTCCTGGAACAGCATGCTGGAAGAGGTGGTTGCCCCGCCTAAATCCAAGGCGGCAAGCGCTGTGCGCAGCCTGTCTGGAGACTCAACCCCCCGGCGGCTGTCCGAAATCGGGGAAGGTTCTGAGGAGCGAGTGCCGCTGCCCATACAGGAATTTGCCCGCGTGTTGGGCGGCGGCGTGGTGCCGGGTTCGATTGTGCTTGTGGGAGGCGATCCGGGGATCGGGAAAAGCACCCTGCTCCTGCAAACCGCCCTGGAGATGGCCAAGTCTGGCACGGTGTTATACGTCTCGGGAGAGGAATCTGAGGGCCAGATAAAAATGCGCGCCGTGCGCTTGCTGCGGGATAAACATGACGGTGATTTCGATCTGCCGGACGATCTGCTCCTGGTGACCGAAACAGACCTGGAGAGGATCCTGGGCCACGTCTCACAGATCAAACCAACCTTATTGATCGTGGATTCGATACAAACTACCACGCTGCCGGAATTGGAATCCTCTGCAGGGTCGGTCTCGCAGCTGCGGGAGAGTGCTTCCAGGCTGCGGGAACTGGCGAAGTCGACGGGGATATCCGTCTTCCTGATCGGGCATGTCACCAAGGAAGGCACCCTCGCAGGCCCCAGGGTGCTCGAGCACATCGTCGATACGGTGCTCTATCTTGAAGGAGAGCGATTCCAGTCATATCGGTTGCTGCGCTCTGTAAAAAACCGCTTCGGAGCCACATCGGAGGTCGGGGTGTTCGAGATGCGAGAAGGGGGGTTGATCGAGGTGAACAATCCCTCCGAAGCATTTCTGGCAGGCCGGCTGGTGAACGCGCCCGGCTCTGCGATAGCAGTCACGATGGAAGGAACGCGACCGCTGCTGGTTGAGATACAGGGATTAACCAGCACCACCTCTTTTGGCAATCCTCGGCGCACACCTAACGGGGTAGACTTTAATCGCCTGCTGTTAATCGTGGCTGTCCTCTCACGGCGAATCGGACTGCGTTTGGCTGAACAGGATGTGTTCGTCAACGTGGTGGGCGGCTTGAGGGTGAGCGAACCGGCAGCCGATCTGGCTATAGCAGCTGCCATTGCGTCCTCGTCCCGCGATCTAGCGGTGCGGGCGGAAACGGTCCTGATTGGGGAGATAGGGCTTTCCGGGGAATTGAGGGCCGTGGGCCAGATGCCGGCCCGTTTGAAGGAGGCTGCTAATATTGGGTTCAAGCAAGCAGTAGTCCCAGGCAGGCTGCGCCGGGAAGAACCGTGGCCGGATGAGCTGCAGGTCAAGGAAGCACGTTCGCTGCGCCAGGCATTAGATTTGGTTTTGATGGGCGAGTAAGACCCATTTTTCGGCCCGCGGGATTGCTTAATCTAAAAACATCCAGAAGAACCCGAAATCTTCATAAACATTAATTCCAAACCTACCTAAATCTACATTGACGGGGACAATAAGCAGGTGATAAATTTACTTGTTCATATTTCATTAATTTAACTGGGGTTTCCCTATTTGAGGGATTTCAATAATGCGATGTTTCTAAAACGCTTTCAGCTGGGTTTGATCCACCTTGCAGTTGCGATGACCCTGGTGCCGATCAACAGCACATTAAACAGGGTCATGATCAAGGAATTGGCTTTCTCGGCCACACTTGTGGCTGCGCTGGCCTCGCTGCCGTACCTGCTTTCCCCGATTCAAGTCCTGATTGGTTCATTTTCCGACCGTCACCCGCTGTTCGGATGGCGACGAACACCATATATCGCCATTGGCCTGGTGTTTTGTGTGCTCGGGGTCATGCTAGCGCCTCTGGCGGCATTCGTGCTGGCGGATAATTTTTTGATCGGGTTGGTCTTTGGCCTGTTTGCCTTCGGAGCCTGGGGGATGGGGTTTAACTTCGCCACAGTATCGTATTTTTCGCTGGCGACCGAATTGTCTGGTGAAAAAGAGCGCGGCAGCACGATCTCGGTGATGTTCTTAATGATGATCATCGGCATCATTTCGACATCCTTATTGGTGAGCCGCCTGGTGGATCCGTATACGCCGCAGGCGTTAATCCAATCCTTCTGGATCGTTGGTGGTATAGCCCTGGTTCTGGGCTTGCTTGGATTGATTAGATTAGAAAAGCGAACTTTTGCCGATCAAAAAGATACCGAGGAACGATACTCGTGGCGAGTTCTGGCGGGATCAATCCTGGAAAACAAACAAGCTACGATCTTCTTTGTTTACCTGATCATTTTGTTGATCGCCTTGCTTGGACAGGATATCCTCCTGGAGCCTTTTGGTGGGGAAGCATTCGGCATGCCTGTCCGGGATACGACACGCATCACCGCCATCTGGGGTGCATTTACCCTGGTGGCTTTATTAGCTGCCGGCTTATTAGGGCGCCGGGTGAGCAAACGGACGGTCGCTTTCTGGGGTGGTGGAATCGCCCTGGTGGGATTCGTGTTAATAGCCGCAAGCGGTATCTTATTAAATACCGTGGTCTTCTATGCAGGGGTGATCCTCTTAGGCACAGGAACAGGATTCTCCACTGTATCAAACCTTTCGTTAATGCTGGATATGACCACTGCTGCTAAAGTTGGTCTGTTCATCGGTGCCTGGGGGATGGCAAATGCATCTTCGCGTTTGATCGGGGCACTGCTGAGCGGAGTAGTGCGCGATGTCCTGACGCAGGTTTTACAGAACCCTGTGCTGGCCTACGTTTCTGTATTCTCCATTCTTGCTTTGCTGCTGCTTGTTTCATTGATCATTCTGCGGAGGATCAATGTGAATGCATTTCGTGAGCAGGCAGCGACTACTTCGGTGATTGAAAGAGCGGCTTTGGCTGGTGATGTTTAACTGTGGTATTAATCTGATATAAGGATGTGATTTTTTTATGGCAGAAGATTGGCTCAGTCTAAGTGAGGTAGCAGGAAAGTTAGGAGTACATCCTTCCACGGTGCGCAGCTGGTCAGATCAAGGGCACCTGCCCGCACATCGAACCCAGGGCGGACACCGGCGTTTCCGGCGCAGTGATGTCGACCTGTGGATCCAAACCCACCGGGAAGAAGGATTGGATGAAGGGCATATGGTGGTGCAGGCGGCCTTGAAGAATATCAGGGTGAAAGTGAGTGAGGGCACCCTGGAGAGTGAAGGCTGGTTCAAGAAACTGGATGAGGATGCGCGTGTTCAATACCGGCACAGCGGGCGAGCGCTGCTCCAGGGCCTGCTCGATTCGCTGGCGCAGAACGGCGGATATGATGATTCGGAAGCCCGTTCACTGGGGTTCGAATACGCATCGCGTGGCTGGCGCAGGGGGCTGACGGCAGCTGAAGCCTCGCGAGCCTTCTTGTTCTTCAGGAACGCATTGCTCGATGCAATGTTGACTGTATATGAAGAATCATCCATCCAAACACCCAAAGCGTGGAGCGATATCTTCCGCAAGATTTACCGCTTTACTGACCAGATTCAGATCACTTTGCTCGAGACCTATGAGGCGTACCAGCGGGGGAAGCGCTGATCTTTCACTCCAGACCGTGATAACATAACCAGCTCTTCTGGAATCACAAAATCGTTCCACGGAGAGATTTTTTGGTGATGTCCACATGACAGGTAATTACCACCTGCTGCATAGCCCCAGGTATTTTCTCGTATCAATTGAGACAGAAATATTCCCAGAATTGCAGCAATGCCAGGCGGTTATAATATTCAGGAAAACACATTCACGAGGGAGCATCACATGGCAAACGGTGAGGCGATACAAGTAAACCAGAAACACAGGCAGCCTTTCATTTCCCGCATTCAACGTAATCATGGGCTGGAGCATGCCACGCTGCACATCCTCGCCCAGCGCTATCCAAAACGCAGCCTGGCGGGCCACTCAGATGCAGGTGGATTTTGGATCCTGGGAGATGTACCGATTGAGGATGTTTATGAATCTGTCGAGGAGGGATTGCAGAGGCTGCGCGATGGCGAGAAACACCTGGCAGTGCATCGAAATTGCGGCACAAATTTTGTGACCTCTGGTGTCCTGGCTGGCCTGGTCTCCGGAATCTCCATGCTGGGGGCTGGTCGAAGGACACGGGACAAATTGGAACGACTGCCGTTCGCCATGTTCCTGGCAACCCTGGCGCTGATCTTCTCGCAGCCTTTGGGGATGGCGCTGCAGGAGCGGGTGACAACTTCCGGTGATCCTGGTAGTTTGCAGGTGATCGAAATCGCAGCCACTCGCAAAGGCCGCATGAAAGCACACCGCATCACCACCAGATACTAGACATGGAGCAGCTGCAGAAGCCGGTTGTCTACTTGTTCCACGGAGATGATGTTGTCGCGATCAATGAAGCAATCGCAGAATTGAAATCGCGCATTGGGGATGATTCCACTACAGACTTGAATTATCTGGCCCTGGATGGTCGCGCGGCTTCAATAGAGCAACTGGAGACGGCTGGAAGATCATTGCCATTTCTTGCCGAGCGGCGACTTACAGTTCTCAATCATCCCCTGGCAATGATGCAGAATGATGCAAACCGCAAGAGAATGCTATCTCTGCTGGAAAGCCTCCCCGGTGAAAGCGCAGTTGTCCTGGCGGAACACAAACCCTTGCAGACGCCGAAAGATAAACGGGGTGGAAAAATGCACTGGCTGCAGAAGTGGGGGGCATCGATGGAGGGGAAAGTCTTTGTCCGGGAATACAGCGTCCCTCATATGAGCGGATGGATAATAAATCGAGCTCGGAAGATGGGGGGAGAGTTTGAACCGCAGGCGGCGAATAGAATGTCCGGGATGGTGGGAAATGATGTGCGGTTGGCAGAACAAGAGATCATTAAACTCTTGACCTATGTGAACTACGAAAGACCTGTAACCGAACAAGAGGTTTTAGAACTGACTGCAGCACAGTCGGAAGGCTTTATATTTGATTTTGTGGATGCGCTGGGAGAGCGCAATCGTAAAAAAGCAGTGAACGAGTTTCATCGCTTGCTGGTTGACAGCGAGCCCCAGAATATATTCGGGATGATCGTGCGCCAGTTCAGGCTGCTGGTCCAATCGCGTGAGATCATCGACCAGCGGGGAGGAGAACAAGAAATTGCGAAAGAACTCAAGGTCCACCCGTTTGTTGGTAAAAAACTCGCCGGCCAGGCGCGCCAATTTTCGCAGACCCAGCTGGATGCAATCTTTCACCGTTTGCTGGAAATAGACTCTGGCTTGAAGACCGGGAAGATGAGCATTGATTTGAGCATCGATCTTCTGATTGCTGAAATCAGCTGAGCGATTATTAATTCTGAGCCTGGGTGCCAATCCAGAAATGGTGGGGGAGAACCGATTTCGTCAAGCGCACTTCAATATCACCGGCTTTAAATTTTTGCTCTGCGGAGCTTTCTTCATCCTCTTTCAAAGCCATGCTTGGATGGATAAAGCAGATATTGGGTTGATCCCCGTACTTCCCGGCATAGTAATTCGCTGCCCGGGCAACTTTCGAAGTCAAATCCGAATTCGAGTCGTTGTCAAACCACAGCATACCGATATTCATTGAGCACCTCCTAGAGCGATTACTCACGCAGACAAACTGCTGATGGGAATTAACCTGCCGCCGACGATGACATTGAAATTGGGCTGAAAATGGGGAGAAAAGGTTTGCTTGTGATCCCGGTCGCTCTTTTCGAAAATATATGTTCCGAAAGTGCGCAGCAGCTGTCCCTGTTGAGTATGTGCATCATCCGATTTGGCAGAGATCAAAGGCCAAACACCACATCCGGGACCTTTTGAGACCAGAGTTTTCAGGTTCAAATAAACGCTGTAGTCGCCCAACATGGGAGCGAAACTACGGAAGTCATCCACCATCAGCACATGTGTGCCACCGCGCTCGCGCCCAAACTTGCGCTGTTCGACGATGGAAGCCAACTCGATGATCAATTCGCCAGCGGCACGATCGTGCGGATTGATCACTGCCCGGCAGTGAGGGCTGTTTACCAGCTCTGCATAAAGGTGAGGCATGCTGGAGACAAGTGACCAGGAAACATCTTCTGGATGGTTGAGACGACAAGCAGAAGTGCACATTGTGGACAAGACCTGCTTCTTTGCCAGATCATGGTCGCCAACCACCAGGATAGCCCCGGAGCGGGGGTTGTCTAGACCGAGCATGAAAGGTAAACCATCCACACACTGGCCGACCACCAGGGAATAAGGAGGGAATGGGCTGAACTCATAAAGGATAGAAGAGAGAGAGGTGGAGTTACCCGGGGATGATGCAGGTGATCGAGTGTCAACCGGCGCCTGTCTTGGGGAGGAACCTCCCCAAATCGCGGGTAAATTTGCGAAATTAGTGGCCATAATGACCTCCTTGAATTAGAATCAACAAGAACAAGCGTTCTATTTATACCAGAACATACGTTCTTATGTCAAGAGGTCTTGGTCACCTTGTCCAGATGCTTAAAGTTTCAATATGGTAAGTTTGGGGGAAGAAATCGAAGGGAATAAACTTCTGCGGGGTAAACCCGCCCTCCATCAGCAGCTTGCTGTCCCGGGCCAGGGTTGAGGGATCGCACGAAATGTAAACCAATAAATCCGGCTGCATGGAGATGAGGGTCTCAATTACCTTCTTGTGCAATCCAGTTCTTGGTGGATCTGCCAGCACTACATTGGGCTTTACCGTTAAATTGGGTATTATGTCTTCAACCGGTCCCTGGTAAAGCTCCACATTGTCAAACTCATCAAGGTTGTCCACAAAATCTTCGACTGCATTTTCCGAGGCTTCCACCGAAATCAGTTTTTCTGCCCGGGGGGCAATGAAAGCGCTGAACAAACCGACTCCAGAATACAGTTCGAGGACCAGTCCAGGTTCATCGGGCAGGGCAGCTTCGATTTTGTCCACCATTTGCTCTGCTAGCCGGGTGTTAACCTGGAAGAATGAACCCCCCGAGACCCTGAATCGCCTGTCTTTCACCTGCATAATGGTGTAATCGCTGCCTGCCAGTACTTCCGTGTGACCTGGGCTTCTATGGACCACGGACACAGGCAGGGTTTCGATATTGAAATCCGCGTCGAAGGGGTGTTTAGATTCGAGCGTTACCATGACATCATCTTCGATCCCCAGCCGCAAGCCGAGAGCAGACAACCCAGATTCAGGGTCAATCTGAAGCAGCGGCCAAATATCGACCAGAGGCAATTCTGGTAAATAACATTCTGTAATTCCCATTACGCCGCGTTTATTGGCTCGAATAAAACCTGGTTGACCGCTCTGATCAAGATGAAACTTAACCTGGTTGCGGTAGTTGAATTCGTTTGGCGAGGGCACCACAGCTTCAACGGGTGGTGAAACCAGGCGACCAATCCGTTCTAATTGATCCCGAAGAACTTTACCTTTGATCTGCAGCTGCTGGTGGTAGGCAATATGCTGGTAATGACAGCCACCGCATTCTGTGAAGTGGGGACAAAGCGCTTCGATGCGCAGTGGGGATGGTTCAAGTACTTCAACGATTTCTCCGCGGGCGAATTTCTTTTTATCCTGGGTGATCCTGATACGCACTGTTTCTCCAGGGATTCCAAACGGCACGAAGACCGCGCGACCATCGGGCAGCCGTCCAATCGAATCACCGCCATAGGCGGCATTGTCCAATGTTACTGTGACGATATTTGACAAAAGAATTCCTATTGTTATTTGATGCTGCTAGCGGCTGGCAATGAAATCGTTCAGCGCGGCCAACAGTGCGTTGACTTCATCGATCTGGGTATCACCCATGTGGGCAATGCGGAAAGTTTTATCTTTCAGCTTTCCGTAACCATTGGCGATGCGCATCCCCTGCTTGAGCAGGTAGCTGTTGAGACCATTGATATCCAGGTCCAGCGTGTTGCGGATCGCGGTCACGGTCTGGGAGCGGCTGCCAGCTGCAGCGAAAACGCTGAACCCGTTCGCAGGTCCCCAATCCTGGACAATATCTGCCATCTTTCTATGGCGCGCGAAGCGATTATTCAAGCCCTCTGCCATGATGCGGTCGAGCTGTTTGTCGAGGGCGTAGATAATGGATAAGGCTGGTGTGGCTGGTGTGGAGTCCTTGAGCAGATGTTCAGCCATGCGGACCAGGTCGAAATACCAGCCTCGATCGGGCACACTGCCTGCAAACTCCAACGCCCGGTCGGATACAGCGGCCAGCGCCAGGCCCGGGGGGGTTGCCAGGCATTTTTGAGATGATGCCAGCACCATATCCAGGCCCCAATTGTCCATCTCAAATTTCACGCCTCCCAGGGAGGAGACGGCATCCACGCAGATTAAGGTATCCGGGCGGGTCTCACATATCGCTGCGGCGATCTCTTGGACGGGGTTCTGCACGCCGGTTGAGGTCTCGTTGTGGACGATGGTGACCAGATCATAATCCTTCGCCCGCAATGCATCCACGACAAGATGTGGAGATACCGGCTGACCCCACTCAACGGTCAGCACATCAGTCTTTCTTGAGTTGCTTTTTGCTACTTCGTACCAGCGTGCGCTGAACGCGCCGTTAACCAGGCAGAGCACATTCTCCCTTGCCAGGTTGCGAACAGCAGCCTCCTGAAGCCCGGTGCCCGAGCTGGTCACGATGAACACCCGACATTGTGTTCCAAAAAAAGGTTGAGATTTAAGCCTTACCTGCTGAAAGAGGCTTTCAAATTCCTGGCTGCGGTGCGGCAGCATGGGTTGGGTTTGGGCAGCAAGGACCTCTGGGGCCACGTCAACGGGTCCCGGGACAAACATGGGCGACATTTCAACCTCCAAATCTCAAGAAAAACACCATTAAACAATTGTTAGTTTATTTTACCAGTCAAGCCGGGTAGGTATAATTGCGCTATGCGGCGCTTATTTCTGTTGGCAGCATTAATAATTGTCTCTTGCCAGGCGGTAAGCTCGTTAGAGCCGGCGGTGACTGCGACCGCGCCTCCAAGTGCAACTGCCCGGCCAACCGAAAATCCACCCACTGCAACCGCAATTCCAGAAGTCACTTCAACCCCTACACCTGAACCGGATTTTGAAGTTCTACTGCACCCGGATGGCTCTTTGTATGTTGGCGATCAGATCAGCATCGAAGTTATCTCACGGGGAGATTTGGATTTGAATGATAAGAATGTCCAAATTCAAGTTGCCGGGATAGAGGGCGACCAGGCGACTGCTGAATTTAGTATGCACGGGATTGGAGAGCGCCTGCAAGCCACTTTCAACTGGATTTGGGATACTGGCAGCCTCCAGCCCGGGGATTATGAGATCAATTTTTCAATCCAACCGGAAGGCCCAACCTGGAAGGAAACAGTTACCTTGCACCCCCAAACGGGTTTGCCAAATCCTGAGACCACCGCACATTGGGAAACGGTGACGATAGATTGCTGTGAAATCCATTTTATATCGGGTACAGATTTTACACAGGATCTCCCCACAAACTTGGGTGTTATTCAAACCCTGGCGGAAGAAGCCGCGTCCAGTATGGGATTGGATTTCGAGCAGCGCATCCCAATCACCATCTTACCCAGGGTACTAGGCCACGGGGGTTTCGCCTCCAGCGAGATTTACGTCTCCTATTTGGAGGATAATTATGCTGGCAACGATCTGGACCAGGTGCTGCACCACGAGATGGTGCATATCCTGGATCGCCGCTTGGGGGGCGAACTGCAGCCGTCATTATTGGTCGAAGGACTGGCAGTGTACCTCTCCCAGGGCCATTTTAAAAAGGAACCTCTTATGTCGAGAGCAGCTGCCCTGGTTGATCTTGGATGGTACCTGCCGCTTGGTGATCTGGCAGACTCATTCTACACCTCGCAGCATGAGATCGGCTATCTTGAAGGAGGAGCCCTGGTTAACTTCATGATCAACCGCTATGGCTGGGAGGCTTTCAGCGATTTCTATCGCGACATCCACCCCCATCCAAGCGAGCGCCAATCAAGGGCCATCGAGCGGGCTCTGCAAAAGCATTTCGATCTCACCTTACAGGAGCTAGAAGGGTCTGTTCACCGGTGAGCTGCATCGCAGGCATATCAATCCAGATATGCGCGCTGACCTGGTCCTATCGGTGAACTATTATGATGCGGTAAGGCGCTACCAGCAGGTGCTGGACATCTCAGCATATTTCTTGACCGCCTGGCTTCCGTCCGGAGAAGAGATGCGCGAGCGTGGTATAGTCGCCGATTATTTGAGACACCCGCAGAGCCCACAAAATCTTGAGATCGTCGAGCTGCTGGTGGAGGTCGACCGGCAAATCAGGGCTGGCAACTACCTGCAGGCAGAAAAGGCACTCTACCAGGTGAATCGAAAACTTGACCTGATCCAGCATGAGGTTTTTACCGGTAATTAATCACCACGCCGATCGTCTTCAATGGATGCGCCATTCCATGCAGCCCTCTTTCCACCAACGAGAAAACTCCACCAGGCTGGCTGATGGAGTAAGAAATATCCTATCTCGAGTTCTAAGCCGAAAGAACGTTATTCGCTCTTCGTAGTAATACGAACCAGGTGGGGGAAAAATCAGTTCAGGTACTTGACATCGTTCACGACCTGGTTGTATATCTTCCACCTGCCGTCTTCTTTGTGCAGGATCATGTCTCCGGAAATGCGGTTATCACGGAAACTCGGCCCGCGGATTTTCTGGGTTGTCAGGGTAAAAGCAACCACGGCTTCATTTTTTGTTTGCTTGGTGATTTTAAGCCCAGAAACCTTGTATGACAGGTCGAACATCCCGAAGGCCTGCTCCGTCATCTCTTTCGTGGTCTGATAGGATGGGCTTTTTGAATGGATGGTTGCCATGTAATGGGGGATGCTTTCCGCATTGGATGCGTCTATATTGGCGAAGATGATGGCACGCGGATCATCGTCCGAGGAAGCCGCTTCTGCGGCTGGTCCATCCTGCTCCTCGGAGGCATCATTCGGCAGGAAGAGAAATAAACCAAGCACAAAGACCGCCATCAAAGCCAGGACACCGATCAAGGAAAATTCCAGCCAGCGTCCGGACCTCTTTGGTTTTCTGGACTCAGGTTTAGCGCTGCGAATCTGCAAGTCCGCCATCGATCGTGCAGCTGCAACAGGGGATGTTGGCCTGGGCGGCGAAGAGGGTTGCCCCGGGACATCCCAGGGGTCATCCAATTCCATGGAAGGCTGTGCTACGTTCTGTAAACGTTGCTCCAGTAATTGAGGGGCGGCAGCAGGTTTTTGCACCTGGGTTACAGTATTTGGGTTTAGAGATTGGAATCTCTGCAGCTTTTGCTGCGCGACCTGGTTTCCCGGGTCAATTTTCAGCACCTGCTGCAGGCATCTTTCAGCCACTTCAGGTTTCTTGACAATATCCGCCAGGATTAGCCAGGCTTCAACATTTTTTGGTTCTTCGGAGATTACCTGTTTCAGGATCTTTTGCGCGGTAGCGATATCATCCTGGCTTGCTGCCTTTTTGGCTTGTTGGATAGAATCGTGAACGTCCATATCTAACCTGATCAATAAATAGAAATTAACACGCGGACGGTTTATTGTGGACATTCTATCAATGGATCAGGTATTGAGCATATATCCTATCAGAAGTGTAAATGAAGAAGAATTACCCCCAGCGAGTGAAAAATTAAGCACCAATAATTGCCTGGTTCAATTAATTAAGCAACCCAAATACTTGTCTGGCATTCGGGTTGAGGATAGCAATTATTGATTTATCAATTGAATCCCCCAAGCGCGCGCAATCTAAGAACAGACGGCTCCAATCAACTCCATGGCACTGCGGAAAGGTGGTACACAGTATAAGTTCAGGTAATCGAAAACATACGCCGAACCAACCAGCACACAAATCAGCATCACACCGCAGCCGCATCCGGCCCATAACCAGGTTCGCCGGGGGCTGCTCTCCTCGGGGATCAGCGGGTCTACCGGGCTGCCAGGAACCTGCCCGGCGTAGGTGGGTGGGGGAGCAGAGGGGTATTGCGCTTCCTGCGGGGCTCCGGTTTCGTACTGCTCGAGTTCAGACCCGCCAGCCGGCTCAGCAAGGTTAACCTGCGTTGCGTTAGGGTCGAAAGCGACTTCTTCGTACGATAGGCTGATATTCTCACCCAAGAAGAGGGTGTCTCCCGGTTTTAAAATGCGCTGTCCCGTGATGCGCTGACCATTGACGAAGGTGCCATTGGTTGAGTCGAGATCCTCCAATTGGTAATCGCCGAATTGGGACACCAGGCGCGCATGCTGCCTGGAAACTTCCACGTCATTGACATAGACCTCGCTGCCAGCCTCGCGGCCAATAGCGATCTCCGTGTTTTGCAAAGAATATATTTTTCCGGGTGCTGGCCCGGTTTTCATAACCAGCTGGTATGCCATGTCTTCCTCCTGCTGCTTCTGCCTGGTTGGTGAACAGGGGGTGATTAATTTTAATAGTAATTATCTGGTGTGTCAAATTTGCTGCACAGTGCTCATAGTGGTTTGATCATCAATTGGTAATTAAATTGCTCACCGAAAGCGATGATCAGCTTATTGATCACAGTGTTTATATCCGGTGCAGGTGAAAGCACTTCTGCAAGGCTGATCTCGTTGTAACCATCTAAACCACAAGCGACGATGCCTTCCCAATAGGACATGTCCGGGTCCACATTCAGCGCAAAGCCATGCCTTGAAATCCCATGTGAGTCGACTTTTACGCCAATTGAGGCGATCTTGATAGGTCGTTGATCTGGGGGATTATTGAGTTCAACCAGAGCAGGGTTTGAGGCCGAGTTGAGCCACACTCCAGTCAGCCCTGGGTGCTGCTCACCCCGCAGTCCGAATTCCTTCAAAGTTGATATGAGTGCTGCCTCCAGTTTGCGCAGGTAGCCGATATAGTCCGCCTGCGGCAAGTGTTGAGAATCTTTGGATGGTTGGACCCGAGGTATCCCCAAGGGCAGCAGCGGGTATCCCACCAGCTGGCCGGGTCCATGATAGGTAATATCTCCTCCCCGATCCACCCAGTGAACTTCGATGCCTTTCTCCACCAGCTCGGTCTTGCCCCACAGTAAATTCTTGGCATCCCCACTGCGACCAAAAGTGTAGGTGTGCGGGTGCTCCAGCAGCAGCAAGGTCGGTGGGCGTGTTCCGGCGTGTATTTCACCCGCCAGCCTGTTTTGCAAATCCCAGGCTTCCTGGTAAGGTACCATTCCGAGATTATGAACCTGACAGACACCGGTCATGGTACATAGTATAACGGAGTTTATTGCAGCTATGATTGCTCTACGCGATCAAAGGATCAGCTAAAGGAAATGGTAATTGAAGCTGCATACTCCCAGCACATTGTTCTTTGGCTTAGGCGAATATGGTGAATTTTCCACAGGTCGAAATAGGACCTGTAAATGAGATATTGCCTTCTATCATCTGCTTTCTAAAAAAATCACCAGGAGATGAGTTAATGTCCGCTATCAGGGTCCCGAATCAATTGATGCCGATTATTGCAATTCTGGTGTTGATCACGGGGGCGAGCTGTGTTCCAGCTTCAATCCGCTCTCAACCAACAGAACCTCAACCAACAGTCTCCCAGCCAACTTTGTCACAACCCACATTCACGCCAACAGTGGAATTTCCAACACCAACATTGCAACCCACAGAAACATCCGTACCTCCAACAGAAACAGCCTTGCCGCCAACGGAAGAACCTGAGGTAGAGTCCCTGGAGATTGCAGTGCCACCGGGAATTGGGGCGATCGTCGATGGTGTCCTATCGCCAGATGAATGGGAAACTGCAATCCAGATCGATCTGGATGATGAAAGCCAACTGTTCCTGATGCATGCCGGCGGTTATCTGTACCTCGGGATGAGGGGGAAGCCAGAGCCGGTGACCAGCATCTGTGTTGATCAAGGGGAGCAAGTCTCAATCCTGCATTCATCCGCGGCGATTGGAACGGCAGTCTACCAGCTTGGTGATGGGGTATGGGAGCCGGTAAGGGATTTTGAGTGGTGCTGCCGGGAGACGACGGACAGCCCTCAAGCACAGGAAGCGCTCAGTAACCACCTCCAGGAAGAGGGCTGGATCGCAAATAATGGCAGGCTGGGAGTTCCCGAAGAGGTTGAGTTCCAGATTGCAATGCCAAATAATTCGCTGCGGTTGGTAGTGAACTCCATTGGGCCACCATATTACAGATCCGTGCTCTCCTGGCCAGAGGATTTGGAGGATGACTGCAGCAGCCTCGATATGATCACAGGGTCGATCCCGGAACAGGCGCAGTTCTCGTTGGAGCAGTGGATAACGCTCTCGATTTCCCCGGATTGATATGCGAAAGGTGGGAAAAGTTTATGCTTATATCACCCATGAAGAGCGACTGCTGGTTTTCAAACACGTCGACTTTCCCGAGGCTGGTATCCAGGTCCCGGGGGGCACGCTGGATGCTGGCGAGAGGCCTGAAGATGCAGTACTGCGGGAGGCTTGCGAGGAGACCGGGCTGCGGGGCCTGGTGATGAATAAATACCTGGGCAGTGATGAATTCCTGAATAAAAGCACCAAGCCAAATAAATATCTGGTGCGCCATTTCTTTCATTTGATCTGTCCGTACGAAGCGTCTGAGAACTGGCAGCATTATGAGCACTATCCCAACGATGGTTCGCCTGCGCCCATCTTGTTTGAGTTTTGCTGGCTGCCTCTGGCGGAAGCAAGTGGGAAATTGGATCGTTATTTCGGAACCATGCTGGACCGACTGCCAGATCATTTGACCGGGGAGCAACTATGAGGTTCTTCGCAGGTTATGTTGAGGATAGCGGCCGATGAGGAACTATGAGCAGGATTATGAATACGTCGGAATGCTGGCGAAAACCTGGGACCTGCTGCGCGGAGATACATCGCAGTGGCAAGATCGACTTTTTTACCGGGAATTCATCGACCAGCAAGGAGGACGCGTATTAGATGTCGGCTGCGGCACTGGTCGCTTACTACTGGATTACCTGGCCGATGGAGTCGATATCGAGGGCGTGGACAATTCCCCGGAGATGCTGGATATTTGCCGTGAGAAGGCCGATGCGATCGGCTTGAAACCAACTGTATACTTGCAATCCATGGCGGATTTGGAGTTACCTCACCGCTACCGGGTTATTATCGTGCCTTCTAGTTCATTCCAGTTGGTGATAGAAATGGGTGATGCCAGGCAGACGATGGAAAACTTCTTCCGGCACCTCGTACCAGGCGGTCTGTTGATCATGCCCTTCATGTTCCTCTGGCAGGAAGGTGCTCCATTGGATACTGGTTGGGTGAAAGATGGGGAAAAGAAGCATCCGCAGGATGGATTCGTTATCCAGCGCTGGTCGCGCGCCTGGTATAACCTGGAGAAGCAGCTGGAGCATACCGGGACGCGGTTCGAAGCGTTCGAGGGAGGTGAAATCGTCTGCTCTGAATATCACAATCGCTCACCAGCCACGCGCTGGTACACTCAGCACCAGGCGCTTGATTTATATCTTCAATCTGGGTTTACTGACCTAAAGGTATACAGTGGATTCAGCCGCGATCCCGCTCATGCCGAGGATCGAATTTTCAGCGTTGCAGGAGTAAAACCAGGAAATTGATTGGTGCTCTTTGTCTTGTCAGGTGTTGAAAGCGCGGTGCCTGATTATGTTATGATCCTGGTCGCAGCAGGCCAGGGCTGAGCAAGGGTTGAGTTTACGCTGACCTGCGAGGAGGCATCTGAATGGAGATCGATCAATTCATCCGCGAGTCGGGGCTCAATCTACCCCGTGTGGGTCAGATTGGAATTGTCACATCCGGTATTGATGATGCTCTACCAGACTTTGCGACGGCCTTCAACTTGCGATCCTGGTACGAACCCCAGTATGCCGAAAAGCAGTTCTTCATTGATGGCGAACAGGTTGATTTGGATTTCAACCTGGTATTCGCTTATTCTGGGGGACTGCAGATCGAGTTGATCGAGGAGAAAAGCCGGAAAGCAGCAATATATAGGGATCACCTTGAACAATTTGGGCAAGGCATTCATCACCTGGGTTTCTTCATCGCTGACATGGATGCCAAACTCAAGGTTGCCAAGCAACTGGGATTGAATATCCTTTTGGAAAGCCAGTTCAGGACTGCAGGGGGCGGTTCGGTTCGATTTGCTTACCTGGATACCCGCCAGCAGTGCGGCATCATCCTCGAAATCGTTAATATTAAGCTGTACGGGATCAATGTCCCGCAAACTGAACTGATGATCAACGTGGGCAGGTTGACCAAGGATGTGAAAAAGTTCCAGGTCTGAGGAGGCCACAATGAGGGGCTTAACCAATAAACGCACCGTGATCACAGAGGGGAGCCAGCGGAATCGGGAAGGCCACCGTGATGTGTTTCCTGGAAGAGGGCGCGCAGGTGGTTGTGTTTGACCGGGAGGCTGAAGCCATCGAGCAGATCGAACAGATGGAGACAGGCGTGATCGCCAATATGGGTTCCACCAATGGCCTGCTGGGCTACCCGTATTATGCTGATTACAACACCACCAAAGCATGTGTGCTCGATGGGGGAGAAACGGCAGGGGGGCTTGGCGAGCAGGTAGCACTTGCGGGCTAACTTATTTATCAATTCCTATATGACTCCACTGCAAGAACTTATGCATACAGGATGCAATGAGTAGTAAAAAAGATATTTGGGGCAGCAGAAAACAACGAAAATAAGACCTGGTCTGTATGATAGCGCCAGATTCTACGTACATTAACATGAATTGCAGAGGCAATCACCAGACAGGATACCCGAAATTGACCACGAACTGGCAGCTTTCCAGCCCTGAAAGGATGCTTGATTGAACGCACGGTTGCTTCGACAGCTGCCCGCAAGTTTTGCCCGTGCTCTCGGTGTTCCAGAAACTCTTTCCGACGTTGGGCTGCTTGGACTTGTTTCAAGGTGAAAGCAAGCAAGTAATACGGGTTTCGTTTTTGAGGCTTGGCCCGACAACGTTTCTCCTGGCGGAAGGGACAGGCGGCGCAGATTTCGGGGTTGAAACGAGCCTGTAAGCCAGATGTTCTGGCCGGGGTGATGGGAACGTTTTGCCCGAAGGGGCAGGTGATGTCTGTCGGCGTGTCTTGTTGATCGAACTGGATGTCAAAGTCAGACAAGTGAAATTTGTGCGGGTCTGGTTTTGGGCCGCGGATAGCTGTCTGAATGAGTTTCACGGACTGACCTTCCAGGGCGACATCACTGGCCTTCCCGCCAAAACCGCCATCTGTCATCAGAGTATCCAGATCAGTACGTTCCTGCAAATTGGGTAAGGCTTCTGCCAACAATTGGCTATCGTCAGTGCTGTTGGGTGCTACCTGCACTTTGGTGATCAGTTGAAGATTATTCTCGGGGTCGCAGGTTTCGGTGAGGTTGGCCACATAGCCCTTGTAATGGGTATTACCTTTGGTACGATAACTGGCTTCCAGGTCGTCCACCGATTGCAGACTTCCCGAAGCAAGTTCCTGGTTCTCTTTCGGACCTACACTGCCTTCGACCAGATTGAAGTTCTCAGCGAAGATACGTTCCAGAACTTGATAGGCCTTTTCGCCAGCATAAGCGGCTTTCAGTTCTGCCAGCATATGGAAGATCACCGCACCAACTAACTGAAGATGTTCCTGGACAGCTTCTTTACCCTTCACCCGGTAGGTATAATGTCCTGCCGTAGCTTTGATGTAAGGCGCAAAGCTTTCCACCAGCCGGTTCTGGTCCGCTTCGCTCAATATCCGATACGTGCGTTGAATGGCTTCCACCAGTAATTGCAAACGGCTGGCGTTCAAAATATTGCTGGCGATTTGAGTTGAGTCCATTCGCTGCATCCCGGTTCGGACCTGCAAATCCAGGATCTGGGCATCTGTGGTTTTCTCGAAAGCTTGTTCCAGCAAGTTGACCCCGCTTTCCAGATAGTGCTTGCTCAAGCGCTCCCGAAAGTAGTACAGCGTGCGAATGGCAAAGTCTCCATCGCCCAAACGATCGTAGCCCAGGGCATAGCGCACCTGTAGATTGAAGCAGTAGTTCTCATACAATTCTGCATCACTCCAACCGAAACCCGCTTTCAGCACTTCCAGACCAACCATCACGTTCACCGGTACATTTGGGCGCGATGGCTCGCTGGAATACAAGACCGCAAAGATTTCTTCGTCAATCCGGCTGAAGAATTCATGATAAAAACTATTCGCCCACGACCCTTTCAGCAGCTTCAATTGCTTTTCCGGCAGTTCGCTCGCTGCACTGATCAGGGCTGGTTGCAGGTGTTGTTTGTTTTTCTTGAACATGCTTGTATTATATTAAACTTTTCACTTCTTGAAGAGGGTCCTGTTCCCTTTTTGCAGTGGAGTCTATAATGAATAGAGAAATTTGTGTTCCGAACCTGGAACTTGCGCGTTGAAAAATGAAGCTTTTATATCTCAGCCGCGTCTAATGCTATGAAATGAAAAAAACACATTGGAACCAACAGGTAACGGTACTCCAGGGAGCATCTGGACAGCACGAGAGCAGTATGCCCAACCTTGAAGCGATAATGGCTGAGTATTATGCCAGCATATACCATTTATGCATCTCAATCCTTGAAGATGCTAACGAGGCTGAGGATGTTGCCCAGGAGACATTCATAGCAGCGAGTATGAAACTTGAAGATTTCAGGGGTGATGCTGATATCAAGACCTGGTTGTTCTCGATAGCTATCAACCGTTCCCGGGGAAATTTGCGCAAGCGTAAAGCACAGCAAGCATTGAAGAACGTACTGCAGTCAGTCGTGACCTTTTCTAAAGAGCCGGAAGAGGCAGCTCTGCTGACCGAAAAAGATGAGCAATTATGGCAGGTGGTTGATTCTTTTGGGGACAAGCACCGTATTCCGGTCATTTTGCGATATGTACACCAAATGCCTATCTCCGATATCGCCAGAATCTTGGAAGTAAAAGAGGGGACGATTCACTCCCGTTTATTCTATGCCCACCAGAAGATCCGCAGAGAGTTGAAGCGGACTGGCTTCTCATCAATAGATGACCAGGAGGCATCCTGATGAAGATATCCCACGCAAAAGCACGCCAACTGATCCAGACAGCTGGGGGTAAAATTCCAAATCCTGCGCAACACTATGCGCTTGATATGCACTTGCAGAACTGCAGGCAATGCGCAGAATACGCCGGTCAACTGCCCCAAATCGAGAGGTTGTTAACGGATTCGCTGCAGCGGCGTTGGCCGGAACCAGCCCCGGTTGGTGTTGGCTCTCACCCGGGTGTGGCGAATATTCATGATCTGGCACGCAGAAAACAACAAAATGAGAGACTTTTTGGTATTGTCAGAGGATTCGCCTGGGCTGGTTTTGCGATTATGGTGATTTTGGCCGCCAGCTGGGCAATAAACAATATGAGGGCACAGGACCTTGTTCCTTCTTCTAGCCAGATCGCGACGCCATCATCAAGTCCAAAATTAACAGATAATCCAGTCGTTGTACCTGCCCCCACAAGATCGTCAAGCGATGTTGATGCATCTGAGCAACCCCAATTGAAAGCCACGAAATCTGCGCCGGCGATAAACCCAACAAAATTCGTAGGCCTTGAGAGCGTTTTATCGACAACAGATTTGAATTGTGATGGGATCCAAGAAAGGATAACCGGAATTTCTGGCTCAAAGAGCCCATATTTTGATACAGATCAGTGGCATTTGATAAAAATGGAATCTCTTACCGATCAAGGACCAGAATTGGTTTGGGAAAAAACTGCTGAGGAAGCTGGAGTAGCTTACCTCTTTTATGACACGTTCCGCCTGGATGATTGCCACCAACTGGTGATCTTGATTGGTTATCGCGGTAAGGAGCGGATAAGAGTATTTAACTGGGATGGGAGAAAAGATGAATGCTGTGCTCACCTGGCCGGGAACATTCTTCCCGGCAGGCACTCTGTCTCCTGGAGACTTTGGGATTGAGGATCTACCTGCGAATACTTTTGTAACGTACGAGTATAACTCTTCAACAGCAGATTCTAAGGTGGTCTGGACGCTATGGGGTTTTGAATGGGATGGCGAAAGATTAATCCAGACAATAGAAGAAAGGATAAAGGCTACAGGAGGAGGATAGAATTCAATAATTTATCTGAGCAACCTGATGCCTCCAACGTTCCCAGATTCAAATCTTGAATCTGGGTTTTTATTTTGTGGAGAGTATATTGGTCACCACCTTCGGGTGTACTGATTGACTTCAGACGGTATTATCCTGTAAACTGAATATATATTTGTATTCTTTCAGAACCGCTGATGATATTGGTGCCGGTGCAGGGATGGGTGCAATGAATACCTCAAATCAAGAAATCACACCAGAGGCAAAACAGGCGATCATCAAATGGTGCCTGCAGTCATTATTAGGGATGGTCGGCTATGCCCTGATCATCTTTCTCTCCGCGGGCACAATAAACTGGGTTTGGGGCTGGGTGCTGATCGGCGTGCTGGCCGCATTCCTGCTGGCGCACCCTTTAATCCTGGTGCCGCTCAACCCAGACCTGCTGGTGGAGCGTGGCAAAGGCATCCGCACTGAAGGCGTTAAAGCCTGGGATCGCTGGGTTGCCCCTTTAGCGGGCGGGGTGATGCCCGTGATTTCGTGGGTTGTGGCTGGCCTGGATGTACGCTTTGGCTGGACCGGTTCTGTCGCTCTTGCCTGGCATATCATCGGAGCGATTGGATTAGTAGTGGGATTGGGGTTATTCCTGTGGGCGTTGTCCAGCAACGCGTATTTCACTGAGGGGGTTCGCATCCAGGATGAGCGTGGGCACACGGTGGCTAAAAGCGGCCCTTATAGATTTGTGCGCCACCCGGGGTACAGCGGTGCGATCCTGTCCCAATTATCGACCCCGCTACTGCTGGGTTCGATCTGGGCGGTAATTCCGAGCATCGGTTCTGTTGTGTTTTACGTCCTGCGCACGTCCTTGGAGGATGCAACATTGATTTCTGAACTACCCGGTTACCTGGAGTTCACCAGAGAAACCCGCTTCAGATTGCTGCCGGGAGTCTGGTAGCACCGTGAGAAATCACCAGTATTTTTTCACCGAAGCTGAAGAAAGGAAAAGAGATGGCTGAATATCAAATTGGTTCGATGAATGTTTCCGAAGACAACCTGCGGAGAATTTTCAAATCCTTCAACCGCTTCATGCTGCTGCTGTGGCGCTTGGGTTTGGGCACCTGGGGAAACGGTACCTCATTCGGGGGATCGCTGATGGTGCTCAAGCATACCGGCAGAAAAACGGGATTATCTCGCCAAACACCAGTAAACTACACTATTGTCGAAGGTGATGTTTACTGCACCGCAGGGTTTGGTAAGGTTTCAGATTGGTATTTGAACATCATGGCCACTCCAGAGGTCGAGGTCTGGCTGCCGGAGGGCCGGTGGGCGGGAATCGCAAAGGATGTCACGGAGCAAGAGAACATCCATTTCATCTTCCGCCAGGTGCTGATCGCCAGCGGTTTTGCGGGACCATTATTCGGTGCCAACCCCAAGCAACTTTCTGACCTGGATTTGATCAACCTCTTGGAGACCTACCGGCTGATCCGCATTCGACCAGCGAGAGCTTTAACCGGCCCTGGTGGGCCAGGGGACCTGGCCTGGGTCTGGCCTGCGGCGACCTTTGTTCTGCTGGGTTTGCTTCTGTTCAGGAGGAGAAAGTGATCGCTTTATAACGATGAATCAGGTTCTTTCCTGGCTCTCCGGAGGCGATCTACGGTCGGATGGCATGGCCAACGAGGTGGCGGATTTTGTCCTGGAGAATCCGACCGCGTTTGAGGATTTGTTTGCTGGTCTGTCAGAAACGAACGACTTAGTGCGTGGGCGCGCAGCCGATGCGATTGAGAAAGTTTCCAGGAGCAGACCTGATATGCTCCAGGATCACCTGCCGGAGATGATTAACCTCTCCAGGCAGGAGAAGGTGCCCCTGGTGAAGATGCACCTGGCGATGATCTTTGGCCACCTGGCGGTCTACCCAGAACTGGTTGGGCAGCTGAAGGCTGTATTGATTTTCCTGCTTGAGGATGAAAGCGTTTTTACCAGGAGCTGGGCGATCGTAAGCCTGTGCATTATCGCGCGCAAATACCCCCAGGAATGCCAGGATATTCTTGAACATCTCGTTCCTCTCCAGGGAGATCAAAGCATCGCTATCAGGTCGCGAGTCAAAAAAGCCATCAACCTGCTGGCTGACCCCAATGCAAAATTTCCAAAAGGATGGATCAAGAGTGAACACCTGGAGGGCGTAATCGGCAAATAGTAGAATTGACGAATGTTTCTTATTTAAGCTCGCAAAATTTATTGGCAGTTGATTACCTGGAAAGATTGAAGGAGGGTATCCAATGAACCTAAGAGTTGAGAAAATACTGTACTGGAGCCCCAGAGGCCTGGGAATTCTGATCGCGGCCTTTGTCAGCCTGTTTGCGCTGGATGTGTTTGGAGAAGGCTACAGCTTTTGGGAGACGATTGGGGCGCTGTTGATGCACCTGATTCCAACTTTTGTGATCCTGGTTGTCCTTGGGATCGCCTGGCGCTGGGAGTGGATCGGCGGCTTCCTGTTTGTCGTCCTCGGGGTGCTGTATATCACGCTCTTCTGGGAGCCAAGCAATCTTCCCGCATACCTGCTCATTTCGGGCCCCTTATTTTTGGCAGGTATTCTCTTCCTGTTGGATGGATATTACCGGTCGGCGATCCTTCCTTAAGCAAACCCTTAGCACTACAGGTGCAGCGTGTACCGTTATTGGCCGGGAGCCCGCACTCACCAGGTGAGGCTTCAAACAACAGGGCTCCCCGGGAATTAGCATACGAAAAGAAGGAGCTGAACCCTTGAAAACTGATAAGCAGAAGATGCTGGCTGGCGAACTTTATAATGCCCTCGATCCCCTATTGGTGGAAGAAAGACACCAGGCGAGGAAACTGCTGCAGGCGTTTAACGACACATTTGCTGGTGATGAAAAACTCAGGGCCGCGCTGGCCAAGGATCTGTTCGCCGATGTTGGCAAAGATTTATGGATCGAACCCCCGTTTTACTGCGACTATGGATCGAATATCAGCCTGGGGGATAAGGTCTACTTTAATTTCAACTGCGTGATTTTGGATCCGGCCCCGGTGAACATCGGCAGCAACGTCATGTTTGGCCCTTATGTACAGATTTATACGGCTACCCACCCGGTGCCACACCTAGAAAGAAGAAACGGGCTTGAATTCGCACTGGCGATCGAGATCGGCTCCGATGTATGGGGGGGCGGTGGGGTGATGGTAAATCCCGGGGTGAAGATTGGAGCCAGGAGCGTGATCGGTGCAGGAAGCGTGGTAACGAAGGATATTCCTGCAGACGTGTTTGCAGCTGGCAACCCCTGCAGGGTGATCCGCGATCTTGATTGATTCCAACCGAGGTTAAGAACAAATGTTGAACGTTATTAATTGAGCATGACTTACCTGGGAATCATCTTCAATTTCAACGGGGTCCTGTGGTGGGACAGCCATCAGCAGGAACAAACCTGGCAGAATTTATACGGGTACTGAATGATGACGGAAATTTAGCTGTTGGCGAATTCCTGCCCGATCCGGATTTCCAGAGGAAGAGCACCGTCACAGCCTGGTGCCAGGATGCTGAGTTTGTTCTTGTTGATGCACATGGGAACATATTGCATTACCTGGAGCTGTTTTCAGGAGCAAAATGAAATTTGGATGATATTCTAAGAGAGTTTAAAACGATTGAAAAGAGGGTGGTATGCCCTGGCAAGATCAATTAAAAGCAGATTCACTGACCTGGCTGCTTGAATCCGCATCACCCGGTGTGCGCTACCTGGCCTTGAGGGATTTGCTGGATTGCCCAGAGGACGACGCTGAATTGGCAGATTCCAGGCGTGCAGCACATACCGATGGGCCGATCGCCAGGATCCTGGATGAAATGGAAGAGGAAGGGTATTGGGCCCGTCCTGGGCCAGGCTACAACCCCAAGTATCGCTCAACGGTATGGTCACTGATCATGCTGCCCCAGTTGGGGGCCAAAGCTCAGGAGGATGAGCGTATTGGCCTCGCCTGTGCTTACATGCTTGAGCATGGTTTGGCAAGCGGCGGGCAGTTTACAGCTTCCGGGGCACCATCTGGCACGGTTGATTGTTTGCAGGGCAACCTGTGCTGGGCATTTCTCGAGCTGGGCTGTGATGATCCCCGCCTGGAGCAGGCATTCGAGTGGATGGCGCGCACGGTAACCGGGGAAGGGTTGGCACCAAACAGCGAACGGCAAGCAGCGGTACGCTATTACGCCGGTCAATGCGGGCCAACTTTCGCCTGCGGTTCGAACAACAAACTGCCCTGTGCCTGGGGAGGGGTTAAGGTCATGCTGGCTTTCAGCAAACTGCCGCTTGGACAGCACACGGCCCTGGTTGAGCGTGCCATAAAGCAAGGGATTGATTTCTTGTTCAGCGTTGACCCGGCAGAGGCAACCTATCCCTGTGGCTGGAATGATAAACCCAGCGGCAACTGGTGGAAATTCGGTTTCCCGGTTTTCTATGTCACCGACTTGCTGCAGAATGTGGAAGCCCTGGTCGGATTGGGGTATGGGCGTGATCCACGCCTGGCGAATGCCCTGGATGTTATCCGCGAGAAACAGGATGAGCATGGCAGATGGGCATTGGATTACAATTATCTTGGTAAAACCTGGGTGGATATCGGAGAAAAGCGCCAACCTGATAAGTGGGTTACCCTGCGCGCCTTGCGAGTCTTAAAATCTGCTATGGAAGAAGGATAAGCAGCAGGGAGATGGCTCGCCGAAGGTACGTCTTGAGCCTGGCCCATTCACACGGGGTAAATAAACAGCAGTCAAGGGAAGATTTACAAGGAGTCCGCCGTGCGCGAACTTGAGCCGTATCAGACATTTCGGGGGACTCACCGTGAATTGGTTGACCGGTTCTCGCACAATGTCAATAATATAGAATGTAAAAAAATCTGATTAATCCCCGGAGGTACAGGATATGAAAAATACAGACAACACCACCAACGCAATATTACAAACCGTTATCATCCAGACCGGGCAGATGAAAGCCATAGCTGAATTCTATGCCCAGGGTTTTGAACTGGAGCAAGCGGGGGCAACTGGTGGTGATCACCTTGGGTACCCACTCCCCAACCTGTATTTCGGTTTTGACCAGGTCGATGAAGTTCCGCCTCCATCTGGTGTTGTTTCATTGTGGTTCGAGGTAGATGATATCGAGGCGACTTTCAAGCGCTTCGAGGATTGCGGCGCGAAAGTCAGCTACCCGCCAACAAAGAAACCCTGGGGCGCGGTGCTCGCCGCGCTTTACGATCCAGATGGCAACCTGTTTGGCATCTCCCAACGCGGAAAGAACCCGGGGTGAACACTGTATGTTATCCTGGAAGAGATGCTTTTGAGTGATTCATAATGAAAATCCACCACCTGAACTGCGGATCATTGATCCCAGGTACCCTCCCATTCAGAGCATCGTTTACTGCCTGCTGGTTGAGACGGGCGATGGCCTGGTGCTGATTGATACCGGTTTTTGGGTTACAAGATTACTCTAACCCCAGCCGCATGATGGCTGGCTTCCTATGGTTGAA
>PVMK01142465.1_pt1 | contig 39979 bp, 42 predicted proteins | sample 1853481 | NCBI WGS metagenome assembly PVMK01 (sample SAMN08533507, study PRJNA380276) | Marine sediment metagenome, whole genome shotgun sequencing project.
TCGCCACCATCCCCAATCGCGACTCGCCCCCTGCCATTCTTCTTCGGGAAGGCTATCGCGAGGGCGGCAAGGTCAAGACCCGCACCCTGGCTAACCTTTCCAAGTTGCCCCCTGAGGCCTTGGCTGTACTGCGTCAGGTCCTCAAGGGGGACAAGCTCATTAAAGCTGGCGACGCCTTCGAGGCCATCGCCTCACCCCACCACGGACATGTTCAGGCAGTGTGGGTCGCGATGCAGCGATTGGGCTTTGCAAACCTCATTGCTTCCCGACCGTCGCGGCACCGGGACTTGGTCGTGGCCATGGTAATGGCTCGGATCCTCGAGCCAGACAGCAAGCTGGCCACCACGCGCTGGTGGCACACCACGACGCTGCCGGCGATGCTCGACGTTGCCGACGCCGACGAAGACGACCTGTACGCTGCCATGGACTGGCTACTTAAGAGTCAGGACCGCATTGAAAAGAAGTTGGCAGCTCGTCACCTCCGGGACAACGGCCTGGTGCTCTACGACCTGAGTTCCAGCTATTTCGAAGGTGTCACCTGTCCGCTGGCCGCATTCGGTCATAACCGTGATGGCAAAAAGGGAAAGCTCCAGGTCAACTATGGCCTATTGACCGACCGGCGTGGCATCCCTGTTTCTGTATCAGTCTTCAAGGGCAACACCGGCGATCCGAAGACGCTGTTACCCCAGGTTAACAAGGTTCGAAGGGGCTTCGACATAGAGCAGTTTGTACTGGTCGGCGACCGCGGGATGATCGCGCAGAAGCAGATCGACGCACTGCGGGAGATCGACGGGGTCGACTGGATCGCCGCCCTTCGCCCGGAGGCGATCAAAAAGCTCGTCACGAGCGGTGCGATCCAAATGGGGCTATTCGACGAACGCAACTTGTTCGAGCTGATCCACTCGGACTTTCCCGGGGAACGGTTGGTTGCCTGTCGTAACCTCGAGCTCGCCAAGCGACGATCCCGGAAGCGGGAGAGCCTTCTTGAGGCAACCGTCAAAGAACTGGAGAAAGTCCGCCGGATGGTCCAGCGGGGTCGGCTTCACGGCAAGGACGATATCGGGGTACGGGTCGGCAAGGTTGTCAACAAGTACAAGGTTGGCAAGCACTTCACGCTCGATATTCATGACGACAGATTCGGCTTCGCGATCGACCAGGAGAAGGTGGCCGTCGAGGCTTCGCTGGATGGGATCTACGTAGTGCGTACCAGTCTCTCCGAGCAGCGGATCAGCGATGACGATACTGTCCGGAGCTACAAGCTGCTCGGCCAGGTCGAGCGCGCGTTTCGTTCGTTGAAGACCATCGACCTCAAGGTGCGACCCATCCGACACCGTCTTGAAGATCGGGTCCGGGCTCACATCTTCTTGTGCATGCTTGCTTACTACGTGCAGTGGCACATGATCGAGGCCTGGCGTCCTCTACTGTTCTGTGACGAGGATCAAGGAGCCAAAGCGACGCGCGATCCGGTTGAACCGGCCAAACGTTCTGAAGAAGCGCTGCGCAAAGTGCACTCCAAGATTCTTGACGATGGTAGCGAGGTGCACAGCTTCCAGACCCTTCTCAAGGTCCTCAGTGGTATCGTGCGTAACGTCTGCCGTATCCCGGGGGAAGGCCCCGACGCTCCCACCTTCGACGTCCTGACGACGCCAAACGCAAAGCAACAGCAAGCTCTTGACCTCCTCGAGACCATCGAGGTGTAGGCAGAAACATGCACTCGCTTTTTCTCTATCTCATTGAGATCGCGTAGGATCCTGCCCTTTGGGCCGAGGAACTTCAGTTTAGTGTCTCGTCGCCATCACAACCGCTCACTTGAACGCGACGGTACCGAGTGACGTTCCGGCTGGTCTGTCGAGGGGATTGATATCAGGGCGAGACAACCGTCCACCGCGAGAGATCGCCCAAATCGAATCCGTCGAGAAGAATGGGGTGGGACCGGACACAGTCGTAGGTCAGGGTGATCGTCGACCCGGTGTCGATGATCTCGAAGTCGGTCACCTGGAGCGCACTCAGTGAAAAGCTGTCGATACCGGCGCCGGCCCACGTAGCGTTGGTGAAGCGATCGCTCTGGGCGGTGAGGGCGATGGTGCCGCCGTCAGCGAGGACAATGCCGTAGGTTTGCATGGCTCGTGCGATGGTCCGTGCCCCCTCGTTGGGAAGATCCTGTAGCGGGTAGTCCGCCCGCAGGCGCAATCTCGCGCCATAAGGGACGGCGGTCTCGGGACCCGATGGACCGCCGGCATGGCTCGCTGGACGAACATACACGCCGTCCCGCATCCGAGGGTTGGGCAGGATAAAACGCAGGGCGTGGTCGATGGATCCGGCGGCCACCTCGTCGGGCGAGATCAGGAGTGGCGCCATAGGAAATCCGGCGGCGTCGGCGGATGTGCACTGCTCACCGCGGCCTTCGGGAGGATAGAGCAATTCGAGATCCCACACCGCAAGACAGCCGCCGGAGAAACCCTGGATGTTCATGTTTGCCCGCCACATCTCGTACAACATTCCGGTGGGATCGTGGACCACCAGCAGATGACAGTCGCCGTTGGAAACGCACTCATAGTCCGTCTCACCTTCCAGCGCTCCGCCAGCGGGAACAGGCACCGGCACGTTGTCGCAATCCGGGTCGAAGAAATCCCCGGTCGGAGTGAAAGCGAGGAACGGCGTGTGCTCGTCGGCGTGCAGCACCTCGATAGAGAAGTCGATCCGCATGGCGCCCGAACCCCAGCCTCCCTGCACGGCGAGCCATGCGATGACCGTCGCCGAATCGGCAACCACGGGGACCGACGAGATGTCTTGTCGCCACACCGAGTCGGCTGGCATCAACGGAATCGGCGACTGCGCGACGACAGTAGCGACACACAGCGACAGGGCAACGATCAGGCTTCCAGTGCGAAATCGGGTGTCTCTTGGCTCGTGAAGACGGACCATCCTCCACTCCTTTCTGCAGCCGCATGAATTGCGGAATTCCAACCAAGTATACTCGGCGAGAATCTATCTCAAAAATATTGGTGAGCGGCCCCGCTTGGCCGAGGGGGTCATAACGAACACCACTTGGAAGGGGATAGGCAGGGGCGCAACATCTGACTACCCTTCGCCGTCCTCGTAACGAAACCCAGTGAGAGGTGTGGGCTGGCGACGAAATCTGGTGAGAAATGCGGGTCAGTCGAGATCGAGGTGAGTGCGAATCGCGGTTCGAACCGACGCACGGATTTCCGGGTCATCCACGTGTCCGAAGTGTTTGCCGAGACGCTCCTTGGAGAGAGTCCTCAGTTGGTGGGCCATGGCGATGGAGTCGTGGACGAGACCCGCGATGCCCTTGGGCAGAAGTGTTTCATTGGGATAGATGCGCCGGCCCCGTTTTCGGCGAGTTATGGGGAGGACGGTGACAACGGGCAGGGAGGCATTGGCGGTCTCGCGCGAAACGACGAGGACCGGGCGTCGACCGGCCTGCTCGGAGCCCAACACCGGGTCGAGGTCGACTCCGAAGACCGACCATTGAAACGGGGACTTGCTCACTCGTTTGGCCCGTCGGATTCGCGGTCCACGTGTCGAAAGGCCCGCATCGTGTCTTCGACGTCGGTGAGGAAGTCCGGGTCGTCGGCGGCCTCGCTGAAGGCACGGGCGAGGGCCCGCTCCCGGGCATCGCGAACGGCCTCGTTCAACGCCTCCTCCACGAACGCGCTGTACGACGGGGCCGCGCCCTCACGGACCACGTCGGCGATGGAATCCACCAAATCTCCGGGCAGCGAGTAGGTAACCTTTCGTCTCGGCGGTGTGGACATTGGGTGTTACCTCCTCATTGTATTGTATAATTGTATTGCAAAATTTGCAATACTCCCAAAGTGATTTGTGATTCCCATCGATAGCAATCTGGATTCCACGATCGAGCGTTCTATGTGTTCGTTGCCACCACGAAGGTTCTCTTGAACGGAAACACCGTCCTCCCGTCCAGCGACGGATAGGCCTCGCGGAGCAGCGCGCCGTATTCGGCCAGAAACTCCTCATGGCTCCGAGTATATTCATGAAAAACGGTGGGGATCGGTTATTCTACCGCGCGGTGACAGAACATCGCGAAAATCACGATCGCCGCTTGAATCGCCCGACACGGCGAAGGACCCGGGCTCCGGAAATCTCGGATTTCAAATTCACGGGTTACGGAGGGGACAGGTGAAGTCAGCAGTGGCGCTCTTCGCCATTCTAATGGCGGTGTGGCTCCTCAACTCCGGCCATTACACGCCGATGATGATCGGGTTTGGCGTCGGGTCCTCGCTATTCGTCGTGTGGTTGAGTCGGCGGATGGGCATCGTCGATGATGAGGCGGTGCCGGTTCACCTGATCCCGCGCGCCTTCCTCTACGTGCCGTGGCTGACGAAAGAGGTGTTCACCGCGAACCTGGATGTGGCGCGCCGGGCTCTGGCGCCTGGGAAGCTCGACATCAGCCCCGTGCTGTTCCACGCGAAAACCAGCCAAGCAAGCGATCTCGGACGGGTCATCTACGCGAACTCGATCACCCTCACTCCCGGAACGGTGTCGGTTCTGGTGCACGGCCGTTCGATCTGGGTGCACGCGATCGCCGAGGAGGTGGCCGAGGATCTGATGGAAGGGGAGATGGACCGGCGCGTCACGAGATTTGAAGGTTCGAAGGAATCATGAGCATGTTCGGCGCCGCGACAGCGGCCCTCCTGGTGTGCATGGCCATGACCCTCATCCGGTCGATTCTCGGCCCCACGGTCTTTGATCGGGTCCTCGCGGTCAACAGTTTCGGAACCAAGACCGTTCTCCTGATCGCGGTTTACGGCTTTCTGTCCGGCCGCCCCGACTTCCTCGACCTCGCGCTCGTCTATGCCCTGATGAACTTCATCGGCACCATCGCGGTGATGAAGTTCGCCCGCTTCGGCGACCTCGCCGGCATGGAGGACGAGTCGGAGGATACCTTGTGATGGTTTTCCCGGTCACCACCGTTCTCGGCTGGCTGTTTCTCGCCGCAGGCTCCGCCTTCGTCCTTGCCGGCGGGGTCGGACTCCTCCGTTTCCCCGATTTCTACAGCCGCATCCACGCCGCCGGCATCACCGACACCATGGGGGCGTGGTTGATCGTGGTTGGGCTGATGTTCTCTGCAGGATGGACGTTGGTGACCGCCAAGCTTCTGATGCTGCTCCTCTTCCTCGTGATCACGAGCCCGCTGGCAAGCCATGCTCTGGCCAAGGCGGCGTACGTGCGCGGTCTGAAACCAATGACCGGGCGTGAGCTGATTCAGGAGGACGACGATGATTGACGTCGTTCACATCGTTCTCTTCACCTTTCTCGCGGTCATCGCCATAGCTATCATCCGCCTCCGGGATCTTTTCGCCGCGGTCATGCTGATGGGGATCTTCAGCCTCCTGTCGGCGTCGCTCTTCACGGTCATGGACGCGGTCGACGTGGCCTTCACCGAGGCGGCGGTCGGAGCGGGAATCTCAACCGTTCTCATGCTCGCCACCCTGTCGCTGACGACCAGCAAGGAGATCCGCCTGTTCGAACGCCCGCAGCCGCTGGCCCTGATAGTGGTGCTCCTGACCGGCGCCGCCCTCGTCTACGCCACCTTCGACATGCCCCGCTACGGCGATCCGGCGGCCCCGATCCACCATCACGTGGCGGATGACTACATCGAGCGCATCGACGACGAGATCGGTGTTCCCAACATGGTGACGGCGATCCTCGCATCCTACCGAGGGTACGACACCTGGGGCGAGACGGCGGTGATCTTCACCGCCTGCGTCGGCGTGATGCTGCTTTTGGGGGGCGGCAGGACCGTGTATCGAGTCCGTCGCAGGAAAGACGGCGGGTCCGAGGATGGAGGATCAGCCTCGTGATCCGGCACGTCATCCTCCGCGTCCTTTCGAAGCTGCTGATCCCGCTGATCATGCTCTTCGCCCTCTATGTCCAGTTCCACGGCGACTACGGTCCGGGGGGCGGTTTCCAGGCCGGGGTCATCTTCGGCGCCGCGATCATCCTCTATGCCCTGATGTTCGGACTCGAGGCGGCAAGGCGGGCGTTTCCACCGCGGGTGCTCGAGTTCCTGGTTGCATTCGGCCTCCTGCTCTACGGCTCGGTGGGCGTCGCGGCGATCCTCGAAGGCGGCAACTTCCTCGACTACGATGTGCTGGCCCACGAACCGGTCCACGGCCAGCACCTGGGCATCCTGCTCGTTGAGCTCGGGGTCGGCATCACGGTGGCGTCGGTGATGGCCACCATCTTTCTTCTCTTTGCCGGCCGCGGGCGATCCGATGTTTGAGGGCGGTCTCTACCCGTACTGGATCGTCATCTTCCTGATGATGACCGGATTGTATGTGGTGATTTCCCGCGACAATCTGGTGAAGAAGATCATTGGTCTCAGCATCTTCCAGGTCTCGGTGATCATGTTCTACGTGGCCATGGGCAAGGTGCGCGGCGGCACGGCGCCGATCGAGGCCGAGGGGTTCACCGTCTACTCGAACCCGCTACCGCACGTGCTCATGCTCACCGCGATCGTGGTCGGGGTCGCGACGACCGCCCTCGCCTTGTCGCTGGTGGTGCGCATCCACGAGGCGTACGGAACCATCGAGGAGGATGAAATCCGGGAGCTCGAGCGCGAGGAGGAGGATTGATCCTCGAGCTTCTCGCCCGCGTGAGTGACGACCTGCCCGCCTTGCAGATCGTGGCGCCGCTGCTGGCGGCCGCCGTCTGTCTCATCATCCGGCGGGCGCGTGTTGCGTGGACGGTGGCGATGGTCGTGGCGTGGGGTTCGTTCGTCAACGCCTGTGTGCTGCTTTCCCGCGTGCTCGCGCACGGCACCATCAGCTATTCCGAGGGTGGCTGGCGGCCGCCGTGGGGGATCGAGCTCCGCATCGACCTTCTCAACGCCCTCGTTCTGCTGATCGTCACCGGGATCTGCGCCATCGTTCTCACCGCCAGCCCGCGCAGCCTGGAGCAGGAGGTCCCGCGCGAAAAGCACTCCAAGTTCTATGCTATCTACCTGCTGTGCATGACCGGCCTCGCCGGCATGACGATCACCGGCGACGCCTTCAACATCTTCGTCTTCCTCGAGATCTCGTCGCTGTCGTCGTACGCGCTCATCGCCCAGGGCAGCACGCGGCGGGCGCTGACCTCCTCGATCCAGTACCTCGTGATGGGCACCATCGGTGGCACCTTCCTGCTGCTCGGGATCGGCTTGATCTACATGGTCACCGGCACCCTCAACATCGCCGACATGGCGGTGCGGCTGGCGGCGGTCGGGCCCAACCGCACGGTGGTGGTGGCGCTGGCCTGCGTCGGCATCGGGGTCGGCATCAAGCTGGCGGTCTTCCCGCTCCACATCTGGCTGCCAAACGCCTACACCTACGCGCCGGCGGTCGTCACCGCCTTTCTCGCCGCCACCGCCACCAAGGTGGCCTACTACGTTCTGGTGCGGTTCGTGTTTTCGGTCTTCGGGGTGGAGCTCGCCTTTGCGAACCTCCACCTCGACGCGGTGCTGATGCCGCTCGCCATCGCGGCCATGTTCGCGGGGGTCCTTGGTCGCCATCTTCCAAGACAACGTCAAACGCATGCTGGCCTACTCGAGCGTCGCCCAGATCGGCTACATGGTGCTCGGTCTGAGCCTTTACTCGGTGAGCGGTCTGACCGGCGGGCTGGTCCACCTCTTCAACCATGCCCTGATGAAGAGCGGGCTCTTCCTGGTCATGGCGGCGGTCATGCTGCGCGTCGGTTCGAACAGGATCGAGGACTTTGCCGGGCTCGGCCGCCGCATGCCGCTGACCATGGCGGCGTTCGTAGTCTCCGGGCTTTCGCTGATCGGTGTGCCGCTGACCGTTGGTTTTGTCAGCAAGTGGTATCTGGTGACCGGCGCATTCGAGAGCGGTCTGTGGCCGGTGGCGGTGCTGATCCTCCTGAGCTCGCTGCTGGCCGTGATCTACATCTGGCGGGTTGTCGAGGTGGCGTACTTCCAGCAGCCGCCGGAGGATGCTCCCGAGATTCGCGAGGCGCCATTGAGCCTGCTTGCACCGATTTGGGTGCTGGCGGGAGCCGCCGTCTTCTTCGGGATCTTCACCTCGTTGAGCGTCGGCGTGGCGTCGGCGGCGGCGCGCATGCTGCTTGGGATCGAGCTGTGACGGCGCAAACCGCGGTCGGTTTAGCGGTCGTGTGGCCGCTCGCAGGCGTCGTCCTGATCGTGTTGTTCAGGCGCTGGCCGAACCTCCGCGAGGCGGCGAGCCTCGTCACCGGTGTGAGTCTGTTTGCGATCGTCGCCCGCGTCATCCTGCCTGCGGTGCAGGCCGGCGGCAGACCGCGTCTCGGCGTGGTGGAGGTGCTACCGGGTCTCGACCTCGCCTTCGAGGTCGAGCCGCTGGGGATGCTCTTTGCCATGGTGGCGTCGGGGCTGTGGATCGTCACCACGCTCTTTTCGATCGGTTACATGCGCGCCCACCACGAGGAAAACCAGACCCGGTTCTACGTCTGCTTCGCCATCGCCATCTTCGGTGCGATGGGCGTCGCTTTTGCCGCCAACGTCTTTACCCTCTTCATCTTTTACGAGGCCATCACCCTCTCCACCTATCCGCTGGTGACCCACGCGGGCACCTGGGAGGCGAGGCGCGCCGGACGCATGTACCTGGGTTATTTGATGGGCACTTCGATCGCCTTCCTGCTCTTCGCACTGGTGTGGACCTACTGGGCGGTCGGCACCACCGATTTCCGCCCCGGTGGGATTCTGGCCGGCACGGTGGGTGGATGGCAGCTCGTCGTTCTGCTCGCGCTCTATGCCTTCGGTACCGGCAAGGCGGCGCTGATGCCCTTCCATCGTTGGCTGCCGGCGGCGATGGTGGCGCCGACCCCGGTCAGCGCTCTCCTGCATGCGGTGGCGGTGGTCAAGGCAGGGGTGTTCACGGTGCTCAAGATCGTGGTCTACATCTTCGGCATCGATCTGCTCCATTTCACCGACGCCAGCCGATGGCTGACCTGGGCCGCGGCTTTCACCATCATCGCGGCGTCGATCATCGCCCTCACCAAGGACAACCTCAAGGCGCGGCTCGCCTACTCGACCATCAGCCAGCTCTCCTACATCGTGCTCGGCGGCGCCCTTGCGACCTCCGCCGGGGTGATGGGCGGCGGCATGCACATTGCCATGCACGCCATGGGCAAGATCACACTCTTCTTCTGCGCCGGCGCGATCATGGTGGGGCCTCACAAGACAGAGATCAGCCAGATGGACGGGCTCGGGCGGCGGATGCCGTTCACCTTCGGGGCCTTTCTGCTCGGTTCGCTGAGCGTCATCGGTCTGCCGCCGATGGGCGGTTCATGGAGCAAGTGGTACCTGATGATGGGTGCGGTCGAGGCCGACCAGCTGGTGATGATGGTGGTGCTGATGGCGAGCTCGTTGCTGTCCATTGGCTATCTCATGCCGGTGGTGGTCCGGGCCTTTTTCCGGTCGCCGCCGGAGGATGACGAGCACGGTCACAACCCGGGCGCTGCCATCCATGAAGCGCCCCTGCTGTGTGTTCTGCCGCCGGTGCTCACCGGCATCGGCTGCGTCGTGCTCTTCTTCTATGCTGACGACATCTACAAACTCCTGACGGGGATCATGCTGCGATGAACGACGAGATGAGCCCGCGTATCTTGCCACCTCGCGTCGCGAGGCCCGTGAGATGGTGTGAGATGTGGTGTTTACGACCTGAGGGCCGCGCAGTCGTACTGAACGGTACGTCGAGCAGCCCGATGGAAGTAAACACCGCTGATTGCGCCATATCGCGGGCCGCAGTAGTGAGGTGGTGAGATATGCGGGCTAAGTATTGGCTCGATGACGACAGAAACGTCAACCGGCTCTACTGGGGCCTGGTGGTGGTGTGCGTCCTGCTCGGCGTCGCCGATCTCTTCGTCCACCGCCACGTCCATTTCAGCTGGGAGTCTTTCCCCAATTTCTACGGCTTCTTCGGCTTCGCCGCCTTCTGGTGCGTCGTGATCGCCGGCAAAAACCTGCGCAAGATCCTGTGGCGGCCCGAGGACTACTACGATGATTGAGGCTCTCCCCCCCGGGCTGGTCCTGATTCTCGGGGCGCTCCTCATCCCGCTGCTGCCGAGGCGTTGGCAGGCGCCATTCGCGGTGGCGCTGCCGGTGATCGGCATGGCGCAGCTGCTGGCACTGACGCCGGGCGTTTCCCACCACCTGCGGCTCTTCGACTACGAGCTGACGGTGGTCCGGATCGACCGTCTAAGTCTGGTCTTCGGATATATCTTCCACCTCGCCGCCTTCCTGGCGGCGATCTACGCGCTGCACGTGCGCGACACCGTGCAGCACGTTGCAGCGATGATCTACGTCGGGGCGGCGGTGGGCGCAGTCTTTGCCGGCGATCTGATCACCCTCTTTGTCTACTGGGAGCTCACCGCCGTGTCCTCGGTGTTTCTGGTGTGGGCGAGCCGCACCGAGGCTTCCTACCGTTCGGGGCTGCGCTATCTGGTGATCCAGGTGGGCTCCGGCGTGGTGCTGCTCGCGGGCATCATCCTCCACGTCTCGGGGACGGGGTCGCTGGCGTTCGCCAAGCTCATCGGCGAAGATGGTCTGCTGAGCTCCGCGAGCGCCGGCGTGGTCCTGATCTTTCTAGCCTTTGGTGTCAAGGCGGCATTCCCGTTCCTCCATAACTGGCTCCAGGACTCCTACCCCAACGGCACCGTCACGGGCACGGTCTTTCTGAGCGCCTTCACCACCAAGCTCGCCATCTACGCTCTCGCCCGCGGTTTCCCGGGCACCGAGATCCTCATCCCCATGGGCGTGGTGATGACCCTGTTTCCGGTCTTCTACGCGGTGATCGAGAATGACCTCCGCAAGGTGCTCGCCTACAGCCTCAACAACCAGCTCGGATACATGGTGGTCGGGATCGGCATCGGCACCGCGCTGTCACTCAACGGCACCGTGTCGCACGCCTTCGCCCACATCATTTACAAGGCGCTCCTGTTCATGACCATGGGGGCGGTGCTCTACCGTACCGGCACCATCAAGGCTACCGATCTCGGTGGGCTCTACAAGTCGATGCCGGTGACCACGGTGTGTTGCATCATCGCCGCGGCCTCGATTGCCGGTCTGCCGTTCTTTTCCGGCTTCGTTACCAAGTCGATGGTGATCACCGCGGTCGGCGATGGCCATCTGACGTGGATCTTCCTCGGTCTCCTGGTCGCCTCGGCCGGCGTCATGGAGCACTCGGGGATCAAGATCCCCTACTTCGCCTTCTTCGCCCACGACTCGGGGATCCGGGTCAAAGAGGCGCCGTGGAACATGTTGGTGGCAATGATCGCCGGCGCCGCCCTATGCCTCTTCATTGGTCTCTACCCGGCGCCGCTCTATTCCATTCTGCCCTTCCAGAACGTGGACTATGTGCCCTATACCTCCGGCCACGTCCTGACCTCGTTCCAGCTCCTGATATTCGCCATCCTCGCCTTTGCGGTGCTTGTCCGCACCGGCATCTACCCGCCAGAGAAGCGCGGCATCAACCTCGACTTCGACTGGATCTATCGAAAGGCCCTGCCGGCCCTGATCCGCTGGATCGCGACGAGGATGGGCAGGATCGGGGAGCATCTGTCGCTGCTCACCGAGATCCTCGCCGGGCGCACCTACCGGCTCATCTACCGACTGCACGGCCCGGAGGGAGTCTTCGCCCGCACCTGGACCACCGGCGCCATCGCCTTCTGGGCGGTGCTGGGGCTCTTCGGTTTCCTGCTGCTCTACTACTGGGGGCAGTAGCGAGGTCAGTCCCCCGGGCCGGCGAGCCTTGCCGCCGCCGCGCGCAGGGCCTCGCCAACGGCCTCGAGATCACCGAGATGCTGGGAGATCACCGCAAATAGCTCCGCAGGGTTGACCTCGTCATAATGGTGGATGAGCCGGTTGCGATAGCCCGCCATCTCCACGAAACGGGTGGCGAGGGAGGGGTCGCCCACCAGGCCGTGGTCGCCCGCGCGTCGGGCAACCTCTCGGTACTCGAGGCTGCCGACACCGTGACCCTTCGCGAGCAGATGTCGGGCCACGTCGAACAACGCCTCGAGGCCGCGGCGCAGCGCCGCGTCCGCCGCCAGGATGTTGCGCCGGTCGGACGTGAACTCTTCGAGGTCGGCGTGCGGAAGCGACCGGAGATCGTCTAGGCTCTGCTCGACCAGCACCAAGCGGTCACGGACTATCTTGAGGTCGACCGCACCGGGTGTCATGAGGTCGAGACTCCAAATTTCTCGATCTCCAGCTGACGCTGAAAGGGAAGCAGATCCGCTGCCCGGCGCATCACCTCCAGCTCTCTTTCATCGGCGGCCGTGCTATCACTGGCGGCGATCCGCTCGCCCTGAATAGCGGCGAACTGGAACAGCGGGTCCACGCGATCCAGGGGAACGAGGTCGACGCGCAGCGGCGCGAACAGATCCTCCAACGCCACCTGCAACGCGCCCAGCCGGGCAGCGGCGACGACTCCCCCGCGCCCGAAGACCCCGACGTCGAGATCGGATCCGGCGCCATCCGTCACCTGCCCGCGAATCCGGCGCGCACCGTCCTCGGTACGCGAGCCAAACAGGTAGATCGACAGCAGGCCGTACTCGGCGCAGATGTCGTGGAGTCGAGCGGTTCGATCCATGCACCGAGTATAGCTCCCGCAGGCTAGGTGCCGGACTCCAAACCATAGGTTTCAGACCCCTGACCCACCTTTCCTTTCCGGCCGTCCGCCACGAATCGCTGCCGACGATTCGTCGCCGCCCCCGCCTTGGTCACGGCGTATCCCAATGGGCGAAGGCGGAAGGGCGCGAGTAACTCAAGACTCAGAACTCAGAACTAACAGCTCCCGGCGGAGCCGGAATCACCTCCGGTCCATAGCTTCGACGACAACGGCTCGTTCTTGCCTTTCAACCTCTTGACAGGCTGTCGAGGCGCTTTATTTTTGATATGTTTTGATGCCTTGACAGCAATTTTTGCTGATGCTATGATGCATTCATGAGAACAACGGTGACCCTCGATACTGATGTGGAGAGCCTGGTCCGCCGAGCGATGGAGCGGGGCCGCAAGAGCTTCAAACAGGTGTTGAACGAGGCCGTACGTCGGGGACTCAAGGGCGAGGGAGGCGAGGAGGTGCCCGTCTTCCTGGTCAAGGCGAAACCCATGAACCCTCGATCTGGCATCGATCCGGCGCGACTTCGCGACATGGATGACGAGCTGGAGGTTCAGGAGTTCCTTCGCAAGACCCGAGAGCTCGAGGCTGCTGAAAAGTGATCGTTCCCGACGCCAATCTCCTGCTCTACGCCTATGACTCGACCAGCCGCTTCCACGAGCCTGCCGTTACGTGGTGGCAGGGGTGTCTCTCCGGCGCCGAGCCGGTGGGCCTGTGCGGTGTGGTGCTCTTCGCCTTTGTCCGCATCGGCACGAGTCGCACCGCCTTCGAAAACCCGATGTCGATTGAGGAGGCTGCTGAGCACGTTCGATCGTGGCTCGATCGTCCGGTGGCCGACTTCCTCATCACCGATGAAGCCGACGTGGTGCAGGCGCTGCAGTGGCTGGAGGCGGCGGGCTCGGGTGGCAATCTCACGACGGACGCACAAATCGCTGCTATTGCTCACCGCCACCGGGCCACCGTGCACACCGCCGACACCGACTTTAATCGCTTCCCTGGCATTCGCTGGCACAACCCGCTACTCAAGCCCGGTTAGTCAACTTGATCCACGAGGTTTGAAAGGGAGGGGATAAACCCCTCCCCTACGGTGGGTTGTGGGGACCGTGAACGGGAGGGGATAAACCCCTCCCTTGCGAATGCTCGGGTCACCCAAAACCCTGTAGGGGAGGGGTTTATCCCCTCCCGCAATTTGTCCCTCCCGCCGGAGGCGGAGATCACATCCGATCCACAGCTCCCGCCGCCGTGGTCCGCGCCGGGTAGGAGCCCAGTACCTTGAGGTAGGGGCAGTCCCGCCGCAACTCGGCGACCGCCAGGGCCGCAGCCTCGGAAGCGGCGCCTCCCTCGAAGTCGACGTAAAAGAGGTACTCCCACGGGCGCCTCGGTACCGGCCGTGACTCGAGCTTCGAGAGGTTGAGGTCGTGCTCGGCGAGGATGTCGAGGCACCGGGCGAGGGCTCCGTGACGGTGCCGGGTAGTGAAGACCAGCGATGTCTTGGCCGGGATGCGATGATCGAGCTCCATCTCGATCGCCGAGATCACCACGAAGCGGGTCCAGTTTTCCGGCTGGTCGGCGATGTCACGGGCGATCACCTCGAGGCCCGCGAGCTCGGCCGCTTCCTCGCTGGCGATCGCAGCATGGGCGAGGTCGCCAGCCTCACGCACCGCACGGGCCGCCGCGGCGGTGTCCTCGAAGGCGATCGCCTCGACACCGTCGAGCGACCTCAGAAAAACAGAGCACTGCTGCAGCGCCTGCGGGTGGGAGAGGATTTTCCGCAGGGCGTCGACCTCGACGCCTGCGTGGGCGGCGAGGCAGTGCCGGACCTGCAGGATCTCCTCGCCGACGATTTGAAGCTCGGTGCGCCGCAGCAGATCATAGGTCTCGTTGATGGAGCCGGCGGTGGTGTTCTCGATCGGCAGGAAGGCGTAGCCGGTGCCGCCGGTCTCGGCCTCCTCGAGGGCCGAGGCAAAGGTCGGGCAGCCGATGAACTCGATCCGCGAGGCCTGGGCCGCGAAGTACTTCCTGGCGGCGATGTGGCTGTAGGACCCTTCGACACCCTGAAACGCCACGCGGTGCGCGCTGGAGACCGACTGCTGGGCCCGGTCGCGTTTGAGCAGCGCCTCCTCCTGCGCCTTGAGCGACATCGCGATGAGCTCGCGGAAGATCTCCTGGGTGCGAAACTCGTCGATGCCGAGCTCGCGCGCCCAGCCCTCCACCCGGCTGAGAAGCTCGGATTCACGCTCGTGGTCGCGCAGGAATGGCAGCCCCTCGGCCTTGAGGCGGGCGATCTCCGCAACCGCCCGCAGTCGCTCGCCGAGGTTTTCGACCAGCCGCCTGTCGATCCGATCGAGGTTGCCGCGTAGCTTATCGAGTTCCTTGGTAGCCGCCATCATCAGGTTTTCCTTTCGTCGATGAACAATCGCAGCGCCCCGCCGAGTCGACCCAGGGCCGACTCCCAATCGGGGTCAGCGCACGCCACCGCCGACGCGCGCACCCAGCCGGGGGCGAGAAAGTCCTCGCCCGGCCACAGACCGACGCCGTGCCGCCGGGCGAGATCGGCGCACCAGTCGGCTGTGTTTGAGTGGCCGCTGGCGGTGAGTCGGGAGCGGACATCGGCCCAGACGTAGAATCCGCCCTGCGGTAGCTCCGTTCCCAGTCCGGCGCCTGCGAGGACCGCGACGAGCTCGTCGAGGCGGTTTCGGACACGGCGTCCGGCCTCCTGGAAAAAGCTCGGGGACACCGCCGGCGCCGAAATCAGCGCCTGTTGAGCTATCGAATTGGGGGGGTTGAGGAGAGCCGACTGCCAGGCCGTCAACCGTCGAATCAGCGTCGCATCGGCGGCCACGTATCCGATCCGCCACCCACACAGAGCATAGGTCTTCGAGAAGCTCCGCACCTGGACAACGGTCTCGAGATCGGGGTCCCAGTGGGCTGGGAGATGATCCGTGTCAGGCGCGAAACGGAACGCCTCGTACGCCTCGTCGCAGACCAACCGGAGGCCGTGCTCGCGGCAGAGCTCAACCAGCTCCCGCGCCTGACCGCTGGTGAGGGTAGCGCCGGTCGGGTTGGCGGGGGAGGAGAGCACCAGCGCGCGGGTGCGCGGGGTGATCGAGGCCTCGAGCGCTGCCGGCTCAAAGAGCGAGCGCCCGTCTTCGTGCGGAACCGCTACCGGGGTCTCCCCGAGAGCGGTAGCTGCGGCGGGGTAAGCCGGATAACACGGTGCCGGGTGCAGGATTTCGTCTCCCGGCTGGAGCAGGCAACCAAAAACGGCGAGAAGCCCACTCTTCGAACCATGGGTGATGAGGACGTTCTCGGGCTCGAGCGCCAGCCCGTCGCGCCGGTGGAGCTCGGCCACCGCCGCGCGCAGCTCGGCGAGCCCCTGCGGCGGCGGGTAGTCGAACGATGTTGCGGACGCCGCCGATTGCATCGCCCGTCGCAGCTCATCGGGTGGCTCGAACCACGGCGAGCCCACCAGCCACGACCGGTCCGGGTCCGGATGGTCATTGAGCGCCTCGAGCACATGATCCAATGTGCGCTTCACGGGCCGGCCTCCGCCCCGTCGTCCGCGGTGCCGGCCAGGTAGTCGCGACACTCCCGCATGAGGTGGGCAAAGCCGTCGCCGTCTCCCGCGGCGACGGTCTCCCGCCACTCTCGCACCGCATCAATCAGCCCGTCCGCTACCTCCTCGGTGACCGGGTTCAGCGCCTGGATCTGGAAGTAGAGCTCCGGGTTCTCCTCGATCACCTCCCGGGTCATTCCGAGCTGTTTGGTGTAGGTCTCGCCGGCCACCTGCGCGAGGTCCTCAGCACGGGCTCGTGAGCCCATCAACGCCCGCGCGTAGGCCAGATTGCTGAGGTGGGTGAGTCCGAGCACCAGCGCAATGCGGCGGTCGTGCTCGGCGATGTCCATCTCCACCAGGTCGGCGCTGGTGTCCTCGAAGAGACCGCGAACCAGCGCCAGGTCTCCGGGATCGGCGTCGGTGCAGAAGACGATCGTGCGGCCGGAGAGCATGCGCAGGTCCGGACCGAACATCGGGTGAAAAGACACGAGGCGCAAACCGCCGGCGCGCAGCCGTTGCATCGTCGGTTGGAGGTGCCCCTTGAGGCTGCACATCTCGGCGACCACGCCCCGGGGCCGCACTGCGGCGATTTCCACGAGCACATCCTCCATATCACCCATCGGGACTGCCACCACCACCAGGTCGGCCTCGGCCGCGTCCTCGCCCAAATCTTCGATCTCGAGGAATGGGCTCTCCGACGGCGCCGGATCGAGGATCGAAACCCGGTGGCCCTGTCCGGCGAGGAACTTCGCGATCCACGAGCCCATGCCGCCCTTGCCGCCGACCACCAGCGCGTGGAGCTGGTCGCCGCGATAGTCGGAGTCCATGAGGGCCGCCTGCTCCTCGACCGCTCTCTCGATCAGAAAGAGGGCGAGGTCGTGGCCGAGCCGGGGGTCGAGTCCGAGGTCCGTGCACGCATCCTCGAAACGGCGGTGAACCTGGGCCTCGACCTGGAAGTTGCGCAACGGCACCCCGCAGCTCCGTTTGAGCTCGCCGATCTGTCGTGCCAGATCGAGACGTTCACGGACCAGGTGGAGAACGCGGCGATCGAGCCCCTCGATGTCGCGGCGGTGCTGCTCGAGCAACTCGGCCGCCGGTCGAGAGTCATCGGGCGTCGTGGCCGGTGGAGCCTGTCGTCGTCGCATTCGTGCCTCCATCGCGAAGGCCCCCGGGACGACGGCGTGCCGTGGGGCCCGCCGTTGCCGGCGGGCCCATGGGATCAAATCACAAGTGGCCGCCGGCGAATGTCAAGCGGATAGGAAAAGCCGAAGCCGACGACCCGGTGGCCGTCTTCGCATGAACGCCGGTGGTTGGATCGTTTCTTCATCTCGTGACCCAACGTCCACCGTAGTCTCGGGCAGGTCAGAAGTCAACTGGGCCTACCGGCCCAGATCCAAGATCCGAGATCCAAGATCCAAGATGCAAGATCCAAGATGCAGGATCCGGAACCTCGTGTCTGGGTAGGGGATCGTGCATCTTGCATCTTGCATCTTGCATCCGAACGAAAGGTTGACAACTCAGAACTCTGCTCCGGTGAACGTGAGGGTAGACTGACGCCTGGGAGTTTGTTCATGCGTTTCAACAGCAACGTCCGTCGTACGGCCATGCCGCCGCTGGTCGAGCTTCCGCGGCGAGCCGCCGTTCTGGCCGAAAACGGTGCGGACGTGATCCGGGTTGACCAGGGCGCGGTGGATGTCCCGCCGCCGCTGGCGTTTGTCGAGGGGGTGGCCGATGCGCTCCGTGATCCGGAGGTCCACCGTTACTCGCCGGATCCGGGTCTGCCCGAGCTGCGGTCGGCCCTCGCCCACTACGCCGCCCAGCGCTTCGGTGTGGAGTGCGACCCCGAGCGTGAGCTCATCGTCACCGCCGGAGCGAACCAGGGTTGTTTCGCCGCCCTGATGGCGCTGGTCGAGCCCGACGACGAGGTTCTGCTGCCGTCGCCGTGGTACTTCAACCACGCCATGACCCTGACCGCCCTGGGTGCGGTTCCGGTGCCGGTGCCGACGAGTGCGAAGGAGGGTTTCGTGCCGACCCCCAATGCGGTGGCTGCCGCCATCACCCCGCAGACTCGGGGGCTGGTGCTGGTCAACCCCAACAACCCAACCGGCGCATGTTACCCAGACGACCTCGTTCGATGGCTGGTAATTCTGGCGATCGAGAGGGACCTCTGGATTCTTTCAGATCAGACCTATCACGAGCTCCACTACGGAACCGAGCCTCCGCTGAGCCCGGCTGCGGTACCCGGCGCTGGCGATTGCGTCATCACCGCGGGCTCGTTCTCCAAGTCGTTGGGCCTCGCCGGATGGCGTCTCGGTTTCCTTGCGGGCCCGGCCGATCTCCTTGACCAGGTCCTGAAGATCCAGGACTGCTCGGTGATCTGCGCCGCCCGCGCCGGTCAGGAGGGGCTGCTCGCCGCCCTCCCGGAGGCGGACGAGCACATCACCCGGATGCGCTCTATCCTCCGCGACCGCCGCGATCGACTGGTGACGTCGTTGCGCGCCGCGGGACTCGAGACCTTCGTCGAGCCGGCCGGCTCGCTGTTTCTTCTCCTGCGTTTGCCGGGCGTCGGGGACGACATGGCCTTCTGCCGCCGCCTGCTCGAGGATCAGCACGTGGTGGCCGTGCCGGGGAGCGCCTTCGGCCCGGGCGGCGAAGGCTCGATCCGCCTCAGCTTCCGCGCCACTCTACCCGCGCGTCTGGACGAGGTGGTTCATCGGATAGCGGCACTTCTGTAGGCGCCTGCGATTGCGCGGCCTGGTCACCACGCGCACCGGTTGGCGAAACACCGCACAGGTTGGTCTCCTAGCGAATGAACGGGTTCCCGACCTCCTACCATCTATCCGCTGCGGGCTGCAACGCCCTGCGCCCATCAGTTACCCGGAAAAAATCACAGGTGCATGTGGTCGAGCACCGCCGCCGTGAACTCATTCGTGGTGCAGGCTGGCCCGCCCGGTGCCGCGATGTCGGCGGTCCGAAGACCGCGACGGAGAACCGCCGCCACAGCCCTTTCGATTCCGGCGGCGGCGTCGTCCCGGTCGAGGCTGTGGCGCAGGAGCATGGCTGCCGAGAGGATGGTCGCAATGGGGTTCACGATCCCCTTCCCCTTGATATCGGGCGCCGAGCCGTGGATCGGCTCATATACCCCGAATCGTCCGGAACCAATGGAGGCCGAAGGGAGCATCCCGAGAGAGCCGGCCAGAGTCGCCGCCTCATCTGAGAGGATGTCGCCGAAACAGTTGGGCGCCAGGATGACGTCGAAGGAGGCCGGGCGCTGCATGAGATACATGGCGCAGGCGTCCACCAACACGTGCTCGAGCACCACGTCCGGGTAGTCCCCTGCGATCCGGTCGACCGTGCGGCGCCAGAGCCGCATGGCGGCGAGGACGTTGGCCTTGTCGACGGAGGCGACCCTTCGGCCGCGTTTGCGTGCGGCTGCGAAGGCGACGCGGGCGATGCGTTCGACCTCGTGGACTCGGTAGGTCATGGTGTCGTGCGCTTCGCCATTTTCGTTTTCCTCCGAGTGGGCGCCGAAGTAGATCCCGCTCGTTAGCTCGCGGACGAAGAGGATGTCTACGTCGTCGAGGAGCTCCGCCCGCAGGGGGGCGTGGTCCGCCAGCACGGGGAAGACATGGACCGGTCGGAGGTTTGCGAAAAGCTCGAACTCCTGTCGCAACCGCAGCAGGCCCTGCTCTGGCCGTACCGGTGCGCTAGGGTCGGACCAGCTTGGGCCACCGACGGCCCCCAGCAGGACCGCGTCAGCTTTTCGGCATGCAACCAACGTGGATTGTGGCAATGGATCGTCTTCGGCATCCATGGCGGCTCCGCCGATCAATCCGGTGCTGAACTCGAGGTCGAGCCGCCACAGCTCCGACGCATGTTCGAGAGCGCGGCGGCCGGCGTTGACGACCTCGGCGCCGACCCCGTCGCCGGGGAGCAGGAGGATGTTCGCGGTCATCGGCATTCCCTTCGGGTGTCGACGCGGGGCATCCGGTCGGCCTCGTAGAGTTGGATGTCGTTGACTTGCTGCAACAGGAGGTCGAGCTCGGCGCCTCCCGGGGTGGCCTGGTCGGCCGGCGAAGCGGCCGCAGTGAAAGCCGCCTTGAACGACCCGCAGCTCAGGTGCCGTGTCCCGAAGTTGAGAACGATCCGCTGATCGAAAGAGGCCTCGATCTGAGAGACGAGCCGCGCGTGATCGTCCTTGTCGACGATGACCGGAACGAGTTCGTTCCTGAGCGCGTTCGCGTGGAAGATGTCGGCGAAACCGGTGGAGATCACGGCACGAATGCCACGATCCATCAGAGCCCAGACGGCGTGCTCGCGTGAGCTACCGCAGCCGAAATTGTGACCGGCGACGAGGATCGAGGTGTTGGAAAGGGCGTTGGAACCCTCCGGCCAGTCCTCGAAAAGATGACGGCCGAGACCGTTTCGGCCGGTGGTGGTGAGAAAGCGGGCGGGGATGATCCGGTCGGTGTCGATGTTGTCCACGGGCAATAGCGCCGCTCGGCCTTCGAGGTTGGTCATCACAGCATCTCCCTGACGTCGGTGATGGTTCCTTTGACGGCGCATGCCGCGGCGGTCATGGGGCTCGCGAGCACGGTCCGACCGCCCGGTCCCTGACGTCCCTCGAAGTTCCGATTCGATGTGCTGACGGCGAGTTGTCCGGGCTCGATCCGGTCGCCGTTCATGGCCAGGCACATGGAGCAGCCCGGCTCGCGCCACTCGGCGCCGGCCCGTTTGAAGACTGTGTCGAGACCCTCTTCCTCGGCGGCGCGCTTGACCTTTCGTGAACCCGGCACGACGAGCATCTTGACCCCTTTGCTGACTCGCCGGCCGTCGAGCACCCGGGCTGCGTCGCGGAGATCGCTCAACCTTGAGTTGGTGCAGCTGCCGAGAAAAACCACGTCTACAGGGTGCCCGATGAGGGGTTTGCCTGGTTCGACGGCCATGTAGTCGAGCGCTCGTTGGAGGGACTCCCGCGCCTCCCGGTCGGAGAGGTCGGCAGGGCGGGGAACCGGGGCGCCCACCGGCACCCCCATCCCCGGACTCGTGCCGAAGGTGACCATGGGCTGGAGTTCGGCGGCGTCGATCTCGACCGAGCGGTTGAAGGCGGCCCCGTCGTGCGTGGTGAGACGCCGCCAGTCCGCGACCGCCTGGTCGAACGTCCGGCCCTGCGGAGCAAAGGGCTTGCCGTCGAAGTTCGAGAAGGTGGTGTCGTCGGGCGCGATCAGCCCCGCCCGGGCGCCGCCCTCGATGGACATGTTGCACACGGTCATTCGTTCTCCATGGACATGGCGCGAACGGCGCTGCCCGTGTACTCGAAGACGTGCCCGGTGCCGCCCTCGGTGCCGATTCTGGCGATGATCGCCAGGATCACGTCCTTGGCCGAGACTCCTGGTTGGAGGGCACCGTCGATCCGGACCTCGAAGGTCTTGGGGCGGTGGGCGAGGAGACATTGGGTGGCGAAGACGTGCGCCACCTGGCTGGTGCCGATGCCGAAGGCGAGGGCGCCAAAAGCGCCGTGGGTGCTCGTGTGGCTGTCACCGCAGACGATGGTCATGCCGGGTTGGACGAGACCGAGCTCAGGCGCGGTGACGTGGACAATGCCCTGGTGCTCGTGGCCGAGCGGGAAGAGTGGGACTTCGAACTCGGCGCAGTTGGCCTCGAGTCGGTTGATCTGGGCGGCCGTGTCGGCATCACTGAAGGTGTATTTCCCGTCCGCGTCCGGTGGGGTGGTCGGTGTCGAGTGATCCATGGTGGCCATGGTCTGGCCGGGCCGGTCGCAGCGGGAGGCTCGCTCCCGCAGGATCTCGAACATGCCTGCGGAGACGTGACCTCGTGCACCAGGTGGAGGTCGATGTAGAGGGTATCCGGGCCACCGTCCGTCACCGGCTCGGCATTCACCCGGTGATCGTCCCAGATGGCGTCAAAAAGGGTTCTTGGATTGGGAGACATACTCATCCTTCCGGTGCTCAGAACCCGTTACCGCCCATTCGGAGCAAATCCCAATCAGATCTGATGTCATTGGTCTCGGTGGCCACCACGCGAGTGCCACCCATCCGAGCGATCATCCGATTCTTGGCGGCGATGTAGGCCTTGGCGCTGGCGACGATGATGTCGGTGTCGGCGCCGTGACCGCTGATGGTGCGAGCCGGTTTCTCGGCGTCGATGATCCGGACCGTGACATTTCCCAGAGCGTCGATGCCTTCGGTGATGCTGTGAACCGCATACTCCGCTAGGGTGGTGGGCTGGCCGATGACCTGGTCGATGGACCGGAAGACGGCGTCCACCGGCCCGGTCCCAATGGAAACACCGATGCATTCCTCGTCGTCGGGATTGGTCATCCTCACCGTCGCCGTCGGCATCCCGGGCCTGCCGCAGGTTACCTGGAGATCCACGAGCTTGAAGATCTCCTCGGGTCCGAAGAACTCGTCGGCCACTAACGCCTCGAGATCGGCATCGGTGATGGTCTTCTTCTTGTCGGCGAGCTCCTTGAAGCTCTTGAAGGCCGCATCGACCGCTTCGTCATCGAGCTCGAAACCGAGCTGCTCGAGTCGAACCCGGAAAGCATGGCGGCCGCTGTGCTTGCCGAGCACCAGCCGCGATCGGTCGAGGCCTACGGTCTCGGGAGTCATGATCTCGTAGGTGCTCTGGTGCTTGAGGATTCCGTCCTGGTGGATACCGGCCTCGTGGGCGAAGGCGTTGGAGCCCACCACCGCCTTGTTGGGTGGCACCAAGATTCCGGTGTAGCTGGCCACCATGTGGCTGGCGCGGATGATCTGGGTGGTGTCGATGCCGGTGTCGACGCCGAAGTGTTGGCGCCGGGTCCGCAGGGCCATGACCACCTCCTCGAGGCTGGTGTTACCCGCCCGCTCACCGATGCCGTTGACGGTGACCTCCACCTGCCGAGCGCCGGCCCTGATCCCCGCAAGGCTGTTGGCCGTGGCGAGGCCGAGATCGTCGTGGCAGTGGACCGACCAGACGACTCCATCGGTCCCCGGGGTCTCCTCACGAAGTCGGCGGATGAGCTCGAAGACCGCTTCCGGGGAGGTGTAGCCAACGGTGTCGGGGATGTTGAGCGCGCGCCCGCCTCGATGGCGTGGCCGAGCACCTCGACGAGGAAGGCCGGGTCCGACCGGCCGGCGTCCTCGGGACTAAACTCCACGTCCTCGCAGTAGGCCTTGGCGTAAGCCACCATCTCGCGGGTCCGGTCGATGACCGCAGATCGGGTCATCCTGAGCTTGTGCTCGAGGTGGAGATCCGGGGTGGCGCTGAAGGTGTGGATCCGCGGTTTGGCTGCGGATTGCACGGCCTCCCAGGCGGCATCGATGTCACGCGGGTGGGCGCGTGCAAGGCCGGCGACGGTCGGCCCATCGGCGGTCCCGATCTCGTTGGCGATCCGCCGCACGGCTTCGAGGTCGTCCGGGCTGGCCGCCGGGAAACCCGCCTCGCTGACCTCGACCCCGAGGCGGGCGAGCTGGCGGGCGATCTCCAGCTTCTCCGAGCTGGTGAGGCTGGCGCCGGGAGATTGCTCGCCGTCGCGCAAGGTGGTGTCGAAGATCAAGACCCGATCGGTGATCTGCGTTGTCATTCGGTTGTTCCTCCAAGTGATGACCAATAATAAAAAAGCCCCCGATCGCTCAGGGGCTTGTGACGAAAACGATTGTGACTGCGCCTACGTCTGGACCCCCGATATGTCGCTCCCAAGAGCGAGGAGGAGGATCAGCGTCGACAGGGCGGTCGCATCCGCAGCACCACCGATGTGCTTCAGGTCGTGAGAGCGGAGATCGGGCCGTTCAGCCATGATCCTTCGATTATTCACGATTGTCTCGTGCTGTCAATGTCGATCGTGACGTTCTTCGTGATGAGCGCCTCCGCGAGAGAATTGGCTTGACGATCTGACCTTGAGCACGTATATTTGTGTTGCACGTATTACTGTGCCGCATGAGAAAGGTGCTTGACTGTGAAATCGAACATTACCCTAAAGGTCGACTCCGATCTTGTGCGGGAAGCGAAGGTGCTTGCCGCCCGACGGGGAACCTCGGTCAGCGGCTTGCTTGCTGAGCACCTCGAGGAGCTCATCCGTCGAGACAAGGCTTACGAGGCCAGCAAACGGCGTGCCCTGCAACGCCTCGAGAAGGGGTTTGATCTCGGGTGGACGCCCGCCGAGGATCGGGCCGAGCTCCATGAGCGATAGCCACTTCGTCGACACCAACGTTCTCGTTTACGCCCATGATCGGGGAAATGGACGCAAACATCGGGCAGCGAAGGAGCTTGTGACGAGGCTCTGGCACGAAAGATCGGGAGTGCTCAGCACTCAGGTCCTGCAAGAGTTTTACGTCAATATCCGGCGGAAGGCCGCACATCCGGTCGGCGCAACAGCAGCCAGGCGGCTGATCGAGGACTATCTGAGCTGGAATGTGGTGATCAACGACGGTGGCGCCGTGCTTCAAGCAGTTGATTTTGAAAAACGCTACAAGATCTCATTTTGGGATGCGTTGATCATTCAAGCCGCAAACGTCGCCAATGTGACGCTTCTCTACACCGAAGACCTCAACCACGGTCAGACCTACGGCATGGTTCAGGCCTGCAACCCGTTTATCTAAACGACCTTCCTGAGCATCGCGACCTGACGTTCCACCTCCGCCCAGGCTGTGCCTCCCCGGGAGGTGCGCCGCTCGACCGCGGCGCGTGGGTCGAGCCACGGGCCGAGGTCGTCGGGCAGAAGGGGGGTGAAACTGCCGAGCCGCGCCGCCGTGAGCCGCCGTGAGGTTCGCACCCTGCTCCTCGCACCAACGCACGAGCCGCGGCACCGCCTCGTGCGCCTCACGGAACGGAACCCCTTGCTCCGCCAGGTGGTCGGCGAGCTCGGTGGCGAGGCTGAAGTCGCCCCAGAGCTCACTCTCGAAACGGTCGGCGTCGACCTCGAGTGCGCGCCACATCGCGGCCATGAGACGGACGCTGCCGAGGGTCTGAAAAATCGCGTGGTAGAGCGGCGCGCGGTCCTCCTGGAGGTCGCGGTTGTAGGCCAGCGGCAGACCCTTGGTCAGGATCAACAGGGACTGTAGGTCGGCGAACACGCCGCCGGTCTTGCCGCGGACGAGCTCGGCGCCGTCGGGGTTTCTTTTTTGCGGCATGATGCTCGACGAGGTGGCAAAGCCCTCGCCCATCCGCACCAACCGGAACTCCGCCGACGACCACAGCACCAGCTCCTCGGCCATTTGCGACAGGCGCGCCATGCAGATCGCACAGCAGGCGGCGGCCTCTTGCAGGTGGTCGCGCGCCGCAACCGCGTCCATCGCATTCTCCACCACCCCCGCAAAGCCCAGCTGTTCGGCGGTGAATGCCGAATCCACGGGGTGCGGAGTGCCGGCCAGCGCGCAAGCGCCGAGCGGGGAGCGGTCCGTGCGGCGGAGGGTGTCGGCGAAACGCTCGAGGTCGCGCGACAGGGCCCAGGCGTGCGCCAGCAGGTGGTGGCCGAGGAGGATGGGCTGCGCCCGCTGGAGGTGGGTGTAGCCGGGGATCAGGGTTCGACCGTCGCGTGACACGCGGTCGAGGAGGACCCCGATGAGCTCGCTCAGGGACTCCTCCATTTCGGCCAGCCGCCGCTTGAGCCAGAGGCGCACGTCGGTGGCGACCTGGTCGTTGCGCGAGCGCGCTGTGTGCAGCCGCCCTCCCGCGTCCCCGACCAGCTCGATCAGCCGCGCCTCCACCGCCATGTGGATGTCCTCGTCCTCGGACGGCGGCCGCCAGGCCCCCGCCGCCAGCTCCTGTCGAATCTGCGCGAGCCCGCGGGCGAGCGCCTCGCCGTCCTCGGACGTGATGATTCCGGTTTCGGCGAGCATTGCGGCGTGGGCCAGCGAGGCTTCGAGATCTTCGTCGGCGATCTCGAGGTCGAGCTCGAGCGACGAGGCGAAGTCGTGGAGCAGCCGATCAATTTCGGAGTCGAAGCGACCTCGTAGCCGGCTCACTCGCCCTCCTCGATCCGCCGTCCGGCCAGGGTGCGGAGCCGCAGCGCGTTGAGTCGGATAAAGCCGGTGGCGTCCGACTGGTCGTAGACGTCGTCCGCCTCGAAGGTCGCGATCGCCTCGTCATACAGGGTGTGGGTCTCGGACCGTCGTCCCTCGATCTGGACTCCTCCCTTGTAAATCCTGAGCCTCGCCTCGCCGTTGACCCGCTCCTGGACCGTGTCCATAAACGACTGCAGGGCGTCCCGCTCGGGGCTGAACCAGAGCCCGTTGTAAACCATTTCGGCGTATCGCGGAACCAGCTCATCACGCAGGTGGTGGACCTCGCGGTCGAGGGTGATCGACTCGACCGCGCGATGGGCGTGGTGGAGGAGGGTGGCGCCGGGGGTCTCGTAGACGCCGCGGCTCTTCATGCCGAGAAAACGGTTCTCGACGATGTCGACCCGCCCGACGCCGTGGCGGCCGCCGATCGCGTTGAGCTCGGTGAGAAGGGCGACCCCGTCCATTGCCTTGCCGTTGACCTCGATCGGCCGCCCGGTCTCGAACCGTATTGTGATGACCTCGGCCTCGTCGGGAGCATCTTCAGGGTCTGTGGTCATCCGGAACATCCCCTCCGGCGGCGATGACCACGGATCCTCGAGGATGCCTCCCTCAAAGGAGACGTGCATCAGGTTGGCGTCCATCGAGTAGGCGGGTTTTGGCGCCGCCGGGATCGTCACGCCGTGGCGCTCGGCGTAGGCCATGAGATCGGTCCGCCCCTTGAGGTCCCACTCCCGCCACGGCGCAATGACCCGGATGTCGGGTTTGAGAGCGTAGGCGGAGAGCTCGAAGCGGACCTGGTCGTTGCCCTTGCCGGTCGCTCCGTGGGCGATGGCGTCGGCGCCGAATCGCTCGGCCGCCTGCACCAGGCCGCGCGCGATCACCGGGCGGGCCAGCGCGGTACCCATCAGGTAGTACCACTCGTAGACCGCGTTGGCCCGTAGGGCGGGGAAGATGCACTCCTCCACAAAGGCCTCGCGAAGGTCCTCCACCACCGCCTCGCTGGCGCCGGTCTCGAGCGCTGCGGCCTGGACCGCGTCCAGATCCTCGTCCATCTGACCGACATCGCCGGTGTAGGCCACCACTTCCGCGTCGTACGTTTTCTTGATCCAATGCAGGATCACCGATGTGTCAAGGCCCCCCGAGTACGCTAAAACCACTTTCATCTCAGCATCTCCTCCAGGCGCTGCCGCAAGGCGCTCGCGCCGTCTCTTCTTTTGGTAATCATGAGGACCGTGTCGTCGCCGGCCACCGTGCCCAGCACCCCGGCGAGTCCGGCCCCGTCGAGCGCCGCCGCCACCGGCCCCGCGCCGGCAGGCAGGGTGCGCAGGACCAGCAGATTGCCGGAGGGGGCCAGCGACACCAGGTAGCTTTGGAGCACCGACACCAGCATCGGCTGCCGGCGCCGCGCCGAGACGTCGCCGCCGCCCACTACGTATCGCTCGCGACCGTCCGGCGTCAAGGTCTTCTCGGCGCCGATCGCGGCGAGGTCGCGCGAAATCGTCGCCTGGGTCGCGCGGTAGCCCGCGCGGCCTAGGATCGCGACCAGCTCCCCCTGCTTTTCGATGCGCTGGCGGTTCAGGATCTCCCGCAGGAGTCGCCGCCGCGCCGCCGTGTGCTCGCCACGCATGGATCCTCCTTCTATGCGGATATGCGTATACTACATTCGACAGTGAATCGTCAAGGCTGTGCCTGCTCTTCCCGGAAACTCGAGGCTTTGCCTTGAGCGAGTCTTTCAGGAAGGCAGACTCGGGATTGCCAGCCGCGAAGCGGCGGAAGACGCGTAGCCTGGGGCGTCAGCCCCAGGAACCCGGTGCAGGAAAAACAACCAGCCGCGAAGCGGCGACAGACAATCAAAAGATAATGGCTGCGGCTCACGCCGCAGCCGCAATCTGTCGCCCCTCCAGGGCTCCGGGTTATTTTGTCGCCCGCCACCTGGGGCTCACGCCCCAGGCTATGAGTCTGTCGCGCCTCCGGCGCTCAGGCACCGCAACGTTCTAACGTTCAACGTCCACACGTTCGAACGGCTCCGTGGGCTGACGCCCCAGGCTATGAATCTATCGCGCCTCCGGCGCTCGGTCGTCGGCTCTATCTTGAGGCCATCACCCGGCCCAGTCGCCGGCAGCCCTCGTCGATGGCGGCGTCGTCGGCGAAGGTGAAGCAGAGGCGGGCGAAGGCGTCGCCCGAGAGGACGTCTGAGACCTGCTCGTCGGGATCCGCGTAGAACGCGCCGCCGGGAACGAACGCGATCTTTTCCTCGACCGCGCGCTCGAAGAGTGAGGAACTGTCTCCGCTCGTAAGCGCGAGCCAGAAGAAGAAGCCGCCCTGCGGCTCATGCCACGAGGCGGATCCCTCAGGCAGGTGACGGTCGAGGGCTTCCTGCATCGCCCTGCACTTGCGGGCGTAGGTGGTGACGATGTGTTGCAAATGCTCCTCGAGAAGACCGCGACGGCAGTACTCGGCCACCAATGCTTGGGTGACGGTCGAGGTGCAGAGGTCCTCGCCCTGCCTCATGAGCACCATGGCGTGAATGAGCTCCGGCGCGGCGACGGTCCACGCCACCCGCACCCCCGGGGCCAGCACCTTGGAGAACGACGACGCGTAGATCACTACCGGCGCGTCACCGGCGAGGGACTTGAGGGACGGGATCGGTTCGCCCGAAAACCGTAGCCGCCCGTAGGGATCGTCCTCGAAGACCGGGATCCCGACCTCGGCGGCGAGCTCGATCAGATGGTGCCGGCGTTCGAGGCTCATGCACGCGCCCGAGGGGTTCGAGAAATCGGGAACGGTGTAGATGAGCTTTGGGCGTTTGCCGGTCGCACCTTCCGAGGCGGCGATCACGTTGGGAAGGAGATCGACCTTCATCCCGTCGCCGTCGGTCGGGACGGTAGCGAAGCGGGCGCCGGCGTTGCGCAGGCAATGCAGGGTGCCTGGGTAGGTGGGCGCCTCGACCACGACCACGTCGCCGGGATCGAGGAGGGCGCGGCCGATGAGATCCACCGCCTGCTGCGAACCCGAGGTCACGAGCAGCTCCTCGGGCTGCGGGCTATAGCCGAGGCGCCCGGTCATCATCTCGACGATCGCCTCGCGCAACGGTGGGTAACCCTCCGACGCACCGTACTGCAGCACCGTCCGCCCGTCACGTTCGAGCACGTCGGCGCAGGAGGCGAAGGCCTCGACGGGAAAGGTGTCGGGGTCGGGCAGCCCGCCGGCGAAGGAGATCATCCCCGGCTGCTGAATCACCCGGAAGAGCTCGCGGATCGGCGATGGCTGCATCTTCTCGGCGAGCGCGGAAAAACGAAAGAGAGAGTCCAAGCGGGCCTCCGTAGCGAAAGATTGTACCCCTGCCGCATGCCCGCCGGATACTGGGTGCTCGATCTACCCACCCAGGTTTGCCCGCAGATAGACGCAGTCAAGAAAGAAAAATTCATCTGCGCAAATGTAGCGTGATCTTCGGGCAGATCATCGGGCATCTGCTCAACAGGGATCGTGCCTACGAGATGGCGGAGCATTTGCTGGCATCCAGCATCCAGCATCCAGCATCCAGTATCCAGTATCCAGTATCCGACCTCTTACCGCCTTGCCTCACTCCTCGGTCACAAACCGTTGGTACTCCTCCGCGAGGTCCGCTGCGACGGCCTCGATGATCTTCTCGCCGGCCTCGACCGAGGCGAGCTGGGGGTGCGAGCTCATGCGACCATCGGGGTAGCGGCGACGGAAATCAGCCGGACCGAAGAGACGGGAGGTCGGTGTGACGTCGGGGTCGAGCTCGGCAGTCTTGACGTGGTCGGGGAATGCGGCGGCGGCCATTGACACCTCCGATGCCGTGGCGTGGTCGCCGTCTCTGTCGCCAAAGAGCTCCGCGCTGAGGCGTTCGGCGGAAGGAGTCTGCCACCACTCGCCGGTCAGGCACCTGAGATCGTCGCCGTCGGCCAGCAGCTGCGGCGCATCGGTGTAGACCTCGAAGAAGGCGGCGTCGAGGGACGGGGTGTTGCCGCCGTGACCGTTGACGAAGAAGATGCGCCGAAAGCCCTGGCGCGCCAGTGACAGAATCACGTCGCGAACCACCGCGATCAAGGTTGTCGGCCGCAGAGTGATCGAGCCCGGGAAGTGCATATGGTGCTCGGACATGCCGACGCTCAGGGTCGGCCCGACGACTGCGTCCGTCAGCTCGCCCGCCCTCCAGGCCAGGGCCTCGGCACAGATGGCGTCGGTGCCGATGAGACCCGTCGGGCCGTGCTGCTCGGTGGCGCCGATCGGGACGATGATGCCGACGGATTGTTCCAGGTGCGCTTCTACCTCCGGCCACGACATGAGCTGCAACCGCATGATTTTCTCCTTCGGGGGCAGTGTATCGCCAAACCGCGCCCAGGTTCGTGCCGTCTTCACTTCTTGACTCGAAGGACGTAACCTCGCGGACGGAGGCAGAGACGAGAATGGCGACCTGGGTCATCGGCGACATCCACGGATGCTGGGAAACGCTGCAGCGATTGCTTGAGCGTATCGAGTGGAGGCCCGAACTGGATGAGCTGTGGCTGGTTGGCGATCTCGTCAACCGCGGTCCCTCCTCGCTCGAGGTGCTGCGTTGGGCCCACGAACACAGCGAGCGATTGGTCGCGGTGCTGGGCAACCACGATCTCCACCTGCTGGCGCGCGAGGCCGGCGTGGCCGGGGCCAAAAAAGAGGACACGCTCGACGAGATTCTGGCTGCCCCTGACCGGGATGAGCTCCTCGGGTGGCTGCGGGCGCGTCCCCTGGTCCACCGGTTTGGGCCATTCGTCATGGTCCACGGCGGGCTGATGCCGGAGTGGAATATCGAGCTGACTTACGGTCTGGCCGACGAGGTAGCGGCGCGTCTTTCCGATCCGGACGACAAAGGATTCATGGGGATGCTGTTTGGCAACCGCAACACGGCATGGCGCCCGGAGCTCGACGGTGACGAGAGGTTGGCCGCCGCCGCCGCGATCTTCACCAGGTTGCGCATGATCGGACCGGACGGTCAGGCGCGCCTCGCCTTCAATGGATCACCCGACGACGCACCGAACGGATGGCGGCCGTGGTTTGCGACGTCGGCCGTGCTGCATCAGGGTTATGCGCTGCTCTTCGGCCACTGGGCCCAGCTCGGTTTCCACCGCGTCCGCGATTTCGCCTGCCTCGACTCGGGCTGCGTCTACGGCGGCAGCCTTACGGCACTTCGACTCACGGATGGCCGCGTGGTTCACGAACCAGTTGCCGATCCCATCGTCGCGCCGGATGAGCCCGCAGATTATGACCCGGGTTGTTGATAGGATGGCGCCGATGAAGACCCTGTTCGTGATGCGCCACGCCAAGTCCGACTGGGGCGTCGCGTTCGGTGACGACCATGAACGCCCGCTCGCCCGGCGCGGCGTGAAAGCCGCCCGTCGCATGGGACGTTTCCTCACGGATGCGGGAGCCGCACCGCAGCTTGTCGTCAGCTCGACCGCGGTTCGCGCGCTGACTACCGCCGAGCTGGCCGCGGAGGCAGGCGACTGGGGCTGCCCGATCGTCACCACCCGAAAACTCTACGCCAGCGATGTGGAGAGCGTCCTCGAGAGGGTGGGCGAGACCAGGACCGGCGTCGAACGCCTGTTGATCGCCGGTCACGAGCCCACCTGGTCGACGCTGGTTGCCTGGCTCATCGGCGGCGGCCGGGTGCGCATGCCGACCGCCGCGGTAGCCTGCCTGGATCTACCCCACGGCGAGTGGACCGATCTCGCGCCGGGGACCTGTGAGTTGCGTTGGCTGATGACACCGAGGATGCTGAAAGGGAATTAGGAATTCGGAATTCGGAATTTCCACCCACTCTCGAAATTTCGAATTTCGAATTTCGAATTTCGAATTTCGAATTTTCTACGCAACCCCCCAGCGCCCAGTTTTGAGTTCTTGGTTTTGAGTTATCCCCCACCCACTCGGTTTCCGGGCGGGAGTGGATGAGCACCCGCCGACCTCAGCGGAGTGAGCTCAGGCCTCATCCGAAGGAGGAGGCTATGAGCCACGCGCTGGCGGTGGTGTGTAACCGCGCCCGAAGGGCACGAGTAACTCAAAACTCATAACTCAAAACTCATAACTCAACACTCAAAACTCATTCGTTCCTACTCCCCTGTACCCTGTACCCTGCCGATCGACGGGAAGGAGCATCGATGACCGAACTGACGCGGTGCGGCTGGTGCGGGGACGACCCCCTCTATGTGGCCTACCACGATGAGGAGTGGGGGGTGCCGGTTTTTGACGACCGTACGCTCTTCGAGTTTCTGATCCTCGAGGGCGCGCAGGCCGGGTTGAGCTGGTCGACCATCCTCAAGAAACGTGAGGGCTACCGGGCGGCATTCGACGGCTTCGACCCCGAGATTGTCGCCCGCTACGACGAGCACAAGCTCGCCGAGCTTCTCGCCGACCCAGGCATCGTGCGCAACCGATTAAAGGTCGCGTCTGCGGTGAGTAACGCACAGGCGTTTCTCACCGTCCAGGAGGAACGCGGCAGCTTCTCGGACTACCTGTGGGCCTTCGTCGACGGGACGCCCATCCAGAATGAGTGGCGCACCCTCGCTGAGATCCCGGCCAAGACTCCGCTCGCCGAAACCATCTCGAAGGACCTCAAGAAACGAGGCTTCCGCTTCGTCGGCCCGACCATCCTCTACGCCCACATGCAGGCCACCGGAATGGTCAATGATCACTTGGTGGGCTGCTTCCGGTATCCGGAGCTCGCAGCGGTGTCCCGGAGCAAGTAATCAGTGATCAGTGATCAGTAATCAGTCTGGACATCCGTTCTGATTACTGATCACTGGTTACTGATTACTTCGTGGGATGGGTGGCCGGCAGGTGCCCGAGAGCGATCATCTTGTTGAGGTACGCCCGCTCGCGGCGCTCGGCGAGCATCCGCCACTCCTCGCGAAGGTGTTCGAGCTCGCCCTCGAGATGGGTGCGATCCTCCGGGCCGGCGTCCTTCAGACGCCGCCGTACCTCCACCGACTCTTTGCGCAACCGGCGCATCGAAGCGAGCAGGGCGGCCTCCTCGTTTGACACGTAGTTTGTGGGCGAGCAGATCGGTGCTTCCCCGTCCAGGCCGTCCTCGATCACGGGCAGATGCCGATCATCATTGTTCACAGTGGAATTGTACCCCCAAAATTCTCATCTTCCGTCGTGCAACATAAGCACGACGGCCTTCGGCGGACCGCGGAGAGCCGCGAAGCGGCGTCAGACCCATAGCCTGGGGCGTCAGCCCCAGGAACACGGTGCGGAAAGAAACAACAAGCCGCGAAGCGGCGACAGACCTAACGCTCGGTCTGTCGCCCCTCCAGGGCTCCTCGAAAGGATGCATCTCGATTCCTGGGGCTGACGCCCCAGGCTATGGGTCTATCGCTCCTTCGGAGCTTGACCTTTTTGAGAGATGGGTCTTCCTGCCCTGACCGTATGCCGGGTGGGTGGACGGAAACTCAAAACTCAAAACCCATAACTCATAACTCAAAACTCAAAACTCCTCAGGCCCGCGTGCCCTCTGCATCCTGCGTCTGCTACCCTTCGCCGATGGCCGAGGCCGACAATCCGCTTCCAGTCGAGGGGGTTCATTTCAGTCAACGACGGCTGACGGTCGAGGAGGGCGTCCACCTCCAGGTCTATCGGTGGAGGCCTGAACGGGAGACCGGCGCCGAGCCGATCTTCTTCGTGGCGGGCTGGATCTCGCTGGTGAGCGGGTGGCGGGAGCTGCTCGAGGAGCTGATACCCAAGCACCCCGTGTACTACCTGGAGACCCGCGAGAAGCGCTCGGCCGAAATTGATCCACATTTGATGCGGCCGGAGAGCTTTTCGATCCCACGCCTCGCCGATGATTTGATTGTCGCTTCGGAACAGCTCGGCCTCGATGGGGGAAACGCAGTCCTCTTCGGCAGCTCAATGGGGTCCAACGCCATTCTCGAGGCGCTCAAGGGCGGCCGGTTGCCCGCGAAAGCCGCCTTTCTCGTGGGTCCCAACGCGGAGTTCAACTTTCCGTGGTGGGGCCCGACGGCGGTGAGAATCCTCCCGCCCACGGTGATCCAGGGGCTGAAGAGTTTCGTCATCTGGTACCTGCGCCACTTCCGGGTCAACGCGCGCGACGACCCAGCGCAGATGGCGCGCTACGTTCGCACGATTCGCGAGGCCGACCCGGAGCGTCTCAAGCTCTCGGCCCTCGCGGTGGTCGGATACTCGGTGATGCCGGGGCTGGAGACGATCTCGGCGCCGGTTGCGGTGGCCTGTGCGGCATCCGACTCGCTGCACAGCGAGGACGAGGTGCGGCGGATCGTCGACGCCATGCCGCGCGGGACCGCGGTGGCCTGTCGGTCCAATACCTACATGCACAGTGCGGCGGTGGCCGGAGATTTGGAGAGCTACCTGGCCAGGCTCGCCGAAACGGCGGAGACCACATGAAGAGAGTTCACATCCCGCGCTGGTTCAAGATCATCAGCATCGCCCTGGCGATCTTCCTGGTGGCGATCCTCGCGGGGCTGATCGGTCTGGGCTGGTATGTCAAAAACCAGATGCTCGATTCGGGAGGAAAGCTCCCGGCGTCGATGGCAGCCTATGACATCCGGCATTTCGACCTGGAGGTGGAGGTGTTCCCGGCCGACAGACGGATCGAAGGACGCAACACAGTCACTGTCGCGACGCTCGATGACCTGAGCCGGTTCGAGATCAATCTTGACGATCGGCTCGAGCTGGAGTCGGTGACGGCGGACGGCGTCGCCTGCACGTTTCATCATCGAGACAGTGTCATCGCTGTGGAGCTACCCGCACCGTGGGCGGCCGGCGAGCGGCACGAGGTCAGCATCATCTACGGTGGCACACCGAAGGTCGCTTTGCGGGCACCATGGATCGACGGTTTTGTGTGGTCGGAAACGCCGACCCACGAACCTTGGATCGGGGTCACCGGCCAGAGCGACGGCGGCGACAACTGGTGGCCGTGTAAGGACCACCCGTCGGACGAGCCCGACGAGGGCATGGACATCACGCTCACCGTGCCGGCCGGTCTGGTCGGGCTGTCGAACGGCCGTCTGCTCGGTGAGACCGAAAACGCCGACGGCACCGTGACCAGCCGTTGGCACGTCAGCTATCCGATCAACAACTACCTGGTGACCGTCAATATCGCGCCCTATGTTCCCATCGAGGAGCGCTACCACGGCGTCGACGGGAACCTCGACGTGCCGCTGGTCTTCTGGTCGGTGCCCGAGTACGAAGTGCACGCCCGCACCATGTGGCGGCAGATGCCGGGCATCCTCGAGGTTCTCGGCCGCCGGTTCGGCGAGTACCCGTTCTTCGCCGACAAGTTCGCGGTGGCACACGCGCCGTACTACGGGATGGAGCACCAGACCCTGGTTGCCTACGGAGCGATGTTCACCGACAACGCCTACGGATTCGACGAGCTTCTGCTGCACGAGGTGGCTCATGAGTGGTGGGGCAACAAGATCACCGTTTCCGACTGGGCCGATTTCTGGATTCAAGAGGGTTTCGCGACCTACGCTGAGGCCCTCTATGTGGATGACACTCTCGGCGAGGAACGGTATCTCGATTACATGCGCCGTATTCGCCAACGTGTCAGCAACCACAAACCCCTGGTTCGCGGCGAAAATCTGACGTCGGCCCAGGCCTACTCGGGCGATATCTACATGAAGGGGGCAATGGTTCTCCACACTCTTCGCTGGTTGCTCGGTGACGACGACTTCTTCGAGGTGCTGTGGCGCTTTGTGGACGGCGATCACCCCGACGCCTGCCGGCTGGTTTCCACCAACGACCTCCAGGCGCTGGTGGGCGAGGTCAGCGGGCTCGATCTCGGCTGGTTCTGGGAGCGCTACCTCCACCGCGCGAAGCCACCGCGGTGGCGTGTGAAGCGCCGACCCGAGGGCGATCGTGAAAGGGTGGAGATTCGATGGGACGACCGGGGCTTCGAGCTACCGCTGCCGGTGGTCGTCGGCGGCAAGGAGCGTCGGCTCGAGATGTCCGGTGGCCGCGCCTCGTTTCTGGTTGAGAGGGACACCGTCATCGAGGTCGACCCCGACGGCCGTGTCCTCGCCCGAGCGGCGGATTAGAACCCAACCGACAACGCCGCCTCCGTGCCCGCCCGCCCTCGGAAAGCCACGGTGCGCCACCGTGCCCGCAGGGCGCGGGTAACTCAAAACTCAGAACTCAAAACTCATAACTTTCCAAGGGCGGCTGGGCGACATTCCGAATTCCGAATTCCGAATTCCGAATTCGTCTATGCCGGTTTCGCTCGCCGCGAGAACACCACCACGAAGACGCACAGCGCGATCAAGGTGACGGTCCCGATGATCTCGCCGGGAATTCCCTCGAAGGCGTGATCCGACAGCACGTGCACCTGTTGTTTGAGAGCGGTGCTGCCGGTCGTGACCTTGATGATCGCGTTGACGATCGCGTCGACCGCGCCGATGATCGCGCCTCCCGCCATCAGCCCGGAGGCAATGAGGATCCCGCGGTCGGTCCTCGCCTTGACGTCGGCGTCCGAGTCGCTCTTTCGCTTCTCTGGCGACAAACCACGAAAGAATGCCGCCGAGAAGGACCGGGGTGTTGAGCTCCATCGGCAGGTACATGCCAAGGGCGAAGGCCAGCGGCGGTACGCCCGCCATGCGCAGGATCAGCGACAACAGCACGCCGAGGCTGAAGAGGTACCACTGGAGCGGCGCCGCCACGGTGCCGAAGATCCCAATCAGGATCTCCTTCATGGCCGAAGCCTGTGGGCGCGGGGATCGCGGAGGTACCCGAAACCCTGACCGGGGTCGGCCTGAGCCATCACCCACATCATGATGCCGCAGAAGATTGCCGCCACCAGGGTGCCGAGGAACTTGAGACCGAGCTGGCGTGCGGGGGTGGCGCCGATCCAATAGCCGACCTTGAGATCCGAGGCCAGCGCCCCCGAGGCCGCCAGTGCGGTGCAGACCACGCCGCCGACCATCATGGTGATAAACATCCCGTTGCCGCCGGAGAGGCCCATCTTGAGCATCACGAAACCGGTGATGATGAGAGTGAGCATGGTCATGCCGGAGACCGGGTTGGTGCCGACGATGGCGATGGCGCGGGCCGCGACCGGTGCAAACAGGAATGCGATCAGCATCGCCAATGCGGTGCAGACCACGGCGTAGAGCATCGAGCTGCCGCCGCCGAGGCCGAAGGAGAACAAGAGGAATGCCGAAATCGCGAAGATGATCAGGCCGACGGTCGTGAAACCGGCGGGCGGCATGCGATCCACCCGCGGCACCTCGGTCTTGGCGCGCTCGTCCTGGTGGCTCATGCCGACGATGTTGGCGCCGATCGAGCGTACCAACGAGGGCAGCGAGGACAGGATTCCGAGAATGCCGGCGCCGGCAATGCCGCCGATGCCGATGATGCGGACATAGTGCCTGAAGACCTCGTCGATGCTCATCTGGGCGATCGGCACGGCGCCGGGCGGGAGCACATCGGGCACGTACATGCCGATGGCATGGACCATCGGCACGAATACGAAATAGGAGAGAAAGGAACCCGCGCAAATAATGGCCGCATAGCGGATGCCGACGATGTAACCGATGCCGACGATGGCCGCGTTGTTGAGGACCTTCAGGGTCATGAAGTGGCGGGACAGCAGGCCGCCGAGACCCACCGCGCGGAAGGAGATCTCCTCGGCCATGACGTGAAAGCTGGTGACCAAGCCGTCGTAGAGGGCCCCGAGACCGGCGGCAAGGGCGAGGATCTTGGCCGAAGTGCCCACCCGTTCGCCGGTGAGCAGAATCTCGGTGGTCGCGGTTCCTTCCGGCCACGGGAGCCTGCCGTGGAGCTCGACCATGAAGTGATACCGCAGCGGGATCAGGAAGAGGATGCCCACGCAGCCGCCGAGGAAGGAGACGATGATCACCTGGAGAATTGTCGGCTCCATGACCCCGGAGCCCGGCTCCGCCGCCAGCATGTAGAGCGCGGGGATGGTGAAGACGGCGCCCGAAACCACGTGCGACGAGTTCGCACCGATCGACTGGATGATGACGTTTTCGAGCAGCGTGCTCTTGCGGGCGAAGAGAGGCGCCATCCCGATGGCAAGGATCGAGATCGGGATCGCGGCCTCAATTCCTTGACCTACGCGAAGGGCCAGGAAGGCCGCCGCCATGGCGAAGATCGCGCAGAAGAGCAATCCCATCGAGATCGAACGGGCGGTCACCTCGTAGACCCCGGTCTCGTCCGGCACCACGGGCACGTAGGTCTCACCGGGCTTCAGCGGGCGTCGTGCGTTTTCGGGCAGGCCGACGATCGTTCCGCTTGGTTCGTGCTCCATACCAACTCCTCACCTGCGTTTTAAGACGCCACGGTGTACATGGCCCGTCTCCGTGCCCGATCGAGGTCATAGCCACCGCGCAACACCCACGGCAGGTTGCCATCTTGACACATGACATGACAGATGTCATATTGTTCATGGAGGTGATCTATGGCCCCTTCTGAAGAGGCCCTTCTGGATTCCCCGGCTTCACCGGTGGATCCCCCGCGCGGGATGAGTCGCACCGGTAAAGGGCGTCCGCACACGCTCCGCCGGCTCCTCCAACTCTCACAGGAAGACTATGCACGGTTGCTCGACGTGACAGTCAGAACGGTCGTCCGATGGGAGGTCGGAGCGACGGAACCGAATCCAGCGACCAAGGAGAAGTTGGAGTATCTCCTTCGCCTGTCGAAATCGCTGGGGAAACTGATCGAAAGGAAGCACATCGCCCAGTGGCTAAAGACTCCCAATCCCGAGTTTCTCAACCAGCCGCCACTCGATCTAATCCGGTCCGAGTATGGCCGTCGCGTGCTCGAGCAAGAGGTCGAACGCTCTGAGTGGGGCATCCCTGGGTGACCGGCCGCATCGATCGTGGTGCTCTCCGAAAATGGCGCGGTCGCTCGGTCAGAGGGCGATTCTATCGAACAGTGAGTGACACTCGGCGGAAGCAGGTTGCAAGCCCGCTTGGGTCCTCGAAGGTCGACGGTAGGTACCACACGGCGATCGAGGACCAGGTCCTGTACCTTTCCGATTCGCCGACACTGAGCATGGGCGAGGCGACACAGGTCTTTCGCACCGTGCCGATCAAAAGACCGGCATGGTACACAGCCACCTTCGAGGTCGATCTCAAAAAGGTACTCGATCTGACTGCGCCGAAGGTGCTGGGCCGGCTTGAGATCACTATCGCGGATCTGGTTCAGGCCGGCCCACCGGGATTCAGGTTGCCGCAGTCGATTGCCACCGCGGCTCGATACCGAGGCTTCACCGCAATCCTGGCGCCAACCGCCCGTCCCGGTCTGCACGGATCCAATCTGGTGGTGTTCCTCGAGGTCCTCACCGATCTCGGCGCGTCGATCCGTCTGCTCAGGTGAGCGAATGTGTACCCGACACCCATTCAACCCGCGCCGACCCGAGGCGCCGGGAGGGCTCGAACCGGGGAGGACGGCCGGCAAATCCGAAATCCGGCTTCGCGCTTCGCGCTACGCCGTGACAAGTCCGAAATCCGAAATTCCGCGGGCCGAGGGGGCACATCACGGTTGCATCGAGGCCCAGTTGAGAAATTCTCTGTGCCTCTGTGGTTATTCGGGTGCGTGGCCGGCAAATCCGAAATCCGAAATCCGAAATCCGAAATTCCGCCCCGTGGTAGGGTTCCCGCGTGACCACTGAAGGAAGTATCCCCACCTCCGGCCGACGAGTGCCAACGTCCGTCGATTCGCTCGACGGGCTGCTCAGTTCAACTTTCGGTCATGCCGCGTTTCGCCCCCTTCAGGCGGAG
>PVMK01148992.1_pt1 | contig 39963 bp, 46 predicted proteins | sample 1853481 | NCBI WGS metagenome assembly PVMK01 (sample SAMN08533507, study PRJNA380276) | Marine sediment metagenome, whole genome shotgun sequencing project.
TGCAGTTCCTTGCGTGAAGGATTACCGGGCCTTTCTTTTGTCGAGGGCGTCGTTTGGTATATGATCAAAAGCGATGTCACGCGAACTTCTCATTCTGCGCCACGCCAAATCTGCATGGGGATACAGATGCGGCAACGGATTTCGAGCGGCCACTGGCCAAAAGGGGCAAGAAGGCGGCGCCGCGCGTGGGGCATTTCTTGTTTCAGCAGGGCCTGATCCCGGACTTCGTAGTCAGTTCCCCGGCTATGAGGGCCCGCCAAACTGTCATCGCTGTCTGTGGGCAGATGGATATCAGCCCGGACCAGATTAGCTGGGACGACCGAATCTACGGTGGCTGGACTGCTTCACTTGTAAGCGTTCTTACTGATTGCCCGAATGATGCCAGACGCGTATTGATTGCCGGGCACAATCCTGGCCTGGAGTCCTTGCTGCAGTTTCTTTGCCGTGACCGGGTCCTTATCCCCGCAGATGGCAAACTTCTGCCGACGGGCGCCGTGGCGCACCTGCAGATTGACTCGGAGTGGAGCAATCTGGACAGTGGCGCAGCACGCCTGCTCTCGATTACCCGTTCCCGATCACTGGTTGATTAAGTACGTCTTGGTTGATCTGATTCGCCAGGCAGTTTTCGGATTTTGTGACTAAACTTAGGGCAACAACTTCCAACTTTGGATCTTTGCAAAATGCCTGATGGGCCGAGGAGAGTCTTATGAGCGATATCGATACCTGTTGCACGCTGGTGCCGTATTTCAAAGTCCACGAGGGCCAGTTGGCGGCCTTCAGGGAAGGCTGCAGGAAGTTTGTGGAAAAAACCCGGACTGAGCCAGAATGCATGTTCTACGCATTCAGCTTTGATGGGGACGAGGCGCACTGCAGAGAAGGTTACGAGGATGCTGATGCCCTCTTGCACCATTTGGACAATGTCGGCGCCCTGCTTGAAGAAGCATTGAAAATTTCTGACATCATCCGGCTGGAAGTGCATGCTCCCGAAGCCGAACTGGACAAACTCAGGGAACCGCTGTCAGGGCTGAATCCGCAGTTTTTTACACTGGAAGTGGGATTCCGGCGCTGATAAGCCAGACGGTATCCGAATGGCAAAAGTAATCTTTACGATGATTCGTGTCCTGGGCCTTTAAATGAGCTTCCGCTGGCCGCAGCCTCGCGCCGAAGCTCCGGTCAATCCTGCCGGCTTGCGTAGTAGCTCAGCAAGGCCGCAATGTCCCCGTCGGTCAATTTCCGGATGGCCTCGTTCATCACCTTCGGTCCCATTCTTTCACCCGCACGGATTCTCAGCAGGGATCTTTCCAGGTACGGTGTCCACTGGCCGGCGAGTATGGCGGCCATGCCGTTGGATTCGCGCCCGCCTTGCGAGTGGCAAAGTTCGCAATTGGCTACCTGGTGAATCCTGGCCCCATCGGCGGTCAGGGAAGCGTCGAACGGCTGTTGTGCGGGTACAAAAACCTGCAGCTCATAAAATTCTGCAAGCGCCGCGATGTCCTGGTTTTCCAGCGTTGCGACAAACGCACACATCGCAGAAACCAGGGCAGCGGCTTCGCCCTGCAGGAGTTCGGTTTCGGAGCAGGCGCGTTCATTGTCCCGGAAGGCCAGCAAATTATCTTCGATGAGGGTGTATGCCTGGCCCGCAATGGTCGGGACCGTGTGGTTTGATGAAATGCCATTGAGCCCGTGACAGCCGCTGCAGACGGGCGTCAACGTGCCCACATCAGAAGAGAAAGCCGTCGCGGGGAAAAAGACTGACAAACCGACCACACAGACACGGAACCACCGGCTTGATCGGCCCTTTCCTTCAGCTTGGGTAATTGACAAACTTTGTCGCTTATTTATCATTTGCACCAGGTGAATGAAAAAATTGTGTGTGGCGGTCAACTATAATGACCAGAAATGGCTGAGAAAACACACATCCTACTCCGCATTACGACAATTTGTCTTTTGATAATGCTTGCGCCGGCGATTACGTGGGGCCAGGAATACTCCCGCAGTGGCGCGGATTCCTGCGTGCTGTGTCACGGTGAGGGATCGGACAAACCAGCCACTGCAATATTCCAAACCAAACACGCTTCGCAGGCCGACCAGGACACGCCTTTTTCTGATCTTCAGTGCGAAACCTGCCATGGGCCCAGCAAGGAACATGCGCGCACCCAGCGCAGAGGTGGGGACGGCAATCCGCCAGTCACTTTCGGTATCGGCGCCCAAACGCCGGCAGCCGAACAGAACCAGGTATGCCTGGGCTGCCATGAATCCAGCGGGCGCCTGGGATGGTTCGGCAGCGCACACGAGCTTGAAGAAGTTTCCTGTGCATCCTGCCACCAGGTTCACGCACAACGCGACCGGGTTTTCGATGCCCTGGCGCAAATACAGACCTGTTTCACCTGTCATCCCAAAAAACGCTCGGATATGTTTAAATTCAGCAGCCATCCACTGCGTTTCGGCGCCATGGCCTGCAGCGACTGCCACAACCCCCACGATGGCAATAACGACTTCCTGCTGCAACGCTCGACCGTCAATCTGACCTGCTACCTCTGCCATGCGGAAAAGCGCGGGCCATTCCTGTGGGAGCATGCGCCTGCCTCCGAGGACTGCACGCTGTGCCACCGGCCACACGGCAGCAACCACCCGTCTTTGCTGGTCCGGCGCCCACCCCTGCTGTGCCAGCAATGCCATGCGCCGGCAGGCCACCCCAGCGGGGCCTACACCAGCGAGGATATCGACAACAATTTCAGCAACCGCTTCCTGCTCGGCCGCTCCTGCCTGAACTGCCATTCGCAGGTGCACGGCTCGAACCATCCCTCGGGAGCAAAACTGCACAGGTAGCGCTATGATTGAATGTATCCGGCATTTCTGCTCCCGCCTGCGATTCCTGGCCGCAAGCAGGTTGTTGTGGGGAGCAATGCTGCTGATGCCGGCGCTGGTTTGGGGTGGGTGAAATACGGGCAGAAGAGGATGATGCGGACACCCACAGCACCGAGGTCGATACCAGCCGCTGGTTGTGCAGCCTGTGCATCTATCCCATGGGATGGTTCGGAACTCTGGATTTCGGCTTCGGCTACGTCGGTGATTCTTCGCTGAAATTCGGTGACTACCGCGGCCTGGAAGAAAAAGGCCTGTTTCCCGGCATCGATGGCGATGCCCATTACCGCGACAATGACGGAGCTTACTTTGACCTGTATGCGCGGAACCTGGCCATCGACAGCCGCCAATTCGAAATGCGCGGGGGCCGGCAGGGTCGTTACGAGCTGAGGCTTGGCTACACCGAGATTCCAAAATACCGGGGATTCGGTACGCAAACGCCTTTCCTCGGGCATTGGCGGCGGCATGCTGACCCTGCCAGGAGACTGGGTAAAATCGACCCTGACCAACGGCATGACCACCCTTGATCAGTCCCTGCGGCACGCCCCTCAAGACTACCCGCAAAACGCTGGATGCCGGCCTGACACTGAAATTCGCCGGCAGGTGGTCCTACCGCCTGGATTTCGACCACCAGAAAAAAGACGGCACGCGGCCGTTCGGCGCCGGCTTGTTCCTGAGCAATACATCACACTTTCCCGGCCCCGGTCGATTTCACCACCAACCAGTTCGATATGGCCCTGGAGTATGCCGGTGAGCGTTCCAGGCTGAGTTTCGGTTTCGTGGGTTCTTCGTTTGCAAACGGCAAGTCCACGGTCACCTGGGAAAATCCGTTCCTGTCCGGCCCGGGATCGGAAGTATTCCGCGCGGACCTGGCGCCGGACAACGAGTACTACCAGTTCAATCTCACCGCTGCCTTTGCACCGACAGCAAAACTGCGTCTTTCGGGGCGGGCGGCATTTGGCCGCATGCAGCAGGACGACCCCTTCCTGCCTTATTCGATCAATCCGCTTTTCAGTGACTTGCCGCTCCCGCGAACATCGCTGGATGGAAAAATCGCTACCAGCACGCTGAACCTGGCCGGCAAACTGACGGCACGCCTGACGCGCAGGCTGGACCTGACCGCCCGGATCAAGCTGGATGAAAGGGACAATAAAACCGCGGTCGACCTGTGGACACCGGTGCTGACCGACCTGTTCCGACCCCCGAGCGGCCCAACCGGCCGTACAGCTTCGAACGGGAAAAATACGAAGTGGAACTGCGTTGGCGGGCCCATCACCGGGTTCGTTTGATGGGCGGTATCCGGCAGAAGAATATCGAGCGCAGCCTGCAAAGCGTCGAAGAAACCAGGGAACGCAGCTACTGGGGCGAGGTCACGCTCAGTCCCTGGGCAGTAGCACAACTCCGTTTGAAGGTTGAATCCTCCGAACGCGATGCCTCTCCTTTCGTACTGTTGGACGATGGTGGACCGCTGGAAAATCCCCTGATGCGAAAATTTCACCTGGCTGACCGCGATCGGGATCGCATCATCATCGAACTCGATCTGTCACCGGCGCAAGGACTGGGAATCAGCCTGAGCTATTTCAGCGCGGAAGATCAATATTCGGCATCCCTTGTCGGGCTGCGGGAAAGCGAGGAGCAGAGCCTGAGCCTGGATTTGAATTACGCATCAATTCGAACATGAGCATTTACGCGTTTGCCAGCCAGGACGACATCGACTCCGAATTATCCAGCATCTCGGGAGACACCGGCTTGCCCTGGAATGCGACGATGGATGACCGTATTACGACCTTGGGTTTCGGTTTCACCGGCAAGCTTAACGATAAAATTTCGCTTGGCTTTGACTGGGTCAGTTCGGATGCTACCGGCAAAGTGCGAACCGACAGTGGCCGGGGCGAGGATCCCGTTCCCGGCACTCAGGTCTGAACTGCAAAACGCCCGGGTCCATGTCTCGTATGCGGTGAATGACCAATGGGCAATGAAGATTTACGCAGAACACGAAAGATTCGACAGCGAAGACTGGTATGTCGACGGACTGGGGCCTGATGGATTGTTGTCCGTGCTTACGCTGGGGGCTGTCTCCCCGGATTACAGCGTGACGGTATTGCGAGTCCTGGCCAGTTACAAATTCTGAATGACGCGGGCAGCGGCCAGTTGTAAGAGCCCGCTTGCGGGCGAATTTCTCAAACCGGAGATTCGCCCGCAAGCGGGCTCTTACAGCTCAGTCACCGGGCGTGGGCATATCACGAATCCAGGCTGCCAGTATCTCCATTTGGGCACAGCCGCACGTTGGCTGGAACCGGATTGGGAGGATTGATATAATCAAAAAAAGGAACCTAGATATGTCACGAATTCCCACTTTTGCCACCCTTGACCCATTGCTGGAATGACGCCGGATGATCCCGGTGTGGCCCGTAGTCTTGTTGCCGGTTCGTGGATTGACAGCACCGATTTTCTGCCCAAAGTTCCCGACCCGATGTCGGGCGGTGCCTTCCTCAAGATTCCCGATACAACGGACATTGATCCGTTTATCAAAAGCCTCAGAACCTGCCCCAAGTCGGGCCTGCACAATCCACAAAAAAACCCACAGCGTTACGTGGAACTCGGGCAGGTATGCGCCAAAGCAGCAGCAGTGCTGGCCGAGCCGGAAATCACTGACTATTTCACCAGACTTATCCAGCGGGTAATGCCAAAAACCTGGAAGCAGTGCAAGGGGGAAGTCACCGTTACGCGGGTTTTCCTGGAAAACTTTGCCGGCGATGGTGTTCGTTTCCTCGCGCGTGGTTTTTCCAACCCCGGTGATTACCCCGGACAGGAATCCCGTGGTTACCGCTGGCCCTTTGGCCCGGTGGCCATTATTGCACCGTTTAACTTTCCTCTTGAAATCCCTGCCTTGCAATTGATGGGCGCCCTGTTCATGGGTAACAAGCCTTTGATCAAGGCCGCTACGACCGTTTGTGTTGTTATCGAACAGTTCATTCGCCTGTTGATTCATGCTGGTCTGTCACCCTCAGATGTGGATTTGATCCATTGCCGGGGTTCTGTCATGGGGAAATTGATGGAGCAGGCCCGGGGAGACCTGCGACTGGTGCAGTTTACCGGTTCCTCCGGAGTCGCAGAACGTACGTCGAAAATCATGAATGGCGCTGTCAGACTCGAAGACGCGGGCTTCGACTGGAAAGTCATCGGTCCGGATTTCCAGCCAGACTGGCTGGACTACGTGGCCTGGCAAAGTGATGAAGACGCCTACAATGCCTCGGGTCAGAAGTGCTCTGCACAGAGCATCCTTTTTGTGCATGAAAACTGGGCGGAAGCATTGTTGCCCCGGCTGAAGAGCCTGGCTGCAGCGCAGGAAGCTCGACAACCTGTCGCTGGGTCGGTACTCAGTTGGAACAACCAGGAGATCCAGTCACATATCGATGCCGTAATGGCCATACCGGGCGCCAGCCTGTTGTTTGGCGGGCAGGCGCTGGAAGGCCACAACATCCCGGACTGCTATGGGGCCTACCAGGCCACTGCGGTCCAGGTTCCGCTGCATGCGGTGGCAGGGGATCATTTCGAACTCGTTACGACGGAACTGTTCGGCCGTTCCAGGTGGTCGTAGTCTATGGTGACGATGATGTTGATCCCTGGTGCTCGAGATTCTGGAACGCATGTCACATCACCTCACGGCAGCGGTTGTCAGTGCCGACGTAACGTTCCAGAATCGCGTCCTGGGAGCTACCGTCAACGGCACGAGCTATTGTGGCATGCGCGCCCGAACCACCGGTGCGCCACAAAACCACTGGTTCGGCCCCTGTGGAGACCCGCGAGGTGCGGGAATCGGCACACCTGAAGCAATTCGCAGCACTTGGAGCGGGCACCGGGAAATCATCATGGACCAGGGGCCCTTGCCCGAAAACTGGTCCGTTCCCGAATCCGCGTAAAAAAGGAGCCGACTTGCAAGTGATTGTAAGAGGTCCCTATATGGGGCCGACTTGGAAAGATCGGCCCCATACCTCTTACAGTGAGTGGTTGGCTGATTTTAAGGAATTGTCACAGCTTGCAAGGGCAAGGTATGATGTTCTTTCTGCTCTGAGTGAAGATATACACCGCTAATGGAAAACACCAGTCTGAAACGCAAACTCGGCTGGCTCGAAGCGCTGCTGTTCATCAGTGGTGTGGCCTTGCTGGGTGTGTTTTTCCAGGCCCGCTTTTCCAGTGAGCAGCAGCGGGAGGCAGGTGTGCAGGCCTTTCTGGAGGCCGGAACAGTGCAGTCTTCTACGCTGCAGGCGCCTGACGGTGAGGCGACAAATTTTCAGGTTAGAGCCCCGGACCAGAAATTATGGAACGCCAGGCGCATAAAAAGTTACGAGGAAAGCCTCAAGGTAGTCAAGGAATTGCCCCTGGCGATATTGACGATTGACAAGCTCAATATCCAGGTTCCTGTATATAACGGTACGGAAGAGGTGAATCTTAACCGTGGTGTCGGCAGGATCAAGGGAACGGCCCGGACTGACGGCAAGGGTAACCTGGGGATTGCCGGGCATCGCGACGGATTTTTCCGTCCATTGAAAGATATTGTTGTTGGCGACAGCATGGAGTTGATGACAAGCACGGGAGTGGTCAATTACAAGGTTACATCCATTGATATAGTGGATCCGGACGATGTATCCGTGCTGGCTCCCGACGAAAAAAACTACCATTACGCTGGTAACCTGTTATCCTTTTTACTTTGTTGGGCATGCGCCGAAGCGGTATATCGTGAAAGCGGAGGCTGAACATCTTTTGGCAAAAAACTAAGTGAGGGAAATATGAAAAAGACGATTTTGATACCGATGCTCATCCTGCTGTTCGGAATGGGCTTCACGCTAAGCGCAAGTGCCGCTAATTACACCTGTGCAGATTTGACCTGGAGTGCAACGCGGCTGGAACTCAACTCAAATATTGCTAATGTCTGCCTCGAAGTGGTAGACAGGAATGGCGGAACCTTTGCCAAGTTGCGCGCGAGAATTGTACGCCAGGGCGTTAATTCCACCGTTGTGCAGTACCAGCGTCCTGATGGCAGCTGGAGCCCGAGCCAGCGTGTGTTCCCTGAAGGTTTTGAGGCCTTGATTGCTGGTAAAGATGTGAAAATTTCCGACCTGGCGCCGCGCCAGGAACTCAATGTTTACATCAGGGGTGAAGATAACTTTACTTTACCGGCCCCTGTCGTAGCAGCAGCACCTCCTCCTCCTCCTCCTCCTGCACCGGAGCCGGAGCCAGAGCCAGAGCCTGTTGCCCTGCCCACCACCGCTACACAGCTTCCCCTGTTTCGCACTTCTGGGTGGACTGCTGCTCCTGATGGGTGGCCTGGTCAGTGTTGTAAGGACCCGCCTCTGAGGTATCTTGCCAGTGCCATGAGCACTGACAGAAAAGATTGAAAGAAAAGGGCGCCTTGTGCGCCCTTTTTCTTTAAGCCTGCCGTTTTTAACCCGGTGAAACTCGTGCAATATGCGGGCTAGCTTATTTCTTACGCCACCTGCCGCTGCTGTCCTTGATGTAGTTGCCGCGCAAGGTTCTGTCTATTGCGGTTGTCCCGCCCACTTTTTCAACTTCGGACAAGGCCACGCTTTGTTTTTGCGCAATAGCCTGGTAGCGGGCTTTGCGCTTGGCGTTCACATCCCTGACCAGGGCCTTGATGTCCGCTGGCACGTCCTGGGAAACAAGGCCAAGGTATCCGTTCGCCTGCTCACCAATCAAGCCGTCCGCTTTGGGCTGGTCCAGGGGGACCGGCCATGGCGACGGAAATGCTCAACAGACCAATCAGTAGCGCACCAGGCAGTTGCCGGGCCAGTTTCTGTAGTTTTCTCGTCATTGTCTTTCACCCATTTTGTTGATGCTGCAGCCTGAGCAGAAATCAGAATAATTCATCTTCTTCCTCGAACATTTCCTCGACTTCTTTTCTCGACCTTGATCAGGATTTCATGCTTGATGTTGATATTCATGTTGATCTCGATCGGTTTGTCGGGCGCTTCCACTTTGACCGTGGGCGTGCACGCTGCTGCAAACAGCAAGCAGCTTATCGTTCCCAATAGCAGTACTTTCATTATGATCACCGACTAAATTGATTGATTCTTGCTTTTACTTTACGACGACTCGCTGAATGCAGCCTGAATCCTGGATCCTAGTCCAGTTTTTCCTGCCTGATCCTGTTCAGGATAGCCTTGTCAAAGTCACCGGTCAGGAATAATACTTCGAAAGCCTCCGGCAGCATACCACCTATATTCAGGTTGAGCGCGACCGGGTAGCCGTCGTAGAGATCCGGATTCCTTCCCGCCAGGTGAACCATCAGCTGGTAGGATCCATCGCGGGTGATAGTCGATGGTGCGTCGAGCTCACTGTAATGAAAGTTTTCCAGGGCTGAGAGTCCGATATTGTCAACCGGGGCGGCTGATATCGATCCGGAGTAGCTCAGGATGCCCGGCCCGTTTGCGCGGAATACACCGTTCTGTACGTAGAGCTTGGAACCCTGCTTCCGGCCGGCAGCGATATGTCGAGTTTCCCGTGCCCTGCAAACCACCTACATCGATGTATTCCAGCACCTGTCCAAGGTCGATGTCCGTCATTTTGATTTGCGTGTCGCTCAGCCCCTCGGGGGAAAGCCGTATGTGATCTGCGGACAACCGGCCACCGAAAAATCCGGCCTGGAGATCATCCAGTTCGATGGTGTCCGGCGTCATTAATCCTACCGAGACACGGGTTTTATAGAGATCCAGGCCTGCGGCGAGTCCGATGCGGTCAATCGAAAACCAGCCTGTTCCAGCCAGGGTTTCGTTCAATTTTCCGTTGATGTTGAAGTCGGCGCCCTCAACTGTACTTTCCGCCAGTGAAAACTTCATGGCTTTGCCGCTGATATTCATGTTTCCCTGGATAGCATTGCCCATGCTGACACGGCCTTTGATGTCGATGGTTCCGCCGCCCGGCTCAAGCTGATCCGGAATGGGACCTGTTATGGTTTCCAGCGCCTTCACCGCCTGTCGCAGGCTGAATTGCGACGGCAGGATATCGACTACCCAGTCGCCTGAGTCCAGCCCGCCGACGAAACGGACAGGGTGTTCGTACATCGCCGGCGAACAGTAGTTCGCCCTGGCCTTCGATGCGGGCATCGGATAAAAGTGCGTAGGCCACGATCCAGGTCCACACCCTGATAAGTATCTTCCTCGTGGCTGAAGATCAGGCCCCGGGTGTGGGTTCGAAACTCGCCGGTTACAGCCACGGGATCGAAGTTGCGCCACTCAAAGTCCACTTGGCTGGCAGATAAGGAGGTTGAGTCCATCCGCCCGTTGTACACGGTACCCGTCCCACTGCTGCGTAACTGTTCCCCGGGATTGTGAGAAATCCAGCTGCAGGTTTATGGCTGTCCGACTCAATCAGCGTTCGAGGCGCCTGGCCTGGTTCTGACTGCGAGATCCGGACGCTCTTACTTTGCGCACTGCCGCTGAAGCGAAATTCAGCAGCAGTCTCATTGCCCGTGACGGGAAGTGAAAACTCTGTTATTCCGGAAAACTCGAGGTCATGGAATTCCAGGCTCTCCGCATCAAAACCGGCAATCAATCTGGGCGTGAATGCCTGAAAACCGGTCGCCTGAGATCCGGCAGGATGGGTAAATCGAACCGTGCGCCCGTCCAGCTCCAGCCAGCCCGATGCCTGCAGACTGGCGCCCAGGGGCATGGAAGGTGAAACCGTGGTGTCAAATGTGAGCGCCTGCCTGGATTCCAGTTTGATATTGACTGTCCCCGAGCCGGTCAGGCCCGGTGGAGTCAACGGCTCGGACATTCGAAAGTATGCATCCTGTGCCAGCTCAAGTGACAGGTCGAGCAGGGTCGAGGAAAGTTCCAGCGCAGCAGCACCACTGAACTCTCCCGCCAAATGGGTATTGATTTGCAGTTTGATTTTGCTCTGAGCTTCGAAGGTCAACTCCAGGGTTTCGCTTGTTTCTTCGGGTGAGTTGCCGTCTTCCGAATTGAACTTATGTTGGGTGACTGACAGCAGTTCGCCCAGCACCCTGGATATCATTTCGTTTCTGGCGCCAAAATGGAAAGTCCCGGCGTTCAGGAAGTTGATCTGAATCCAGTCTTGTTCCCGCTGTGCGGCCACATCAAAATCCAGTCCCAGGCTTTCATTTTCCATGTCGATCATGACGTCCCGCGCGGTAATCCTCGCACGATCCAGGATCTGCTCGTCGCTTCCCTGCAAAATGTCCCTTCGAAAGAGACGTGGCCCTGAATACTCTTCAGCTGATTCAGTGGTGAAGCCCTTCCAGGGGAAGACTGCCTTCAGCAGGGGTTGCAGGGCTTGCAAGTTGCCTTGCCCCAGAATCTCGCTGGAAATATTTCCGGTTTTCCCTGACTGCCGGAAATCGATTTGCAAAACCTCGCTGTCATCCGGCAGATGGAGTTGCAATTGTGCTTCTAATGAATCATGCAGCATCCGGATTTCAATCTGACCGCTCAGGCCACCCGCGTCAGGTAAGGGCAGGCTGGTTTTTAGCCGGCTTTCAGTTAAATCGTTTCTGTCGAGTTGCAAGTCCTCAAATAGCCAGGAATTGCCGGTAATTCCATCAGATTCCAGGTTCAAACGGAGTGAATCGATGGAGACCCGGGGTAGTTTCCCCGGCTTAAAAATTACTGGAACTGCAAGGTCATCGAGGACAAAGCGTCCTGTCTCTCCAGGTGGATTTGTGAGGGTAATATCCACTTCCATGCTTGCCGCATCGAGTGATAACCGGTGGATATTGATATCCAGATCATCGGCAGCGACACGCATCGCAATACCGCCCGGATTGCCGCCAAGCACGATGGTATTTACATGCAGGACAAAACTGACCGGGTAATCAAACTCCAGGGATTCAAGTTGCCACCCCTCTGCCAGTTGCGCTCGAACAAGTGGCGGCAACCACAACGGCAGAGCCAGGTAAGCACCAAGCAGCGCGAACACCAACAAGAGGAAAATTGTCGCCAGGCGTTTCAAGTAAGCTACCCCAGAAAGCCCCAGGGGGATTTAAACCGGGCCACCGTCAGAATCCAGGCGTAGGCGCCAATTGCCGCAAGGAATGCCGTGACCCGCCATGGCCTGGAGATTTTATCGGACATGGCGAACATTCCAAGCATTATGTAAACAAGAAGCCCCGTGATCTTGGCGGTCAGCCAGGCGGTAGTAAAAGGATACTGGTTTATGGTGAAGGTCAGCGCCACCCCGGTGGAGAGGAAAAGGGTGTCAATGACATGAGGTGCGGTTTTCGTCAACTTCATTTGTGACAGGCGCGACCCACCCATTTTCCAGTTCCAGCGAAGCATAAAACCGATAATACTTGCAAGCGCAAAAAACACGTGTACTTGTTTTAAAAGCACGTAGTTCATAAGGGAGGTATTTTAGCTGAATTGGAAGCTCAGATGGCCCGATTGCCTATGCCCAGCATTCTGCCCAGCTTTTTTTTCGGTATGAGCAAATCAGTCAGGGTGTAAGCCCTGAGCGTGTCAAGATAGGCAGTCAGCGCTTGGTCGAGTACGGATCGCAATTCACAAACCGGCGCAATGATACATTCTCCGTCTGCGCAGAAGCACTCCACCATATTGAGATCATCTTCCATGTCGATGATGACGTCTGCCAGGCAGATTTCACTGGCTGGCCTGGCCAGCGCGATTCCTCCACCAGGGCCCCGTCGCGCATCGAGATATCCCATGCGGGTCAGCAAGCTGACAACTTTCATCAGGTGGTTACGGGAGATTCCGTAGGATTCAGAAATTTCCCTGATGGTTACCCGGTCGTTTTCCTGTAAACCCAGGTGCATCAACACGCGTAAAGAGTAATCGGTGAAGCGTGTGAGTTTCATGTTTCCTTTCCGCCTGATTGTTTTTAATCACCGGGCATACGAATATTCGGCGACAGATTATTTCATGCACTGATCGGCATCTAATCTAACAACGGGCTAATGGTTGTTGATTGATTCATATCAAGGCAATCCAATATTTGCGATTCTTCAGGTCTGAAAGGCGATTCGGGTCAGGCTTGACCCATGTCATAAATGATGCATCAAAATGCACCTAATATTTGGTCCGCCCCATCAGCATTGACAGGCATTTCCCGATGAACAAGAAAATGCACTCCGGTAGCATCCTGCTATTTTCTGTAATGCTGTCTTTTCCCGTGATGGGCCAGACCGGTACGGGTGAAAATTTGTCTGACGACATGCGCGGAGACCAGCTTGAGCTGGACCCGCTGGTTGTTGTGGCAAGCAAGTCACCCAGGCCGCTATCCGAAATAGCAGCCCAGGTAACCGTGATTGATGCAGCGGATATCCGTGTTGGGATGGCCGAAGATGTAGACGGCATGTTGAAATACGAGCCGGGTCTTGAGATGGAGACTGCCGGCACACGATTCGGCGCGACATCCATTAATATCCGTGGTATCGGTGGAAACCGCGTGGCCGTTGAAATTGACGGGCATACCGGTGCGGGATGGATTCGTTATCGGCGCGTTTTCCAACGGCGGGCGGGCGCTGGTGGAACCGGACCGGATCAAGCGGGTTGAGGTTCTGCACGGCCCCGCCTCGGTCATGTACGGTTCCGACGCTGTCGGGGGCGTGGTGGCGATTTCAACCTGGGACCCTTCGGATCTTCTTACCGGCAGTGGCAAATCGTACTGGCTGGGCCTGAGAGGTGGTTACCAGGGTATGAATGACAGCTGGGTTGGATCCGGCGTGGCGGCGTGGGGAGAGGGCGCGCACGGATTTCTGGCCGCGTCTACTTACCGCGAAGGTCATGAACTGGACAACCACGCACCGGCGGACATTCCCAATGATCCGCAGGACTGGGATAGCACGGACTACATGTTCCGTTATACCTTCGACACGTCTGCCGGCAACCGCTTCAGGGTTTCGGCTGAGCGAACCGAGCGGAAAGTGAAAAGTGAAATCAATTCACAACTTGGCTATGGCCGCCGTTTCCGCAATACCACGGAATTACTGGGTGATGACCGGGACAAGAGCCGGCGCCTGGCGGTAGATTACGAGTTCAGTTACGGCGGTTGGCAACAGGGTGTTGTGCGTGTGTTCAACGTCGTGCATGAAACCGATCAGTTGACCCTGGAAGAGCGGGCAAGCGCAGTCAATCCGGTGAAACTGGAGCGGCGATTTTTTTATGAACAGGATCTTTCAGGCGCGGAGTTGAATCTGTTCAGGGAAAAGCAGTGGGGTTCCAGTACGCACCATATAGGCCTGGGCGCTGAGTGGCTGCGTACCGACATCACCGAAATGAGGGAAGGCCTGCAGACCAGCCTGATCGATGGGTCGAGCACGAACATTATCCTGGGTGAGGAAATGCCTGTTCGTGATTTCCCCATTTCGCGTACAGGTGATACGGGTTTGTTTATTCAAGACGAGATTTCCCTCTCCGGCGGCCGGTGGGAAATCATCCCGGCGTTGCGCTGGGACCGCTACAAGCTCGATCCCAGGCCAGACAGTATCTGGCTGGAGGATCATCCGGACACGGAAGTAGTGTCGGTCAGGGAAAACCAGTTTACCCCGCGTCTGGGTGTTCTTTATCACGCCGGCGATGCATGGACACTTTACGGGCAATATTCGCGTGGGTTTCGCGCCCCGCCGTTTGCGGACGCCAATATCGGTTTTGATATCCCATTATTCGGCTTCCGTGCGATTCCCAATCCTGATCTGAAGTCCGAGACTTCGAACGGGTTCGAGTTGGGTGTGCGCCGCATGGCCGGAGGGTCGCGTTTCAGTCTGGCCGGTTTCCTTGGGCGATTACGACGATTTTATCGAATCCAGGGTCCTGATCGGCCGCGATCCCGAAACCGGTGACCTGATCTTCCAGTCCAGGAACATAGACCAGGCGCGGATTTATGGTTTTGATATCCGCTTTGACCAGGACCTGAGTGAGTGGAATGAGTCCCTGCAGGGGCTGGATGCTGAATGCGGCCGCCTACTGGGCCAAAGGTGAAAACCGGGACACGGATCAAGCACTGAACAGCATCGCACCGCCACAGGCAGTGATCGGCCTGTCCTGGGTTTCCGCCAGCGACAGTTGGGACTTTACAGCGACCGGCACCTTCACCGGCTCGAAAGATGAAAGTGACATTGACGATACAGATGGCGAGCGGTTTGCGACGCCTTCCTGGGTAATTGTGGACCTGACCGCAGGCTGGAGACCAAACCAGCGGGTAGAGCTGCGGGCCGGTATTTTTAATGCTACGGACAAGAAATACTGGCGCTGGCTGGACGTTGCCAATATGGATTCCAGTGACCCGATGATTAGCCCTGTTATCCCGGCCGGGACGGAGTTTCTCGGTCACGGCCCGTTTGTCATTTTGAGTCATATATTAATTATTCATAATATATACAAGGACAAAGACCCGGTTTGCCGCCTTGTTTGGTTGACATGAGTCAATGAACAGCGACCGTCTCTGGCGTACATTGTGCGGGCGTAAAGATTCATTACACTATGCCTTTATTATTTCCAGCGGAGTTTCACCATGAAAGTAAGCAGAATTCTGATATTAACAACCGTGCTGGCAGTATCAGTGACGGCCTGCGCAAAGGAAGAAAGCGCTGCGCCAGCCAAAGCTGTTGATAGCGCGACGGCTGTTCACGCAGCCGAAGCAGCGAGCAAGTCATTGGATGAACGCATCGCGGACGGCGGGAAAAGTGTATTCGACTGTCTGTGCTGCCTGTCACCAGGCCGAAGGCCAGGGCCTTGCCGGTGCATTTCCTCCATTGGCTGAATCCGACTATCTTGCCGCAGGCGCCGGGCCCGCCATTGCAGCCGTGATCAATGGGCTCAGCGGGCCGGTCACCGTCAATGGCAAGGACTACAACGCCGTTATGCCCAACCTGTCCTATCTCAGCGACGAGGAAGTGGCTGACGTAGTCACTTTCGTCATGAACTCCTGGGGTAACCCGGGCGGCGAGGTCAGTTCCGGTGAAGTAACTGCCGTTCGCGGCGGCGAACTGGTGACCGGCCCGGCCGATCACCCGGTTACAGCCGCAGCAGAAATGGCCTACAAGGGTGCGCCCAGCGCTATTACCGGTGAAGGCGCCACCATGTACATCGACACCGAAGGGCCGAACATGACCCAGGCCGAGTTCGATATCGCCACGCAGGTCTTTTTCGAACGTTGCGCGGGTTGCCACGGCGTGCTGCGCAAAGGCGCCACCGGCCAGCCGCTCACGCCGGACATTACCCGTGAGAAAGGCACCGATTACCTCAAAGCCCTGATTGCTTATGGTTCCGCCGCCGGCATGCCCAACTGGGGCACCTCGGGCGACTTGACCGACGAGCAGATTGACATCATGGCCCGTTACCTTCAGCACGAGCCGCCGGAGCCGCCGGAATTTGGTATGCCGGAGATGATCAACAGTTGGAATGTCATGGTGAAGCCGGAAGACCGTCCAACCAGTCCCCAGCATGACCGCAACATCGACAACTTCTTCTCGGTTACGCTGCGTGACGCCGGACAAGTGGCCATCATCGATGGCGATACCAAGGAAATCGTGTCCATCGTGCCGACCGGCTACGCCGTGCACATTTCACGCCCATCCGCATCTGGACGCTACGTGTACACCATCGGGCCGCGACGCCAAGATCGACCTGATCGACCTGTGGATGGATCCGCCGAAGGTCGTGGCCGAAATCAAAATCGGCCTGGAAGCGCGTTCGGTTGAAACCTCCAAGTACAAGGGCTACGAGGACAAGTATGCAATTGCCGGCGCCTACTGGCCGCCGCAATACGTGATCATGGATGCCAATACCCTGAAGCCGATCCAGATCGTGTCCACCCGCGGTATGACGGTGGATACGCAGGAATACCATCCCGAGCCGCGCGTAGCAGCCATCGTGGCTTCACATGAGCACCCGGAATTCATCGTCAACGTGAAAGAAACCGGAAAAATATTGCTGGTGAACTATGAAGATCCCGACAACCTGAGCGTAACCACAATTGGTGCCGCTCGCTTCCTGCATGACGGCGGTTGGGACAGCACCAAGCGGTACTTCCTGACGGCCGCCAATCAGTCCAACAAGATCGCGGTGATCGATTCCAAAGAACGCAAGCTGGTGGCCTTGACGGATGTGACCAAGATTCCCCATCCGGGCCGTGGCGCCAATCTCAACGATCCCAAGTTCGGTCCGGTCTGGGTGACCAGTGCCCTGGGCAACGCCAACGTCACGTTTCTGGGTACCGATCCTGAGGGGCATCCTGACCACGCATGGAAGGTCGTTCGCACGCTGGAAGGCCAGGGTGGTGGTTCGCTGTTCGTGAAATCCCATCCGAACTCTTCCAACCTGTGGGTGGATGCGCCGTTGAACCCGGACACTTCCATCTCCCAGAGCATTGCGGTTTACGACGTGAACAATCTGGAAGCCGGCTTTGAAGTTCTGCCGATCGCCGAATGGGCGGAACTGGGTGAAGGAGCGAAACGAGTGGTGCAGCCTGAGTACAACAAGGACGGCACCGAGGTCTGGTTCTCCGTGTGGAGTGGCAAGGAACAGGAATCCGCCATCGTGATCGTGGATGACAAGACCCGCACGCTCAAGCACGTGATCAAGGGGCCCGAACTGATTACGCCGACAGGAAAGTTCAACACCTATAACACCATGAACGATATTTACTGATTGACCACAGGGAGCCGGGCAACCGGCTCCCGCTTTCTTTCTTGCTTCAGAGAATTGGCTGAGTCAACAGCCTTAAAAGGAGTAAATCAATGAACACCAAACGCAAGCTGGTAGCGTTACCGGCAGGGATTCTCGCAGCCCTGTTCGCTTCAGCAGCCGGCCAGGTACAGGCGGCAGAAACATTTACCGAGGTATTCACCCAGGGCAAAGCACATATTGCTTTTCGTTACCGCCTCGAGCATGTAGACCAGGATAATTTTGATAAAGATGCCCTGGCTTCAACCATCAGAGCACGAATGAACTTCAAGACTTCAGATTGGAAAGGCTGGGGTGTATTCGCCGAATACGACTTCGTCACAACCCTGGGTGCGAACAATTTCAATGCCGGCGCCGGCAATACACCTGACAGGACCCAGTACCCGGTGGTTGCAGATCCTTCGGGCCCGGATTTGAACCAGGCTTATCTTTCCTGGAAACCCGCTGAAGGTAACGATTTCCGTGCCGGCCGTCAGCGTATCATCTATGACAACGCCCGATTCGTGGGTAATGTCGGTTGGCGGCAAAACGAACAGACTTATGATGCAGTTTCGTATCGCTTCAAGAACAAGGGCGGAATCGACCTGCAGTTTGCCTACATCGGCAATGCCAACCGAATCTTCGGTGATGAAGTCAACGCCGGTGATCATAGCCAGGATACCTGGACCGCCAACGTTGCAAAAAGCTGGAAAGATATCGGCAAGCTGACGGGTTATTACTACGACATAGACAACCATGACGTCGCGGCCTTCTCTACCACAACCTACGGCTTGAGATTTAACGGCAAGCGGGAAGTGGGCTCTGTCACGCTGGGTTATACCGCGGAGTATGCGCATCAGAATGACACGGCGAATAATCCCGTCGATTACTCCGCAAATTACTGGCGGTTCGACTTGTCAGCAACTTTTGGCAGCGTTACGCCTTACATTGCTTACGAATCACTCGGTGGTGATGATACACGAGGCGGTGCGATGTTCCGCACACCCCTGGCGACCCTGCACGCATTCAATGGCTGGGCTGACAAATTCCTGGCCACCCCGGCGGCGGGCCTCAATGATGCGATGATTGGTGTGAAAGGCAAGGTATTCGGCAGTTGGAAATGGAACGTGGTTTACCATGATTTCGACGCCGAGTCCGGTAGCGCCAGCTACGGTAAGGAAATTGATGCTGCGCTGTCCACCAAAATTGCCAAGCATTATGGTGTACTTTTCAAAGCCGCATGGTTTGATGGAAAGGAAAACTCCGGCCCTCCCGACACCGTCAAACTGTGGTTCCAGCTGGTAGCAAATTTCTAAAAGATTAATAACAATAAGCGGAAGGATTCGACAATAAACGAAAGGATTCGCCAAGTACCAGCCCCGGCTTCGGCCGGGGCTTTTTTGACACTACAGTTCCTGCACGCCTTCGGAGCTGGCCATCAGCACCACGTCAGCTGGCCTGATTGCAAACAAGCCGCAGGTGACGACGCCCGGCAGGTTATTGATCTTTTTCTCGATGGCGACGGGATCGACCAGATCCATGTTGTGGACATCCAGGATGACGTTGCCATTGTCCGTGGTGAAACCATCGCGCAGTTCCGGCTGGCCACCCATGGCCACCAATTGGCGGGCGATGTAGCTGCGGGCCATTGGTATGACTTCGATGGGCAAGGGGAACTTCCCCAGCACGCCGACTTTCTTGCTCTCATCAACGATACAGACAAATTTCCGGCTGGCCCCGGCGACGATTTTTTCCCGGGTCAGTGCCCCGCCCCCGCCCTTGATCAGGCGCCGGTAGGAATCGAATTCGTCAGCGCCGTCGACGTAAACATCCAGGGTGCCGGCCAGGTTCAGTTCGCGAACGTGAATGCCGTGCGATTGCAGCCGTTGGGTCGTAGCCTCGGATGAAGAAACAGCGGCCTCAATGCGAATGCCGCTGGCGGCCAGGGCGTCGATAAAGCAGTTCACCGTGCTGCCGGTGCCCACGCCGAGTACGTTGTCCGGACGCACCCAGGCCAGGGCTGCCTCGGCGACTTGTTGTTTTTGCAATTGTTGTTGATCGCTTGAGGTCATTACGGGTTACTCCAGTGACAGGATGAAATCCCAGTGTTGTTTGGAAACCGGCATCACGGATAACCTGTTTCCCCGGCGAATCAGTGCAAAACCTTCCAGCTGATCCGGGTGTTGCTTGATCTCGGACAGAGAGATCAGGCGTTTTGTTTTACGCTTGTATCGGACATCCACCATCAGCCAGCGCGGGTTTTCGGGATCGCTTTTCGGATCAAAATATTTTTCGTTGGGATCGAAAGCGGTGTGATCGGGGTAGGCGCCGGACACAATTTCGGCAAGGCCCACGATGCCCGGTTCTTTGCAGTTTGAATGATAAAAAAACACCTGGTCGCCCTTGCTCATGCCATCGCGCATGAAATTTCTTGCCTGGTAATTCCGCACGCCGTCCCAGTGATCCGTTTTTCCTGGTGAATTTTTCAGGTCATCAATGCTGAATGCATCGGGTTCACTTTTAACCAGCCAGTAATTCATTAATCAAGTTTCCTGTTTTGTAATAATGCAATCTGTGTTCCCTGCTGATTTGTGGCTTCAAGCGTTGGAAGCAGGTTGGGTTCTCCATCGAATGGCCAGAAAGCTGCAATCGTGGCCGGGTGATATGCGGCGATGTATTTTGCCAGGAAGTGGTTGATGGACACATCAAGGGAATGTCGATCCGGTGCTTTAAGCTGCTTTCGCCGTGCCCGCAGTTCATTTGGTAAGGCGGATTTTTTAATGAAAAACCCTCCATGGGGCCGCTACGGGCCGGTGACCTTGAACCAAGTGGTCCAGGTGGAGTGGCTTACGAGGCTTTAGGCTTTTCGCTGAAAGCGAACATGCACACCACACTCAGATCGGCTACTCCGAGGTCAATAGATAGGGACAAGGCATTTATCGGTCCCGATGGCTAACACCACAGAGGGCAATACTGAGTATATCCTGTTCAGTCCTTCAGCGCATCATCGAGTTGATCGGCCAGCATTCGAATCTTACTGTCGATCATTTCTTCCCTGAATTGTTCATTTTGCTGCATCTTCACAACTTGAGCGCTGAAGTTCAGGGCAGCCTGCAGCGCAATTCGCTCCAGTGACATCAGCCGCCCGCCATCCTTGATTGCGGTCATGGTTTCGTCGAGTAGACGCGCAGCCTCGATCAGATCGTTGCGCTGATCCGGTTCACAGGCAATTGGTATTTTTTTTCCAGGATTGTTACAGAGACAGGCTCAGATGGTTGGCTCATGGCTGTACCGTGCGGTAGTTCCGCTTATTTGTAGTCAGGGTGCTTGTCGGAGTGCTTGAGGCACCATTATTGTTCCAGGGCCTTTAGCCGATGAATCATGGCTTCTACTTTCGAACGCGCTTTCTCGTTCTTTGCAACCAGTCCGGCACGCTCCGCCACTAATGTCTCCTGGCGATTCTGCAATGACCGGTTTTCTTCGCGCAGTTTTTGAGTCTGTTCCAGCAAAAGTTTCAGTTGCTGTTCGAGCCGTTCCAGGTCTTTTCCTGTTTGTTCCAATGAATCCATGGTCCCAACTATAGTTTGGTGGGCCAAAAGCGTCAAACAGAAATCTGAAATAAGCGGGATTGATTCTGTAGCAAGGGCTCATGGAGTGATAATATTCCCCTTTTTGGAGTACGCTGATGTCCGCACCTGCTTTGCCTGATTTCGAGCACACCATCCAATTGGGCCAGGGCAATCTGGACACTGCCGGGCTGGCAGAGTGCCATGGTGTGTTATGCGGCCTGGTTTGCCGGAAATCGGGAGGCACGGCCAGCGGCTTCCTGCACTACCTGGCGCAACTGCAACTGCTTGTGAGCCCTGGCGCGGCCCTGGGGGCCGCCCTGACCGAGGCGTTTGAAAGCACGGTTCAGCAGTTGACAGATGAGGACATGGGGTTCGAGCTTTGGTTGCCTGATGATGACGAATTGCTGGAAGACCGGACCATAGCGCTGGCCCAGTGGTGCGGCGGATTTCTCGCTGGACTCGCCAGTGGCGGTGAATTCGAGGTACTGTCCGAGGAAGGCAGGGAAGCCATCGACGACCTTCAGCAAATTGCACGTGCAGAGCTCACGGCGCCGGAAGGTGAGGGTCCGGACAACGAGGAAGACGAGGTCGCGTTCACCGAAATCGTTGAGTATGTACGTGTCGTCACCTTGATGATGCGCGAAGATTTTCGCGGCCCCGGCGCCGATGATCCGATTCACTGAATGACAGGCCCAATACACGATGATCAAACAGAAAGAATACAGCAGGCGCAGGCGACAGTTGATGCGAATGGCCGGCGAGGATTCCATCATCATTCTGCTGGCGGCGCCGGCCCGCATTCGGAACAACGACGCGTATTATCCCTATCGCCAGGATAGTGATTTTCTGTACCTGACGGGTTTCCGGGAGCACGATGCAATGCTCGTGATGATTCCGGAAGGAAAAGAAGGACAGTGCATGCTGTTTTGCCGCAGTCGTGACCCGGAGCGGGAAATGTGGGATGGCGCCATGGTCGGCCTGGATGCGGCTGTTTCCGAGTACGGTATGGACCAGGCTTTTGATTTCTCCGAGGTGGATAAGCGGCTTCCCGACCTGCTGCACGACCGGGAACGAATCTATTACGACCTGGGCCGGACTCCGATGTTCGATCAGCGCTTGATCGGCTGGCTGAACGAGTTTCGTGGCAAAGCCCGCAAGACTTTCCATGCCCCCGAGGAAATACACGCCCTTGACCACATGCTGCATGACATGCGCGTTTACAAAAGCAGGGAGGAACTCTCCGCGATGCGCCGGTCTGCGAAGGTTGCCATCGAAGCCCACGAGTGTGCGATGAAGTTGTGTTCGCCGGGCTTGAATGAGGCGGATATCCACGCTGAGCTGTTGCATACCTTCACCCGTCATCACTGCGAACCTTCGTATTTGCCTATTGTCGGTGGTGGCGCAAATGGCTGCGTGCTGCACTATATAAGCAACCGGGACCCGCTCAATGATGGCGACATGCTGCTGATTGACGCCGGTGCGGAGTATGACGGTTATGCTTCCGATATTACGCGGACTTTTCCCATTAATGGAAAGTTCTCACCAGAACAACGTGATTTATACGAGGTCGTGCTTGCGGCCCAGGCTGCCGCGTTTGAGCAGGCTTACGCGGGTAAACAGTGGCAGGATATGCACGATGCCGCGGTCAGGGTAGCGACCGAAGGTATGATCAGTCTCGGTATCCTGGAACACAGCCTGGAAGAGGAACTGGAAACGAAAGGCTACAAGCACTTTTACGTACATAACACCGGGCACTGGCTGGGGCTGGATGTTCACGATGTAGGCGAATATACGATTGACGGCCACTCACGGGAACTGGAACCGGGCATGGTGATGACGGTGGAGCCCGGCATCTATATTCATCCTGAAGAGAGCAGTGTCAGCAAATGCTGGAGGGGCGTGGGAATCCGGATAGAAGACAATATCGCCATCACCCGCGATGAACCGCGGATTCTCACCGATGACCTGGTCAGGACGCCCGATGACATCGAGGCAATGATGGCTCAATGAAACCCGGCGCAGCAAACCAATATGATGTCGCCATTATCGGTGGCGGGCTGGTGGGAGCCAGCCTGGCTTGCGCTCTGGCGCCCCTGGGCCTGAAAATCGCCCTGGTCGAAGCCGTACCATTCCGGGCGTCGTCCCAACCCGGTTACGATGACCGTACCCTGGCGCTCAGCGCCAGTTCCTGCCAGATACTGAAGGGCCTGGGTATCTGGCCATTGCTGGAAGGCAATGCCACGCCGATTCGCGAGATTCATGTGCGTGAACTGGATCGCCCCGGTCGCGTGGTACTGACACCCGGAGAGTTGGGGCTGGATCACTTCGGCCATGTCGTGGAAGCCAGGGAGTTCGGCGCTGCGGTGACAGGAATTCTCCCTGAGCTGGAAAACCTGGATATCCTGTGTCCCGCATCGGTCATTTCCCTGGAGCCCGGCGAAGAGGCAGCCCGTATCGTTTTGGATAATGATGATGAGCAGGAACAGCTCGAAGCCCGGCTGGTCGTGGGTGCGGATGGCGCCCATTCCTTCATCCGGGAGAGCCTGGGAATCGAAACCGAACGTCACGATTACCAACAGACGGCCATTATTTGCAATATCACGCCGGAACGGGCCCACCGCGGTCGTGCTTTCGAATGTTTTACGCCAACCGGGCCTTTCGCGGTGATGCCGCATGTCAATGGCCGCTGTGGTTTGATCTGGTGTGTACATCCAGACGACGCACCGGCATTGCTTGATTTGCCGGAAGATGAATTCCTGCGCGGGGCAAGAGAGCGCTTTGGCGATATGCTGGGTGATTTTATTAAATTGGGCAGGCGCTCCAGCTACCCGCTCCACCTGGTTCGAGCCTGTGAGGACATCAGGCCGGGGGTTGTTATCCTGGGCAATGCCGCCCATGCAATTCACCCCGTCGGCGCACAGGGTTTCAACCTGGGTCTGCGTGATGCGGCCGTACTGGCCGAAGTGCTGTATGACGAAATCTCTTCCGGCAATGAGCGGAACATCGGGAGCATTGAGGTGCTGAAGCGCTACAGCGAATGGCGGGCGCCGGACCAGCAAGGAACGATCGCTCAGTCCGACGGTCTGGCGCGCCTGTTTGCGAATCCTTCACCGCTGGCCGCGGCTGTCCGGACAGCCGGCTTGTTTGCACACGCCCTGCTGCCGCCTTTACGCAGACAACTGGCGGTTAAAGCCATGGGGTTCAGGGGCAACATTCCGAGGTTGGCCCTTGGCGAATCGTTGGGCGCAGAATGACGACTGACAGAAAATTTGATGCATTGATCGTTGGCGCCGGGATGGTCGGCGCCGCCGCCGCCTGCCTGCTCGCCCGTTCAGGTTTCTCCGTGGCAATCCTGGAAGCGCGTGAACCACCGCTTTTTGATTCTACCGGGGCGGTCGGGTTGCGGGTCTCTGCTTTTTCGCCCGGGGCACAGGCTATTCTCACCGAAGCGGGCGCCTGGCGGCAGATTGAGCAACAGCGTCACTGCCCCTACCGCCGGATGCGGGTGGAAGACCGGGACGAGTCGGTCGTGATCGCTTTCAATGCGCCTGAATTTGGGCTGGAGCGCCTGGGCACGATCATTGAGAACCAACTCGTACAGTGGTCGCTGTGGCAGACACTGCAGGCCATGGGGGGCGTGGAAATCATATGCCCCGATCAGCTCGAAGCACTTGAATATGAGAACGGTGAACCGGTGGCCAGGTTGAGCAGCGGCCGCAGGATACGATGCCGTTTGCTGGTTGGCGCTGATGGCGCAAACTCACAGGTCAGGAAGATACTGGGCATCGGCCAGGACCACTGGGAATATGGCCAGCAGGGGATCGTTTCAGTCATCGAGACCAGCAGGCCCAACCCGGGGATCGCCTGGCAGCGATTCATGGAAGGTGGACCACTGGCCTTCCTTCCACTGCAGGACGGCACTTCCTCCATTGTCTGGTCGCGCCCGGAAGTCGAAGCGCAGCGATTGCTGGAATTGGATGACGATTCATTTTGCGCAGAGTTGGAGCAAGCGGCTACGGGAGAAAGCCAGCCCTGGCCCGGTGCGATACGCGCCTGCGGCCCGCGGGCCGCGTTCCCGCTAACCATGCGGCTCAGCCACTGTTATGCCGCCTCCCGCGCCGTCCTGATCGGAGATGCCGCCCACGTAGTCCACCCCCTGGCGGGGCAGGGCGTTAACCTCGGGCTGCTCGACGCGGCTGGCCTGGCGGAAGTGCTGCTTGAAGCGCGTAGCCACCAGGCAGACATCTCCAGCGAAAAAACGCTACGAAAATTCGCACGCTGGCGGCGTTCCGAAGCCGAGGTCATGGCCCGCGGAATTCATGGCATCCGGGGGCTGTTCATGCCCGAAGTCCTGGCGCCTTTGCGCCGGCTTGGGCTCGGGCTGGTCTCGCGCAGCTGGACCGCGAAAGAGGCCTTCATCAAACGTGCTGCCGGCAGGAACAGCAACGCTCCGGCTCTTGCCCGCGGCGTGGCGCTGACTGACATGTTACGGGTCTACTGAAAATTGGACAGGTGACTGCACTGGGGAGTAATCTCGCTTGGCTCAATCCAAAAAATAATTTACAGGCCTTAAGAAGGATACGACATGATTTACAATAATATTCTCGAGACAATTGGAAATACACCGGTAGTAAAAATTCAGAAACTGGCCCCGGAAGGCATCGACATCTACGTCAAGGTGGAGGCCTTCAACCCGATGAGCTCGGTCAAGGACCGGCTGGCCCTGGGTATCATCCTGGACGCGGAAAAAAGTGGCGCCCTGAAGCCGGGCCAGACGGTAATCGAGGCCACTTCGGGCAATACGGGGATCGCGCTGGCCATGGTTTGCGCCGTGCGTGGTTACCCCTTCGTGTCCGTCATGGCGGAGTCATTCTCGGTAGAACGGCGCCGGCTGATGCGCTTCATGGGCACAACGCTGGTTTTGACGCCGGCGGCCGAGCGCGCCTCCGGCATGGTCAGGGTCGCCGAAGCCCTGGCCGCGAAGCACGGTTGGTTCTTGACGCAGCAGTTCGATAACGAGGCTAACCCCGCCTTCCATCGCAACACCACCGGCCCTGAAATACTCAGTGATTTTGCTGATCGAAGACTGGATTTTTATGTCAGCGGTTATGGCACCGGAGGAACGATTACCGGTGCCGGGCAAATGATCAGGCTGGCGCGGCCAGACGTTAAAATCATTTCCACCGAGCCGGCGGGTGCTGCACTGCTCGAGGGCGATGAATGGCAACCGCACAAGATCCAGGGCTGGACACCTGATTTTATTCCACACGTTCTGGACCGGAACGTTGCGCATGAAAATATTCTCGTGACCGATGAGGAGGCCATTGAAGCATCGCGCGCACTGGCGCTGAAAGAGGGTATTTTCTGCGGAATTTCTTCAGGTGGTACGTTTGCCGCGGCGGTCAAGGTGGCTGAGAAGGCCGATCCCGGGTCAGTGATCCTGGCCATGTTGCCGGATACCGGGGAGCGTTACCTTTCCACACCGCTGTTTGAGAGTATCCCGGACGGCCCGGATGACGGGCAGGATTTGCTGGAAGGGCTGGAGTACTAGACCTCTTACTGTTTTAGCAGGCCGGGCGGCAGGTTTCTGAAACAATCGGCCAGTTCACGCAGGAAATCGGATAGTGCAGAGCTGTTGCGCCAGACCATCGCGATGGTGCGGCTGGGCGCCGGGCTGGCAAATTTTTTGGTGATCAGGTTGCTGGTCTGGGCAATCGGTGGTTTTACGGACAGCAGGGGCATCAAGGTAATACCCACGTTCGCGGCCACCATCTGACGCAGGGTTTCCATGCTGGTGGCGTGGAAATCGACCCGCTCATGGGCGCCCGCCAGGGCACAGACCTCCAGGGCGTGCTCCCGCAGACAATGGCCTTCTTCCAGCAACAGCAGTTCGCTGCCGTTGAGGTCTTTAAGGGTGATCCGGTCTTTTGCTCCCAGTGGGTGTCCACCCGGCAGGGCCAGCACGAAGGGCTCTTCGAAAAGAATTTCCATGTCCAGACCATTGTCATTGATGGGCAAGGCCAGCAGGGCGGCGTCCAGTTCACCCTGTTGCAACATTTTGAGGATATCTTCGGTCTTTTCCTCTGCCAGTTGTAATCTCAGGTTGGGATATTGCTTGCGAATGGTTGGAATGACATGCGGGAGAAGATAAGGAGCCAGTGTTGGAAACAGGCCCAGGCGCAGGTTTCCATCAGCCGGGTCTCCAGCGCGCCTGGCGACAGCGCGTATCTGGTCGACGTCACTGAGGATTAGCCGGGCGCGTTCCGCTATCTCTTCGCCCACCGGCGTCAGCATGATTTTCCTGGGCGAACGCTCGACCAGTTGCACGCCGAGCTCATCTTCGAGTTTCTTGATCTGTGTGCTTAGCGTAGGCTGGCTGACAAAACAGGCTTCGGCTGCTTTACTGAAGTGCCGGAGGTCGGAAAGTTTTACGAAATACTGGAGCGCCCTGAGATTCATGCTTTCATTATATAGGTTAATTCAATCCTATGAGGGTTTTTAATTGAAAAAACCAATGAATAACGCCAGCGGGCTGCATATTCTGCTTATTGGCGCCAGGTCGTTGATAAAAACTCGTGCAATATGCAGGCTCGCTGTGCTGTGCTTGTGTCTCGCACCGTTATATTCACAGGCGCGCGAAGCCCCTCTTCCGGATCTGGAAACCATGAACCGCTTGCGTCTGGGAGAGATTGTGGTTGAAGCGATACGAGTTGACGAAAAAGGGGGTGCGGTCAAAGCAAGCCTGATGATTTGGGCGCCCAGTGAAGGATATCTGGGCGACCGTGTATTCATGCGAAAACGCCTTTATATTCCTGGCGGATCTGGAAGTCTGTGAAGTGCTTGAAGACAATGGCGATGACATCGTGACACGCCAGGTCATAAACAGGGGCTGGCCCGTGCCCAGGCAGGATTACACCTTCCAAACACATCGAGTACCTTATACCCGGGCCGACATTCAACTCGTTGAAGGCACGCTGAAATTCATGCAGGCCAGCTGGGAATATATCAATATGCCGGAGGGGGTCGTTGTCATATACAAGGTCCGGCTCCAGCCGGAATTCCCCTGCACCGCGATTCCTGGTGCGAGGCACCCTGAAAAATGGTGCGAATGATCTGCTGGCCTGCATACGGGGGCTCGTTGGCGGGTCGGGGTCTGCGGAACGGGAAAAGGAAGATCTGGATCATTGTCCCGGTGACATCGGGCAGGCCGCTAGATAATTACTGATTGTTTAACCCGGGGGTTAACCGTGCATGATTAATTTTGCTCGGAATTGATCGCCGGTTTGCCGTAAAATGTCGCATCCAATTTGAGTTTCGGATCCGTTTTTATGAGCAAGCGAACCGTTCTGACCGGCATTACAACCACGGGCACGCCACATCTGGGCAATTACGTCGGTGCGATCAAGCCCTGCATAGACGCCAGCCGTGACGTGGACGTACAGTCTTATTATTTCCTGGCCGACTATCACGCCCTGGTGAAGAACAGGGATCCGAACCGGATGCGCCAGTCCACCCTGGAGATTGCCGCTACCTGGCTGGCCCTGGGCCTGGAGACGGACACAGCTGTTTTCTACCGCCAATCCGATGTGCCGGAAATCCTGGAACTGACCTGGATACTGAGCTGTTCAACCGCCAAGGGCCTGATGAACCGGTCCCACGCTTACAAAGCCGTCGTGCAGGACAAACGTGGAAGCGGGTGAAGACCCGGACTTTGCGGTCACCATGGGCCTGTTCAGCTACCCGGTGCTGATGGCCGCTGACATACTGATGTTCAATTCCTCCCACGTCCCGGTGGGCAAGGACCAGGTGCAGCACCTGGAGATGGCCAGGGACATAGCCCAGCGATTCAACCATCATTACGGCGAGCATTTTGTGCTGCCGGAGGCCGTTATAGATGAGCACGTTGCAGTGCTGCCGGGGCAGGATGGACGCAAGATGTCCAAGAGTTACAACAACACAATTCCATTGTGGTTGCCGGAAAAGCAGCTGCGCAAGGCCATCATGAAAATCGTGACCAATTCCCTGGAGCCCGGTGAAAGCAAGGATCCTGATGATTCGGCGCTGTTCAAGATTTATGCGGCTTTTGCCATGCAGTCACAGCGCGAAGCCATGCGCCAGGCATATCGGGACGGCATCGCCTGGGGCGAAGCAAAGCAGCAGACTTTCGAGTTGATCAACATGGAACTGACCCTGGGTCGCGAACGTTACGAGGCGCTGATTGCGGAACCGGCGCGTATTGAGGAGATACTGATCGAGGGGGCGGAAAAAGCCCGCGCCTACGCCACGCCTTTCCTCGCCCGGATCAGGGACGCTGTTGGTATCCGCAAACTGGGATAATCACCGTATTGCCGTAAACGGGATTGGTTCTGCTGGCCATTCGACGTTAACATGAACCTTTAGTAATTTTCGATCACTGAAAATATGGATCAACCAGCTGAAGTCCCCGCCGCGGCGGAAACAATGGAATCTGCCGCACATGCCCCCGAAGCCCTGACGCTTGACGTCAGAATAGGGGATTACGTACCGGAATTTCTTCAGCCTGCCTTTGAGTTATTTCAACAGTACCCCCTGGCTCTTGGACTGCTTATCATCATTCTGGGTTACCTGCTCGGAAAGGCATTGCAATGGTTGATCACAAAAAGCGTGCAGCGCCTTGCGGCAAAGACAAAGACTGATTTTGATGACCGGCTGATTCATCTGCTGTTGGCGCCAGTCTTGCAGACAACGGTGACACTGTCGCTGATCCTGGTCGTGCTGATTCCCGACGCCCCTTCAGCTTTCAACCAGGTTTCGATTCGCATACTGGTTTCACTGCTGCTGTTTTTCTGGGGCAGGGCCTGGTTCAAGGCCACTCACATGGCGCTCAAAGCGTTGAGCGCACAACCGGATCGTTTCCAGGTATTTCAGCCCCGCACTGTGCCGTTGATCGAGATGGGCCTCAAACTGTTCATGCTGGGTGTGTTTGCCTACATCTTCATGGCAATCTGGGGAGTCGACGGCACTGCCTGGCTCGCATCAGCCGGTGTGATTGGTATTGCCGTGGGTTTTGCCGCAAAAGATACACTGGCAAACCTGATTTCAGGCGTTTCCATCGTGGCTGATGCGCCGTACAAAATCGGGGATTACATTGTTCTCGATACCGGAGAACGGGGCATCGTAACCAACCTGGGCATTCGTTCGACCCGGTTGCTGACCCGTGATGACGTGGAAGTGTCCATACCCAACGCGGTGATCGGCAACGCCAAAATAACCAATGAAAGCGGTGGGCCGTGGATCAAACACCGTATCCGGATACCTATTGGCGTGGCATACGGCAGCAATACCGAACAGGTCGTTGGCATTCTCGAGCAGATAGCCCTGGATTGCCCCGGTATTGTCGACAGTCCCGCACCGCGGGTGAGGATGAGGGCATTCGGCGCCAGTTCACTTGATTTCGAACTACTGGGCTGGATCAGTCATCCGGAAATGCGGGGGAAAGTCAGGCATGACCTTTTGATGGAAATCGACCGGCGTTTCCGGCAAGAAGGCATCGTCATCCCCTTCCCGCAGCGCGATGTACATATCACGAGCGCCGCCCCGGACGAAGGGTGATTCAGACTCTCAGTTTGGCACAAGCCATTTCGGAGTAAGAGGTCTTCTTCCAGGACCCTTTGCAACACGGATGTTGCAAGAGGAGGCCCCAGGGAAGGGTTTATGCCGTGTCCTGGAAGAAGACCTCTTGCTTCGAAATGGCTCCCCAGCAAGTAGCACAATCATATATATCAACAACCTTGCTGGAGTCCACAGCTAGCCCAGGCGGCCGAGAATGTTTTCCAGCGCGCCTTCCAGCGGAATGTCCTCGTTTTCAGAGGCCGTGCGCTGGCGATATTCCAGCAATCCTTTATCCAGTCCACGCTCACCAATCACTACGCGGTGCGGGATGCCAATTAATTCCACATCGTTGAACATGACGCCAGGCCGTACGTTGCGGTCATCGTAAAGGACTTCCACACCGGCTTCGGTCAGTTCCGCGTACAACTTTTCAGCTTCCTCGCGGACCCGGTGGGATTTTTTGGCGTTCATCGGCAAAAGGGCCACTTGGAAAGGCGCCAGGGGCTCCGGCCAGCAGATTCCGCGATCGTCGTGGTTCTGCTCGATAGCTGCGGCGACGATACGCGAAACACCAATGCCGTAACAGCCCATCAGCATCGGGTGTGACTTACCGTCCTCGCCGAGGACGACAGCGTTCATCGCTTCTGAATACTTGGTTCCAAGCTGGAAAATATGCCCGACTTCGATACCCCGGGCAAGGCGAAGTTCACCCTCGCCGTCAGGGCTGGGATCACCTTCGATCACATTGCGCAGGTCAGCCACTTCGGGCAGCGGTACGTCGCGTACCCAGTTAATGCCGAAGTAGTGTTTGTCTTCGGTATTGGCGCCTGCGGCGAAATCAGACATCACGGCAACGCTGGAGTCGGCGATACACGGAATATCCAGCTTTACCGGTCCCAGTGAGCCGGGGCCGGCGCCAATTGCTTCGCGTATTTCTTCCTCGGTGGCGAATCGCAGCGGATTGGCAACCTGTTCCAGCTTTGCCGCCTTGAATTCATTCAGCGTGTGGTCCCCGCGAACCAGCAGGGCAATGAAGTCTGAACCAGACCCTTCAGCGGCTTCGACCACCAGGGTTTTGACGGTTTTCTCAACCGGCACGTCAAATTGGTTCACCAATTCCTCGATGGTGTGGGCGTCCGGTGTATCAACCAGCTCTAATTCGGCGGCTGGCTCAGGGCGTTCCTGCTCTGGTGGCGCCGCCTCCGCCAGTTCAATATTTGCGGCAAAATCGGAGCCGGTAGAGAACACGATCTGGTCTTCACCCGATTCAGCCAGCACGTGAAACTCGTGGGAGGTGCTGCCGCCGATGGCGCCGGAGTCCGCCCGTACTGCCCGGAATTTTAAGCCGGCCCGGGTGAAAATACGGGAGTAGACCTCAAACATTTCCCAATAGGTTTTATCCAGGCTGGCGGCGTCGATATGAAATGAGTAGGCATCTTTCATCAGGAATTCGCGGGCGCGCATCACGCCGAAACGTGGCCGGATTTCGTCCCGGAACTTGGATTGTATCTGGTAAAAAGTGACAGGCAACTGCTTGTAACTACGCAGTTCATTGCGAGCCAGGTCCGTTATCACTTCTTCATGCGTCGGGCCGAAGATAAAATCACGGCCGGCCCGGTCACGCATTTTAAGCAACTGGCTGCCGAAATCCTCCCAACGGCCAGTTTCCCGCCAGAGCTCCGCCGGTTGCACGGCAGGCATGAGCATTTCCAGGTAACCCGCCCGGTCCATTTCCTCGCGGACAATGTTCTCGACCTTTTTCAGCACGCGCAAGCCCAATGGCGTCCAGCTGTAGATTCCCGCCGTGAGTTTCCGGATCATGCCGGCGCGCAGCATCAGTTGATGACTGACAATCTCCGCGTCAGCAGGTGTTTCCCGGCTTGTGACCAGGTGAAATTTACTGGTTTTCATTCCTTATCCGGCTTCCTGCAGAATTAAATTATTTACAGTTTTCGGCAATGAAGGCCTTGTCTTCTGCGATAAGGTCCATTCGTACATCATCGTCCATGCGGACGGACTGGCCGGTTTCATCCGTGTAAAAAACACGCCTGGCGGGTTCCACCTGCGTCAGCCGCTGGCGGTGTTTCGCGCACATTCGCTCCGTTTCTTCCCTGGCTTCCCTTTTTTCCTGACGATTCGTCGCAATTTGTTCACGCCTTTGGTCAGCCAGCGACAGGGGGGCAGGGTCCTCTTCGCCTGGAAGTTTTGTTGCATCTGCTGCGCTGTTGTCGCTCCCTGGCTGGGCGTCATCCGGGGATGAATTGGCCCCGGCGTTGCCGGAACGAGGGGCCTGGGGGATGTCAATGGTCTGCGTTTTCAGTCCTTCAGGCGGCCGGTCGCTGAAGTGCACGATTCCATTTTCATCGGTCCATTTGAAAACTTCGTTTGCGACCGCATTCCCGCTGATTACACCGAGCAGCAATGCCGTCATGCAAGTTAGAAAAACCACGATCCCGTGTTGTATGTTGTGTTTCATGTCGCTTTCCTTGCCATGAGTTTATTTTTCTTATATCACAGATTCGCAGCAAGGACCCAATTTCCGGCATGGTTGATGGTATGATTTCAGGTCCAGCCTGGTATCGGAAATGACATGGAGCAAGGCGAGAAAAAAATTCACAAGGGTGTTTTCCTGCTCCCTAACGCGCTGACGACCGGCGCGTTGTTCGCCGGATTTTATTCAATTATTTCCGGCATCAACGGCCATTATATTGCGGCCGCGATCGCCGTTGTTGTGGCCGGCCTGCTCGATGGCCTGGACGGCCGCGTCGCGCGGCTAACCAACACCCAAAGTGAATTTGGCGTCCAGTACGACAGCCTGTCGGATCTGATTTCTTTCGGCCTGGCCCCCGCCCTGTTGGCGTTTAACTGGTCCCTGTCCAGTCTCAGGGAACTGGGCCCGGCGGCTGGAAAGCTTGGCTGGCTGGCGGCGTTCCTGTTCGTGGCATGTGCAGCCCTGAGGTTGGCCCGGTTTAATACCCAGGCGGCTTCCGCTGACAAGAGCTACTTCCAGGGCCTGGCTTCACCGGCGGCAGCCGGAACCCTGGTGGCGACCATCTGGTTTTTCGCCGACCAGGGCATTGCGGGTGATGAGGTCCGGTGGATCATTTGGTTTGAAACGGTGGTTCTCGGCTTGTTGATGTTCTCCCGTATTCGCTACTTCAGTGGAAAATCCTGGCCCAAGGGTGACCGGATTCCGGCCGGATTCCTGTTCCTGGTCGTGATGATGTTTGTATTGCTCGCGATAGACCCCCCCACCGTCATGATGTTGATCGGGCTGATTTATGTGGGTTCAGGCCTGGTTGTCACCCTGTTGGGCAGACAGAAATGGAAAAGCCGGCGATTCCGCCGAAGCTCGCCAAAGGAGGGTGACTCGCTGAAAGGTGGCCCGGTGATTCCTGATTCGAAGAAAGATGACGGGCATGACGATCCGGGCGGGCCGAAAGGATGATGGAAGCTCAACGCCGGGCTTACCTTGAGGCCATGGGGATTGGCGTTTGGATAAACAAACCTGCTGCTCCCGACACAGATCGGTGGGTGGTCGGTCCGGGTTCGGGCAGCACCTTGCTGTTGTGCCGTACAGTACAGGAGAGCGCAACCCGGCTTGCTGCCGATATCGGCCGGAGCCTGGGTGGCGACCCGGTCTGGGCCTGGCCCGATCCGGAAGGAGGACAGGAGCATCCCTCGCTTAAAGATACCATTGAGCAGTACCTGTTCACGCAAGTCTTGCTGTTTGGCCATGCCCTGGCAGGCCAGGCTTTCAAAGACAGCGTTCCCGAAGTTCTTGGTTCGGCCAGGGTGCAGGTGACTGCGGACCTGGATGAACTTGCAGTGGACGGCATGGCCAGGCGTAAGCTCTGGCAGTGTTTGTCCGGGGCCTTGCCTGATCGTGACTGATGAGCGTTGAACCGGCTGCGCTGTACCCCCTGATGCGTCAGATGAACGCCGATGACCTCGATTGTGTCGTCGAGATCGAACAGTCTGCCTACCCTTTCCCCTGGACCCGGGGCATCTTTGCAGACTGCCTCCGGGTGGGTTATGACTGCACCGTGCTGCAGGCGGGGACCAGGGTGATTGCTTATACCATCCAGTCGCATGGGGCGGGGGAAAGCCACCTGCTGAACCTGTGCGTTGCACCGGACTGCCAAAAAAAAGGATACGGCAACCTGATGCTCAACCATGCCATTCGCCAGGCCAGGCTGCAACGCTGCTTCAGCGTGTTTCTCGAGGTCAGGCCCAGCAACTCTTCAGGGATCAGGCTGTATAAGCAAAAAAGATTTTTCATTGTGGGGAGACGGCCTGATTATTACCGCGCCGCCGGCGGGCGCGAGGATGCTATCGTCATGCGCCTGGATATTTAGAAGAGTATCCGCGCGCGACTGTAGGAGCCCGCTTGCGGGCGAACGGCTCTGGCATGATCGCCCGCAAGCGGGCTCTTACGATATACGGGTTAGCTTCGCATGGATTCGAGTTGCCGGACCTGGATCTGCAGGTTTTCGACATTGGCCTGATGGGAGGTCAGCCGTTGTTTTTCCTGCTCGACCACGGCGGTTGGCGCATTGTCAACAAAGCGGCTGTTGTCCAGTTTGCCCCGGGATTTTTTCAGCTCGGACTCTTCCCGGGCCAGCTGTTTGTTCAGGCGTGCAAGTTCTTCTTCCACATCGACCAGACCTTTCAGCGGTATCAGGACTTTTAATTCCCCCACCAGCGCAACCGCGCACTGGGACGTGTCAGCATCGGCTGTAATCCACTCAGCGGACTGGATGCGGCCCAGGTGGGAAAGCAATTCATTGAACCGGGCTTGTCTTGAACGGTCCGTGTCCGTGCCGGCCTGGAACTTGACGTCGAGTGGTTTGCCCGGTGGCAGATTCAATTCCGAGCGGATACGCCGGATACCCTGGATCACTTCTTTCAACCAGTTGATATCGTCCTCGGCCTCCGGGTTCGTGTTGCCGGTGACCGGGAACGGCTGCATCATGATGCTGTCGCCCTCAATACCCAGCGGCGCCTTGACCATCTGCCAAATTTCCTCGGTAATGAACGGCATCATCGGATGCAACGCCCTCAGGATGGTTTCAAGCACATGCAGCAGGGTGTGCCGTGTGGCTGACTGTTCTGACGGGCTACCCGTTTGCAGGATGGACTTGGCGAACTCCAGGTACCAGTCGCAATATTCATTCCAGATGAATTCGTACAGCGCCTGCGCGGCCAGGTCAAGACGGTAGGCGCACAAATGGTGCTCGACTTCCAGGATGACGTTGTTCAGGCGGGAAAGAATCCACTGATCGATGACGCCCGGGCTCTTTGACGTAGCGATTTCGCCACCGCTGGTTTGCATCAGCACGAAGCGGGCCGCATTCCACAGCTTGTTGCAAAAATTCCGGTTGCCTTCGATCCGCCCCAGGTCAAACCGGATGTCCCGGCCGGTGGTCGCCAGCGCGGCGAATGTAAACCTCAGCGCATCCGTGCCGAAAGCAGGAATGCCATCCGGGAATTCCTTGCGGGTGGCCTTTTCAATGGCGGGCGCCATCCGGGGTTGCATCAGGCTGGCTGTTCTCTTGCTCACCAGTGACTCGAGATCGATGCCATCAATCAGGTCCAGCGGATCCAGTACGTTCCCCTTGGACTTGGACATTTTCTGGCCGTGCCCATCGCGGATCAGGCCATGGATGTAAACCGTCCTGAACGGTACATCATCCATGAATTTCAGGCCCATCATGATCATCCGCGCAACCCAGAAAAAGATGATGTCAAAACCGGTGACCATGACGCTGCTCGGGTAAAAACGGTCCAGAACTTCTGTCTGTTCCGGCCAGCCCAGGGTAGAGAAAGGCCACAGGGCGGACGAGAACCAGGTATCCAGCACGTCTTCGTCCTGGCGCAGTTTGACGTCATCCGCCAGGCCGGCTTTGCGGCGGGCGTCTTCCTCGTTCATACCGACATGGATATTGCCTTCCGGATCGTACCAGGCGGGAATCCTGTGTCCCCACCACAACTGGCGGCTGATGCACCAGTCTTCGATGCGATGCATCCAGTCGAAATAGGTCTTGCTCCAGTTGCCGGGAACAAAGGTAATCCGGCCATCTTCCACTGCCTCTATGGCCGGTTTCGCCAGGGGTGCGATTTTTACGTACCACTGGTCTGTCAGGTACGGTTCGACGATCGCGTGGGAGCGGTCGCCCCTGGGGATCATCATTTTGTGATCTTCGGTCTTCTCCAGCAGGCCCTGTGATTCCAGGTCTTCAAGGATTTTCCGGCGGGCCTCGAAGCGGTCCAGTCCGCGGTAGGCTTCCGGTGCATTCTGATTTAGCGATGCATCCGCATCCAGCACATTGATCATCGGCAGATCGTGCCGTTTGCCGATTTCATAGTCGTTGAAGTCGTGAGCCGGCGTGATCTTGACGCAGCCCGAACCAAAATCGGCATCGACATAGTCGTCTTCGATAATCGGGATGGTGCGCCCGGTCAGCGGCAATTCCAGTTCCATTCCAACCAGGTCCCGGTAGCGCTCGTCATCGGGATTGACCGCGACTGCCGTATCGCCCAGCAGGGTTTCCGGTCTTGTTGTGGCCACTACGAGGTAGCCGCGGCCGTCTGTTCGCGGGTACCGGATGTGCCAGAGCTTTCCTTTTTCCTCTTCCGAGATGACTTCCAGGTCCGACAGGGCAGTGTGCAGAACAGGGTCCCAGTTGACCAGGCGCTTGCCGCGGTAGATCAGGCCTTCATCGAATAATTGCACAAAGACTTTCCTGACCGCGTGTGACAGGTCATCGTCCATGGTAAAACGGTGCCTGGACCAGGCAACCGAAGCACCGAGGCGCCGCATCTGATTGCTGATGGTATCGCCGGATTGCTCTTTCCAATCCCAGACGGCTTCCACAAACTGCTCCCGGCCAAGGTCATGGCGGGACTTACCCTCTGTCAGCAGCTTTCGTTCCACCACCATCTGCGTGGCTATGCCGGCATGGTCGGTGCCTGGCTGCCATAGCGTATCGGCGCCTTTCATGCGCTGCCAGCGCGACAGCGTATCCATGATGGTGTCCTGGAATGCGTGGCCCATGTGCAGGCTGCCCGTGACGTTGGGTGGTGGCAGCATGATGCAATAGCGTTCTCTATTGCCGGCATCGTTCTCACTGGATGGTTCGAAGTATGCTTGGTCTTCCCAGAACTGATACCACCGCTGCTCGATTGCGGCCGGGTTATAACTTTTTTCCATGGGTGTCCTGCTGCGCTACTGCGTTGTGCCCGGCTGTTTATCACCAGGCCGTTTTCCAATCGGGTGGCTGACCGGATCCAGACCCTGATCGCGGTAGGCTCGAAATTTTTGTCGTGATGCTGTCCGCTGCGAAGGGCTGCCGGGTACAATTTCCAGCAGGCGTTTGAACCTGTCCGGCCCGGCTATGGGCGCAGCGGTCAGGTTGATGATCACTTCGCTGTCCGCCGGTATCGTCATATCCGAATTGCCAATGATCACCGGCGCCCGCGTATCTCCGGGTCCGGCTGAATGGGGTAAAAACCTGCCGGCAGGATATTCCCACATCAAATCATTCAGCCGGGCGGCTAGATCAGTTGTCTCCGTGATTACCGCAATCTGGTGTCCCTGCTCCCAGGCCATCAGCGCCAGGCGGCAAGCCAGTTGTTCAGCCGAAAGAGCACCTTCGTCCAGTACGTAAAAGTCTACCTGGCAGCCGCCTGCCATTTTCAGCGCGCACCGGCAGCGGTCTGATTAATCAGGTATTGCGTGAGCAGGCCGGTCGGCCGGCCGGTCGCCCCGTCATCGGCGCCCCATTTCCAGGCAGAGCCCGCGATGTCCAGGTGCGCCCAGTTTTGATCTTCCATGAAGCGGGACAGGAAGCAACCGGCGGTCAGCATGCCGGCCGATAATCCACCTACATTCTTCATGTCGGCGAAAGGGGTGTCCAGCTGGGACTGGTATTCATCCCACAGGGGCATGCGCCAGGCCCGGTCCACGATGGCGTTGCCGGCGGTAAGGAGACCTTCCGCCAGTTCGTCGTTGTTGCTTATCAGCCCGGATGCATGATGGCCCAGTGCAATCATGCAGGCGCCGGTGAGCGTTGCTACGTCGATCACCACCCTGGGATTGAACTTTTCACTGTAAGTCAGCGCGTCGCACAGGACCATGCGCCCTTCAGCGTCTGTATTCAACACTTCGATGGTTTTGCCGGACATGCTGGTAAGAACGTCGCCAGGGCGGTAGGCGTCGGCATCAGGCATGTTTTCCACTGCTGCAACGATACAGATCAGATTGACCGGCAACCGGAGTTTTGCACAGGACATGAAAGCGCCCATTACGCTCGCTGCGCCGCACATGTCATATTTCATCTGCATCATGTTTGCGCCGGACTTGAGCGACAGGCCGCCTGAATCAAAAGTAATGCCTTTACCCACCAGGACCGTTGGCTGTTGATCAGCGCCGGCGCCGGAATATTTCAGTACGATCAGCCTGGCGGCGTTGGCGCTTCCCCGAGAGACGCCCAGCAGGGCGTTCATGCCAAGATCCGCCATGTTTTCCTCTTCAAGGATTTCCAATTCAACTTTGTCGTATTGTCTCGCGATGGATGCAGCCTCTTGCGCAAGGTAGGCCGGGTTGCAGATATTCGGCGGCAAGTCGCCCAGGAGGCGGGCTTTCGCAAAACCAAGTGCGAATCCTTCCGCCTGTGCAAGAGCAGTTTCGAGAGATTCGTCCCCGCTGAAGGAAGCGGATTCCAGCGGCGCAGGGGAGTCGTCTTTCGGTGTCTTGGTGACCGTGTAGAGATAGTTGGCGCGGTGCACGGCCAGTGCGGCCTGTCTCAGGCGCCACCAGTTATCGCTGGTCCCGAATTCGAGGTCATGGATGCTGACATGGCAACTGGTGAACGCACGGTCGCGCAGTGTCGTGCCAGCGGCCTGGCAGGCCCGGTCGAAACGGGGCTGGTCCAGTTTTTCCTGTTTGCCACAGCCCGCTACGAGCACCCGTTGCGCGGCCACACCGCTCACACTGTGCAGCAGAGTTGTTTTACCCAGCCTTGTTTCGATATCGCCGGTCTCCAGCATCCTGCTGATTTCTCCACCACTCGCTTCATCAATATCCCGTGCAGAGGCTGACAGGTCGCCCCCGGCGGTAACGCCGATGACCAGGCATTCCGTTTGAATGAGCCGTGGGGATTCATTAACCAGGCTGAATTTCATAGAATGGTTTCCTTGATTTTTCGTAACCGATTTGCCGGTCCGAGTTGAACAAACGGGTTATTCTACTAAATACGCAGGTATAACCAAGATAAAAT
>PVMK01128865.1_pt1 | contig 39935 bp, 31 predicted proteins | sample 1853481 | NCBI WGS metagenome assembly PVMK01 (sample SAMN08533507, study PRJNA380276) | Marine sediment metagenome, whole genome shotgun sequencing project.
TATGCTTTGCCCTGATACCACGGCATCTGCCAGTATTTCGGCCGCATCCCCGATACCAGACAGCGCAGAGGGTGGCTGCAAGTGGCCCAGTTTCAGGTCGAGGGATTTTTCATTGGTAATATCACGCGCCAGCAATATGCGCCGGATGACCGGATGCAGCGTACCTGGCAGTGTGTCTGAGCCGGGTTCCGTTTTCCGCTGACTTACCTTAGGTCTGGCAAGCACAAGCAACCTTAAATATATTCAACGCAGACAATTTCGTAAATCAACTCACCGGCAGGCGCATTGACTACGATCTCATCACCTTCTTCTTTACCGATCATGGCCCTGGCAATGGGTGATGTGATCGCAATCCGGAGCTCCTTGATATCCGACTCCAGGTCACCAACCACCTGGTAGGTAATCTCGGCTTCAGTTTCCACGTTATATAGCGTGACAGTTGCACCAAAGACGACTTTGCCGCCCGGATTCAACTTGGTGATATCGATAACCTGTGCACCTGAAAGCTCTGATTCCAGGTGGCGAATACGGCCTTCCGTGAAGCTCTGCTGATCCCTGGCGGCATGGTACTCTGCATTTTCTTTCAAATCGCCATGCGCGCGTGCTTCTGCGATGGCAGCAATAATTCTCGGCCGCACCACTTTTTTCAGATGTGCCGCCTCAGCCCGCAGGCGTTCTGCACCGTGGTGTGTTAATGGTGTTCTTTGCATTATAGTGCTCCTTCAAGGTGATAATTGCGGATGCAGAGGAAACCAGGTGCTCCAGAACAAGGCGCAGGCCGCAGAGAATGGCTGGTCCTTTTCAAGGGCTGGAACGCAGTACTGGGGCACCTGGTTTCCTCCCTTCGGGCGAGCTGGGAAGCGGTGGTCCACGGCGTTGCGCCTCTTGGCAAGGACCAGCCATTACCTGCGAGACGCGCCTTGTGGACCACCGCTTCCCAACTCGCTGAATCCGTAATTATCACGTTGAAGGAGCACCATTATTTCCCGTGCAGCTCTTGCAGGCTGCGTACCTCCGGATCAAATTCGTGGTCAATTGCCTGTAACGTGGCCCAGCCACGCGCAATCGTTGTGGTATAGCTTACCTTGTACTGTAACGCTTCGCGGCGTATGGAGAAAGAATCCGCAATCGCCTGGCTACCTTCAGTGGTGTTAATAATGAACTCAACTTCACCGTTTTTAATCGCGTCAACGATATGTGGGCGACCCTCGTCCACCTTGTTGATGCGCTCACAAATAAAGCCTTTTTCACGCAAATACTTGCAAGTCCCACCTGTTGCAATCAGGGAATAACTCCGGTCAACCAGGTCCTGGGCAATCGGCAACAAGGGTTCTTTATCAGCATCTCTTACACTCAGAAATGCCTGTCCAGGTCTCGGAATGCCGTATTGCGCCGCTTTCATGGCCCGTGCGCAGGCCTCACCAAAGCTTTTTCCCACGCCCATTACCTCACCGGTCGAACGCATTTCAGGTCCCAGGATGGGATCGACACCCGGAAATTTCAGGAACGGCAATATGGCTTCTTTCACAGAATAGAATTTAGGTATTATTTCTTCTGTAATACCCTGTTCTTTAAGTGTTTTACCTGACATGCAACGTGCTGCGATTGATGCCAGTGGCCGTCCGGTAGCCTTGGATACAAAGGGCACCGTACGCGAAGCACGGGGGTTGACCTCCAGAATGTAAATATCATCACCACGCAAGGCGAACTGGCAATTCATCAGGCCGATCACACCCAACTCCAGACCCATCATTTTCATCTGCGCGCGCATATCATCCTGGATCTCTTTGGACAGACTGTGCGGGGGAATGGAACATGCTGAATCACCGGAGTGTACACCAGCCTGCTCAATATGCTCCATGATGCCGCCGATCAACACATCGGTACCATCACAGATCGCATCCACGTCCACTTCGATGGCGTGGTCAAGGAAACGATCCAGCAACACCGGTGAATCATTAGAAACCTTGACCGCATCACGCATATAGCGACGCAAATCCTTTTCACCATGCACCACGTCCATGGCACGTCCACCCAGCACATACGATGGCCTGACGACCAGCGGATAGCCGATCTCCTCGGCCAGCACGACGGCCTGGTCAACACTGGTCGCAGTGCGGTTGGGTGGCTGGCGCAAACCCAGCTTATGTAACATCTGCTGAAAACGCTCCCGGTCTTCAGCCAGATCGATGGAATCAGGGGAAGTGCCGATTATCGGCACACCGGCCGCCTCGAGCGGGCGCGCCAGGTTCAAAGGTGTTTGCCCGCCGTATTGGACAATAACGCCCTCGGGGTTCTCACGATGGACAATTTCCAGCACATCTTCCAGCGTCAGCGGTTCAAAATATAAGCGGTCGGAGGTGTCGTAATCCGTCGACACTGTTTCCGGATTGCAGTTGACCATGATGGTTTCATAACCATCGTCGCGTAAGGCCAGGGCCGCATGCACACAACAATAATCAAATTCAATACCCTGCCCGATACGATTGGGTCCACCACCCAGCACCATGATCTTGCGATTATTGGTTGGCTCCGATTCACACTCTTCTTCATAGGTGGAATACAGGTAGGCAGTGGTGGTAGCAAACTCTGCGGCGCAGGTATCGACCCGCTTGTAGACCGGGCGTATACCCAGTTGGTGCCGATGGTGACGTAATTCCTGCTCGGTACAAGCCACCAGGCTTGCCAGGCGGGAATCCGAGAAACCTTTTTGTTTGAGACCATATAAGCGCTGCCGATCAAGCGCCACCAGACCCTGTTGTTGCACTTCTGCCTCGGTGCTGATCAAATCCTCGATTTGCGCCAGGAACCACGGATCAATTTTTGTCCAGGCATAAACCTCTTCAGCACTCAAACCTTCCCTGAAGGCATCTGCCACATACAGCAGGCGTTCAGCACCTGCTTCGCACAATTCACGTTTTAATTCCGCAGCACGTTCATCCGGGTCGGTGGCAGTCAATACCGGGTTAAAACCATCACGACCTGTCTCCAGGCTGCGCAGGGCCTTTTGCAAAGATTCCTGGAAAGTACGACCGATGGCCATGGCTTCGCCTACCGACTTCATTTGCGTCGTCAGGCGATCATCGGCCGCTGGGAATTTCTCAAATGCAAAACGTGGAATCTTGGTTACGACATAGTCGATGGCGGGCTCAAATGAGGCCGGAGTCGCACCACCGGTAATTTCATTGCGTAATTCATCCAGCGTGAACCCAACCGCCAACTTGGCGGCAACCTTGGCAATCGGAAAACCTGTTGCCTTGGAAGCCAGTGCCGATGAGCGGGAAACCCTGGGGTTCATCTCGATAATGATGACTTTGCCATCTTCAGGATTGATCGCAAACTGCACATTGGAACCGCCGGTATCCACGCCAATTTTGCGCAGCACGGCAATCGATGCATCCCGCAGACGCTGATATTCCTTATCGGTCAGGGTCAGGTCCGGTGCAACCGTGATTGAATCACCCGTGTGGATGCCCATGGGGGCCAGGTTTTCAATCGAGCAGATGATGATGACGTTATCCGCGTGATCGCGCACCACCTCCATTTCATATTCTTTCCAGCCCAGCACAGAGACTTCGAGCAATACCTCGGTAGTCGGTGACTGCTCAAGACCGCGTTTGACGATTTCGACAAACTCTTCACGGTTATAAGCGATACCGCCACCCGAACCGCCCATGGTGAACGAAGGCCGGATAATGGTCGGAAAACCGATGATTTCCAGCGCCTCCAGCGCATCATCCATACTGTGGGCAAGCTCTGCTTTCGGAGTGTCCAGGCCAATTTCTGCCATCGCCTGGCGAAATAAATCGCGATCTTCCGCCATATCAATGGCTTCACGCGAGGCACCGATCATTTCCACATCATATTTTTCAAGCACACCTTTGCGCACCAGGTCCAGCGCACAGTTCAACGCCGTCTGGCCACCCATGGTCGGCAGCAAGGCATCTGGGCGTTCCTTCTCGATAATCCTTGAAACCGTGCGCCACTCAACCGGTTCGATATAGATCGCATCCGCCATTTCCGGATCGGTCATGATGGTTGCCGGGTTGGAATTCACCAACACCACCCGGTAGCCCTCTTCCCGCAATGCCTTGCAGGCCTGGGCACCGGAGTAATCAAATTCACAAGCCTGGCCGATCACGATCGGACCGGCACCGATGATCAATATGGTTTTGATGTCAGTTCTTTTTGGCATGTCTCATCAATTCCCGGTGTTCATCAAAGAAACAAAGCGGTCGAACAAATGTGCTACATCATGCGGGCCGGGGCTTGCTTCAGGGTGCCCCTGGAAACCGAAAGCACGGCCACCGCTCAATTCAATTCCTTGCAAACTGTCATCAAACAGGGAGCGATGGGTCGCTCGAATAGTATCCGGCAGGCTTTCCTCATCGAGCGCAAAGCCATGGTTCTGGCTGGTAATCAAAACCTGTTTGGTATCCAGGTCCTGTACCGGGTGGTTAGCACCGTGGTGGCCAAATTTCATCTTGATGGTACTGGCACCGGCAGCCAGTCCAAGCAACTGAACGCCTAAACAAATACCAAATACAGGCAATTCAGTGCGCAAAATTTCCTGGATAGCCTCAATTGCGTAATCACATGGCTCAGGATCGCCCGGTCCATTGGATAAAAACACACCATCAGGCTGCATGGCCAGCACTTCACTGGCCGGCGTTGTAGCGGGAACCACGGTGACTCGACAACCACGATCGCTCAACATGCGCAGGATATTGCGTTTGATGCCAAAATCGTAGGCGACAACGTGATATTTCGAAGCAGTTGCCTTCCAATCAACTGAATCCAGCTCATAGCTGCCTTGCGACCACTCATACGCCTCAGCCGTGGTCACTACACTGGCTAGATCCTGCCCCTGCATGCCGGGAAAATTCCGGGCATTGGCCAAAGCCAGTTCATCATTCACTTGGTCTCCAGCAACAATGCAACCACCCTGGGCACCCTTCTCTCTTAATATCCGCGTCAGGCGGCGTGTATCAATACCGGCTATTGCGACAATGCCATGGCGCTGCAGATACGCATGCAACGACTCTTTGCTGCGCCAGTTACTGTGCAACATCGATGCATCACGCACGATCAAACCGGCGGCCATCGGTTGCGGAGATTCTTCATCGATGGCATTGCAACCGGTATTGCCAATATGGGGAAATGTCAGGGTAACAATCTGTTTCGCATAGGAAGGATCGGTCAGGATTTCCTGATATCCGGTCATCGAGGTATTGAAGACAACTTCGCCGGTCGTCTCACCCGCAACGCCAATGCTTTGGCCATAAAACAGACTTCCGTCTTCGAGTGCCAGCACTGCCCGCTGTGTCAATTTCCTGCCTCCGGATACACAAAACGGGAACACTGTTGACAGCTATTCCCGCTTAGATTTGATGTTTATTAGCCGCGCCAGCCGGAGCATTCCGATACAGGCGCAAATGTTGCTCTAAGCGACAGAATTTTACTGGAACGATAAGCGAGTGTCTAACAAATTTCCGTATAGAGTAATCAGTCGGAGCCACATCTTTCAGACGTGCACAATTCGCAGGGAGTTTATGCACAGGATGTGCGGTACTTCGCGATAGAGCACACGGATGTGCGACGCGAGCCTTTCAAGTTTGCACGGCACATCAAGTTCTGACTCTTCAAGACCGGTACTAACTGAGTTTACAGGGATGTATTCACAGCGTGTCTCAGGAGAAACACCCAGCTTGCGGCGAATCCCCCAATCGAATCCGTTAAGACCAGTGCCATGGCCCAGGCCAGCCTCTCGACCGGTTCCCGACATCACCTCCACCGAATCGCCGCGACACGGGTACCTCCCGCCTGGGACACGTTTTAAACCCATCCCTGGGCCACTCGGGTCGCCGACGTCCTGTCGGCTCACGGTCCCAGAGGGGAGGCACCCGTATCGCGGCTTAGGTAAGTGGATCCTTTTAGGATCCCGACACACCTGTCTCTAGATACTCACTTAAATTTCCCATATCCACGAAATCGTCATGCAGAACCGGATCAGCCAGCACTCTCATAAAATCTCCATACAGTGGGTGATTGGTCTCCCACACACACTGCTGCAAATACTCTTTCCGCGGCCAAGTACCCCAATCCAGCACGCGTGAAAAATACGCGCAATCTGCACCCATTGCCCTGCTTAACTCAACAAATGCAGGTATTTCGGTGTAATTGGCAAGTTGTACCACAAAATCAAAGCGCAAGTACTTAAGCTGACCACTGGCACGAAACTCGCTAAGACGTGCACAGTTCTCCATTAAGGTATCCCAGTGACCACCCCGACGGGTGATGTTGTATGTTTGCTCCGTAGCCGCATCAATAGACAGAAAAACAGCTTCAATATTCTCGTGGATCGCATGCATACGCCGCCATGTTTTTGGCGTCAGCAAAACACCATTGGTCTGCAGGTTGATACGCATATTCGGGAATTTTCGCCCGTCCAGCGCAAATAGCTGCTCCCTGAAAACTTTACTGGCAAACGGATCACCTGAACCGGTCACCGACAAGGTGAACGCCTGCTCATGAGGACCATTCAGGTAGGGCTCCAACAGCCGTTTCTGCAAATCCAATCGAGCCTGGTATTCCGGTCCGGCATGATGATTGATCCGCTCCGTACGACAACTGGGACAGTAGAGGTTGCAGGAACGATCATTACAAAGATTCAGATGTAGCGGTGGCGTATCCAGCACAACACTGCGGGACTTAATCGCGTGACCGATCCCCGCTTCCAACTCACCTTCTTCGAGGCTTTGCAATGAGTCATTCTGAATCCGTGGACAACGGTCATGTCGGCAATAGCGGAAACTGCCATCATAGATGCTTTCACGAATCTTCTGCATGGTATTACCATTCCAGAGCTCATCCAGCGTTTTGTGCTTCAGGTTACCCATCGGTGTTGGCAACCAGGCCGAGCAGCAGGCAAAAGCGGTGCCATCTTCTTCAAGATCAAGTTGTTTGAATGGGTTGGGGCAGAATCTGCCTTTCAATGGTGCAACATCATCCTTGCTTGTAGCTGAATCAAGAAAACCAGTAAGCCCCAACCTGGCAAGACTTCGCTCAACACGCAACCATGCTGAGCGCCGCAACCGGACCCACACAGACCAAAATTTATTACCTACTCCAGCGATATAGCACCTTCCGGTATGACGCACCATCGTTCCGGACTTGATCCGGAACCTATCTTGCTATTTGGAAGCCAAGAAAAGGACAACTCCTTTATATGACGGGGTGTGAGGCCCCATCAATCTCTTCATTCTAAACCAAGCCAATCACCGGTAGAATAATATCCTGGCTCCTGTCTAATCAACCACTCGCCCGCTTTCAAAGCACCCTTCGCGAAAACATCACGCTCAAGTGCCTTATGGGTAATTTCAATCACTTCATCTGCCAGTGCAAAGCTGACCGTATGCTCACCGATGACCTCACCTTCGCGCACACTGGAAAAGGTCTGCTCCCCTTCGTCACCAATTGCCAGCCGTTCCGAACGCACTTCCATCACAGCGGCCGCCAGTGCCAGGGCTGTACCGGATGGTGCATCGACCTTGTGCTTGTGATGGATGTCGTTGATTGTGATGCTCGCAGATGCGCCCAGCACACCCGCAGCCTGGCGTACCAGTGATGTCATCAATGCAACTCCGAAACTCAGGTTGGGCGCCCATAATACCGGCACAGTTTGTGCTGCGGTCTTTAATGCTTTGATGTCCTCATCGACCAACCCCGTGGTACCGCTGAGCAGTGCCACACCGTTACCTGCGCACCAGTCGGCTGCTGTCCGGGTACCCCCCGATAAGGTGAAATCAATCAGCAGGTCTGCCGATTGCTTGAAATCTTCCAGTGATGCGAACCAGTCAATCGTGGGCAGATCTTCTGGCTGTGTTCTCGAAACGATGCCTGCCAATTCATAATTATCAAATTCCGGCATATGTGCCAGCACTCTTCGGGCCATCCGGCCCGCCCCGTGTACGAGGGCTCGGGTCATGAAGTCATCCGGTCAAAGAACTCCCGCACGCCACTCAGCCAGGAGCTGGATTTTGGATTGTGCTCGGTTTTGCTGGTTTCATATGAATCCTGAAATTCTTGTAACAGCTTTTTCTGATCTTTAGAGAGCCTGACGGGTGTTTCAATGACCACTTTACACATCAGGTCGCCCTGGCGGTGACTGCGTACCGATTTGACCCCTTTACCCCTGAGCCGGAACATCCGCCCGGTCTGGGTTTCGTGAGGTATTTTCAGTTTTACCTGGCCATTCAGTGTGGGTATCTCCAGTTCGCCGCCAATGGCTGCAGTGGTGAAATGAATGGGTACTTCACAATACAGGTCGTCACCGTCACGTTCAAATAGTCGATGTGCCCGAACCCTGACCTCTACATAGAGATCACCAGCTGGCGCACCCGACATACCGGCTTCGCCTTCACCAGCCAGCCTGATCCTGTCACCGGTGTCCACACCGGACGGGATCTTGACCGACAAAGTTTTGGTTTCACGAATACGACCCTGGCCGTGACATGAAGAACATGGATTCTTGATCACCTGCCCCAAACCCTTACAGGCTGGACAGGTTTGCTGAACTGAGAAAATCCCCTGCTGCATCCGCACCTGACCAACGCCACCGCAAGTCGTACAGGAAGCTTTTGTACCATCTTCGGCGCCGCTGCCATTGCATTTTTTACAACTACCCAGTGAAGGTATACGAATTTCGCGGGTAATACCGGCTACGGCTTCTTCGAGGTCAAGATCCATCGCAAAACGCAGGTCAGAACCGCGCTGTTGCTGCCGCGTACCACCACGTCCACCCCTACCGCCAAAAATATCACCGAAGATATCTCCAAAGATATCGCCGACATCACCATGAAAACCAGCAGGCCCGTTAGCACCGGGACCAGTTGCTGCATGTCCGAACTGGTCGTAGGTAGAACGTTTCTTGTCATCATTGAGGATACTGTAAGCTTCCTGAACCTCCTTGAAATGCTCTTGCGTATCAGCATCATCATCCGGATTTCGGTCCGGATGGTACTTCATCGCCAGTTTGCGATAAGCCTTTTTGAGCTCAGCCTTTTCAACGTTTCGCTGAACTCCAAGCACTTCGTAGTAATCACGTTTAGCCATATTCTAAAATTTGTGCACTTTGTGTTTTGTCTGCAGCAGATTTGAGGTCAGGACGTGACTAATTCAAGCGTAACGGGGATTTTAAATGCCGTGTAAAACTGAAAGGCTTCGTGTCGCACATCCCTGTGCTCTATCGCGAAGTACCGCACATCCTGTGCATAAAAAAAGCCCCGGTATTTAGCCGGGGCTCAATCACTACTGGAGGTCACACAAATAAATTATTTGTCTTCTTCCTTGTTGTCATCGACTTCTTCAAACTCGGCGTCAACCACATCGTCGGTTGCAGCTTCAGCAGTTGGCCCGGCACCCGCCGCACCGGCCTGTGCTTCGGCCTCGCTCGCTGCCTGCTGGTAGATAACCTGGGCAGCTTCGGTCAGCTTGGTTGTCGCTGCATCAATGGCTTCCTTGTCGTCTTCCTTCATGGCTGCCTCGACGCCTTCGATCGCGGTTTCAATATTCTTGCGATCGTCATCACCGATCTTGTCGCCCATTTCTTTCAGGCTTGAACGGGTGGCGTGAATCATGGCATCAGCGTTGTTGCGTGCTGTGACCGTTTCATGGAACTTGCGATCTTCCTCGGCATGCGCCTCGGCATCCTGAACCATTGCTTCGATCTCTGCATCGGAAAGACCTGAACCGGACTTGATTTCGATCTTCTGTTCCTTACCGGTAGCACTATCTTTAGCACTCACATGCATGATGGCGTTGGCGTCGATATCGAAAGTCACTTCGATCTGCGGCATTCCGCGCATGGCCGGGGCAATACCTGCCAGGTCAAAGCGGGCCAGTGATTTGTTGGCACTGGCAATTTCGCGTTCACCCTGCAACACGTGCACGGTAACTGCGGTCTGGTTATCTTCTGCAGTTGAGAAAATCTGTGCTGCCTTGGTTGGAATCGTGGTGTTTTTCTCAATCAGCTTGGTCATCACGCCACCCATGGTTTCAATACCGAGGGACAAGGGTGTGACATCAAGCAACAGTACATCTTTGACTTCACCTGACAATACGCCACCCTGAACAGCAGCACCAAGGGCAACAGCTTCATCAGGATTAATATCTCTGCGTGGCGCCTGGCCGAACAGCTCAGTTACGGCTGCCTGAACCATGGGCATACGGGTCTGTCCGCCCACCAGGATGACATCTTCGATTTCATCAATCTTAAGTCCGGCATCATCCAGGGCCGTACGGCATGGACCCAGGGTCTTTTTGACCAGGTCTTCAACCAGTGACTCCAGCTTGGCGCGGGTCAGCCTGATATTCAGATGTTTCGGTCCACTCGCATCGGCCGTGATATATGGCAGATTAATCTCGGTCTGCTCCGCGGTAGACAGCTCAATCTTGGCACGCTCTGCACCTTCTTTCAGTCGCTGCAGGGCCAGCGGATCATTACGCAGGTCAACGCCCTGGTCTTTCTTGAATTCAGATACCAGGTAATCAATGACACGCTTGTCAAAATCTTCACCACCCAAGAAGGTGTCACCTGAGGTAGACAGTACTTCGATCTGGTGTTCGCCATCGACATCGGCAATTTCGATAATAGATACGTCAAATGTGCCGCCACCAAGGTCATAAACCGCGATTTTGCGCTCACCGCCCTTCTTGTCCATACCAAAAGCCAGTGCTGCCGCCGTTGGCTCGGAAATGACACGGCGTACCTTAAGGCCGGCAATTTTGCCTGCATCTTCGGTGGCCTGACGCTGGTGGTTATTGAAGTAGGCTGGAACCGTAATCACCGCTTCGATCACATCTTCACCGAGATAATCTTCGGCGGTTTTCTTCATTTTCATCAGGATACGGGCGGCAATTTCCGGCGGTGCCATTTTCTTGCCACCTGCTTCCACCCAAGCATCACCATTGTCGGCTTTGACGATGGCGTAGGGTACGAGGTCCATATCTTTTTGCACCACCTTTTCATCAAACTTGCGTCCGATCAGGCGTTTGATCGCAAACAAGGTATTGGTCGGGTTGGTAACGGCCTGGCGTTTGGCTGACTGCCCCACCAGTACTTCGTTGTCTTTAGTGAATGCAACAATGGATGGCGTTGTACGGTCACCCTCTGCATTTTCAATTACCCTGGGCTCACCACCTTCCATCACCGCAACGCAGCTGTTGGTGGTACCCAGATCGATTCCTATGATCTTAGCCATTATAAATTCTCCAAAAATATACTGATAATTTGATGTTCTGAAACATGGGGTCTTAGCCTCACATTTCAATTGTTAATTAGGGCTTGCGCGACACCACAACCTTGGCCGGCCTGATCAGGCGATCATGCAACTGGTAGCCTTTCTCCAGTACATCGATAACCGTATTCTCATCATGATCCGCCGATGGCAACATGGTCATGGCCTCGTGTTTCTCAGGGTCAAATGCCTCGCCGGCCGGGTCAATGGTCTGCAGACCGTGGTCACCCATGACCTTGCTCAGCATCTTCATGATCAACTGTTTACCTTCCTTGAGTGCTTCAACGCTGGCGGCAGGATCTGATGCGGCTTCCAGACCTCGCTCGAGACTGTCCCGAACCGGTAACAGGTCACCCATAAAGCGTTCCAGTGTCCGGCGGCGGGCTTTTTCCTGCTCACGCACCAGCCGCTTACGCAGGTTTTCCATATCGGCCTGCATCCGTAACATGTCCTGCCGGGCTTCAATCGCTTCCATTTGAGCCGCTGCTAACATATCAGACGGATCGTCTGAGACCTGCTCTGATTCAGCCTCATCAGCCGATGCTACGGACTCCTCCGGCACCTCTTCTTCGATACCGTCGGTATTATTTTCGTTGTCGTTATTTTGTGTAGTCACTATCTCTTCTCCTGGGCTGCGGGAAGCTATTCTTCCTACACTTGCCTTCACGCCCTGATATGGGGATTGGCAACAGCGATTCAAGCGGCGATACTAGCGCCATGCTGAATCACCTCCACATCCGTAACTTTGCCATCGTGCCCACGCTTGATCTGGAAATCCGCGATGGCTTCACCGCGATCACGGGCGAAACCGGTGCTGGTAAATCCATACTGGTTGATGCCTTGGGTTTGTTACTCGGTGATCGCTCTGATGCCGGCTGGGTACGCTCCGGGGCTGAACGGGCCGAACTGACGGCCGAATTTTCACTGAAAGACAACGATGAAGCCCGCTTGTGGCTGGATGAATCCGAACTATCAGCCGATGGTTACTGCCTGTTACGGCGCACCATCAACGCCAGCGGTCGCTCACGCGCCTTTATCAACGGTTCGCCGGTAACGGTCGCACAAATACAGGCGCTTGGTCATTTGCTGGTTGAAATACATGGCCAGAACGAGCATCTGCGCCTGACCAGGACAGCGGAACAATTTAAATTGCTCGATCGTAGCGGCAACTATGCTAAAGATATCGCCCGGATAAATTCTCTCCATGCTGACTGGAAACAGCTCAGTGAAGAACTAAACACGCTGGATCAAGAAACTTCATTGTCAGCTACCGAACTGGAATTTCTTGATTTCCAGCTTGCCGAATTGCAGCAACACGACCTGGCGGCAAGTTCCATCACCGCAATGCAAACCGAACATGACCGCCTGGCTGCCGGCGATAGTCTCCTGGCTGTACTGACATCCAGCATTGAACTACTGGAACCGGAATCTGCAGTCGGTAATTCGGGGGTCAATTCCGACCTCAATACAACACTGGGGCAATTGCAGGAATTTATTCCGTTGGATACCGATATCAGCGAAGCCTGTGAGATTTTGCAGGAAGCCGCTGTTAATACCGCCGAAGCACTCAACTCGCTGCGAATTGCGCGTGACCGGGTTGATTTGAACCCGTCCCGTTTTGAAGCCGTGGCCAATACGCTGGGGCAATTGCATGATCTGGCACGCAAGCACCGCGTACGTATGGACGGACTAGAAGATGTGCAAAACAAACTGCTGACACGTATTGAACGTGCCAGCAGTTCAGAGCAACGCCGGCGCGAACTGAAGACAGAGGTAGAAAACCACCTCGACAACTACCGTAAATCAGCAAAAAGCCTGCACCAAAAACGTAAGCAGCACGCAATTGAACTTTCAATGCGGGTCAGCGAACTGATGGGGGAGCTGGGCATGGCTGGTGGTACTTTTGAACTGGCTGTTGTGCTGCACCCGCATTCCGCACCCTCCTCCCGCGGTGATGACGAGGTGCAAATCAATATCAGCGCCAATCCGGGCGCAGCCCCTGGCCCACTGAGCAAAATAGCATCAGGTGGTGAATTGTCCAGGATCAGTCTTGCCATCAAGGTCGCAGCAGCGAGTGGCGACGAAACGGTTACACAAATTTTTGATGAGGTCGATGCAGGTATCGGCGGTGATACAGCGAATGCCGTTGGCCACCTGATCAAACGGCTTTCCAGCAACGGACAAGCCCTGTGTGTCACCCACCTGGCACAGGTCGCCGTGTGTGCAACACATCAATTGCAGGTTCGCAAAGCCTCTGAAGGGAAATCCACGGTCGTGGATACCAGCCTGCTGGATGGCAAAACCAGGGTGGATGAAATTGCGCGCATGTTAAGCGGAAAAATTTCAGCCCAAAGCCGCGCCCATGCGCGTGAATTACTCAGTAGCGCAAATCAGGACTTTTTGGGGCGAACATAAATAACCAGGCTATGGTCTTCGATGTCATAACCGTGCTCAGCGGCTATCTCAGCCTGCAACCTCTCGATCTCGTCGTTGGAAAACTCTATGACTTTGCCGGTTTCAATACAGACCATGTGATCATGGTGCATACCTGAATCCAGTTCATAAAATGCCTGACCGCCTTCAAAATTGTGTTTGACCACCAGCCCGGCCGCCTCAAACTGGTTGAGTACGCGATAAACCGTCGCTAACCCGATGTCTTCACCCGCCTGCATCAGGACACGATAAATGTCATCCGCCGTCATATGTTTATTGACTGTTTCTTCCAGCAAATCAAGAATGCGTTTCCTGGGCTGTGTAACTTTTAATCCAACTTTACGAAGATTTCCGCTGCTCACTGTTTTATCCTGTGATTATTAATTTCAAAGACCTGTTTTTCATGACTGCGTACTATTGTATCATTCACCGCCTTGATCTGATGTATCAGTAATCACCGAAGGAACCAAATGACCAGGTACTTGTTTATTGCCCTGCTAGCTGTCCTTACATTAAATACGGGCTGCAAGCTGATCTACAAGCAAAATGTTCAACAGGGCAACGCCCATGAACAGGATGACCTGGACCAGGTCGAGCTTGGCATGAGTAAGAAACAGGTTTCTTACCTGCTGGGCACACCCGCTATCCACGACCCGTTTCACCAGGATCGCTGGGATTATATTTCGATGTTGAGCCGTCGTGGTGGTGAACCGGTGCGCCGCCTGGTGACACTGACCTTTGAAAATGACCTGTTGATCGCAACCGATGGAATTGGCGATTCAAAAGGTGGCGATATCAAGGCGCTGGAAGAGACCAAAGCGGCGGTCGCCGGTCTTGATGATGTCGAAACGGCGAAAAGAACGCAGTTGGTCACCGATGATGGGGTTATCGACTGGACATTGCAGATTGGCGCATTCAATACACACGAAGAAGCGGCGGAATTCCTTGCGCGCGTCCAGTCGAAAGGATACACAGCCAGCCTCTCCAAACAGATCGTCCCCGGCCTTGGCACCCGCCACCAGGTCCGTTCCGGCCTTTATGACACATTCAACGAAGCCCAGGCTGCGTTACGGAAAATGGAAAAAGACCTGAACATAGTGGGTGTTACGGTGCCGGTTGATACACCAAACGAAACACAGGACTAGCCCAGGGATTCAGCTCAGCTTTTCGCCTGCTTGAGCGCACGTTGACGACGCGATTCTTTCGGGTCAGCGATCAATGGCCGGTAGATTTCTACCCGGTCACCCTCGCGGAGTATCTGATCCTGGCTGGCCTTGAGGCCGAAAATACCCACTTTAGTGGTATCCAACTCGAAGCCTTCAAACATCTCGATCACACCGGACTGCACAATTGCATCAGCCAGTGTTGAGCCGGAGTTCACTTCCAGCGCTATAAGCTCCTGTCGCTCCGGCATGGCCAGCACAACTTCGACGTGAATGGTTTGCTGATCGTCTTGAGCCGTCACTGTTGATACACCGTCTCGGCACGTTTGCAAAAATCATCGACCAGGCGATTCGCGACCTTACCAAAACCCTTGCCGAACATGGTTGCCATCGGCCCCCTTTTCATTTCAAAATCCAGTTCCAGGCTGATTTTGCAACCATCTTCACCCAGCTGAACAAAACGCCATTCACCATGCAGGTTTTTAAACGGCCCTTCGAGTAGTCTCATTTCAACCCGCTCACCACGATGTAATGCATTCATCGTTGTGAAATGCTGCCTGATGCCTGCAACAACCACGGTTAATGAAGCTCTTTGTATTTCACTATCCTGCTCATGAACAATGGTGGCAGCGCACCAGCTCAAAAACTGCGGATAGGCTGGAACATCTGCGACCAGGTGATACATTTCCATGGCACTGTATGCAACCAGCGCTGAGCGTTCTATTTTCATTCGGAAAATTTTACACCAATAAGGCCACAGGCAGTAAACTAGACTCCCTTGCCTGCTGGCAGGAAGGTGGAAATGAGCAAAAAAACCAAAAAAGGCCTAAAAACAAGAAGTGGCAAAACGATCGCGCTTAACAAGCGCGCCCGTTTTGAGTACCACATTGAGGAACGACTTGAGGCTGGTGTGTCCCTGGAGGGATGGGAGGTCAAGTCCTTACGTGAATCACGCGTACAATTTGCAGACAGCTATATCCTGTTGAAAGACAACGAGGCATTCCTGTTCGGCTGCCGAATGGATCCGTTGCCCACCGCCTCCACGCATATCACCCCGGATCCCACGCGAACCCGCAAGCTGCTATTGCACCGGCGCGAAATCGACCGCATCACCGGCCTGGTTGAGCGCAAGGGTTTCACCGTGATCCCCACTGCCATGTACTGGTCACACGGCAAGGTTAAAGTGGAAATTGGCACTGCCAAGGGCAAAAAAGCGCACGATAAACGCGCGGACCAGAAAGACCGCGACTGGCAGCGGCAAAAAGCCCGCATCATGAAACATGGCTGAAGCTTGAGGTTAATGTGACCGTCACCCTGATCTACCTTGATCCCGACAGCAAACTCAATCTGCAAAGTCAGATTCGGCAAAAACTGGTTGAGTCCATACTCAACGGCAGCTTCCCACCCGGCTCAAAACTTCCTTCTTCACGCAAGCTGGCGGAACAACTCAGCGTTGCGCGTAATACCGTGGTGCTCGCCTACGAGCAGTTGATCGAAGAGGGTTACCTGGAAAGTCGCCAGCGCAGCGGGATTTTTGTAAACGAACACATCCTGGAAGGCAGGGTCGGCTTCCAGGGGAAACCATCTGCCAAAACAATACAGGATCCACACTGGCTCAAACGTATCCGTCTGAACAGTTGGCAGGAGAATCAGTTTCACTGGCCGGCGAACTGGCAACAATACCCCTACCCGTTTATCGATGGCCATTTTGATTCATCACTGTATCCAGCCGCCCAGTGGCGTGAAGCGAGTCGTCTTGCCTTGGGCACCCGTATCATTGACGAAGGTGAAGGTGAGGAAGGCCACTCAGACCACCCTGCCCTGATTGAAGAAATCCGCACGAAAATGCTACCCAGACGCGGGATAACTGCAAAAGCGAATGAAATACTTATTACATTGGGCGGACAGAATGCACTTTACCTGCTCTCGCGCCTGCTGGTAGACAGCACAACATCCGTTGCCCTGGAAGAGCCCGGAAACCCGAAAGTACGTCAATTGCTAAACCAGGCAGATGCAAAAATTATCAATTGCCCTGTTGATGAACACGGCATGGTCATCAACAACCGGCTGAATGATGCGCAGGTGATTTATGTAACACCCAGCCACCAGATTCCGACCGCGGTAACGATGCCAAATCAACGTCGCAGGGGTCTGTTGAGGCAGGCGTCCATGAACGATCAGTTGATCATTGAGGATGATCTGGAGCATGAAAATAACTATCTTGGTCAGCCGCATCCTGCCATGCGTGGCATGGACAAGGATAACCGGGTCATCTATGTATCCGCCCTGCCCAAGGTGCTCGCTCCAGGTTTGCGTATCGGTTTTATTGTTGCCGCACCAGAACTCATTCGCGAGGCACGGCAGTTAAGACAAATCGTCATTGGACGACCAAGCATGATCACACAACGCACGGCGGCGTTTTTTCTCTCCCTGGGCCACTACGATGCCTTTATGGCCCGCCTTCACAAGATCATGGGAGAACGTTGGGAGGCCTTGCGACAGGCACTGAATCACTACCTTAGAGATATCGAAATCGAGTTGCCCACCCAAGGTGGTACCGCATTATGGGTGCAATGTCCCGCCGAAATTGCCGTCAATAAACTGGTCACAGAAGCCGCCAAACGCGGCATCCTGATTGAACCTGACAGCCATTACTACAGCGCAAGCCAACGCCCCAGAAACTACTTTCGCCTCGGTGTTACCAGTATGCCGGAAGAGAATATACGCGAGGGTATTAACCAGCTTACACGGCTTTTAAGGGAGCTGTGTGCCGACCAGATTCAGTACCTGGACCCTGATGATCCAACACTGCTCGGAGCCGAAGAACTGCGTGATGCCATGAGTGGCGCAATCATTACGACGCGCACATTTTACAGTGACCCATGCACCATCGAACTGCATGAGGATGGAAGTATGTCCGGCCGTTCCGGCCACGCCGATGAGGACTGCGATACCGGCAAATGGTGGCTGGAAGATGATGTATGGTGCCGCCAGTGGAAGCAATGGGGATATGGGGACATTAGCCGACTGCAGGTGAGCCTCGACGGTGACCACATACGCTGGTGGAGACCTGGCGGCCGCCTGGTTGACTCGGGAATTTTACACGTTAAAAAGTCTTTACTGGACTCATAAGCACTTCAAATCTGGTTCTATACGTTTTGCCGGCCAATGGCTAATCTGCCATTCAAGGCCTGGCGACTCAGGCGCAATTCAAAGAATAACGGAGCCTGTCATGAGTTATCTGTCCATCGCAGGGTTGCAACTGGAGCTGGGTGCTGAAGACAACCTGTCTGCCATTGAGCAGGAAATAGATCTTGTCAAAAAGCGCTTCCCATGGATTCAAATGGTTGTTCTTCCAGAACTCTGCACCTATGGTGCCAACACTGGAATGGCGGTTCAACTCCCAGGGGAAGTTGAAAACTGTTTCCGTGAAGCCGCCCAAAAGAACAATATCTGGCTGATACCCGGCTCCATTTATGAGCGGCGTGAAAACAAGGTTTATAACACTGCTCCGGTCATCAATCCGGATGGTGAAGTCATCGCGCGTTATAGCAAGCAGTATCCTTTTTGTCCCTACGAAAAGAATGTAGCAGGCAGCGATAACTTCGTGGTATTCGAGGTCCCCGGTGTAGGCAAAATCGGCCTGATTATCTGCTACGACATCTGGTTCCCTGAAATCATCCGCCAATTGGCATGGATGGGTGCCGAGGCTATCATTGTCCCCACGCTGACCAACACCATCGACCGGGAGGTTGAGCTTGCCATCTCACGCGCCAATGCCGCCACTAACCAGTTATATTTTTTCAGCCTGAACAGTGCCGGGCGTCTCGGTTATGGCAAATCAATCGTGATCGGGCCCGATGGAACCATCATCCACCAGGCTTCAGCCAGTCGCGACATCATTACAGTAGAAATGGACTTCAACCATGTACGCCGTGTCCGCGAGAGAGGACTTCATGGGCTGGGACAACCCTTGAAAAGTTTTCGTGACGCCGGTATTACCTACCCTGTTTACCAGGAAGGCGCCGGAGCCGGTGCTTTTGCCGGGCTTGGCGAGCTTGAAATACCTGCAAATTGCAGCGTTCCCGGCCCCAACAATCCCGGCAACAATGAAGAATAAAACCCGGCAACAATAAAGCTGGACTCATAGGGAGTTATCAACTGGCTCTACGACCCGGTCGGAACTTTCGATATTTTACAATAGGGTTAGCTGTGTGTTGGCTGCCCGGGGACTGATCTAAACCAAAATAACGGAGCAAATCCATGAAACCCTCACAGCAATTCAAGAGAAGCGCACTTACCACAGCCATTACAACAGCGATCATTGCATCGACCCAGATCAGCCTGGCACTGGCCCAGGATCAGGCTGCTGAAAGTGACACCGGGGAAGATCTGGTCCTGGAAGAAGTCATCGTAACCGCAACTTCACGTGCTGAATCCACCCAGGATATTCCCTATAACATCTCCGCAATTTCGGGTGAGGATATCCGCGGCCAAAATATCGTAAGCGCCAACGAGTTGATGCGCACCATCGCGGGAATATCGGTGGTCGACCGTGGTTACCGGAACACGGGACATATCAGCAGCATCGTGATCCGTGGTGTCAATGTCGATAACGGCTTGAATGGTGAGGTTGGCCTGTCAGCGGTACCAACCGTTGCTACCTATGTCGACAACACACCCATCTTTGGTAATTTCCTGCTCAAGGATGTGGAGCGTGTCGAAGTGCTGCGCGGACCACAGGGAACCCTTTACGGTTCCGGTGCCCTGGGTGGGGCTGTACGCTATATTATGAACAAACCTGACCCGAGCGGATTCGACGCCGAGGCGAAAGTCCAGTACGGCAAGACGGATGGATCAAGCGGTAACAACCTTAGTGGCGATATCATGCTGAATTTCCCCATCGGCGCCAATACGGCCTTCCGTATCTCGGGCGGGATGATTGATAATGATGGCATCATTGATTACGTCAATCTCTATCAGCTTGGCAGCAATGGCAAACCCATGGTGCTGGCAGATAACGGCACATGCACCGACAACAACAGTTCTTCGCTCACACCCGCTGAGGTCGCATTCAATGATGCGTGTTATACCTCCAAAAAAGATGCAGATTATGTAGAAATCAAGCATTTGCGTGCTTCATTCCTGTGGGAAGCCTCGGAGAATTTTACCCTGCAACTGACCTATCAAATGCAGGATGATGAAATTGGATCCCGCCGCAGCAATACCAATGGAACCGATTTCTTCGGTAACCCGTATGCTGATGATGAAATGGGTGCAACGTTCCTCGAACCCTCCGAACGCGATGTTGAATTACTCAACATGGACATCCGTTGGGATCTTGGTTTTGCCACTCTTACTTCAAACACTTCGAGTTATGAGCACAACGGCAGCGGCTGGCGGGACAATACCAGCCTGTGGGTTACTGATCGCAGCCAGGAAACCGGTTTTACCAACTGGTTCGATATTCTTTACACCGGCAACCCACGTGCCGCAGCGTATGTAACAGCCGGTTTTGAAGAAGAAGGCATTGTCCAGGAGTTCCGACTGGTATCCAACACCAGCGATGACAGCAGAATCGACTGGATCGCCGGTGTTTATTACATGGACCAGGATCGATCCACCAATAACTTCAGCTATCTCCTTGGTTTAAATGAATATGGCAAAGCCTGTGTACCGCTGGGTGCAGCATGCCCTGCCGATGGCCAATGGTGGGCCGGTGGTTACGATCTGTCAGAAATCGATTTCTGGTATGACCGCAAAGAGACCTTTACCGATCTGGCGATCTATGGAGAAATGACCTTCCACATTACCGATACTTTCCGTATCAATGCTGGATTGCGTTGGTTTGATAATGAGTTGACCAATAGCACGGCGATGGATTTCCCCCTGTTTGAAGGTGTGGTTGTGCCGTATGTGGACTTCCCTTCTCAGAAAGAAAGTGATGTGCTCATCAAGCTGAATGCTTCCTGGGATATCAGTGACAGCGCAATGCTTTACGCCACCTATTCTGAAGGTTTCCGTCGCGGTGGCGCAAATGCAATCCCCACAGAGGGTTTCTTTGCGGAATTAAACCCGGAATCCGTTCAGTTTTACAAAGCGGATACCGTCAGTAACTACGAGTTGGGAATCAAGGGTTATACCGGTCGGTGGAGATATACCGCAGACGTGTTTTATGTAGACTGGCAAGATCCACAACTCAATACTTCCACGGCATGGTGGGGCTTTTTCATGGCCCAGAACGGAAAATCAGCCGCGACCAAGGGTCTGGAACTTGAAGCAGCGTGGGCGGCAACTGAAAACCTGATCATTAACTTTGGTTATTCCTACCTTACCGCCGAACTGACTGCCGACCTGATTCAGCCCCAAACCGGGGGTGTTCTTTCGGAAGATGGCCACAGATTACCCGGCACTTCCGAGCACGTGGGAACCATTAGCCTCGATCATGCTTTCAATATGAGCAATGGCTGGACGCTCGCCTCAAGATTGCATGCGTATTACCAGTCAGACTCCATCAACTCCGTTACCGACGGTACGGTACAGGATAAGTTTGGATCGTTCGCAATATTAAATGCTTCAATCGCCGTGCTGACCGACCACTGGAGCTTCAGCCTGTTTGCGAAGAACCTTGGTAACGAGGAGGGCGTCACTGGCTCGTTACCCGCCGCCAACCAGAGCCTGGATACCGGTATATTTGAAAACTTTTACGGCAACAATCAGCGTGACTACATAACACAGCCACGCACCTTTGGTGTCAGCGCAACTTACCGTTTCCGCTAGCGCCCGAAGCGTTGAAGTATAAAAAAACCGGGTCCAGGCCCGGTTTTTTATCCCCGTCAGAATCGGCGACAGAATGTTAGGATATGGTCATCCAATGCTGCTTGAGCCAGATATGAATACCAGTCATCTAACCAGCAAACAGTTACTGGACAAGGTCTGGCAGAGCCTGCGCAACAAAGATATCAAGCAGGCCATCGACTCCAGCAACCTGCTTGGAAGAAACTTTCCCAAATTCGCGCCGGGATGGCAAGTTGCCAGCCACGTAGCACAATTCATCAAGCAGCCCCAATCCGCCCTGGTCGCTATCAATCGGGCATTAAAACTTGAGCCTGCCAATATCGACTGGCAGTTACACCGCGCCAGTTGCCTGCTTATGAATGGAGACAATGAAAGCTGTGGGAAATATTTGTTGGATCTTATAGCAGACTCCAACCGCTACACCCTGATGCAACTTACACAACTGGCTTTTCTTTGCAGCCGTCTTGAACTGCACGATGAAGCCGTCCTGATCTACCAAAGACTCATTGAACTTGAGCCGACAAATGGCGGGCATTGGTACAACCTTGCAAGCATTCAAAGGTTCCGCGGTCAAATCACACAGGCAGAGACCAGCCTTGAAAAAGCCATCGTTCTGAATCCAGAAGATTTCGAGGCTTACGAATTGCGTTCGGATCTGCGCCGGCAAACCCCGGACTCCAATCATGTTACCCAGTTAAAAAGACTACTTGAACGTGGCATCAAAATGCCTTCCGGTGAAGTCCGTGTTTGTTACGCGCTCGCCAAGGAACTTGAAGATATCGGTGACGCCGAGCAATCATTCTCAGCTCTTGCCCGCGGTGCAACACTACGTCGAAAACATATCAACTACAGCGTCAGTGATGATCTGCAAACCATTGATGCCATCATGGAAATTTTTAGCCCGGCCCTGCTGGCAGCCCCTGAAAAGGGAAATCCAACAAAGGAACCTGTATTCGTTATCGGTCTGCCGCGCACCGGTACAACACTGGTCGAGAGAATTCTCGGCAGCCACTCCAAAGTATTTGCTGCCGGCGAGTTGAACAACTTTGTAATGCAGATGATGCAGCAGGTTCGGAAACACTCTGATGCCCAAAACCTGTCCCGTCAGGAACTGGTAAAGCAAACCGCAAAAATCAATTTTGCACAACTCGGAAAGGCATACCTCGACAGTAGCCGGCCACTTACAGGATTAACCCCGCATTTTGTTGACAAGATGCCTTTGAATTTTTTATATGCCGGGCTGATTCAGTTATCTCTGCCCAATGCAAAAATTATTCACCTGACCCGTCATCCGATGGACACCTGTTACGCAATTTACAAACGCCTTTTTCAGGACGGCTACCCCTGGTCCTACGACCTCAAGGAAATTGCCACCTATTACCTCGCGTATCACCGCCTGATGACACATTGGAAATACGCCATGCCCGGTGTGATTCATGAATTGTCCTACGAACACCTGGTGACAAATTTTGAATCCGGGGTCCGTGATTTGATCGACGCTTGTGATCTGAACTGGGAATCACAGTGTTTGGACTTCGCAAAAAATCCCGCTACCATCACCACTGCAAGCGCAGCCCAGGTAAGACAACCGGTCTATACCTCTTCTGTACACCGCTGGCGCGATTATGAATCACAGTTGGCACCGCTGGCTGAAATACTGATCGATGGCGGGATTTGCATTGACTAGCTTCAAGTGGCTATTTTCTGTCAAGCGTCCCGGGAAATTGATGCTGCCTGTAGCACTGGTATTTCTACAGGCCTTCACGGTTTCCCAGGCTGTCGGAAACTCACCTGGCAGGAACGCGCTGGATCTTGATTTTCTTCAAGGTGATGCAGCACTGGTCTCACCACAATCAACGCACGCTTTTTCACCACCCGAAAACGCTGTCACCCCTTCCAATAATCTTGAAGGTGTTCTGACGCTCAATACCAATGCGAGCTTGAGTCGGATTAAAATACTGACAGACACCTATGACGCCGCTGCTAATAACAGCTTGAAGTTAAGCGAATTACCGCCGTTCTCATTCAATTTTGTTATGGATGGCGCAGAAATTATCCCGTTAAGTCGTGGCCCACAACGCAGTAGCCACCCTTATTGCGAAATGATTCCTGAGCCAGTCATCACCTGGGATGTGGCTGGGGACAATGGTTGGTCACATGCATCACTGCCGCTCACGCTAAAGGAAAAAAACCAGAACTGCACACATAACGGTCTGATGACATTCATGTACAAAAGCAACGGCACGATTACCCGCGTTGCATGGCAAATCACAAGTGAAACCTGCCTGTATCTGAAAATAAACCTATGGGGTGTTGTTGACGCTAGCTATGAACCTCAGCAAATTTCACAATCTGCCGAGGTTATTACGGACTATCACAAAGAAAAAGCCAGTCGTCTGCCGGTCAAATCATTTTCCGCACTTGAGAAGGACCATCCGAGCCTTGAACAAAAGGCCTTTCAGCCGCCTGGAAAAGACGATGTAACCGTTTATGGTTTCGTTCTGAACGGGGTTCACTATCGAAGTGAATGTCCAACACGCTTCGGTCCCTACCCTTTCTGCGAGGTGCTTGACCTGCCCTCATACTCGCTGGCCAAGAGTCTTGTTGGCGGCCTCGGGTACTTCATCCTGGCCAAACGATGGCCGGAGTTTGTAACCACACCCATATCCGAATTGATTCCTGAATGTCAATTGGCAGACAAACGCTGGAACAATGTCACACCTGCTCACCTTTTAAATATGACAACGGGTAATTACAACTCCAAAAGTTTCAACGCCGATGAAGATGATGCCACGATGCAAACTTTCTTCCTGGCGGAATCCCACAAAGACAAAGTTCGTTTTAGCTGCGAAGCCTGGCCTCGAAAATCACCACCCGGAACGCAATGGGTTTATAACACGAGCAATACCTACCTGCTCGGTGTTGCAATGAACACTTTTTTAAAACAAAAAACAGGCCCGCAGGCTGACGCTTACCAGGATCTGATCGTGCGACAGGTTTTCAAGCCACTCAAACTCAGTCCGTCACTGCAGTGGATACAACGCACTTATGACGAAGTGTTTCAACCATTCACAGGGTTCGGAATGATATTCCACAACGACGATGTAGCACGCATTGCCCAGGTCTTAAACTCTGATAACTCGCCCGATATATTAATCTCCAGTGCATATTTTGAAGCTGCTATGTTCCGTGCGAACAAGCCAGGACATACGTTGCTCAGTGAAAAAGATCTGGCCTACAGCAACAGCTTCTGGGGCGTGGATGTTTCCAAATGGATAGACTGCCCAAGTGAAACCTGGATTCCCTTTATGTCAGGTTATGGCGGCATTTCCGTTGCCATGTTCCCGAATAACAGCGTGTATTACTACTTTACAGACAGCAATCAACATGGCTTTCGTAAAGCAGCGATTGAAGCCAACAAAGCTCTTAACTATTGCAAAGAATCATAATTATGTTCAATAAGTTACAGAAGGTATCTCCAAACAGTATGATAGCGAGAGTATTCCTTGCTTTTCTCGCCTCTGCCGGTCTTTTCTACGTCAATATCATGCCCGCCATCGTCAGTGGTCTAATCGAAGCACTTGGTTTCACAAACCAGCAGGCGGGTAACGTAGCCTCGGCCAATATGTACGGTGCCGCAGTCGGCGCACTGTTTATCGTGTTCATGATCAAGCGGATAAACTGGCGTGTGGCTTCTACAGTATTCCTCAGCACATTAATCATCATTGACCTGCTTTCAATCAAACTATCTGACCCTGTAACCCTGCTTTATGTACGATTTCTGCACGGCTTCGTTGGCGGTATGCTTGTCGGTACAGGATTTTCATTGATCGCCCGTACCCTGCAACCCGACCGCACCTTTGGCGTCCTGTTATTCGTGCAATTCGGTTTTGGAGGACTTGGCATCATGTTTATCCCGGGATTGGTCCCGGAATTTGGAACACAAGTACTTTTCTACTCGCTGGTGGCCTTCAGCGTGGCTACTTTTTTGATGTTGCCTTTTCTGCCGGATTACGCTGTGCCACCTGAAAGGGAACAACAGAAACAAGCCGCTGGAAATGGTATACAAAAACTTCCCCTGATCCTGACACTGGTTACAATTTTCCTGTTCCAGGCAGCCAATATGGGCCTGTTTGCATTTATTATCGGCCTTGGTGAGTACTACAAACTTGAAATAGGTTTTATCTCTACCTCCCTGGGTATTGCCAACTGGCTGGGTCTGGCAGGCGCCGGCCTGGTGATTGTCATTGGCAACCGCTTCGGTTACCTGAAGTCCGTACTTGCAGGTGTAACATTCACCGCACTGGCCATGTGGATTCTGTTGTACAGCAATGTCCCCTGGATCTGGATTGTCTCCAATTGCATGATCGGTATCACCTGGGGCTTTACCATCGCCTACCTGTTGGGACTGGCATCACGCTTTGATGCAACGGGACAAATGGCCGCAATGGGCGGCTTTGCATCCAAGATGGGTCTCGCATCAGGACCCGTAGTCACCGCCATGTTATTGGGTGAGGACAACTATGAACTGATCATCATGGTTGCTGCCGTGGTAATGGCCATCACTGCACTGACGGTATGGATGCCATCGCGGCTACAGGATCGCACAAAACCGGACTAGGAGTCTGTTGTGACCATTGGGGTTGGAGTAATATGCGTATATGGTCAGACAACGAGATAAATCCGGTCCGGTTCTCATCGGCATTGCAGACAAAAGCCCGTTGATGCGCGCTGCGCTCAAGCAGTTGTTTAGCGAGGACGATCGCTTCCGGATTGTCGGCAGCAGCGAAAACTCCGAAAACTTTCTGAAGATGGTCGAAGACATTGATATGGATGTGGCCGTGGTCGGCTGGGTCATTCAACCGGGTGATGCACGTTTTATTCTCGACCACCTGAAGCCCCGCTCGGATTCACCACGGGTCATAGTTTATACAGGCCTCGAAAGCGACACGGTACCCGTACACGTGATGGCCCACGGCGGCGCCGCTTACGTTTCAAAGAATGAGCAACCGGAGTACCTGCTCGATACTGTTGCCGAGGTGGCCCGGGGCCGCATGGTATTCCCCTACCTGGATGTCAGCCTGATCAACGCCAACCCGTTAACCACTCTGACCAAACGTGAACTGGAAATCCTCTCCTCATTGGCGGCAGGACGCACCAATAAGGAAATAGCCGCCGAAAAAGGTGTTTCAGACAATACCGTCAAGTATCACATCAGGAACCTGTTTGAAAAACTCAGCGTCAGTAACCGTGGCCAGGCAATCGCCCTGTACCTGAAAAGGTAATGGCCCCGTAACCGACCGCGCTCCGCTTTGGCCACCCTGTCTTATGGGTGGGTTTTTCCCCACCCAAAAAACTGCAACCCCACCCCCCTTTTGCATATTCCGGGTGGGTAAAAGCCTTTCTATACTACTAGCCAATCGATTTAACGCGTTTACTTTCGCGTTTCACGGCAAGTCCTTTGAGGAAAAGCAAATGAGCAAACATCCCGGCTTGAAGCAATACCTGGCAAACTGGACAGGTGATTCAGAAATTCGTGCTGCCGTCTCCCGTACGATTGAAGCCATCGCGGAAGCCTGTGTCGAAATCTCCGGCCTGGTCGCCCGTGGGCCGTTGGCTGGCGAGTTGGGTGCAGAAAAGGGCGATAATACGGATGGCGATACGCAAAAAGCCCTTGATCTGATCGCCAATGATCTGATCATTGAAGCCCTCCATGATGCACCCGTATCCTGCCTGGTTTCCGAGGAACTGGAAGAGCCCTGCCCCATCAACAGGGGTGCCCCCCTGTTTGTTGCGACCGATCCGCTCGATGGTTCTTCAAATATCGACACGAATGTATCGGTCGGTACGATATTTTCGATTCTGCCATCCGGTCACAACGAGGCCGGTAGCAATGCAGACGATGAATGCCGTTTATTGCAAGTTGGCACTGCCCAACTGGCGGCAGGCTATGTCATTTACGGGCCACAAACAGCACTTGTGATGACGATCGGCGACGGCACGATGATTTTTATACTGGATCCGCTCACCAGCGAATTCCGCCTCACATCCGAGTCCATAGCGATTTCCCTGGACACCAATGAGTTTGCCATTAACAGCTCAAACTCCCGCCAGTGGGACGGTCACATCAAGGCCTACGTGGACGATTGCCTGGAGGGTGAAGATGGCCCACACGGCACCAACTACAATATGCGCTGGATCGCATCGCTGGTAGCCGAGTGCCACCGCATCCTTTCCCGTGGTGGAATATTCCTGTATCCCGGTGACATACGTAAAGGTTATGGCGCAGGACGTTTACGCCTGGTATACGAATGCAACCCGATTGCCTACCTCATCGAGCAGGCAGGCGGCGCAGCCACAACCGGTATCCAGCGTGTAATGGAAATACAACCGCAAACCATCCATGAGCGGGCACCCATGATCTTTGGATCCTTACATGAAGTCGAACTGATCGAGCAGTATTACGCCGACCTGAACCCCATTCACGAACGGCCCCAACTGTTCAGAAACCGCACCCTGCTGCGCAACTGAGACGAGGAGAAGAATATGTCTGTCAAACACCCCATTATTTCCGTTACGGGCTCTTCAGGGGCCGGCACAACCTCGGTCAAGGAAACTTTCGATCGCATTTTTGAACGTGAAGGTATCATTGCAACATCTATAGAAGGCGATGCTTTTCATCGCTACGACCGTGCAGATATGAAAATCGTGATGCAGGAAGAGGCCGAAAAAGGCAATAATCACTTCAGTCATTTCGGACCTGAGGCCAATCGGCTGGAAGACCTGGAAAGTGTCTTCAGGCAGTTCAGTGAAGATGGTACCGGGCGCATCCGAAATTATGTACACGATGATATCGAAGCTGAACTTCGCGGCACGCCTCCCGGCCATTTCACGGATTGGCGGGAGATCCCCGAGGACACGGAATTACTGTTCTACGAAGGCTTGCACGGCGCGGTGGTAACGGAAGAGGTCAACCTCGCCCAACATTGTGACCTGACAATCGGTGTGGTTCCTGTAATCAACCTCGAGTGGATTCAGAAAATCCAGCGTGACAAGGCAGACCGCGGTTACTCAACCGAGGCCATTCGCGACACCATCCTGCGCAGGATGCCGCATTACATCAGTTATATCTGTCCGCAATTCTCCGAGACGGATATCAATTTCCAGCGCATACCGACAGTGGATACCTCCAACGCGTTCATTGCCCGTTATATACCGAGCGCAGATGAATCCATGGTCGTTATCCGTTTCAAAGACCCGCGTGGCATTGATTTCCCATACCTGGTTTCAATGATCCACGATAGTTTCATGTCGCGTGCCAATACCATCGTGATCCCGGGAGGCAAGATGGCTATCGCCATGCAGCTGATCCTGACACCGATGATATTGCGCCTGATGGAACGCCGGCGTCGGGCACGCTGAGCAGCCTGGGACCATGTTTGAATTTCAGCCAACCAGCATTGTTTGGGATCTTGATGGAACCCTGGTTGATTCCGCGCCGGACCTGGCTACTGCGCTGAATGCCGTTCTTGATAAGCGCGGTTTCTTCACCCACTCCATTGATGTGGTTCGAACGATGATCGGTAATGGTGTGCCAAAACTGGTTGAGAGAGGTTTCAATGCCGTTGGTATGCGCCTGGATACAGCGCAACTTGATGAACTCGTGGCAATGTTCGTGAAGGAATACAAAACCTGTGCAACTGAACACACCCGACCGTATCCACATATTGTCGAGACCCTGAAAAAGATCCACGGGATGAACATCCCCATGGGTGTTTGCACCAACAAACCCGAAGTCTTCACCAGGCAGATTCTCGCAGGTCTCGGCCTGGCAGGGTATTTCAGCAGCGTGGTTGGCGGCGATACAACCAGCACCCGAAAACCGGACCCACAACCTGTACTGGCCTGTCTTCGTGGACTGGTCTCGGAGCCGGCATCGAGCCTGATGATCGGAGACTCCGTACACGTTGTACATGCCGCCCATGCAGCAGGTGTCACTGTCGGTGTCGTTCCCTGCGGGGTACAGATCTGCACCCGTGGAAGAACTGGGTGCTGATTTCGTGCTGAGCGATATAACTGCACTACCCGGGATGATCCGCGAAGCGGAAGTGCAACGACAACAAACTGCCCATTAATTGATACGCGGTGTGAGCACCGCCTGGTAATTTTTATATTCAAGCAAGGAAATAATTATGGACCAATCCGGACGTTATGCAGACTTAAGTCTGAGAGAAGAAGACCTGATCGCAGGTGACAACCACATGCTGGTTGCCTACACGATGATACCCATGCCTGGCTTTGGTGGCTATCTGGAAACAGCGGCCCACTTCGCAGCAGAGTCATCAACCGGTACCAATGTCGAAGTTTCTACCACCGATGATTTTACCAAGGGTGTTGACGCCCTGGTTTATGAGATCGATGAGGCCAACGGCATCATGAAGATCGCTTATCCGATCGAATTATTTGACCGCAATATAATCGATGGCCGCACGATGGTGGTTTCATTCCTGACCCTGGCAATCGGTAACAATCAGGGCATGGGTGATGTCCAGTGCGCGCAGATGCAGGATTTTTATGTGCCACGCAAGTTGCTGCAACTCTATGATGGCCCTTCAAAATCCATCAATGATCTTTGGACGTTATTGGGTCGTGATTACAATGACGGGGGTTATATCGCCGGTACCATCATCAAGCCTAAACTTGGCTTGCGGCCCGAACCGTTTGCCGAAGCGGCTTACCAGTTCTGGCTCGGTGGTGATTTCATCAAAAATGATGAACCCCAGGGCAACCAGGTTTTCTGCCCGATGAAGAAGGTGATACCACTGGTGGCAGACGCCATGAAGCGTGCCCAGGATGAGACCGGGGAAGCAAAACTGTTCTCGGCCAATATAACCGCCGATGACTATCACGAAATGTGTGCCCGCGCCGATTTTGTGCTCGAAACATTCGGCGAAGATTCCCCCCGTGTTGCCTTCCTGGTTGATGGCTATGTCGGTGGCCCGGGCATGGTCACAACGGCGCGCCGGAACTATCCGGATCAGTACCTGCACTATCACCGTGCCGGTCACGGCGCAATTACCTCACCCTCATCTGTTCGGGGTTACACCGCTTTTGTGTTGGCGAAACTCTCGCGGCTGATGGGTGCTTCCGGCATTCATGTGGGCACCATGGGTTATGGCAAAATGGAAGGTGGTCAGGACGATCGCATAATCGCCTATATGATCGAGCGTGACAGTGCAGACGGCCCGTTCTTCCACCAGGAATGGTATGGGATGAAGCCGACCACGCCGATTATTTCAGGTGGTATGAACGCTTTGCGCCTGCCCGGTTTCTTCAAGAACCTGGGACATGGTAATGTCATTAATACCTCTGGTGGTGGCTCATACGGCCACATCGACAGCCCGGCAGCCGGCGCTATCTCGTTGAAGCAATCCTACCAGTGCTATCTGGAAGGTGCCGACCCGATTGAATTCGCGAAAGAACACCGGGAGTTTGCGCGAGCATTTGAATCCTTCCCGGGTGATGCTGATTTACTCTATCCGGGTTGGAGAGAGAAGCTCGGTGTGCACAAGTAATCCGCAGATGAGTAACATAGAGCAATACAAGGTCGCAGCAGAGCCCTTTTACGCCCCACAGGGCAATGAGATCGAATGGTATGAAGCCGCTTATAACAAGCGGCTTCCGGTTATGGTCAAGGGGCCTACGGGCTGCGGCAAGTCGCGCTTTATCGAATACATGGCGTGGAAACTGAAAAAGCCTTTGATCACCGTTGCCTGCAATGAGGATATGACCGCATCCGATTTGACCGGGCGTTACCTGCTGGATGCCAACGGTACCCGCTGGGTTGACGGTCCGTTAACCATTGCTGCCAGGCTCGGCGCGATTTGTTACCTGGATGAAATCGTTGAAGCCCGCCAGGACACAACGGTAGTCATTCACCCGTTAACCGACCACCGGCGAGCCCTGCCATTGGACAAGAAAGGCGAGATGGTTCAGGCCCATGCCGATTTCCAGTTGGTTATTTCCTACAATCCCGGCTACCAGAGCCTGATGAAAGACCTCAAGCAATCCACCAAGCAGCGTTTTGTCGGAATGGATTTTGACTATGCGAGTCCCGATTTGGAAGCGACAATTCTGGTCACTGAAACCGGTATCAATGAGGAGATTGCCAGGAAGTTGGTCACCGTTGGACAGGCGGCACGAAACTTAAAAGGCCACGGCCTGGACGAAGGCATTTCTACGCGCCTGATGGTCTATGCGGCCAGCCTGATTGACAGTGGTCTTACCGCTACCGATGCCTGTCGTCTGGCAATGGTGAGACCGATTACCGATGATGCTGATATCCGCAGCACGCTTGATCATGCGATCGATGCGGTGTTCGGAGAATGAACTTCGCAATTCAACCGGTTCGGCTCCAAAACCAGCCTGAATAACCACGCTGAAATGCCATGAGCAAAGACGCCATCGTATCAGTCGATGAATGCCGTTACCCGGCATACCGCACCACGCTTAAATGCAATTTCCCGCAACTGGAAGACGTGTTTGATGACTGCATGGACGAGGCCGTTAAAAGTCTGTCTGAAGACGGTATTCAGGCATACCTGGAAGGTGCTTCGCTGGTATGTATGATCGGCCGTGGCTTCGAACCGGTGCTGGTCTATCTCGAAGAAGTACCACAAATTTGCCGATATGTCGGCGAACAGACAGCTGAACAAATTGCGCAATCTGTCTGGAAAATCAGCCGCACGCCCAACGGTGTATCGATTCTCCCATTTTTGCAGGCCCTACCCTCAGCTGCCCGCCGTCTGCAGAGCAAACAGTCATTCGATCATTTTATTGAAATTGTGTTTGATTTTATGGAGGCTACCACGGGTTCCATACACGGATTTCATACCACCATTCCCAGTCCAGCGCTCACCGACCTGCTGGATAACACCGCGGTATTACTCAGCCAGATCTCACTTGAAGGGCTTAAAAACTGGGTTGATTACGGTGTCCGCTATTATTTAAACCACCCGGAGCGGCAAAAGGACTACTTCTCACTACAATCGGCGGATTCTAAAGCCGTTTTACAGCGCGAACGTCATGGCACGCTGTTCACAGACAACCAGCGCCGCCTCGATATGTACCTAAAATCGCTGTGGAATGAAAAGCAACAGCTTGTACCCTACCCCACCGGCTTTGATGAAGAACCCAGGCCACAACCTTATTTTGATGCGATGGGAATGCGAATTCCTGATGTACTCGATGACAGCGACAATGGTGTTTCAGGTCTGGATTGTTACCGTGCGACGCTGGCGCATATGTCTGCACATCGACGTTGGAGCGGCAAAATCATCGTCGATAACTACAGCCCGTTTCAACGCATCGGTATCGAGTGCCTGGAAGACTGCCGCGTGGATACGCTGGCCACCCGGCGATATCCCGGACTTTACAAACTGTTCATGGCTTTGCACCCACAGCCCGTTGACGATGCCTGTGATCAGGAAAATGAATCATGTATTCGCCACCGCCTTACCATGCTCTCATATGCCTGTATGAATCCATGGCACCGATATAAAAACAAGGACATCATTGAGTTTGCTGAACGTTTTCACGCCCTCATGCGCAAGGGTGAATCCAGCCTCAAGGAGATGGCAATGCTCGCTGTTTCATTTATTGCCCGTACCCGCAGGCAAAGTGATCAAAGTCCGAACATGTATTTTACCGACACCGAAATTGCCCATCGAGATGATAATCGCCACCTGTGGATTTACATCGAAGAAAGCGATGATGAGGAAATGTTTAAGCGGGAAGAACAAAAGCTCATTGATGATGAAGCCAATCACACTTCCACCCCGACATTACCCTGAATGGGATTACCGGGAGAAAAATTACCGCCCCGACTGGGTCAGTCTGTATGAGAATCTGCACTCGTCGGGTTCAGCCAAAAAGATCGATGACTTACTGAAAAAGCACGCTGCGTTGGCAAAACGACTCAAGCAATTACTGGAGTTGCTTAAACCACAGAATTTTGTTCGTGTCCGTTACCAGGAAGAAGGCAGCGAGCTTGACCTGGACATCGCCATCCGTTCATTGATTGATTACAAAAGCGGCGTCACCCCGGACCCGCGCATCAACATGGACCACAAGCATGACGGTCGCAATATTGCGGTAACCCTGTTGCTGGATCTTTCAGCATCCCTGGATGAAACCCCCGCAGGCTGCAGTCAAACTATTCTGGAACTTAGCCAGGAAGCAGTGGCCTTGCTAAGCATGGCTATTGATGAACTGGGCGACCCGTTTGCTATTGCCGGATTTTCATCCAACACCCGTCACCATGTGCGCTACCAACACATCAAGGGTTTTAATGAGAAATGGGATGATGAAGTTAAATCCCGACTTGCAGCCATCAAAGCCGGTTATTCAACCCGCATGGGTGCCGCCATACGTCACGCAGGTCACTACCTGGGCCACCAGCAAAGTGATAAAAAATTGCTGTTGATACTGACCGACGGGGAACCATCCGATATTGATACCAATGACCCGCGTTTATTGATCGAGGATACGGCCAAAGCGGTTAAAGAACTCGACCAGGCAGGCATCTACACTTACTGCATTAACCTGGACCCGGATGCCGATGAATATGTGCAGGATATATTTGGTCATCAGTACACCGTGATTGACAATGTAGAAAGCTTGCCCGAAAAACTTCCGCAATTATTTATGGCATTAACCAAATGAGGAATTAAAAGTCACACTACCGGGCGGTGGCCGATTTGGTCGCGTCATGGGCACTGGTGGTTTTGGTAGTCCAGGTAAAGCAAACACCAGGAGTTGTAAAATACATCTTACCTGTGCGGTTCCCGTAAGCATGCAAAATAAAAAATACCCCGAAATGTTTTCGGGGTATTTGTTCCTGGACCTAAGAAGATGTTATCTACGGTCTTTCAATTACTGTCGCAATTCCCTGACCTATTCCTATACACATTGTTGCCACACCAACTTTGTTATCTCTTCTTTTCATCTCATGTAAAAGAGTGGTCACAATTCTTGCGCCTGAGCATCCAAGAGGGTGACCTAATGCAATTGCTCCTCCATTTGGATTAACAATTTCATCCGCTTTTTCAAGTAAGCCCAGGTCTTTTAGCACAGGAAGTGACTGAGCAGCGAATGCTTCATTAACTTCCCATAATTCAACATCTTCAACTTTTAAATCAGCCTGTTTCAGTGCTTTTTTTGTCGCTGGAACTGGTCCGTAGCCCATAATTGAAGGATCACATCCCGTTGCGGCCATAGCCTTTACTACACCCATTATTTCAAGGCCCAGTTCTTTCGCCTTGTCTTCACTCATAACAAGTAAACAACTTGCTCCATCACTTAGAGCAGAAGAGTTTCCTGCCGTTACTGTGCCGCCCCGGGGGTTAAAAACAGCTCTGAGTTTCCCAAGAGCCTCAAGATTTGCATCTTCTCTCGCGACCTCATCATCTTTAACCATATACGGAACACCATCAGCATCATGGCCTTGAATTGGAATAATTTCGTCAATGAATTTCCCAGACTTTGTCGCTGCAATTGCTCTTTTGTGAGACCTGAGTGCAAATTTGTCCTGATCTTCACGTGAAATTTTATGCATAACTCCCAGCATCTCTGCCGTAAGCCCCATTGCACCTGAAGCTTTTGCCGCTACTTTTGAATAACCCGGATTAAAATCCACTCCATGAGTCATGGCCACATGGCCCATGTGCTCAACTCCACCCACGAGGTAGATCTCACCTTGACCAGACATTATTCCCTGGGCTGCCATATGGAGAGCAGTCATTGAGCTTCCACATAAACGGTTCACCGTTTGAGCTGAAACTTCTTTTGGTATTCTTGTTAAAAGTGCTGCGTTTCGGGCAATATTAAATCCTTGTTCCAGGGTTTGCTGAACACATCCCCAAATTACATCTTCAATTTCAGCTGGATTAACTTCTGGATTTCTTTCCAGGATTCCATCCATAAGCTGCGCTGACATCTCCTCCGCTCTTACATGTCTAAAAGATCCATTTTTCGATCTTCCCATAGCCGATCTAACGGCATCTACGATTACTGCCTTTTTCATATCGATTCCTTTATAGATTTATTATCTATAATAAGTGTTGCCACTATCTGCTAATTGTTTGAAACCATCTGTTGGTTCGTACATTTTTCCAAGTTCAATATATTTTTGAGACTTCTCAGCAATATTTTTTAGTCCAACAGAGTCAGCATATTTTAATGCTCCTGCTCTAAATGGAGGAAACCCAAGCCCCATAAGAAGACCCATGTCCACCTCTTGAGGGGTATTTACAATCTTTTCCTCCAGGCATCTCGCACATTCAAAAATCATTGGTAGCATCATTCGATCAACAATTTCTTCATCCGCCACTTCAACTGTTCTCTTTACAACCTTTGAAATAATAGAGTCAACGTCTGGATCAATTGCTTTTTAGGTTTGCCTCTTTTATCAATTTCATATTTATAAAAACCAATGCCATTTTTTTGGCCAAGTCTCTTTTCACCAAGCATCACTTCAACAACTGTCTCACCAGTCATCTTCATTCGATCTGGAAAAGCATCTCCCATAATGCCCCCTGCATGCGCTCCTGTATCAATACCTACAACATCCAATAAATATGCCGGTCCCATAGGCCAACCAAATTTTTCCATCACTTTGTCAATTCTTTTGTAATTAACTCCATCTTCAATAAGTTTATTAAACCCATTGAAATATGGAAAAAGAACACGATTGATTAAGAACCCTGCACAGTCATTAACGACAATTGGGGTTTTTCCCATCTGAAGAGCATATTTAACTGTTTGAGCAATTGTGGCTTCGCTTGATTTTTCTCCACGGATAATTTCAACCAGTGGCATCCTGTGAACAGGATTGAAAAAGTGCATTCCACAAAACTTCTCAGGACGTTTTAAGTTTTTGGCCAGTTCCGTGATCGAAATCGTTGAAGTATTTGATGCAATCACGGTGTCGGTGCTTACGTTTTCTTCTAAATCCGCTAACACTGAAGACTTGATTTTGATATTTTCTACAACGGCTTCAACAATGGTATCTACACTTTCAAAATCACCATAACTTAAAGTTGGAGTGATCATACTAATGGTTTTTGCCATAATCTCCGGAGTGATTTTCTTTCTTACCACCATTTTATTTAGAAGTTTAATCGCTTCATTAAGCCCTAATTCCAGGGCCCCATCATTAATATCTTTCATCAAAATGGGAGTTCCTTTAGAAGCAGACTGGTAGGCAATCCCTCCTCCCATTATTCCTGCTCCAAGAACAGCTGCCTTTTTAGTTTCAGGACTGTCTTTAGTCATTTTCTTTGAAACTTTTTTCAGGTACTCACTTCCCATATAAACAGTCACAAGATTTTCGGCTACCGCAGTGTGAGCTAAAGTAGCGAAGGCTTCTGCTTCAATTTGAATCGCAGCGTCCCGGTCCATTTTGCAAGCTTGTTGCATAACTTCGATTGATTTTATCGGAGCAGGATAATTTGGTCCGGCAATACCGGCCACAAATCCTTTAGCGGTCTCAAATACCATTGAAGCTTCAATTTGATTAAGTCTTAGTGGTGATTTTTTAACTATTTTCTTTGCTTTCCAATCCAACTCTCCACTGATGGCTCTTCCCAAGAGAGTAATTGCTGATTCTTCGAGTTCTGAAAGCTCAACTACAGCATCAACAGCACCAATTTTCAAAGCCGCGTCGGCTTTATAATGCTTACCGGAAGTAATCCACTCAATAGCATGATCTGCCCCACATAACCTGGGGAGTCTTACCGACCCTCCCCACCCTGGCATAATTCCAAGCTGAGTCTCGGGAAGGCCGATTTTTGCCCTGGTATCCATAACCCTGTAATCTGCTGTTAAACAAAACTCAAGGCCGCCTCCAAGCGCAAATCCGTTAATGGCTGCAACAGTAGGAATTTCTAAATCTTCATACCCGTTCATCAAGTCATGCATATCCAGAAGCCATGACTTTAATTCCTCATGAGATTTTTTAAAGTGCCCCATGAACTCAGTAATATCTGCACCGAAAATAAAATGCGCTTTACTACTTTTATAAAGAACTCCTTTCGCATTTGAGTTTTTAATCTTTGCTAAGGCTTCTGATAATTCACCAGTAGCCAGCGAGCCGATAACATTTGCTCCACTTTCTTTAATATTGAAAGTGAAATGAGCAATGTTATCAATCACTTCAACCTGAATGGCCTTTCCATCAAATAACATACATGTTCCTTTATTTGTGTGTGCAATTTTAGAAATTTTAATCCCCCCATTGTTCTCCCGATTTCAGTAAAAATCAATGCGCTATGAGCGTAAATACCCAAGTATTTTGCTTGCAAAAAGGCAATGTTTAATCCAGCCTGTGCGTCGGGCTGAATGCGATTGGCTGAATCTCGCCAAAATTCTACCGAAAACAAATAAACACCCTGGATACCGCTGTTACTAGATAAGAAAATGCTGAGTTTGCGCCTTGATCAGGAATCAACCGGGCTGTACAAAAGTGCATTTATTTGGAAAAGCCATGGGTGTCCAAATCATTTAATACAGACAGCCATGAAACAAAACAGTAGAATAGCGTTCCAAAGATTTACTGATAGAAATATCCGGGGGCGACCTGGCTTCGACGTGGGTCGTGAAACTCTAGGTGCATGCCGAGCTGCAGATAACTCGTAAAACTGATTGCAAACTTTTAGTTGCCAACGACGACAACTACGCACTAGCAGCTTAAAAACCTAGCTTAGTGCCTTCCGCCCGAAGCGTGCCCGTACGCGTCGGAGCCCGGGAGTCACCCTAAACGGGACCGCGGTGAAGCACGCCTGGTGTGGATCCGTTAAAACTTATCCAGGCTCGTTGCTGGCTTTCCCTGCCGACCGGGTAGCCTTCAATTAAATTAATAGGACGGATAAGCATGTAGAGCCGAAAGCGAATCACTTGCGGACGCGGGTTCGATCAACATGGGTCGCCTTTACCAGCAATGGTAAAGTGAAAACGGAGCTCACATCGGTGAAACCTAAAGCAGGCAACTGCAAAGGCAATACCGAGGGGTAGGAAGGAGGCCAACTCCAGGCCTGCCCTGTAGAGACTTATAGACTGGCTGATCTCTTTGAGAGGAGCCAATACTAGGATTCAAGGCATCATTAAGCCGCGAATAACACGCTCCGCATCCTGGCAACAGGATGAAGGTATAGTCCAGCCCTTTTCGAAAGATAAGGATAAGCTGTCCCGCCGCCTCCACCAATTGGTTGCCCCGGCATATCGCCGGGGCACACTCTTTGGAACATATCCATGAATACGCACAAACATCAACTTGTTATGGTGAGAAAAGTGTGGCTCATTTCGTCAAAATCATTAACAGAAAACCGCAGTTACAAAAAGTCAAAAACATTTAACACAAGGGCAACCAGCTTTGTGTCTCGTTTCCGTCAGCAATAATTCTCGGAGCAAACATTGAAAAAGATAAATCTTGATGAAAAATTTGACCTATTTGAGAACTATTGGTCTCCACGAATAATAGGCGAACTTAATGGTCAGTATGTTAAATTGGCAAAACTCAAAGGTGAAATGGTTTGGCATACACACGAAGATGAAGATGAGTTTTTTCAAGTTATCAAGGGCAGGATTGTCATCCACTTAAAGGACCAAAGAATCACTCTAAATGAAGGTGAGTGCTTCATAGTCCCCAAAGGAGTAGAACATAAGCCGGAAGCCGTTGAAGAAGCACACGTTTTGTTATTTGAGCCAAAAGCAACAGCGCACACAGGCACAGTCAATAGCGAAATGACAGTAGAAATTGAGGATCAAGAGTGGATATAGAGTAGAAAGAGCCCCCACGTACGGCGGGTTCGATTCCCGCCTCCCCACCATTTATTTAATATTTTCAAGATGTTATATTGCTTTTATAAGGTTTTATAACATCTATAGGTATTGTCAAAGGCACGATTGCGGCACGATCCTTAGTGCAAACGCTTTCGACAGTTCTAAACACATTCTAAACGTCCGCTATCTGGGCAAGAGCCGAACTTCGGCACCTAACGCCGCGAATAGCGGCTAGCGGCCAAAGGACTAAACCGCTACCGCGGTATTGGTGCCTGGGCTTGATGTTGTCGATAAATTTGAGGTCTGGGTCCGTCCTGTGTTGAGGTTGTAGTTACGACACCGCAACCCACAACACAGGAGACAGACCCATGACTGATTCTAACAAGTCTATCAGCCCATTGCGCCA
>PVMK01127361.1_pt1 | contig 39923 bp, 34 predicted proteins | sample 1853481 | NCBI WGS metagenome assembly PVMK01 (sample SAMN08533507, study PRJNA380276) | Marine sediment metagenome, whole genome shotgun sequencing project.
AAAGTACGATTTCTATTCATTACGGTTTTAACAATTAATAAAAAATAAAAACAGCAATTCGGAGCGATATAAAGTTAATCAATAAAATTTAGATACATTAATTTTTATACTTTTATCAGCATCTTGTAAATATAATAATCAATGACCGTATTATTAACAAATATAAAAGAGCTTCTTCAGGTAAGGGAGACAAATGTTTCCAAAGTTTCTGGAAAAGATATGAAACACCTGCCCATAATTAATGATGCCTATCTTTTAATTGAAGATGACCTTATTATTGACTATGGAGAAATGAAGAACACGGCAGAAATTGTTGCCGACAGGGTTATTGATGCTTCAGGAAAAATAGTGCTTCCTGCATGGTGCGACTCGCATACCCATATTGTTTATGCCGGAGACCGGTCCAAGGAGTTTGTGGATAGAATAAATGGTTTAAGCTATGCAGATATTGCGAATCGCGGTGGCGGAATTTTAAATTCTGCGAAAAAACTTCAGAACATCAGCGAGGACGAATTATATGAACAATCCATTTTACGTGTTAAAGAGGTTATACAAATGGGTACGGGAGCCATCGAAATTAAATCCGGCTATGGTTTAACCCCCGAAGCCGAACTTAAAATGCTTCGTGTTATAAATCGTATTAAGAAAGATTTTGATATAGAAGTCAAGGCTACATTTCTCGGGGCGCATGCTTTACCGGATAAGTATAAAAATAACAAGGAGGGTTATGTCGATCTTATTATTGATGACATGTTACCAAAAATATCAAAGGGGCAATTGGCCGATTTTATAGACGTCTTTTGCGAAAAGGGATATTTCTCGCTTGAGGATACAGATAAAATTCTATCGGCTGGTAAGGTATACGGATTGATCCCAAAAATTCATGTCAACCAGTTCAATGCCTTCGGGGGTGTTGCCATTGGTGTAAATCACAATGCACTTTCGGTAGATCACCTGGAAGAGTTGAACGATGCCGATATACAGGCTTTAATTAATAGTGCTACGATGCCCGTGGCACTTCCCTCCTGTTCCTACTTTTTAAGCATTCCCTATACCCCGGTCCGGAAAATCATTGATGCCGGACTTCCTTTGGCGCTTGCAACCGATTATAATCCGGGTTCTACACCCAGCGGCAATATGAATTTTGTAGTTAGTACAGCTTGTATAAAAATGAAAATGACCCCTGAAGAGGCCATTAATGCAGCGACTATCAATGGGGCTTATGCGATGGGAATAAGTGAAATGTACGGCAGTATTTCCAAAGGGAAAAAGGCCAATCTCATTATAACCAAAGAAATACCCGGATACAATTATCTGCCATACGCCTTTGGCCATAATCATATCGATACCGTAATAATTAATGGGTTGAGCACATAAAAAAAACCAGCGAATTTTGTTTCACCGGTTTATTCAATTTATATGAATGTCATTAGTAAAAGGATTGCAATTTTAGTTTACGTCACTATCCAGATAATCCGGGGTGTTATCACTGTTAGAATCAATAATTATAACTGTACTAATAGTAATTATTCCATCCTCTTCGGTTCTTTGGGTTTCAAATTCATTACTTGCTAAAACCGGTTCCGGGTCACCCATATTAGTATCTACGATGTGTTCGCCAAATTCTACTTCGTCTATGGTTAATGTTTCGTCATTATCATCATCAAGGTCCACAAAATTCGAAAATTGATCGGCATCGGTATCGTCATTACTTAAATTAAGATCATTGTTTAAATCTTCCAAATACGTTGGTATCCCATCACCGTCGTGGTCGTTTATTTCGGTTTGCATCAACTCAAATTTGAATATGACATTGGAATAAACCGGAACACCCCCGCTTCCCCCAGCGTAAAAGGCCAGACCGGAAGGTAAAAACATAACCCCCAGGCCATAATTTAAAAAACTTACTGTTCCGTCTCCAACTTCATCGTGGGACTCGGCCGAATTAAAATCTGATAAAACCCTACCCCATCCCGGAATTAAATTTAATAAATCGAAGGACGTTGGGTTAGCGGTACTGTCAAAAATTTCTTCATCCATTAAGTTTCCAGAGTAATTTACACGTACTTTATCAGGAAAATTGGGAGAAGTGCCTCCGCCCTGATTTAATTTCAGGACATAATATTCGTAATCTACCTCTTCATCAACATCGACATAAAGGGCATTTTTAATTTCTACCGCATCAATGAGAAGGGTATTGTTTACCGGATCCGGTAAAACCCCATCATCCGGAAGCTCCGAAATGATAATATCACCTATTACCTGATTTGTGTTGGTAATAAAGTCTCCAGAATTATAATAATGCGTTTCTAAATATCCTATTAATGAATCCTTGTCTACAATTTGTTGTTCCGTTCTGTCTCTTATCTCAATCACTATTGTACCATCGTCATCATTCTTACTACAAGAGGCTAAGACGAGGATTAAACACAAAATATATAGAGCAGTTTTTCTAATTTCCATTACAGATTATTTTTGAAGCCGCAAGATACAATTTAATTGTAATTTCGCAATATAAGATTAACGTAGTTTTCACAATTAATTGTATGCGAATTGATAAGTATTTATGGTGTGTTAGGTATTTTAAAACCAGAACTTTAGCAAGTGTTGCCTGCAAAAAAGGAAAAGTGAAAGTAAATAATGTTATTGCCAAACCAAGCAGGGAAATTTATCCTATGGATAAGATCAAACTGCGATTAAATCAAATAAACTTTCAATTTACGGTAAACGATATTCCACCAAGTAGAATTGGGGCTAAACTGGTAGATATTTACAGGACTGATACTACTCCTAAGCAAGAATTTGAAGCGAAGGAAATATTAAAATATTCTAAAGACCACTATAGAAAGAAGGGACTGGGAAGGCCGACAAAAAAAGAGCGTAGGAACATTGATGATTTTAATGATGAAAAAGAGTAATTTTATAATCTTAATTTAATTCAACAAATAATGACCGTGGCCAATAACGTAATTTTAACGCACGAAGAGATAATACATAAAATAAAGCGTATTGCTTACCAGATATATGAAAGTAATGTGGAGGAGAAAGAGGTGATTTTGGCAGGTATAGATAGTAACGGGTACATATTGGCAAAAAAATTAAAGACCATTTTAACTCATATTTCAACACTTGAACCCATTCTTTGTAAGGTCATCATTGATAAAAAAAAACCGCTGAATGCTATTAAAACTTCTTTAAAGGTTGAAGATTATACCAATAAATCTATAATTTTAATAGATGATGTTTTAAATTCGGGCACCACCCTGGTTTATGGGGTTAAGCATTTCTTAAATGTTCCGCTTAAACAATTCAAGACTGCCGTTTTGGTAAATAGAAATCACAAGAAATATCCTGTTAAGGCGGATTATAAAGGCATATCCTTATCCACGTCGTTACGGGAACGTGTTAATGTGAATTTGGAAGGGAAAGTTTTTCAGGCAATTTTAAAATAACATGGAATGAATCGCTTCGATTATTTCATTTTCGGGCTTCTCATCCGTTGATATAGTGAGATGTGACCGACTATAGAATGGAGACCGTTCAAAAATATGCTTCCCGACATATTCTTCCAGCGACTCTTTGGATTTTAAATGAGAAACCAGGGGTCTGCTGTCCTTCTCATTTAGCAGCCTGTTAATTAATGTTGGTATGGAAGCTTTCAGGTAAATGGAAGTAACCGTTTTAGTGTTTAATATATCTTCCATATTACTTCCATAACAGGGTGTGCCTCCTCCCAATGACAGGACCAGATTTTCTTTACAATTAATCAGTTCATTTAAATATAGTGATTCTTTTTTTCTAAAGTATATTTCTCCTTTATTCCGGAATATATCCTTAACAGAATTTTGTTCTTTTTGCTCGATATAGGCATCCAAATCCATAAATTGGTAGTTTAGCTTTTTAGCTAATATTTTTCCTATAGTTGACTTCCCGGAAGCCATATAACCCAATAATACTACAATCATTTTTTTCTACAATTAAATGAATACTAAAATCCTAAATTTTCCTTCACAAAAAAACAATAATTTATCCAATAAAAACATTTGTAATATAAATTAATCGCTTTATATTTGCACCCTCGTAAGAGAAAATTACAGACCTGGTAGCTCAGTTGGTAGAGCATCTCCCTTTTAAGGAGAGGGTCCTGGGTTCGAGCCCCAGCCAGGTCACGAGAAGTTAAGTGTTTTTACTTAACTTTTTTTATTTTTATCCTACTTTTTATGCGCACGTGGCGGAATTGGTAGACGCGCTAGCTTGAGGGGCTAGTATCCGATTAGGATGTGGAAGTTCGAGTCTTCTCGTGCGCACTTATTTAATAAGAAGTTCGTCTATCTGGTTTCTTACCTTCTCACTATTCCAATCGGCCGCGCCCGATTTATCAATTATTATATTACCCTGTTTGTCAATTAAGATAGTTCGGGGAATACTTCTGCTTTGTAACAATTCGGGTATTTTAGTAACGGGTTGATAACTGTTAAGATCATAATCGTTCTTTTTCATGAATTTCTTAACTACTTCGTATTCTTCATTGCTTACCAGTACAAAGTTAATCTTATCCTTATAATCATCATGAAGTTTTTGAATACCGGGCATTTCGGCAATACATGGCGGACACCAGGTTGCCCAAAGATTTACCATAACAACCTCGCCTCTCATATCGTTAAAATTAATGGTGCCATTGTTTAAATCCTTTAACTCCCAATCAAAATTTGTTAATACCTCTCTATTTTTTTCCTTTACTATAGAGGGACCAAATTGGGCCAATCCTTTATGTACTAATATCTGAATGGGCTGCCGTGTTTGAGGAATAATTAATAAGGCAATTACAATTAAAAATATGATATTCTTTCTTTGAGGTTTTGAAATTTTCATGAATAAAAAAATATTGGTAACACCAATAAGTCGTAATAACTGATAGAATCTAACTACCTGACCACTTTTTTATGAATTCTTATGTCCTTCCGGATAAGATCCAGAGTTTTGTTCTTTTTTAATTCCTTTATAATAATATGTCATCGGATTGGGTCAGGTATTCTGTTTTTTAATTAAATTCAACGCAGAGCCTACATTGTACCATTCGATTTGAGAATCATTATAAGAATGGTTCGCCAGGATCAAGTCCTTACTGCCATCGGCATGAACGGCTTCAATAGTCAATGGTTTTCCGGGAGCAAATTCATTTAAGTCTATAAAATTAAAGGTATCATCTTCCTGGATTAAATCATAATCATTCTCATTCGCAAAAGTTAGCCCTAACATGCCTTGCTTTTTAAGGTTGGTTTCATGGATGCGTGCAAAGGACTTGACCAAAACGGCCACGACGCCTAAATGCCGGGGTTCCATTGCGGCGTGCTCACGAGATGATCCTTCTCCATAATTATGATCTCCAACTACTAGGGTCTTTATTCCGTCCGCCTTATAAGCGCGTTGTGTTTTTGGTACCGCGTCGTATTCGCCGTCCAGCTGGCTCTTTACGAAGTTGGTTTTCATGTTATAGGCATTCACCGCTCCAATCAGGCAGTGTTGGATATATTATCCAGATGCCGCGGTAGCGCAGCCACGGTCCGCCATGGAAATGTGGTCGGTAGTACATTTACCATGGGCCTTGATCAATAGTTTTGCGCCGGTAATTTCACTGCTATGGGCTCAAAAGGCGTTAGTAATTGCAAGCGCTCCGAAGCAGGGCTCACGCTGATCTCTATACCGCTACCATCTTCTAGGGGGTCAACATAACCGGCATCTTCAACATCAAAACCATTTGGAGGTAGTTCAATACCTTTAGGTTCATCCAGTTTAACTTCCATACCGTCCTCATTAATTAAGGTATCATGCATGGGATCAAAATCCAATCGCCCTGAAATCGCAATAGCGGCTACCATTTCGGGTGAGCCTACAAAAGCATGTGTATTTGGATTGCCATCTGCACGTTTTGAAAAATTTCGGTTAAACGAATGGACGATCGTATTCTTTTCATCTCCTTTAAGATCGCTCCTGTCCCATTGGCCAATACATGGCCCACAGGCATTAGTAAAAATTGTAGCATCCAACTTTTTAAAAATATTGAGAATACCATCGCGCTCTGCGGTAAAACGAATTTGTTCCGAACCCGGATTAATTCCGAAATCCGATCTCGCTTTAATATTTTTATCGACTGCCTGTTTGGCAATTGAAGCAGCACGGGTTAAATCTTCGTATGATGAGTTTGTACAAGATCCGATAAGGCCCCAATCTACATTAATAGGCCAGTCATTTGCCTTTGCTTTTTCCCCAAGCTCACCAACGGGAGTTGCCAGATCCGGAGTAAAGGGTCCGTTTAAATGCGGTCTTAAGGTATCTAAATCGATCTCTAAGATTTGGTCAAAATAGGCTTCGGGATTGTCATATACTTCGGAATCTCCAGTGAGATAGTCTTTAATTTCATTCGCTGCATCTGCAATATCCCCCCTTTCGGTAGCTCTTAAATATCGCTCCATGGAATCGTCATAACCAAAAGTTGAAGTTGTTGCACCAATTTCGGCCCCCATATTACAAATGGTACCCTTGCCTGTACATGATAAGGCCCGTGCTCCCGGGCCAAAATATTCAACTATCGCTCCGGTCCCTCCTTTTACAGTGAGGATTCCGGCAACTTTGAGAATGACATCCTTGGAAGAGGTCCATCCGCTTAATTTCCCTGTTAACTTTACTCCTATAAGCTTAGGAAATTTTAATTCCCAGGCCATTCCAGCCATAACGTCCACGGCATCTGCCCCTCCAACACCAATGGCGAGCATTCCCAATCCGCCGGCATTTACAGTATGGGAATCTGTTCCTATCATCATTCCACCGGGAAAGGCATAATTCTCTAATACGACCTGGTGTATGATCCCGGCGCCGGGCTTCCAAAATCCAAGCCCATATTTATTGGATACCGATTCGAGAAAATCGAATACCTCACTACTCACATCATTAGCCCGCTTCAAATCGATTGCGGCACCTTGCTTTGCCTGAATTAAATGATCGCAATGGGTTGTAGTTGGTACAGCTACTTTCTTTTTACCCGCCTGCATGAATTGTAATAATGCCATTTGCGCAGTAGCGTCCTGCAGTGCAATTCTATCCGGAGCAAAATCAACATAGTCCTTGCCTCTTGAATAGGCCTTCGTTGGCATTCCTTCCCACAAATGTGCGTATAATATTTTTTCTGAAAGGGTAAGCGGCCTTCCAACTATGTTGCGGGCCTTATCTACTCGTTCGGCTATTTTGCTATACACTGTTTTTATCATTTCTATATCAAATGCCATACGCTTAATTTTTAAAGGTTATTGCCATTAAACAGCTTCGCGAAATTACGAAATTTATAGGGTATTTAAAAGATATGCAATCAAATTGATATAATTGTAAATATTATTTAAGTGATTACAAATTAAAGGGTCATATTTTCGTTTTTTCTCAATTTTAATGATGAAAAAATGAAAAATATAAACCTGAATTTAACTGAGTTTGCTTTTAACAAATTTAGAATCTCTCAAGTCGGTACATGGCTTTTCAAAGTATTTATATAAGATATGAGCTAAAAGAAACGAAACTATCCAATAAGCAGCCAATACCATAAGTTTTACAGCCATAGAAACATTTTCAATATCAATAAAATATTTAAAGGTTAACAACACCAATGAATAATTTATTAGGTAAACTCCGTATGATAATATACTAATGTATGTAACCTGGTATTTTAAAAATCTCCCGTTGTGCCAACTGGAAAATACAGGGAATAATAACAGCAGACTAACAGATATTAAAGGCAAATAAAAAATGTTGTAAAAAAGAGGATAATCATTTGGAGAGGCATTCAGCAAAAAAATGGGTAAATGAATACCAAGGAAAATTAATAAACCAAGAGCAAAAAGACGGTTTTTAATGTTTTTCCAAATTGTCGATAAATGTACTGCCATATAAGCACCGATAAAGCCGTAGTAAATACTATCGATTCTATAAATAACAACCTTCCTAATATTTTGGCTCCAGGTTTCCAAATTATCCGTAATATGATTATTATGGTAGTAAATTCTAAAGCAGGTGATACCAATTATTATTATGGAAACCATCAAAATATAGGGTTGGTTTTTTGAATTATTTTTCCATAATAAGGAAAGGATAAATAAAATTAATGGTCCTATTATATAGGCATATTCTTCTACCGACAAACTCCAGGCTTCGGTAAAGAAATTAGGGTGTGGGTTAGAAAAATTTTGGAGAAAAACAAGAAAGTAACCAATATCATCAATTAGTATTCGATATAAGGCATAATATAGCAAAATATTTAAAATCAGGATTAAAACATAGTTTGGTAACGTTCTAAACCATCTCCTCACCCAAAAATATAGAAAATCCTTAAACGCCGTTTTCTCTGCCGTAATTTGTTTGAGCAGCAGTCCACCTATTAAATAACCGCTGAGAACAAAAAACAGATCGACACCAATGGTACCCATAAAGCGTATTGCAAAAAGTATGGCGTTGCTTTTCTCAGAATAACAGCAATGTAGAATGTGAGAATAGCACCAGGAGTATAGCAATGCCCTTACAACGTCTAAACCGAAAATTCTATGTTGGTAATTGATATACACTGCATTGTTTCAACGGTCAATGTACAATTTTTAAAACAAATTATTAATGATTTGTGCTTCGGTTATTCCTTCGGCCTCGGCCTTGTAGTTTTTTATAATTCTATGCCTTAAAACGCTATGAGCTACCGCCTGAACATTTTCGATATCGGGAGAGAATTTACCTTGAATTACAGCATGGGTTTTTGCCGCCAATATTAAATTTTGAGAGGCCCTGGGCCCGGCCCCCCAGTCTATATATTGTTTTACCAACTCGGTGGCAGAATCATCGTCCGGTCTTGTTTTGCTTACAATTTGTACAGCGTATTCAACCACATTATCGGCCACGGGAATACGGCGAATTAAATGCTGATATTCTATAATTTCTGAAGCTGTAAATAATGGGTTTACTGTAGCCTGGTCATCCGAAGTTGTAGATTTTACCACATTTACTTCTTCTGTAAACGAGGGGTAGTCCAAATTTATAGCAAACATAAAACGGTCCAGTTGCGCTTCGGGCAAAGGATATGTCCCCTCCTGCTCAATAGGGTTTTGGGTAGCCAATACAAAATAGGGTAAATCCAATTTATAATGATGACCCGCGATTGTAATTGCCCTTTCCTGCATGGCTTCCAGTAAGGCCGCCTGGGTTTTTGGTGGTGTTCTGTTGATCTCGTCGGCCAGGATTATATTGGCAAATACAGGCCCTTTAATAAATTTAAAGTGCCGGTCTTCGTCTAAAATTTCACTGCCAAGAATATCGCTGGGCATTAAATCGGGAGTAAATTGAATACGTTTAAAATTAAGGCCCAAAGCTTGTGCAACGGTATTAACCATTAGTGTTTTTGCCAGGCCGGGAACTCCTATCAAGAGTGAATGCCCTCCCGAAAAGATTGAAATAAGGATTTGATTTACAACTTCATCCTGACCAATAATTACTTTGGCAATTTCCGATTTTAGTTGTTTATACTTTAAAACCAGTTGTTCTACAGCCTTTACATCCGACATAAATTACTGTTTTTCCGTTTTAAGCCAGTTGCTGTTAAAGTCGCACTCCCGGTGTTCTCCATTCAATTTAATAAAGGTGTCCATTATCTTTTCTTCCTGCCACTTTTCAATTGCATTTAATTGCTTTTCACGTAATGTCAATTCTTTTATTTTCAGGTAGTCTTTGGCAAAATTAGCTTCATGCTCATCAGTTCTGTCGGTTACAGTCAATAATTTAAACTTCTCTGAATTAACACGGTCGGCATCTTTTAATACCAAACTCACTTCTTTGTCCTTCAGATTTTGAATTTGCGAATATAATTCGGGATCCATTTTTGTGAGTGGAAATATGTAGTCTTGAGTTTCGGGATTTATTAGCAGTCCTCCATCATACTTTGTTTCTTTTTCATCGCTTACTTCCCTGGCAGCATCGGCAAAGCTAATCTCTTCATTTACAATGCGCTGTCTGGTTAGTTCAATTTTTTCTTTCGCCTCATTTATATCTTCCTGTGTTAATTTGGGTCGTAACAAAATATGGCGAATGTCGTATTCTTGTCCTCTAACCTTTTCAAGTAAAATTATGTGATATCCAAATTCGGTCTCAAAAGGATCGGATATTTCGCCTTCCTGCAAAGAGAATGCGACATCACGGAATTCTTTAACCATTTGGGGGCGCTTACGGTTTAATGTATATTTTCCGCCATTTTTTCTTGATGGAACATCGTCGGTATATAATACCGCCTTCGTGGTAAAACTCGCACCGTTCTCAACAATGTCTGCCTTAAATTCCTCAAGCCTTTCTATCACTTTTCGCTTTTCTGCCTCTGTCGTTTTTGGAATGACTACAATTTGGGCGACTTTAAGTTCGGTTCCAAAAATAGGGCGCTCATCCTTTGGAATATTATTAAAGAACTGGCGCACTTCTTCTGGAGTAACTTCAATTTCTTCAATGATTTTTTGCTGCATCAAATTTGCCATTTTTCCATTCTTATTAAGCTCGAACATTTCATCTCTCAAATCCTGCTCATTCTCCTTTTTATAATATTCAAGTAATTTTTCCATGGACCCGATTTGCTGAGCAAAAGCATTGACCTGCTGGTCTACATTAGATCTAATTTCCACATCATTTACCTCGATACTATCCTGAATTGCGTGATGCATATAAAGTTTGTCTTCCAGTAATTTACCAAATAACTGACATCTGGTAATATCTTTGATAGAGACGCCTCCGGCTTCCAACTGTAAAAATTGCTTGTCGATATCAGAATCCAAAACAACAAAATCGCCAACAACAGCAGCAACCCCATCAATTTTTATACGTTGCGTAGAATCAACCTTCTTTTTAGTTTCTATAATTTCCTTTTCGTCTTCAATAATTTCCTGCGCCATTGTTACAATTGGTAGCAAGAGTAACAAACTCGATAATAGATATTTCACTTTAATTATAAATTTCAAATTGTTTATTTTTTATAGCATCCTTTGTGATGTCCCTTTCTAATTGTTTAATAAGTTCCAACTTACGTTTATTTATAACGATTTGATTTATGGTTGGCATGACGTATTCCAAAGGTGCAAATTCATTTCTGTTCAATACGTCATTAATTTGCATCAAATATAATCCTAATGAATCTTTGTGTTGTATAAAATTAGATTTTTTTAACAGTTCTTTTTTGTTGTCAGCATTAATCACGGGGATTTTCGTTATGACCTGATCCAATCTAATCCAAATAGAATCATTAAGAGAGTAGGATTTAAATTGGATAGCAATGGAATCTAATACAACTTTGTCATCATTATCAAACCTTTTAAATCGTTCTTCTATTTCTTTAATATTTATGGTGTTATCGCTTAAATTAATATACCTGAATTTAATAAGTTCCTCGTTAAGTTTAAAAATTTCTATATTTCTATTATAGACTTCCTGAGCTTCTTCCGGAGAAACAACCGTATCAATACTTCGTTTTACAAGAGCCTCTAAATAAGCTTTAATATAAAGGTCGTTTTTGTATTGCCCTATTAAATTGTTAAAGTCGTCTTGTTTTTCCTGAGACAGGTTTACCTGGGCTCCATTCAATAATAATTGTTGTGTGGCCCATTGGTTTATAAAATTATTCACGCGTAAAATACTGTCTTCCTTTGATGTGTTTTCTGTAATTAAATCTTTAATATCATCCTTATATAAATAAGATTTGTTGACCCTGGCAATTGCTTCCTGGCTGTCGGCTTTTTTAAAAAAATCGCAGGAATAAAAAAATATTAAAAACAGTATTATAATATATTTAAGTTTCAATTATTATGTATTAGAGATTTTATTTCAGTTAAAACCTCGTTGTTAAGTTTTACCACGTATTTTTTTTCTAAATCCTGAATCCATTTTTTTTCAACTTCATCCTGGTAGTCACTAATTACTCTGCCCCTGGATTCTTCAAATTTCTTTCCCGACTCGGGCAGTACTTCTTTAATGTCTATGACATGAAAAGCATCATTATAAACAAAAACTCCGGAAACACCTGTCTTAAATTCCAAATTTTTCGGGCAGTGCCTGGTGATCCTTTGCCATTATTCCTACTGTAAAAATTACATTTTGAGCATTATTTACATTTATTTGTTTCGAGATCGAATCAGGAATTTTCCCATTTTTCAGCATTGCTCTTACCAAATCAATATCCTTCTCTTTAGAACATGTTGCCACGATTGCATCAATACGTTCATCCCAACGGTATTTCGTACTGTGTTCTAAAAAGAAATTTTTCAACCCCACAGTATCTTGTTTCACAGCATTCCAAATCTTAGTTTCCATAAGGTCAAACAATAGTAATCCCGATCTATACTCATCTAAAATTTCGGCATATTCTAAATTTTCAAACTCTAAATTTTCTTCATGAAAAGTTAATATTTCGGAGTCACGAAAATCGCTGTATAATTTAGAGATAATATCTTTTGCCGTTCCTTTATTAATGATTTTATGCTGCGACTTCAATAAAAATGCTGCAAAATCACCATAGTTAAGTTGTTTATTTTGAATTTTGAGAAAAGGTTTATCTACTATTAAATCTGAGGGTATGGCCCAGTTTCTTTTAAAAAATTCGTCATTAATGATCGAGGTAAAATAAGCAAGATCGGCATTGGCCTCTACAACATTATACTTTTTCTTCAATTTATTAATCATAGCCTTGTTTATGAGTTTAGATCTCGCGTCTCTTCTCACCCTGGCTTCCAGATCGAATTTCATTTCATCAAAAGAGACCATTGGTTTTTTTCCGTAAAGCTTAACGATATGCCAACCGAAATCTGTTTTAAAAGGAGCGGAAATGTCTCCAATTTCCTTTAAACTAAATGCCAAATCTTCAAATTCTACCGATCGCAATTGTCCACTTTTAATGGGTGATAATTTTCCTCCATTTGTTGAGGAACCCTTATCGTCGGAAAATTGCTTTGCCAGAGACTCAAAATTTTTACCTTGCTGAATCAATTTATGCAAATCCTGAATCCTGACTTCTGGTTTTACTAAAGTGTCCTTTTGATGGTGGGCAATCATAATATGTCCTACAGTAACCTCCCCTCTATTATTGCGTTTGTCGAATACTTTAAGAACATGATAACCAAATGCCGTTCTAAAGGGTTGAGACACTTCTTCCAATTTGGTATTAAATGCAACATTCTCAAAAGCGTAAACCATTTTAAATCCTGAAAAATAACCCAGATCTTCAGCAATTACCACATCACTTTTTTGGAACTCATTTTGTAAGTTTCCAAAATCTTCATTCAACAATCGCTCTCTCAACTTCAATATTTTACTATAAGCAACTGCAGTGTCCTGCTCATGCTCTGGCAATTTAATCAAGAGATGGCTTACTTTTATTTCGTAAGAAAATCTTTCATAGGCTTCTTTAACCAATGCATCGGTTACTTTATGATCTGTAAGATAGTTTTTCGATAGTTGCTTTTTATAATTTTCAAACTCCCTTATATATTGAGGTTTTTTATCAAAATTAAGAGTTCTCGCTTCCTTAAGCTTAAGTTTATAATTTATAAATAATTTAAGGTACTCATCGACATCTTTCTGGGATTCATCCTTGACCAAATTCAAATTTTTATGATATACCCTTATAAACTCTGAAGCTAATATCGGGGTATTATCTATTGTAAATAATACGGTGTCCTCTTTAACTTGCCCCATACAAATAGTTGTAAAAATGAACAAAAAACATCGGGCCAAAAGGTGAGTTTTCATAAAAATGATACTTTTTTAAATTCGAGCAAAAATACTAATTATAACATACAATACAAGTTGAATTAACAAACGATTATAAACATTATTTAGTGTAATATTATTAAAGAAAAACCCACTTTTCAAATTAGGAATTGCATTGCCATCTACTTTTAAAGAATTTACTAAATCCTTAAATGGCCATAATGAGTCTCATAATAAATAAGCTAAGGAAAATAGACCTCCCTAACGCCCGTATAACTTTAGAAGTAATTTAACATTTCTTAAAGAATAAATTTATTTTGTAATATTTATATTCGTCGAATTATAATTATTTCATTATTAATTTCAACTAACAAATTGCACATACTATGCTTAATATTAACATGTTAAAAGCTGTGAAATTTATTTCACTGGCTTTGGTCCTTTCTTTTTTCTTAATGCCGGAATCTATGGATGCACAACGAAAAAAGAAAAAGAAAAGAGGTGAAACCACCGAAATTACTCCTGAACCACCCGAGAAAGATACCGAGAAAACGATCGCAGATTTGGTTAAATCGAGCAAAGAAATCGATGGTTTATTTAAAATGTACCAAGACACCATTACCGGTGCTTTGCAAATGGAAATTTCTGAAGATCAAATTGATAAGGAGTATATTCATTTTGCACAGGTTATAGATGGCGCCACCGATCCGGGAAGAGTAATTAGGGGAACCTATGGCGGTTCATACGTTTTTAAAATTAAAAAATACTTTAACAAGATTGAATTTGTTTCTCAAAATACATCCTTCTATTTCGATCCCGATAATGCCATTTCAAAATCGAAAGATGCCAATATAACAGAAGGTAATATGGCAAGTATAAAAGTCGAGGCCTATGATAAAGAAAAAGGATTATACTTAATAGAAGCCGATGGATTATTCCTGAAGGAGACCTTCGGGCAAATTAAACCCTCTAAACGTCCGGAAGCCCCTTCTACCGCCTTCTCTTTAGGTAGTTTGGATAAAGACAAAACTAAGGTCAATGAAATTCGAAACTATCCCGAAAATACCGATGTAGCGGTAGAGTATGTATATTCCAAGCCATCGACTTTAAATGGCGGTTCGGAAGCTATTAGTGATGGTAGAAATGTTAGCATTAAAGTATTACATAATCTTATTGCAATGCCTGATAATGACTATGAAATTAGACTGGATGATCCCAGGGTTGGATACTTTTTGACCAAAGTAACGGACCAGACTACCACCGGGACAATTCCATACCGTGATTTAATTCATAGATGGAACCTTGTAAAAAAGGATCCTGATGCGGCAATTTCCGAACCTGTCAAGCCCATTGTGTTTTGGATGGAAAATACGACTCCTTTGGAATGGAGAGAAACCATTAAAGCAGCTGGTGAAAAATGGAATGTTGCCTTTGAAAAGGCAGGGTTTAAAAATGCTTTGGAAGTGAAGATGCAGCCGGATGATGCCGATTGGGATGCCGGAGATATACGCTATAATGTACTGCGTTGGACCTCTTCCCCTAACCCACTGTTTGGAGGTTCGGGACCAAGTTTTGTCAATCCGAAAACGGGAGAGATTTTAGGGGCTGACATTATGTTAGAGTATGTTCACTTTACGAATAGGGTGATGTATGACAAAATGTATGAGCTTAATGCCGAGGGAGATGAATTTAATTACAACGAATTTGCCGAGGCTAATCATTTGTACTGCTCAGCGGGCCATGTCATGCATGAAAATTCTCTTTTCGGGCAGGCCGTTATTACAGCTTCCGGTGGATCGGACCTGGAAATGGAGAAATTAAAGGAGGAAGCTATGATTGCTTTAATAATTCACGAAATCGGACATACACTGGGTCTAATGCACAACATGAAAGCCAGTCAACTGTTTACACCTGAACAACTGGCCGATGCCGATTTCATAGAAGGTAAATGTTTAACGGGATCTATTATGGATTACGCAGCTATAAATCTTACGAATGACAGATCCAAACAAGGGCAATATTATGATACTACCGTAGGACCTTACGATATTTGGGCCATACAATTTGGGTACACACCATTTAAATCGGAAAAAGAAAGGGAAGACTTATTAAACATGTCCACGAAACCGGAACTTACTTTTGGTAATGATGCCGATGATATGCGTTCGCCTGGTAAGGCCATTGACCCTCGGGTAAATACTGGAGATCTTTCCAATGATCAAATTCAATATTCGATCAACAGGTTCGAATTGGTTAATGATTTAATGAAAGATGTAAAAAATAAATTTACTGTCAAGGGAGAATCTTATCAGGAATTAAGGCGGGTACATGGTATTTTAAATCGTCACAGAAATGGGGCGGCAAAGGTTATTTCCAGATTTATCGGTGGCGTTTATGTGGATCGTGCCATGGCAGGTCAACAAGGTGGGACTCAACCCTTTACTCCTGTAAGCCTTGAAGATCAAAAAAGAGCAATGGCTGCTTTGAATACATATGTTTTTGCTCCGGATGCTTACAATACACCAAACGAGTTGTACAATTATCTGGCACAACAAAGAAGAGGTTACGATTTCTTTAGAACAACTGAAGATCCCAAAATTCATGATCAGGTATTAACAGCTCAAAAAAGAGTCTTAAGTCACCTTTTACATGTCAATACCTTACAGCGAATTACAGATTCCGAATTATATGGTAACGCATATAGCCTGTCTGCATTCATGAGGGATCTAAACAATGCCATTTTTAAAGCAGATATTTACGGAAGTGTAAATTCGTTCAGGCAAAACTTACAGATCGAGTACACACATACGCTTATTGATATGCTTATTGGAAAACAAAGTAAAAGTTATACCAATAATTCTAAATCTATGGCCTTGTATAATTTACGAAATGTCAGAAACATGTCGGCGCCATCTGGAAATATATCTTCAAGGGCACATAAACAACATTTAAGAACCCTTATTGATAATGCCTTGAAGGAGATCAAATAATCTAATCTATAATTAACTTTTAATTGAGAAATGTCTTTACAATAATTGTAAAGGCATTTTTTTTAACCCAAACTATATGTATGAAGTGATTAAGAAATTGAATTTATTTTTCTTCTTTCCACTATTTATAATTCTGCACATCCCTCCCTTCTTATTGATCCAATATACCCGGGCAATGAAAGCTCCAATAAACGGTATTAGGGCCAGTACGAACATTGGGACAACTTATACAGGTACCAATTGAGTGTTTCCCGGAAAGGCGAAAAAAGAAACTAATCCTATAAAGAAGAAAATATAACCTAATAGAAAAAAAGGCTGCCTCATTGGGAACAAGGCAGCCGGAAACTAAACTGGCAATAAATATTTATAAAATGTTTCTTTTTAGGGACATGTTTACATGTTTAATTTATGTTTCATTTTTATTATTTACCATCATTATTATATATAGACAAAATTCATGCCATTGTATCAAATCTATGTCTCAAATTATCTGTATTTTAGTTCCTTTCAACGAAAATATACAATGTATGTTCACATCGGGCTATTCCACTACTCCACTGGCTAAAAAACTGGGCATAAAAGAATATTTTCAATACATTCTTTATAATGAGCCCGATCATTATTTTACGCTTTTTAGTGATTTACCTGACAACATTTCTCCTCTGGACAGTATTCGTAACAATTCGGCGGATTTCATTCACCTGTTTTTAACAACCGAAGATGAATTAATATCAATGGTTCGAAAATACAAACCCGCTTTAAAAAAGACCGGTTTAATGTGGATTAGCTGGCCCAAAGGAAGTTCCAAAAAATTAACCGATCTAAAAAGAGATCTTATAAGGGAACACCTCTTATCCATTGGGCTTGTCGATGTAAAAGTTGCAGCTATTGATGCCGATTGGAGTGGATTAAAATTTGTATATAGATTAAAAGACAGAAACTAATGAGTTGGATAAAAGTCATTCCATTTGAAGAAGCTACAGGCAAACTGAAAGCGATCTACAAAAAAATTAAAGGCCCTAATAATCAAATTGATAATGTCCTTAGTATTCATAGTTTACGTCCACATACGCTTATGGGGCATATGAGCCTTTATAAAAATGCCCTGCATCACACCAATAATACATTCCCAAATTGGTATTTAGAATTACTTGGGACCTACACCAGTTTTATTAATAACTGCGATTATTGCTATAAACACCACTTCACAGGAATGAAACGCTTTTTAAATGATGATGAAAAAGCATTGTCTTTAAAATTCCATATGGAAAATGATTCCTTATCGGATGTATTGACCGAAAAAGAATTCGCTCTTGTAAATTACGCGAAATTACTGACATTGGACCCCAAAAGTTTAACCGAAGAGCATATACAACTCCTTAAAAAGTTAGGAATAACCGATGGTGAAATATTAGAAGTAAATCAGGTGGTGTCCTATTTTAATTATGCGAACAGAACGGTTCTTGGCCTTGGGGTAAATACTCATAACGAAATATTGGGGCTATCACCCAAAAATAAAGATGATGAATCTTCATGGGAACATGACTAATTTACCGGAATAAAAATTAGGATCAGGTATATTCGGGGATTTTGCCAATAGCATTTTTATAAAAATTTTTCATAAACTTAAAATCAGCTTCCTTATCATCAGTTGGATAAAACGGCTTGGAAATTTTATTTTCTTTCCTTCCAAAATCCAATGTTAACATAATTATTGGAACTTTGGCGGCTTTGGCTATATAGTAGAATCCGGTTCTCCACTCACTTACCTTTTTTCTTGTTCCCTCGGGAGCCAGGGCCATCCTAAATTCTTCTCTCTCATTAAATAACTTAGCTATTGCGGCCACTTTATCCTCGCTGGTATACCTATCAATAGGAGCCCCACCCAGGGCTCTAAATATCCAACCTATGGGAAATACAAATAATTCTTTTTTACCTACAAAATTAGTTTTAACGTTTAAAACCGCCCGAAGTAAAATACCTAAATAGAAGTCGTGCCAACTTGTATGTGGAACTGCAATGATTACTGCCTTTTTTATTGAATCTTTAGACATATTGGTATTCCCGGTAACTTTCCAGCCCAACAGTCTAAAATAAATAAATTTGGCCAGCCATTGCATATTACATTTTTTCGTACAACGCTTTAAGTTTGACGTGTGTTATTATTTTTTTCCAGTTTTTACCAATGGCATTTTCCCAAAGTGGTTCTAAGTTTAACGCAATGTCAATCATAATATCAAATTCCTCATCGCTTAAATTAGAACAAATCCCTTGAGGTAATTCAATATTATATCGGTCTTTCATTTGCCTGAAAAGTTTTACGCCATCGGGATAAAACTCTTCCAAATGGTCAAAAACGATACAATTTCCAATACCATGTTTTGTGCCCAATACATAGGACAACCCATAACTCAATGCATGAGCAACACCAACCTGGGAATATGAAATACTCATTCCGCCATGCCAGGATGCCATCATGAGTTTATCCTGGATCTCTTCCGGGCTAATATGATCATCAATAAAAATTTGTTTACATAAATCATATGCTTTTTCGCCATAACTTTGACTAAATGCATTTAAATAAGTTCCGTTAAGAGATTCTATACAGTGTATATAGCAATCCATCCCGGTATAAAACCATTGCGGTTTGGGAACATCTTTAGTGAGTTCGGGGTCTAAAATCACTTGGTCGAAAGGTGTATAATCACTATTTATACCTAACTTAAGCTTAGGGCCGGTAAGTACTGCAGTTCTTGAAACTTCGGCACCCGTCCCCGAAATTGTAGGGATTCCCACATGATATATGGACTCGTTTTTTACAAGATCCCATCCTTGATAATCGCTTGAATTGCCATCGTTAGTGAGCATTATAGAAACGGCTTTTGCAAGATCTAATATGGACCCGCCACCAATTCCAATAATCCCGGAAGGTCTTTCCTTGGTCGTTAAAATAATATGTTCTACCAATTCATCAACTTGAGACGTTGTAGGTTCTTCAATTGTAGAAATATAGATAAGCTTATCTTCATAGGCCAGCGGAATTCTGGAGGTCACCCATACAGTTCCCTTAAAAACATCATCAACTAAAAAAATAAATGGTGCCCGGTTGTTTAATCGTTTAGGTGAAATAATTTCATTTAACTGATTAAAACAACCTCTTCCAAAAATCACTCTTGGAACCATTGGAAAATTTTTATAACTCATTTAATAAGTATTCATTTTTACAAAAAATAAAAATAGCACAATTTTAGTTCTTATAGGTTTAACAATTCTTGAAATTTATTTGAAAATACGCCAATATGGTATCCATCTACCAAGGTATTATCAGCCCTCATTAATGTGGTCGAAGCCTGAATAATATCATATTCAACAACTTTATCATTTTCTATTCTATATCTCAGGTTTTCAACGGCATTAATGGCTTTCATACAATCATGCAAATATCTTGCAAAAAAACTTTTTTTTGTCGACTTAGCAAAACAATTGGCTTTAGTTACATTAAAAGGGATCATAACCGCAAAAAACGGATCTGCTAATGACACAAAATGGTGATAATGGAGCTTTCTGTTCCAAGTATCTATGTTTATAATTTTCATGTGTTATATCTATTACTTTTCAATGGACACCGAAAATTTAAACGGGGTGTTTTCTTGGGTCTTAAATTTTTTCTAATCGTTTTTTTTGGCTAATTTAATAATTCTAATATTTCTTTCAAGCCACTTACAGTTTTATATATTTTTCCATTGGTTTCTTCGTCCTTAACCAGTTCATGAGCCCAAGTGGTATGAAATGGTATATGAATCGCACGCGCATTAATATGTATTAATGGCAATATATCTGACTTTAGGGAATTACCAATCATTAAAAATTCTGAAGGCTTAATATCCAAATGATTTAATAATTGCGTGTAATTGGCTTCTTTCTTATCACTCAAAACTTCTATATGATGAAAATATTGTGTTAATCCGGATTTTTCTAGTTTACGTTCCTGGTCTAATAAATCGCCTTTAGTCGCCAGAATCAATCGATATTTCGGATATAAGGTCTTCAATACGTTTTCTACATCGTCTAATAATTCAACCGGCTTATTGATCATTGTTTTGCCAATTTTAATAATATCCTTTACTGTACTGTTGGGTATCGCATTGTTCGATATTTCTATAGCCGATTCTACCATTGAAAGTATAAAGCTTTTGACACCATAGCCATACAGCTCCAGATTTTCCATTTCTTTCTTAAAGAGTTCCTGATCAATTTTGTTCGCGGTCTCAAAAGCCCCTAAAAGTTTGGCAAATTCCAATTCGGCTTCACGATAATACGTTTCATTTACCCAAAGCGTATCATCGGCATCAAAACCAATAACTTTTATATTGTTATAATCTATTTCCACACTCTTTTTGCTCTTTCTAAATCTTCAGGAGTGTCGATTTCCACACCTTCTATTTTGGTTTCTACCATTTTAATACGCTTTCCATATTCAAGGTAGCGTATGCACTCAATTTTTTCGGATGCTTCTATAAACTGCATAGGCAAATTATAAAAATCGATTAAGGCTTGTTTCCTAAAAGCATAAATCCCTTTATGCTTAAAATATCTCACCCCCGCATCTTTATCTCTGGGGTATGGAATTGGGCTTCTGGAAAAATATAAGGCAAATTGATTTTGATCTACAATAACCTTAACAGTATTTGGATTGCTAATTTCTTCCCAATCCTTAATTTCGACCATTAAAGACGCCAGATCTATTTCGTTTAACGCATCACTTTCAAACACCTTAAGCAATTTTTCAAGACTTTTTTTTTCTGTAAAAGGTTCATCACCTTGTACATTAACAACAATATCAACATCCAAATCCTGAACAGCCTCGGCGATGCGGTCACTTCCCGACTGATGTTCTTTTTTACTCATGATTGCTTTTCCCCCAATGTTTGCAATTTCATTATAAATGATCTCACTGTCTGTAACAACATAGACTTCCTCAAACAAATTGGTTGCCACGGTAGCTTCATAGGTGCGACGTATAACAGTTTTACCTTCAAGATCTTGCATGAGCTTGCCCGGAAATCGTGATGCACTATAGCGTGCAGGGATCATTGAAATTATTTTCATTTAGTCATTGCTTGCATCCTCAAAAATACCTTTTTTAAAGGAATTTAAATCAATTTTGTTTTAAACTTTTTGCATTCATTTTGGCATTTAATCCTCTTCAAAAAAATCATTTTTAAAATTAATAAGATATAGCTTGTCTGTTGCACGTGTAACGGCAGTATATAGCCAACGTAAATACTCCTTATCGATGCCATGGGGTAAATAAGGTTGCTCTACAAATACAGTATTCCACTGTCCCCCTTGCGATTTATGACAGGTAACGGCATAGGAAAATTTTACTTGAAGCGCATTGAAATATTTATTGTTTTTTACTTTTAGAAATTTACGATATTTTGAAGATTCATTTTCGTAATCCTTTAAAACTTCCTGATATAACTTATTAGAATCTTCATAAGGTAATGAAGGTGCTTCTACATTTATGGTATCCAATAATAATACGGTTTCAAAAGTTCTCATTTTTGGATAGTCTACCATCCGAACATTTACTTCCGCAAATCTAAAACCATATAATTCCTTGAAATGAAAAATCTCTAAAACCTCAATAATATCCCCATTTGCAATAAATCCGGCTTCGCTTGTGGGTTTAATCCAAAAATAATTGTTCTTAACTACCATTAAATAGTCACCCGCAGTAAGTTCATGTTCATTAAACAAGATCCTGGAACGTATTTGTTGATTGTATAAATTGGCCCTTTTATTAGAACGCACAATAATTGCCGTTTCCTCATTTCCCAAACTCCCATAGGCCTCATTGATAGCATCCATGATTTCAAAGCCATCAATAAGACGCACAATATCTTTAAAACCTATTATATTGAACTTGAAACTATCGTAAAAGGAGTTGTTTATGGCCTCTCTAATTGCTGTCGCATTACTTAATATCCCTGAGTTTTGCTCTTGCCTTACCACCTCATCAAGCTCCATCATAGTAACCGATTTGTTATAGTTCAACTCCAAAAGCTTTTCATCCAAAGCCGGGCTTAATTCCAATTTTACAGGAGGCAATTGTGCAACATCCCCAATTAAGAGTAATTTACATTGATGTCCCGAATAAACATATTGCATAAGGTCATCGAGAAGAGATCCATTTTCGAACATCTTCGTTTCTGCCGGAATATCGGGGATCATGGACGCCTCGTCTACGATGAAGATCGTTTTTTTGTGCTTATTTTGTTGTAAAACAAATTTAACCCCTCCACTTTTATCCTTTTTAGGGAAGTATATTTTTTTATGTATTGTAAATGATTCCTTGCCCGAATAATTTGAAATCACCTTGGCGGCTCTACCTGTAGGTGCCATAAGTACGGCACTCTTTTTTGCCTTCCATAAATTCGAAACTAAAGCACCTATAATTGTAGTTTTTCCAGTACCGGCGTACCCTTTAAGGACATAAAGTAAATCGGGCGACATGCTAAAAATAAATTCTGAAAGTTGATTTAAAACTATATCTTGTTTGACCGTTGGCTCAAATGGAAACTGGGATTTGACTAAAGAATAAAATTCTGATGAGTTCATGAAATGAAGGGTGCAAAATTTAATTTTATCAAAGATAAAAATGATTTTTACTAACAATAACTTTCGTGAATAAAAAAAAATTGTAGATTTGCGTTAGACCATTAAATAAATTTTAATAAACTCACTATGATAACATTAATTATTTCAGCTGTTGTTTTAATCCTTCTAACTGTTGGCATCGTTTGGATAATCGATAAATATATTCCAAAAAAGGCAAAACCTCTTATTATGCTTGTTCTTTGGGTTATTATTGGATACCTTGGTTATATAACATTTATGTCAATTTACGGCGAAATGAAATTTAACAAACTCAAAGAAGAACGATATTTAATAGTGATCGAGAATTTAAAGGATATTAGAGATGCAGAATTAGCCCATAGAACAGTTACCGGTAAATTCCAGGACAATTGGGATAATCTGGTAAAGTTTATAGACACTGCAGAATTTACAATTACACAACGTAGAGATTCCAGTATTTTAGATAAAGAACTCACACGGCGATATGGAGGTGTGGAAACCTTTAAGGACATCATTATTGTTGATACTTTAGATTTCGTTCCTGTAAAAGATTCGTTATTTGGGGCAGACAACAGGTATCAAACCATGATGAATATTCCTGTAGGTAAGGAAGGGTCAAAATTTGAATTGAAAGCCGGGCATCTTGAACAAAACGGAATTCAAATACCTGTTTTTGAGGCTAAAGCATTAAAATCTTTAATATTAGAAGGACAAAATGCCAACCTCATTGCTAAAGAAAATGAAGTGGTGTCTGTTGACGGTGTAAATGGTGACGCCTTAAAAGTAGGATCTATGGACGAAGTAAATACTAATGGAAACTGGCCAAAAAATTATTCATCCGAACAATAAAATAGACCAAATTCAAAATTTAAAATTGTCCATTCAGGTAAGCTTGAGTGGGCTTTCTTTTTGTGCTTTAGATTCTGGTAATCAATCATTTTTATATTACCGGAATATCAACTTTGAAAAGAAGCTTATGCCTTCCGAGGTTTTGGATAGAATTTTGCATTATTTCGATACAGTAAAGTTCTTGCAAAAGGAATTTAATGAGATTATGGTTATACATGAGAATGAATTATTCGCTCTTGTACCAAAGCCCTTGTTCAATGAAGAGTATATGGCAGATTACTTAAAATTCAGCTCTAAAATTTTAAGTACTGACTATTTTTCTTATGATGACATTATAGCTAATGATTGTGTTAATGTTTATGTACCTTACGTAAATATTAACAACCATTTATACGAACGTTTCGGAGAATTCGAATTTAAACATTTTTCTACGGTTTTGATCGAAACTATATTGGCCCTGGAAATGCATACTTCTACTCCAAAAATGTATGTTAATGTTTCCGATTATCATTTTGAAATTATTATTGTAGAACACAATAAGCTTAAATTATATAATACTTTTGATTACCGCTCCAAGGAAGATTTTATCTATTATATTTTATTTACTTCGGAACAATTACATCTCAACCCCGAAGAATTTGCACTAACTTTAACCGGCAAAATAACCGCTAATGATCCCCTCTATGATATAGCATATAAATATGTACGCCATGTAGAAATACTGGAACACAAAGGTATTTACGATATGGATGCCGCAAAAGAATTACGCAGTAACTTTGTCCTTCTAAATAGTTTTTAAATGCGGATTATCTCTGGAAAATTTAAAGGAAGACGAATTAATGCACCAAAAAATTTACCTGTTCGTCCTACGACCGACCTGGCAAAGGAGGCCTTATTTAATATCCTGAATAACACCTTTTATTTTGATGAAATTTCTGTACTGGATTTATTCGCCGGTACAGGAAGCATTGGCTATGAATTTGCATCCAGGGGAGCCAAACATATTACCTGTGTCGATAGAGATTATAGCTGTATAAAGTTTATCAACAAAACTCTTGAAGCATTTGACATGCCTATACAATCCATAAAAAGTGATGTTTACAAGTATTTAGAAAAAAGTAAGCTGCAATCCACCATTATTTTTGCCGATCCTCCATATGCCTTTTCTATTGAACAATTTTCAAAGATACGGGAACTTGTCTTTCATAATTGTTTATTGGAGCCAAACGGATTATTGATCATAGAACACTCCAAACACACCGACCTGTCTAAAATTGAAAATTATAATTATTCCAAAAATTACGGGGGTACGCTGTTTAGTTTTTTTACTTACACAACTATTTAAACGACTAAATATAATTTTTTAATTGGGTTTTTTTCATTAAATTAGAGCTCGTATACTCCCCTATTCTATCTTATTTACTCTTAATTGACGTATGTTCCTTGTTGCCCTTTATCTACGGTTCAACTGTCCGCTTTAAAATTTTAATACCTAACTCTAATATATAACATATGAAAAAATTAATTTTATTGGGACTAACCCTGGTCCTTTTTGCTTCGTGCCAGCAGAACGAACAAAGGTATTTTGATGATTCTGCCGAAATTGAAACAATAAAACAGCTTTATCAATATATAGAAGATAATAATACGGCCGAAATACGAGCCATGTACAGTGATACTGCAAAAATCTATAGAAATTCTGAGAAGTCTGTGACCATAGATGAGCTTATGGCATCCAACGAAAAAAACAGGGAAAACTTTTCTATGTTCACATTTAAAGACTCCGTATATCCGGAAATGGTAATTACAAAAACAGGTCATAAATGGGTAAATACATGGCCCGTATGGGTTGGAAAGGTTAAAGGAAGTGAGGAAGAACTCACCGTTCCTGCCCATCTTACATTTAGATTTGAAGATGGTAAAATTGTCGAAGATTACGGTTACTGGAATGCCTTGCCAATTTATCTTGAATTGCAAAAGGTAGCCGCAAGTGAAACCGAAGATGGAGAAGAAGAAGGTGATGATAATACCGAATAAAATCAATAACTAACTTTAATTTAATATTTATGAAAACTTTAAAATCCACATTGATGTTGGCATTATTATTATGCTTATCATTTAATTTATCACAATCTCAAAATCGTTCATTTTGGGTACATCAAGACAACGTGAAGCCCTCTATGGTTGGGGAATATGAAAAAATTGCTAAAGAGTTTAATGAGGCATGTAAGACAAATAATGTACAAACCAGTTGGATTACCGCAACGACCAGTGATTTTAGGTATATGTATGTTTCGGAGATCGAAAATATGGCCGATCTGGATAAGAGGCCCTTTGCCGAAATGGCGAAGGCTATGGGAGATGCATGGGGAGATCTTTTTGATCGATTTGATAAATGCTACGATTCTCATGGTGGCTATATAATTACTATGGACGAAGAACTTACTTATATGCCTGATGGTTTTTCACAAACCCAGGAAGGGCAAGATTTCCGTAACTATTTTTATCTGTATTATAAGCCCAAGAATCATGCTAAAATAAGAGAAGGTATGAAAGCGGTTAAGGAGATGTTTGCAAGTAAAGGATCAAGTTCACATTATCGCGTATATCGCAGCGGATTTGGAACTATGGGAAGCTACTATATGGTAGCCATTTCATCTAAAGATGAAATTGATTCTGCCACTAGTAGTAAAGCAAATGATGAGCTTTTGGGTCCGGACCGATATGAGACCTTTAATAAAGTTATGAATTACGTGTCTAAATTTGAAGAATATTCAGGATCCGTACGTCCCGACCTGGGATATTCTCCCGCAGAAAAACAAGAATAAACATAAACGATAAGTGCGGCCCAAGGCCGCACTTACGTTTTTATAAGCAAATCTGTAAGCCGAATTCTGTTCATCTTGAACTCGTTTCAGGATCTCTCCTCAAACAAATAAAGAAATTCCTTACCATTTATCTGCGTATACCGTTACCAATATACTTTAGCTGCCTACCCTCCAACATCGGGCGTGCCACCCTCAAACATTGGTTTACATGACATTGCACCACATAGAGTTTACCCGATTTCACTACAGCATGACCTGTACATTCTTTCTGTTGCACTTTTCCTGATCTCGCGACCGGTGGCCGTTAACCACTATATTGCACTATGGTGTTCGGACTTTCCTCCCATTTACCAAATTAGATTCAGTATAAGGGCGATAAGGCGATCTACTTATGTGCAAAATTACATAAATTGTTAATAACTCCTCCTAAAATTGATAAACATAATTCTTAATTTTAAGCCGAATTTTTAACTTTGTTATGCGTTCAATTGGCATAAAATAATGCTGAACTAAATTCAACAAGATTGGAACATTTTATAGTATCCGCCCGAAAATACAGACCCCAATCATTTAAAGATGTTGTCGGTCAACAGGCTATTACCAACACCTTGCTTAATGCTATTGAAAATGATCATTTGGCCCAGGCCCTGTTATTTACAGGTCCTCGCGGGGTAGGTAAAACTACCTGTGCAAGGATATTGGCAAAAATGATCAATCAGGATGGTACCGAAAAAAAGGATGAGGATTATGCTTTTAATATTTTTGAATTGGATGCTGCTTCAAATAACTCGGTGGACGATATTAGAAGCTTAACAGATCAGGTTCGGATACCGCCTCAGGTTGGAAAATATAAGGTCTATATTATTGACGAGGTACATATGTTGTCTCAATCTGCATTCAACGCCTTTTTAAAAACTCTTGAAGAACCCCCTAAGCACTGTATTTTTATTTTAGCTACGACAGAAAAACACAAAATAATTCCGACAATATTATCCCGTTGTCAAATATTTGACTTTAAACGTATTACCGTTAAAGATGCAAAGACCTATTTAAAGTACATCGCAAAAGAACAAGGTGTTAATGCCGAAGATGACGCTTTACATATTATCGCTCAAAAAGCCGATGGTGCCATGAGAGATGCACTTTCTATTTTCGACAGGGTTGTTAGTTTTGCAGGTAAAAATTTAACCCGACAAGCGGTAACCGAAAACTTAAATGTATTGGATTATGAAACTTACTTTGAAAGTACAGATTTGATATTAGATGGTAAGATCCCTGAATTACTTATTCAGTTTAATAATACCTTAGGGAAGGGGTTTGATGGACATCATTATATTGCCGGATTAGCGTCTCATTTTCGAGACTTATTGGTTTGTAAGACTCCTGAAACTATAGAATTACTGGAGGTAGGACAACAAACGCAAGCCAAATATTTAAAACAATCGATAAATACCAGCCAGGAATTCTTACTTAAAGCCATTGCACTTGCTAACGATTGCGACTTAAAATACAAGACCAGTAAAAACCAACGATTATTAGTAGAGTTATGCCTCATGCAACTTGCATCTATTACTTATGAAGTAGAAAAAAAAACAATAAACGCTTCATAATTCCACCTTCCAATTTTATTAAGAAAGACCTTCCGACGTTCACTGTTAACAGTCCAGAATTAGACGCCCTCGAGGAATTAAGTGAAGAATACTTAACAGAAGTACCAATAGGCCCATCCATAGAAGAACCCAAAATTGATGTTGAAACGGAACAGATTAAGGTAGCAAAAAAAATTGCCGAAGAAAGACCGAAAATTATCCTTAACAAGCAAAAAAAGAGGACTTCGGGCTTATCCTTAAGTAGTATTAAAAAGAAAAAAGAACATCTCATTAAACAAATGGATGTTATTTTGGAAGACGATGAATTGCCAAAAGATGCATTTACAGAAATAGAGATGCACAAAGCCTGGGACAATTTTGTTTCTAAGATAAAAAGAAAGGGTAAACATAATTTGGCTTCTATCCTCCAAATTGATACTCCTAAATTAAAAGATACAACCATACATTTGGAGTTCCCCAATGCCACCAATAAGCTCGAAGTCGAGCGCCAGCAAACTGAGATTTTAATATCATTACGGCAAGAACTCTATAATTTTGACATTAACTTATCAATAAGTGTAAACGAAGAAATAGATAAGAGATACGCCTACACGACCGGAGAAAAGTTTCAAAAGTTAAAAGAAAAGAACCCTAAAATCGATCTTTTGAGAAAGACATTCGATTTAGATATTTAAAGCATTATGTTAGGCTTAAAACTTCCAACAGATCCACGCTGGGTAAATATCGTAGAAAAAAATATTGAAGATATTCTTACAGATCATGCCTTTTGTGAACAAAAAGCCGCAAGTACGGCCATTTCCCTAATTGTAAGTTTTCCCGAATATACAGAGTTGGTCGAAGAAATGGTTGCCCTGGTTAAAGAAGAAATTAGTCATTTTAAAATGGTGCATGATAAAATTTTAAAACGTGGGTGGGTATTGGGAAGAGATAGGAAGGACCAATATGTGGTTCAACTCCTAAAGTTCTTTCCTAAAGGCGGAAGCCGAACGACCCAGCTGGTACATCGTTTGTTATATGCCGCCTTGATCGAAGCGCGAAGTTGTGAGCGTTTCAGGTTACTTTCGGAAGAACTAACGGACAAGTCATTAACAGAATTCTACAGGGAACTTATGGTAAGCGAAGCAAATCACTATACGATGTTCCTGGGCTTTGCAAGACAGTATGGTGATCGAATAGCCGTGGATAAAAAATGGGAACAACTTCTAATTTTTGAAGCCGAAATAATGAAAAACCTCGGAACCACCAAAACGGTTCATGGGTAATAAAAAAAGGCCTCAGAATTACTGGGGCCTTTTTAAATATTGTCTCTTTCTCATTAAATCTTAATCCCAAAACCGAATTGAAAGGTCGTGTTTTGAGCTTCTGAAGTCGTTAAATTTTTATCTAAAATATTACCAAACCCGTAATGTATCCTAAAATCAATGAAAAGATCTTCATTGAGCATATATTCCAATCCGCCTACTCCCGAGAATGTAAAGGTTCTAAATCCATCCTCATGGCCCCAGGTCTTTAAACTTACCATTGGTCCGACACCAATTGTAAAATCTTCAGCTAACGAAAGTCTTAAAAAAATGGGTAATTGAATATAATCGGCTCTTAATTCCTGCGATTCAGCTCCCTCCGCAGAATATTGTAATTCCGCCAAAATAGAAAATGAATCGTTAAAGTCTAAATCCACAAAACCTCCAAAGGCAAAACCATTACGATGTTTATTATCGAAGGTAGCATCCGGGTCAAAATCCAAATTGGAGATATTAAAACCTCCCCTTACTCCAAATTTTACTACTAGTTCCGACTCGTCGTTAGATTCTTGATTGGATTCCTCATTTGATTCCTGAGAAAATGATAATGTAGAAATACACATTATAAATAACAAAGTGATTAAAAATGATTTCATCTGCTTAATATTTTAGTTATTACTAATTCTGTCCTCAAAACTAATTGAGATAATTCTCAAAACTATATAAAAGCAATTACAGTAAATTTGAGAGGACTAATATAAAATGAAAATTACAAATTGACAATAAATATTAGACCAACAACAATAAAAAGAAGTCGAAAAAACCAAATTAGCTTAGAATTCTGTGGAAAAAGAACCAAAGTGTACGCTTTAAAAATAAAATAAAAAGTATGAATACATTAAAAATTGAACGGTGTTCTTCTTGATTTAATGAGACATACAAAAAATAAATTTCAAGGCTTAATAATAAGAATTCTTAGACCACAGAATTACCGGATATCGAATCCTGATACAAATATCTGATTATTCCGTCCGATAAGCCCATTTTAGGAACGTAAAGGTGCTTGGCGCCACACCATTTCATTGCGGATAGATAAATACGTGTGGCAGGAATAATTACATCTGCCCTGTCCAGATTTAAATCCAGTTCTGTTATTCGCTCTTCATATGAATAAGAATTCAGCATATTGAAATAAGCCGTTAAATAAAAATAAGTCAGCGGTTTCCCTATGGCCTTGCCGGATATCTTAAATATTTTATTGATATTTCCTCCCGAACCGATCATATCTACTTTATCATAATCCCGTGTATTGGTTTTAATCCATTGTTCCAGTTCTAACCAGGTATTCTTTTTTACAATATCGTTTAACAGCCGTACCGTTCCTATTTTAAACGACTTTGAAGCGACGGGATTACTGTTCTTAATAACTGTAAATTCGGTACTTCCACCGCCCACATCTACGTATAAATACGTCTTGTCATTATCAATAAAATCATTTATCTCGGTCGATGCAATAATCGCTGCCTCTTCTTCTCCATCAATAATATCTATTTTTATATTAGAATGTTCTAAAACGCGTTTAACGACCTTTTCCCCATTGTTTGCTTCCCGCATTGCCGAAGTTGCACAGGCCTTGTAGGATTCTACTTTATGTGATTTCATCAGTAACTTAAAGGCCATCATGGAATCCAGTAATCTTTCCGTATTCTCTTCAGAAATGGCATGATTTAAGAAAACATCGGATCCCAAACGTATGGGTACGCGTACTAAAGAGCTTTTTTTAAATTTTACTGGTTTTCCCTCCTCCTCAATTACATTTGAAATTAACAGCCTGATTGCATTAGAACCAATATCAATTGCGGCATATTTTTTTATTGAAAGCATATTAATTCCCCAGCTTTTTTAAATAATAATCATAGGTTTCAAATTGGGACCGGGATTTAGGCAAATGGTTAGTTTTGTATTGGTTAATTTGATTTCCATTGATAAGCCGTGCTTTTTCATTATCATCCCAGCAAATTTCAAAAGTTTCCATTAATTCCTGCCTAATATCCGCATCATATATAGGGCAGGTTACTTCCAATCTATGCTCAATATTTCGCGTCATAAAATCGGCCGATGAAATAAATACCTTAGGTGCATTGTCATTTCCAAAAATAAATAACCTTGTGTGTTCCAAAAATTTGTCCACAACGCTTATAACTTCAATATTTTCGCTCATATCCCGAATTCCCGGTATCAAACAGCAGATTCCGCGAACAATCATTTGTATTTTTACTCCGGCGTTACTGGCTTGATATAATTTATCGATCATTTTATAATTGGAAAGACTATTCATTTTTAGTTTTATAAATGCGGGCTTTCCCAATTTAACATTGTTTATTTCGGTGTCAATAAGTTTAACCAGTGCGGATCTTGTATAATGAGGAGATGTAATAATGTGCTTATATCTATACGTTATATAATTTGTATCGAAGAAATCAAAAACTTTACCAATATCCTTCAGTAATTTCTGGTCGGATGTAAACAAGGTATAATCCGTATATATTTTTGCAGTGGACTCGTTGAAATTGCCGGTGCTTATAAATCCATAAAGCTGTATTTTTTTACCTTCATCCCTCTCAATAACACAGGTTTTCGAATGGACTTTCAACCCTTTTACACCAAAAATCAGGTTTATCCCTTCAGATTCCATCTTTTGAGCATAATAAATATTGGCTTCTTCATCAAACCTGGCCTGTAATTCAATAGAGACGGTAACCTTTTTTCCGTTTTTCGCCGCATTGATCAGGGCGCTGGCTACATGTGAGATCTTTGCCAGGCGATAAATCGTAATTTTTATAGTCTTAACCTTTGGATCCAAGGCTGCCTCTCTTAAAAATTTAACGATGTATGAAAATGTATGGTAGGGTGCATAAAGCAAATAGTCCTTTTTGGAAATCGCCTGAAAAATACTACTTCGGAAACTTAATCCATTTATGGGTAAAGGATCGATCTTGTCATACAGCAATTCCTGTCTTCCCAAGCTTGGAAATTCCATATAATCCCTCCTATTATGATACCGGCCTCCGGGTATTATACTATCGGTAGAGTCAATTCCCATTTTGTTCATTAGAAAGATCAAGGTGTCTTCATCAATGTTCTTATCATACACGAACCTTACAGGCTGGCCAATTTCCCTGTGCTTGACGCTATCGGATATTTTTTTTAAAAAACTGGTGCTTATATCGTTATCGAATTCCAATTCTGCATCCCTGGTCATTTTAATCATATGGGCAGTAATTGAATGATAATCGAAAACACTAAATATATCATCCAAAAAATAACGTAATAGATCATCGAGCATAATGATATAATCTTTATTATCTCGCTTTGGTAACTCGACAAACCGGTTAATTGTACTGGGAATCTCAATGAGCGCGTATTGCCTGTCATCATTATTCATGGACATTTTAACAGCCAGATAGGCGGCACTATCTTCTAATATCGGAAGGTCTATTTCATTACTTAATATTATAGTTACTAAAGCCGGTGAAACAAATTGATAAAAATAGGTCTTGATAAAATCACTCTGGTCTTCATCAAGCTCCGATTCATTAATAATAAATATGTTTTTCTTCTTAAGTTCAGCCTTTATATTGACCAAAATCTTAAGACTATCACTTTGCTGTTCAATTACAGTCTGCGTAATTATTTCTAGCAATTCTGTAGCTTTTATACCTCCTAATTGGCTTTTACCCCCTTTTCCGGCAAGTTCAATACGTTTTATCGTGGCATATCTTACCTTAAAAAACTCATCAAGGTTATTTGAGAAAATTCCCAAAAATCGAAGTCTCTCAATTAAAGGAACCTGTTCATCTGCGGCTTCCTGCAATACCCTGGCATTAAACTGTAACCAACTTATTTCCCTATTAATATAGCTCCCTTTGGGTTTAACCGTTTTAGTCATTCCTTCTTTCATTTATATATCCACAAAGATATTCTATTTATGAATTAATCAAACAACAATGAAAAACTTAATAATTTATTCATGTAGGACATATATTACAATATAATGTATTTCATCGATTATTTTAGTCTTTTATAGAATAAAATGATATATTGGTCCATTAATTAGAACAACTATTGGATTGCTGTAAATAATCTGAACTGACAATAAAAGTAAAAAAAGTTAGCCCCAAATCTAATTTTAAATAAATGAAAGCTAAATCTACTTTACTCTTTTTATTGGTATTGCTGAGCGTCCAGATCAACTTTGGCCAGGAAATTGTTTGCGAAGGATCTTCCTGTACGGCGAACGATTATTTCCTGGACTATTTCTATTTGGGTGATGATACTGGAACTCCTTTGTCTGCAGGATATTGCGAACCCGGATCATTGGCAAATGTAAACATCTGGACTAATTTTTCTGCGAATAGTGCGGCACCAAGATACTCACTGTATTTACATTTTAACCTATATGTAGACGGTGTATTTATTGCGACTATCGATGAGTGTTATTACGATGGTCTGCCCGTTCCTACCGATGTTGAATTGAATCTTTTTAACTTCGACTGGGATTGTGGCTCGGTAATAACCATGGAAAACTTTTACATGTCCTGGCAGCCCAATAGCAATAAAGATTGCGATTGTAGTAATGCAAAATGTTTTGCCGCCGATGTCATTCTTGTACAGGCACCTTTGATCGCTAATTTTGAATTTAATCCAAGCTGTGTCGGTGAATTTGCATTGGATTTCGTTTCCACCACTACCGGTGGTACACCTCCATATACTTATTTATGGGATTTTGGAGATGGTACAACAAGTACACTCGAAAGTCCTACTCATGTTTACTCCTCACTCGGACCCTATTCTGTAACCTTAACTGTAAATGACACCCTGGATTGGGACTCCCATACGATAGAAATTGTTGAATTTGACCCCTATTTACCTCCCGAGATCTATGCCCCTACAAACAGTAATATTGAAGCCTGTGGTGTAGCAGATATACCGGTACTACCCTTTAGTACTACCACCACAAGCATCAATGAAGCACAGTTTAATGCTGCAGGGGGTACACTCGTACTTACAAGTAATCTGGTGTCCCTAACCTATATAGATGTTGCTTCAGGCACCTGTCCTACAACGGTAACCCGGACATTTACGGTTTTAGATGCTTGTAACAATACCGAAACCGATGTCCAGGTAATGGTTATAAACGATACAACATTACCCACCGCCAGCAACCCTGCCCCTGTTAATGTACAATGTATTGCCGATGTTCCTGCCCCGGATATCAACATTATTACCGATGCCGCCGATAATTGTACTGCACCTATAGTGACTTTCGTTTCCGATATCTCTAATGGTAGCAGCTGTCCTGAAATTATAACAAGAACCTATAACATTATTGATGGCTGTGGAAACTCTATCGATCTCACCCAGATCATTACCATTAATGACGACATTGCTCCAACGGCATCGAACCCTGCTTCTTTAAGCTTTGAATGTCTGGCCGATGTGCCCGCTCCCGATGTTTCCGTGGTTACGGATGAAGCCGATAACTGTGCAGTGCCGGTCGTAGCCTTTGTTTCCGAATCTTCTGATGGTAATACCTGCCCGATTACAATTACAAGAATCTATAGTGTAACCGATGATTGTAATAATACAATAATATTGACTCAAATCATTTCCGTCAACGATACTGTAGCACCTACCGCTTCTAGCCCGGCTCCAATAAATGTGGAATGCAGTAGTGCTGTTCCAGCTCCGGATGTCAATATTATTATTGATGAAGCGGACAATTGCTCTATTCCCATAGTAACATTTGTTTCCGATGTCAGTAACAGCGGATCCTGTCCTGAAGTTATTACCAGAACCTATAGTATAATTGACGATTGTGGTAACGAAACCCTTGTAACTCAAAATATTACTATTTCAGATACCACTGCGCCAACCGCAAGTATTCCAGCGCCAATAAATGTAGAATGTATTGCCGATGTTCCGGCGCCAGATATTACTATTATTTCTGATGCTACCGATAATTGTTCGGCCCCGGTGGTCTCGTTTATTTCGGATCTCTCTACAGGCAGCTGTCCGCAACTCATCACAAGAACATATCGTATAGAAGACGGATGCGGTAATACCATTGATATAGTACAAGACATAAACATTATTGATACTACTTTACCAACGGCGTCGAACCCTGCTCCTATAAACATAAATTGTGATGATCCTTTACCCACTCCCGACGGAGCTGTTGTTACCGATGCGGCAGATAATTGTTCTGTGCCCACAGTTGCCTTTGTTTCAGACGTATCCAATGGTATGTGTCCGGAAATTGTTACAAGGACCTATAGTGTAACCGACGAATGTGGCAACACCATTAATGTTACCCAGGACATTATTTCTGATGATGTTGATGCTCCCGTAGTAGATGTTCCACCGGTTGATATCAATGCCGACTGTGACGCTATTCCGCCGCCACCGAGTTTGACCTTTACCGATAATTGTTCAACCGCTGTATCCGTTGTTTTTACTCAAACCGATACCAATGTCGCATTCTCAGTAGATTACGATATTACAAGGACCTGGGTGGTTACGGACGAATGTGGGAATAGTGCAAATTACGTACAAATGATCCATGTCGATGTAACAAATTGTGATGCATGCGCCACAGGATGCGGTCTGTTTTTAGATGTAACACCGCCAACCGCCAGTATAGCTCCGGATCTTGATGTTCCTTGCGAAAGCGATATCCCGGCGCCAGACGTAAATGTTGTTACCGGAGAAATGGATAACTGTAGCGCCACCGTAGTTGTAGCCTTTGTCGGGGAGACCATAAATTTCGGTTGTGCTAATAAAATTGAACGAACTTATAGTGTTACCGATGAATGTGGTAATGTGCTCCTTTTAACACGTCGTATTAACGTTGTCGATACAACGCCCCCGACTGCAAGCAATCCTGCATCAATCGATGTGCCTTGTACCGATAATATTCCTGCTCCCGATGTGAGTGTGGTCATCGATGAAGCTGATAACTGCTCCACACCCGTTGTTGTTGCCTTTGTTTCCGATGTATCCGATAATTCCACTTGTAACCAGAGAGTTACACGAACCTACAGTGTCACAGATGGTTGCGGGAATTCTATAAATGTTATCCAAGATATCAATGTCGTTGATACCGTATCTCCAACAGCAGATATACCGGCCGATATAAACGTTTCATGTATAAGCGATGTCCCTATTCCAGATACTAATCTCATCACCAATGTAGCTGATAATTGTTCTGCTACCACAGTCAATTTTATTTCTGACGTGTCCGATAACAATATTTGTCCGGAAACCATTGCCAGAACATACCGAGTGACGGATGATTGCGGGAATTTCACTGATATAGTACAAAATATTATTGTTAATGATATAATTCCTCCAACAGCGAGTAATCCTGCTACGTTACAGTTTACCTGTATTACAGATGTTACCGGACCGGATATTAATGTTGTCACCGACGAAGCGGATAATTGTTCAATAACAACCGTGGCTTTTGTTTCTGATGTATCAGATAATTTAACTTGCCCGGAAACAATAACAAGAACCTATAGTGTAACAGACGGATGCGGTAATTCTATTAATGTTGCACAGACAATTATTGTAAATGACGATATTCCTCCTACAGCAAGTAATCCGGCTACAATCCAGGTTGCTGCGGCCTCAGATGTTCCAGCTCCTGATGTTACCGTAGTAATAGATGAAGCAGATAATTGTTCCATCCCGGCAGTTACATTCTTATCCGGTGTCTCAGATAACCTGAATTGCCCCGAAACGATTACAAGAATTTATCGCGTTACGGACGATTGTGGGAATTTTATCGATGTGGTTCAAAACATTATTATAAGTGATAATGTTGCCCCGACTGCGAGCGATCCCGCTTCGATTGCATTTCAATGTATTGGAGATGTCCCTGCTCCAGATATTAATGTGGTTACAGATGCTGCCGATAATGACTCTATACCTACTGTATCTTTTGTGTCCGAAACTTCAGATGGCGCAAGCTGTCCGGAGGTCATTACAAGAATTTATGGTATTGTGGATGATTGTGGAAATTACATTGAAGTTACGCATGTCATTGTGGTTGATGATGATATCCCTCCAACGGCAAGTGATCCTGCCGCAATACAATTATTGCAATCAGATCCAATACCGCCACCAGATATCAATGTAGTAACAGACGAGGCGGATAACTGCTCGATTCCTACAGTTGCATTTGTATCCGAAATCTCTAATAACGATACCTGCCGGGTTATTTTAACAAGGACCTATAGTGTTACAGACGACTGTGATAATTCAATAAATGTAAACCAGGAAATTATAATAATTGATGACGTTAATCCAACAGCCAGTAACCCGGCCCCAATGTCATTAAGTTGTGAAGAAACTATTCCCGATCCGGATATTAATGTCGTAATTGATGCAGCCGATAATTTCTCAGCTACCACCGTAGTGTTTGTTGATGACGTATCAAATGGGCTAACCTGTCCGGAAACCATTACTAGAATATATAGAATTATAGACGAATGTGGTAATTATTTAGATGTAACTCAAGACATTATCATAGGTGACGCCATCCCGCCTACAGCCAGTAATCTGGTACCTGTTCAGGTGGACTGTATTGCAAATATCCCGGCTCCGGATATTACCGTGGTTAGTGATGCGGCCGACAATTGCTCTGTACCAATTGTAACATTTGTTTCCGATGTTTCAGACAATCAAGCATGTTCGGAAACCATTATAAGGACCTACAATATTGAAGATGCTTGTGGAAATTCTATAACTGTAACCCAGGAATTCCTTGTAATTGATGATATTGCCCCTATAATTATTTCCGGGCCAAATCCTGAAATAACGCTTCTATGTGACGCATTTCCGGAAGTAGAAGCCATTGAATTCACGGATAATTGTACCAGCATTGTCACCGTAACTTTCGATGAACAAATTATTGATTTTACTTCAACAAGCTACGATATTATTAGAACCTGGACCGCTATAGACGATTGTGCCAACGAAAATAGTTTTATCCAAACCATACATATGCAATCCACTGTTGAAACATTTATTCATAACATTCCCATATGTATTGAAGACAGCCTTGTTAATTTGGTAGATTTGATGGGAGAAGTAGATGGTGGTACATGGGAAGGAGATTTCCTGTATTTGCTTGAAGGCAATTTTTTCAATCCATTATTAGTGCCATTAGGAAGTTATGATTTTATCTATACGGCGAATGATAATGACTGTTCAAGAATAAATCAAATTACTATCGCCGTTAATGACGATTGCGTTGAATATCCGTGTATTAAATCCATTTATGATGTCGACATATCGAAATTGGTGACACCCAATGATGATTTAAAGAATGAGACCTTTGAAGTGTCTTATATATTAAATGAACAGGCCGACTTAAGTGAATGTGATATCATAACTAAAGTAAAAATGTTTAGCCGCTGGGGAAATAAGGTGTTTGAATCTGACGAATATCACAATGACTGGAAAGGTGGTTCCCCATCTACGGCATTTGGCAAAGCCGATAAATTGCCGGCGGGAACCTATTACTACGTTATTAATCTTATAAATAGTGGTTTAAAACCTTTCCAAGGCTATATATACCTTGGAACAGATCAATAAAGAGAAATGTATATAAATAGAAACATACGACAGTTCATTTTGCTATTCCTGTTTCCATTAATGGTATAGGACACATCTGCAAATAAATAGGTTGAGTTTTCATAGCCCAATTTATCGTTAATCAATGACAGGCCAACACCCAAATTGGTAGCTGGTATGGACGAATGCATTGCAAGGGTCTGGGTTACCGGAGCACCCTCCAGTCCAACCCACTGGTTCCTGTTTAACAAAGTAATATTTAGCCGTTCCCTACTTCCTGCATAGGCCGGATTTACCGCCATTGTATTATACATATATTGACTAAACTGCGGAAGCTGTTGTGCTAAACCCATTAAT
>PVMK01127164.1_pt1 | contig 39910 bp, 34 predicted proteins | sample 1853481 | NCBI WGS metagenome assembly PVMK01 (sample SAMN08533507, study PRJNA380276) | Marine sediment metagenome, whole genome shotgun sequencing project.
TTTCCCATGCCCCCCGCCACTTCGATCTTATTACTCGCTGGTCACTTATGCTACGCACACGGCCAATTTTAAGCAGTATTTCCTTTGCCTCGCCTGCTACCGCAACGTAGCGCGTATCGCCGTTCTTCGTATTGCGAAATCGCAAAACTGTTCGATCGCCCTTCTGAGTGATATCAGGCCACTCCAGACCGTTTATCTCGCCCAATCGTGCGCCGGTCCCAAGTGCGATTAGCGTTGCCAATAGACAATCCTGGTTTCCAGTGGCCCGAACCGCATCAATTAGCGTGGCTGCCTCGTCTCGCGTGAGAAATACCTCCCTCCCCCTCGGCTCCGATGGTTTTGCTATCAACCGGACTGGATTCTGAGCGGCAAGATGCCAGTCCTTCACCGCATGTGTGTACACAGTAGAAAGCGAAGCGAGATACCTGCGCACGGTCGCAGGTGACATTCTTGTGCCACGGCAGGTTCTGCGTTTCAGTCTGTCCCGATAGCTCGCGATCACCGCTGGGGTCACCTCGTTGACTCGAAGATGCCCGATTCGCTCGTTCCACCACACTAGATGCCTCAGGTAATCGCGTGAGGTGCTGCGCGCCTTTTCTGGCAAGACGTCTTCGATGTAGCGATCAATAAGATCAGATACTTTTGTTCCAGCTGGTGCTCGCCCAATGCCTAGGTCCAGAGCACGTTCCAGTTCCCTTGCCCATTCATGGGCGTCCTTCTTGGTCGAGAATGAGCGATACTCCTCGTGGCCTTTCTTTCTTACTGAGGCATGCCAACGACTGCCTCGCTTTCGGATGTTTGCCATGATCAATTGATTCCCAATTGTGACCAAAAATCAATCCAAGTGTGGCAGGAGTGTGGCAAATGTCAATTCGACGAGCTGCTGATAATTGAGATTATTAGGCTAACTTATTGTTTTATAATGGTGCCCAGGGCGGGAATCGAACCCACACTCCCAATCGGGAAGCGGATTTTAAGTCCGCTGCGTCTACCAGTTCCGCCACCTGGGCATTTGGATATGGGGTGTAGCTTACTTGAGGATGTCTGTTCGGGCTACGCACAGATGCAACGCCCTTGACCCGTGCGGCGTACAGGTAATAGTGTCCAGTGCAGATATGGCTCATGCTCTCTTCCCGACAGGAGAAAACAGATGCGTCGCAAATTGATTACGACCGGCTGCCTGCTATGTATCACTGCGCTCCCATCGCTGGCCGAACTTCCTTTCCTAGAACCGAGTTCATCCTATTCCGGCGTGAGGATCATCGAAACCACGGAAGGTAATTTTCAGCAGACTGTGTACTGGACACCGCTAAAGGTACGCACTGAAACCGAACTGCCGGGAATGTCGATGACCAACATCGTCCGGGAAGACCTCGGCGTGATGTGGATTTCCAACCCGATGATGGGAGGCTGCCTGGAACAATCCATCGAGGGAGCCGATGAACTCGCTCAGATGGGCGGCAACATGATCAATCCGGACAATGTGGATTATGAAGAAATCGGGTCTGAGGAAATCGATGGGATCCAGACAACCAAGTATCACGTTACGGATAGCGAGGGCGGTGCGCTGCACGAAGCCATTTTCTGGGTAACGGAAGATAATATTCTTGTCCGCATGGAGATCGAGCCGGACAAGTCGGTAAGCGACGAGAGCTTTACAATGCGGCTGACTGATCTGAAACTCGGCCCGCAACCCGACGATCTGTTCGAGTCACCGGGTAATTGCCAAAAGATGCCGGCCATGCCGGGGCTTTCTCCACAAGTTCAGTAGGCTATTCAGGTGGCAGCCTCAATGCTCTGTCTTGTTCCCTCATGATGGAGGCCAGGACCGGAATCGAACCGGTGTACACGGCTTTGCAGGCCGCTGCATAACCACTCTGCCACCTGGCCGCACGGAGGCATGATGCACACGGAATTCTACACGAGCGCGGGGCCCGATGCTGCCCCGCGGCATGATCCTGTGCCTGTTGACCAGGCGGACCTCTGAGTGCGATTGCCAGTTGATTCTGGCGGTTCGCAATTCAGAAGGAAGAACAAGGCAGCCTCTTCGCGGTACCTGACCAAACGGAGTTCAGAAACAAGCTTCGATAGCTTGTAGAAATTGGCTGCTGCAGTCGACAACAATCCAGGGATCATCGCGTTGGGTGCTCCGGACATCTTCAACGATAGGGTTTCGTGTCAGGTTCCTTAGTGCGATTCTCCAACTATGTCACAACTAATTGATATAAATAGTGACAATAGAATTCAAGGACACATGTCTTGAACAATTTTCATTTACACAACTTATCCACAGGATTCCCTCAGGTTTTGCTATTGGCAACTGGATTCTGGCTGGTATAGTCGCTCCACGGTTTCGGATTTAGCGATTCGATAGATACCGGACTCCAGTTGGCTGGAGGGAGGGTCACACGCCAATAGTGACCAACCGGTAGCGGAAACCTGCACGTAGGCGGAGCTTGAAAGAGAAACGTAGACGGCACAGTGGCTGGATGACTTAATTCAGGCACGATGCAGGCAGAAACTGACGGGGCTCGTGGAAAGGTTACCGGAACATTTTCGCGGGGGACGTAGCCAGGCGTCCAAAAACAACGGGGACTTCGGTTCCCAAGCCGGCATCGGGAATGTTCATGGGCTTCGGCTGATGAGTGAGTCCGGGGCCGAGCCAAATCGGCAGAGGCAAAGGCGATTAGTCTCGCTTGAACCAAAAACCGACAAAAGCTGAACGGGGGGTGAGGTCTCGTACCTTGCCCCCTTTTTTTGTGGGCGCACTACCCGCCTTGCGACAGATCGCCTCCGATCGGTCATTCCGTTCGCCCGGTCACTCGTGATCAGCTCAAATCCATTCGGTCAGTGGTATCGGTCTCAAACCGGATACTCGCCCCGGTCGGTCCGGAATCGGACGAGCCACACCTTCCTAAATTGAACTCAACCGTCGTTACGAAACCTACAGTGATGATTGCAATGGCGATCAACAAGGCCAGCTCCAGCATTGACAGGCCTTGATGCCCCTTTTCTCCGTGGAACCAGGCGAGTACCAAGGTCGTAACAAATCCAAAAACCAACAAGACGACCAGCACTCTGAGTAAATCCCCGGACATGGAGAAGATGCTTGCCAGCGACTCGGCCACCTGTAGCAATACCCACGCACCGAGGACGTAGGCTGCGGCCCACTGCACCATACGCCTCTGGCCTAGTTTTTGGATCGTCGACGGCATGACGGGGCATCCCGATGTAATACACGCACCTCCGCTAGCATCCAATACACCACAGTTGTGCGTCGGCCGCATTGACATTTGTCATTTTGGGCGCATTTGCGATGAAATGGCTTGAGGTGCGGCACGGCGCGCCAGTGTGGAAACCAAAAAAAACCTGGTCGTTATCTGACCAGGCCTTTGAGATTTTCTGGAGCGGGATACCAGATTCGAACTGGCGACCTACACGTTGGCAACGTGTCGCTCTACCAACTGAGCTAATCCCGCCGCTTCGAGATGACTGCGTATTGTATTCGGCGATTCAACCCTGTCAACTACCGTCTTCGCCATCGCTGAATTGCGGTCCTGCTTCTTTCAGATACCAGATCATCGACCACAGCGTCAACGCTGCGGCGATGACCAGGAGCCACAACCCGAATTCGTAAACTGGCAGTACGCCGAACAACAGGTTGCCCTTGCCGTAGATCATGAAGGCGACACCGAACATCTGTGCAATCGTCTTGTATTTAGCGACATTTATGACGGCGACCTTATGACTCGCACCGATACCTGCCATCCATTCTCGTAACGCCGAAATGGTGATTTCTCGGCCGATAATGATCGCCGATACCAGCAAGACGAGGAACCGACCGTCATTGTGCGTCACCATGAGCAGCGCAACCGCCACGATGACTTTGTCAGCCACCGGGTCGAGAAAAGCGCCGAACCGGGATGTCTGGTTCAGTTTGCGCGCCAGCCAGCCGTCGATCCAGTCGGTGACGGCAGCGACGCCGAACAGCCATGCAGCGGCCGGCGGCCCCAGGTCGTGGGCGCCAGGTAGTAGACGACAACGACCAGCGGGATACAGGCGATCCTGAACCAGGTCAGTGAATTGGGGATATTGAGTGTTGTGCTCATTTGGTCAGGATTCCGGATGCAGGGTGTTGAATATTAATCTCGCTAGCTTTTGGCTGATCCCATGTACTCCGGTCAAGTCATCTGCGCTGGCGCGGATCACACCCTGCAGTCCACCGAATTCCCTGAGTAGCGCACTACGTTTCTGGACCCAGCCCCGGCACGTCCTCGAGAATCGACCGTTGGCGGGCTTTTCGCCTTCGTTGGCGGTGTCCCGAGATCGCAAACCGATGTGCTTCATCCCTTATTTGCTGGACGAGTCGCAGAGCTTTCGAACTCGGTGGGAGTATAAAGGGGCGTTTCCGGCCTGCCAAGAAAAGACTTTCCTGACCGGGTCGGCGATCGGGGCCTTTGGCAACCGCGACGATATCGACGGCCTCCATTTGCAATTCGGTCATGACCTCAACGGCCTGGGTCAGCTGGCCCTGCCACCGTCGACCATCAGGAGATCTGGCAGAGCCGCTTCGCCGCGTTTGACGCGCGTGTACCGCCTCATCATTGCCTGTCGCATCGCGGCGTAGTCATCGCCGGGCTCTACGTCCGTGATATTGAATCGACGATAGTCCGACTTGATCGCACCTTCCGGCCCGAAGACAACGCAGGACGCGACGGTGGCCTCCCCGCCGTGTGGCTGATATCGAAACATTCGATCCGCACAGGCAGTTCCGCGAGATCGAGTACTTCTTGCAAGGACTCCAGTTGTGCCTGCATACCAGACTTGCTGGCGATATTGAGTTCCACGCCGTAATGCGCATTCTGGCCTGCAAGCCAAGCCAACGCGCGCGTTCACTCCTCACATGCCAGCGGATTCTTACACTGCGATCGGCCTGTTCGGTCAGTGCCGTCTCGATCAGGGTTGCATCCGAAATCTCACGATCAATAATGATTTCGTTGGGTACCGGCCGATGCGCGTAGTATTGCGTGATGAACGCGCCGAGAACTTCCTCGGCTTCAGTGCCCGGCGATACGCGCGGCACCCAGGTGCGGCTACCGAGGTTGTGCCCTCCCCTGATGAACATGACGGCAATACAGAACACACCCGCTTGTTCGGCAATACCCAATACATCAATATCGCCCCGGTCACGCTGTGCACCCGCGAATTGCAGCTGGATGCTCTTCAGTCTGGTTATCTGATCCCGATAGTTCGCTGCTTGCTCATATGCAAGCATTTCGGCTGCCGCTTCCATTCGATCGCCCAGTTCACGGACAAGCTTGCTACTTTTCCCTTCGAGAAATTGCACCGCATGGGAAACGTCCTGAGCATAGTCTTCGGCATCGATCATGCCGACGCAGGGTGCCGAACAACGGCGAATCTGGTATTGCAGGCAAGGTCTGCTTCTATGGCTGAAAAAGCTCTCTTCGCAGGAACGGATGCGGAACACTCTCTGCAAGAGATTCAGTGTCTCGCGTACCGCCCCGGCCGACGGATAGGGTCCAAACAAGCGGCCCGGGATTTTGCGGCTGCCGCGGTAAAAAGAAAGTCGCGGGAAACCGTGATCTGAATTGAGGTGAATATACGGGTAGCTCTTGTCATCCCGTAGCAGGACATTGAACCATGGACGATGTTTCTTGATCAGGTTGTTTTCGAGGATAAGCGCTTCACCTTCACTGCCGGTGACCGTGACTTCGATATCGCGTATGCGCAACACAAGTTTACCGGTCTTGCCGCCCGGCACGCCTGAGCGGAAATAGCTGGTGACACGTTTGCGGAGATCGCCGGCCTTGCCGACGTACAGGATTTTTCCCTGCTTATCGAGAAACCGGTAGACACCTGGTTTGTGCGGCAGATGCCTCAGGACAGGTCTGGGGTTGAAGACGTCTTCGTCCTGATCGGCTTTGCTGGCCACCGTCAGTCCCTTCCATTCAGGCCGACGAGATCCTTTGCCCGGGATACGACATCGACAAACATTGATTCTGTAAGACGCTTCGTCTGCGTGTTGTATCGACTGCAATGATATGAATCCACCAGCAGTCCTCCGCCTGGCAACTGATGTTCCGCTGCGTGGGAAAACTTGCAGGCGCTCAATTTGAGTCCTTTTGCTTTCAGAACCGCATCATGGGCTATTTTCCCCAGGGCGAGGATCACTGCAACAGCGGGTTTCGCGTCGAGCTCGGCACTGAGGAACTGGTTACAGGTCCGGATCTCAAGTCCGACCGGTTTGTTGGCCGGTGGCAGACACTTGACTGCATTCGTGATTCGGCAACCCAGTAGTCGCAGATCGTCACTGGCTGACAGGGACTCCTCCTGAGTCGCAAGTCCCAGTGCGTGCAAGGTCTTGTAGAGCAGGATGCCCGCATGGTCACCGGTGAAGGGACGACCGGTCCGATTTGCACCATGATAGCCAGGCGCCAGCCCGACGATCAGCAATCTTGCGTTCTTGTCTCCAAACGCGGGGACCGGAGCGGCAAAATAGTCGGGGTGGGTGTCACGAACATGGTCGAGAAATGAGGCCAGTCTCGGGCACTGACGACATCCGGCGTCATAGGTTTTTCTTTTTGTGACAGTCGACATGGTTCACGAATAGATCAGAGGTTCCCCCGGTTTTCAATTGCCCGGATCATGCCGGCGCCATATCGCTCCCTGTCAGTCCCCCATATGACGGACAATCGCCTCGCCGAACCCGGTCGTACCGACCAGAGTTGCGCCAGGCACAAGCCGGTCGACTTCCTGTTTGACGGTAGCCTTGGTTGTGCCTTTTACCGGGCTATGGCGTATGCCCTCACGCAGTCTGGCAAGATCGAAAGTCAGCTCCTTGGCCTCTATCGTCTTGCGCACGCCGTGAAAAACAAAATCGGCCGCTTCGCGCCAGCCCATGTAACGCAGCATCATCTCCGCGGAAAGAATAATCGAGCCAGGATTGACCTCATCCTTGCCTGCAAACCCCGGCGCCGTTCCGTGGGTCGCTTCGAAAATCGCCACCACATCGCCGATATTGGCGCCGGGCGCGATGCCGATGCCCCCGACCTGGGCGGCCAGCGCATCCGAAATATAGTCACCGTTAAGGTTCAGCGTAGCGATGACGTCGTATTCTTCCGGCCGCAATAGTATTTGTTGCAGGAAATTGTCGGCGATCACATCCTTGATAATGATCTCATTACCCGACCTGGGGTTCGCAAAGCTCAGCCATGGTCCGCCATTGATCTCCGATGCACCGAATTCATCCTTTGCGAGCTGGTAGCCCCAGTTTCGAAATGCTCCTTCGGTGTATTTCATGATGTTGCCCTTGTGCACAAGGGTGACCGAGGAGCGATCTTCATCGACGGCGTACGTGATCGCCTTGCGAATCAGTCTTTGAGAGCCCTCCCTGGATACGGGTTTTATGCCGAGACCTGTACTCGCGGGGAAGCGAATACCTGTGACTCCCAGCTCATCCTGGAGGAATCGTGTCAGTTTGAGCCCTTCCGGGGATCCGGCAGGCCACTCGATACCCGCATAGATGTCCTCCGTGTTCTCTCTGAAGACCACCATCGAGACGAGTTCCGAATCCTTCATCGGAGTCTCGACTCCTGGAAAATACCGGATGGGTCTCACGCAGGCATAAAGATCCAGGTTCTGCCTCATGGATACGTTGAGAGATCGGAATCCGCCGCCCACGGGCGTCGCCAGGGGACCCTTTATGGAGACGATATAGCGACGCAGGATATCGAGGGTCTCTTCGGGCAGGAACTGACCGCTGCCGTATACCCTGGTCGCATTCTCTCCGGCGTAAATCTCCATCCAGGCGATCTTGCGTTCCTGACCGTAGGCCTTTGTGACGGCGGCATCGACGACACTGCGCATGACGGGCGTGATATCGGCGCCGATACCGTCGCCTTCAATAAATGGCACGATCGGATGATCCGGCACATTGATGGTGTTGTCCTGATTGGCGGTGATCGGTGTGCCGTTCTCAGGCAACGTAACGTTGTCGTAATGCATCAATTGACCTCGGCAGGCGCGACGCTATACCGGCGGTCGCTCGAAAAAGGGGCAGGAATTATCCTCCAAGATCGCAGGCTTTGCGATACAAGTAACAAGGGACAGGCCCAAAAAAAAGCCCGGGTGGCAAGCACCCGGGCGCATTGTTGTCTTTGATCAGGTGCCGGTCTTGAACTGAGCTTCTTCTGTTGAACCACTCAACGCCGATAGCGATGATTGACCGGCGGTTACGGTCTGGGTGACCGCATCGAAGTATCCGGCACCCACTTCCCGCTGGTGCTTGGAAGCGGTATAACCCTCGGCTTCTGTCGCAAACTCCTCTTCCTGGAGCTTGACGTAGGCGGTCATCTGACTTTCCTTGTAGGCCTTCGCCAACGTGAACATGCTGTGATTCAGCGCGTGGAAACCGGCCAGCGTAATAAACTGGAACTTGTAACCCATCGCCCCGAGCTCGCGCTGGAACCTGGCAATCGTTTCGTCATCCAGGTTCTGTTTCCAGTTAAACGATGGCGAACAGTTATAAGCCAGCATCTTGTCGGGGTGTTCTGCGCGGATGGCTTCCGCGAATCGTTTCGCGTCATCCAGATTCGGAACAGCGGTCTCACACCAGATCAGATCGGCAACCGGCGCATACGCCAGCCCGCGCGAGATCGCCTGCTCCAGCCCCGCGTTGACATGGAAGAAGCCTTCCGGCGTTCTTTCACCAGGAACAATGAATTCCTGATCCCGCTCGTCCACGTTGGCGGTTAGCAGACTCGCGGATTCCGCATCGGTCCTGGCCACCAGGACGGTCGGTACGCCACAGACATCCGCCGCCAGTCGTGCGGCGGCCAGCTTACTGACGGCTTCCGAGGTGGGTACGAGTACCTTGCCACCCATATGCCCGCATTTCTTGGCTGAGGACAGCTGATCTTCAAAATGGACACCGGCAGCTCCGGCTTCGATCATGCCCTTCATCAATTCGAATGCATTGAGCACCCCGCCAAACCCCGCCTCCGCGTCCGCGACGATCGGCTTGAACCAGTCGATATCGTGATCACCTTCGGCGTGGGTGATCTGGTCGGCTCTCTGCAGGCAGCGATTGATCCTTGCAACGACGGACGGTACCGAGTTGGCCGGATAAAGCGATTGATCCGGATACATCTCGCCGGCGAGATTGGCGTCACCCGCGACCTGCCAGCCCGACAGATAGATTGCATCCAGACCGGCGCGAACCTGTTGCATGGCCTGATTGCCAGTGAGCGCGCCCAGGGCATTGACGAAGGGCTTCTCGTGCATATAGTTCCAGAGTTTCTCCGCCCCCAGGCGGGCAAGGGTGTATTCAAGCTGGACGCTGCCGCTAAGTCGAAGCACGTCCTCCGCGGAGTAATTTCTCGTCACGCCTTGCCAACGGGATGACTCGGCCCACTCTGTGCGTAACTGGTCCGCTGTCTGTCTTGTCATGTCTGGATCCTCGGGGCGTTGGGTTTTGGGGATGTGCTAATCAAGTGCATTGTAGGCCGCCAATGTAAGAAACTCGGCGAAATCCTCATCGCGAATGATATCGTCGAGCAGGCCGGCCGCCTGCCGGTATTTTCCGCTGGCAAATGCCTGTTCACCAACTTCTTTCAGCAAAGTTGCCATTTCCTCGTCGCGAATCTTTTCATAAAGGGACATGGTGATTTCCCGGCCATCGTCCAGGCGTCCGTCCGGATGTCGTATCCATTGCCAGATTTGCGCACGGGAGATTTCAGCCGTCGCCGCATCTTCCATCAGGTTGTTGATCGGGACACAGCCGTTGCCGCATAGCCATGATGCCATGTAGCGAACCGCGATAGTGATGTTCTGGCGCAGGCCTGCCTCGGTAATCGAGCCCTCCGGACGACGCAGCAAGTCTTCGGCGCTGACATTGACATCGTCGCGCATTCGGCCGATTTGATTCGCTTCCGGCATCAGGCGGTCGAATATATCCGTCGCAATCGACACCAGCCCAGGGTGTGCTACCCAAGTCCCGTCATGGCCATCGCCCGCTTCGCGTTCTTTGTCCTGCCTCACTTTCTCGATTGCCGCATCGTTGGCTACAGGATCATTCCTGATCGGGATCTGAGCCGCCATCCCGCCGATCGCGTGCGCACCGCGGCGATGACAGGTCTTGATGACAAGAAGGGAATATGAGTGCAGGAAGTGCGATGTCATCGTCACCTCGCCGCGGTCGGGAAGAACGAATTCAGGGTGCTTTCTGAATTTCTTGATGTAGCTGAAGATGTAATCCCATCGTCCACAATTCAGACCGACAATGTAATCCCTGAGTGCATACAGGATTTCGTCGATCTCGAAAGCGGCCAGTATGGTCTCGATAAGAACGGTGCACTTGATCGTGCCGTGCAGGAGATCGAGCCTCTGCTCAGCGAACTGAAAAACATCCGCCCATATCCCCGCCTCATCATGGGACTCCAGCTTTGGAAGATAGAAATACGGGCCGGAGCCATTAGCCAGTGCCTGGCGCGCGTTGTGATACAGATAGAGTCCGAAGTCCACCAATCCGCCCGGTGCTGGTGCGCCATCGACGAGAATATGTTTCTCTACAAGATGCCATCCTCTCGGCCTGACAATCAGGACCGCCACCTGCTCTTTCAGTCGATATTCTTTGCCGTCGGGATTGACGAATTCGATCGTCCGGTTGACCGCATCACGAAGATTAATCTGGCCATCGATAACGTTGTGCCACGTCGGGGTCAGTGAATCCTCGCAATCGGCCATGAAGACCCGCGCACCCGAGTTGAGCGCATTGATCACCATCTTGCGATCCGTCGGGCCCGTGATTTCCACCCGGCGATCCTGTAAATCGTCCGGCGTCGCCGCAACTTTCCAGTCGCCATCCCTGATGTCCCGTGTCGCTGATAGAAAGTCCGGAAACCGGCCCTCGTCCAGTTCCTTCTGGCGCATCGTGCGGCGTGCCAGTGCATCCTCTATGGTTGGCCGGAACCGACGCGTGAGTTCGGCGATAAACGCCAGGGCGTCGGGGGTGAGTATTTCTTCGAATCCAGGCTCGATCGCGCCGTTTACCTGACAAGCCGGCGAACTCTGGATATCTGCTTGATTGCTCATCTTAATCCCAGTTTAGTCATTACAAAACAGGCGCTTGCGAAGATGTATTCACGGAACCATCAAGAATAGCCGATCAGCTATTGCATCGCACCAATTGTAAGATCAGTCGCCGATCAATGCAAAGGGCCGGATCACAGTTTAACTGGCTCTGTTCGAAGTCGGGAGTGATGCAGATGGATTGCCGGACACGCTTGCCTGGGAACCTTGATTTCAGGCAGCCCCGCTGCGAAGGTTTGGCCATATGTCCGGGCAAAAAAACGGGGTCCCGAAGGACCCCGTCTGGTGTTGCTTGACCTTTTCGGTCGGACGTATCAGGAACGCCTGCGCAGGGCACCCAGTGCGCCACCGAGCATCAGGAACAGGCCGCCGGCCAGTCCGATCAGCGGCAGGTGGCTGGCGGTTGTCGGCATAATGACGACTTCCTCTACCACCGGCGCGACATAAGGCTCGACTTCCTCGATTACGACAACCTCTTCCACGACCACGACAAACCAACGGCCCTCAGGTACGTAGAGACGCAGATCGGTTCCCGGGGGGATCTTGTCGAAGGCCTTCTCGCCAACGGGGATTTTCCTGAACGCGGTCAGACCGGTTGCAACCTGCGCTTCCGAAGCACTGTCTTCCGGCAAGCCAACGGCGAAGCCTTCGGGTGGCCGGAATGTGTCGACCGCAAAGGAACCATCGGGCTTGTTCAGACGCAATTTGACCGAATCATCATTCAACGTGCGGTCGTAGGTGACGTGGAACTTTGCGTACGAGACACCGTCACGTTCGACGACGTCCCAACAGGCGTCCTCAACATTCGGATGGTCTGCGACAAAATCGCCCCACTGCAGGTCCTGACAGGTCGTTGCCTGCGCAACCCCTCCGGTCAGCAACCAGGCGGTCGCCAAAAACAATACAGCTGTCATTCTTTTCATGAATCCCTCCCAGGGAACTGTTATTCCAATCTAGTCGTGCCTTGCACGACTCATAACTATAGCATCGAGTGTCGCATTATGCATACGATAAAAGGCGATACGATGCTTTTACCATGTCGCCTGCCGGAGTCGCGTGACTGTTCTTCTCCTGAACAAGCCATACCGAGTGCTTTGCCAGTTCACCGATACGGGTAACCGGCAAACGCTGTCGGACTTTGTCGATGTCCCTGGAGTCTATCCGGCCGGTCGCCTCGACTTCGATAGTGAAGGCCTGGTCCTGCTCACCGATGACGGTTCATTGCAGGCCCGAGTTAGCGATCCACGCTACAAGTGGTCAAAGACCTACTGGGCGCAGGTTGAAGGCGATCCTTCCCCGCTATCTCTGCAAAAGCTGGCCGGCGGGATAGAGCTTGATGGACGATCCACGCGCCGGGCACAGGTACGGAGGATTGATGAACCAGGCGATCTGTGGCCGCGCAAGCCGCCGATCCGCTACCGCAAATCCGTTGCGGATAGCTGGCTGGAAATTGTGATCCGGGAGGGGAGGAATCGGCAGGTCCGGCGGATGACGGCGGCGATCGGTCACCCCACGCTACGCCTGATACGCTGCTCGATCGGCACATGGAGCCTGGGGGGATTGCGCCCGGGTGAATGGATGGAGGTCGCTCATCCCGAATCATCGGGCGGCTGAGCACGCCGATGAAAATGGAATCGATCAGCCGCGAGATCTGAAACCGGTGATCCGCATTGCGAGTTCCAGCGCCTGTTCATAATTCAGTCGTGGGTCGACCTGGGTGCGGTAGCTTCTCGCCAGGTCCTTGTCGGTCAGGCCGCGTGCGCCGCCAGTGCACTCAGTGACATTTTCACCGGTGAGCTCAAAATGTACGCCACCGAGATGACTGCCCATTTCGTGATGGATCCGGAACGACAGCTCCAGCTCCTTGAGGATTTTGTCGAAACGCCTGGTCTTGAGCCCTGTTGCAGTGGTTTCCGTATTCCCGTGCATTGGGTCGCAACACCATAAGACGCCGCTGCCCGTTGCCCTCGCCGCCTGGATCAGGGGCGGCAATCGCTGCTCGACTTCCTCAGCGCCGAAACGGTGGATAAACGTCAGGCGCCCGGGTTCATTGTCCGGGTTAAGACGCTCAATAAGTTCTTGCAGCCATTCCGCGGTCATGGCCGACCCGACCTTGACCGCGACCGGATTCGAGATTCCCCTGAAGAACTCGACATGGGCACCGTCGACATCCGCGGTGCGCATTCCGATCCAGGGATAGTGGGTCGAGAGGTTGTACCAGTGACTGCGGCGTTTGATGAATCTTGTCTGCGCTTGCTCGTAAAGAAGATGCAGCCCTTCGTGGCTTGTATAAAAGTCGATGGTGCGGGTGTGGTGCACTGCCCGCCCGGATATCGATTCAAAGAAATCGAGGGAGTCCGCAATGGACTCGACGATGCGTCGATACTCGAGTTCTTGCGCTGAATGGCTGACGAAATCCAGATCCCAGTTCTCCGGATGGTGCAGATCCGCAAAACCACCGGCAACCAGTGAACGAACGAAATTGAGTGTCAGCGCCGCTCGTTCATAGCCCTTCAGTAGCAAGGCGGGGTCCGGGATACGGTCACGCTCGGTAAATCCGACCGAATTAACGATATCCCCGCGGTAGCTGGGCAGACAGATGCCGTCCCGCGTCTCCGACTCGGCCGATCGGGGTTTCGCGTACTGCCCCGCTATGCGACCGACACGGATTACCGGTTTCTTGAGGCCGTGGAGCAATACGACACTCATTTGCAGGAGAATCTTGAGTTTTTGGGCGATGCGATCCGAGCTGCACTCGTCGAAACGCTCTGCGCAATCCCCGCCTTGTAACAGGAACCGCTCGCCACGCTGAGCTTCGGCCAGTTGTTTTTTGAGTTCCTCGATTTCGCCAGACACCACCAGCGGTGGCAAGGTGCCCAGCTCCGCCAGTGTGCGTTCGAGGGCCGCCTGGTCAGGGTATGTGGGCTGTTGCACTGCCGTGCGCGTGTGCCAGCTCGCCGGGTGCCACTCGATTCGGTCAGGATTACGGGTCATTGTGCTGCCATGCTACCGCGCATTTGATCGGCACAAAAGAACCGGGGCTGGAACCTTTGCGAGCGAATTGGCAAAATGCCGCCCTCTTCGCATCGACATGGTCTGATTGTCGTTTTTTTTGAGGCCCATAAATCGGGCTAATGGAGTCCCGCATGCACAGAGTGATCGTTCTGGGAGCCGGCAAGATCGGCGCCCTCATCTCCGGGTTTCTGGGTGAAACGGGTGACTACGAAGTCCAGCTTGTAGATGTTGACGGAGAGGCTTCACGTTCGGTAGCCGCTGCCCATGGCTTTTCGACCGTGGAGCCGTTTGAGTTGGACGCGTCAGACCCGGAATCCCTAAGGGCCCATTTGAAGAAGCATCCGGCGGACGCGCTGGTTTCTTCGCTGCCGTTCTATTGCAATGAAAAGGTTGCGGAAGTGGCGCGTGAACTCGGGCTGCACTACTTCGATCTCACAGAAGACGTCAAAGTGACACATGCAGTCCGTGCTCACGCTGAGGGAGCCACTACGGCCTTTGTGCCCCAGTGTGGGCTGGCGCCTGGATTCATCAGCATCGTGGCGCACGAACTGATGAATCATTTCGATAAGGCCGAGACGGTCAAACTCAGGGTCGGCGCCCTGCCCCAGCATCCCAACAACGTCCTCAAGTACTCGCTCACCTGGTCCACCGATGGCCTGATCAATGAATATGCCAACCCCTGCCAGAGCATTGTCAATGGAGAAATGGCCGATGTTTTGCCGCTGGAGGGCCTGGAGGAAATCGAGATCGACGGAACATTGTACGAGGCGTTCAATACATCGGGCGGGCTTGGCTCTCTCGGTGAAACACACGGCGCGGGCGTGCGGACGATGAACTACAAGACCATACGATATCGTGGTCATTGTGCTCACATACGGCTGCTTATGAATGGGCTGCGCTTGCGCGAGGATCAGGCAACCCTGAAGAAGATCCTCGAGAAGGCGATCCCGAGAACCTTGCAGGATGTGATCGTCATTTATGTTTCGGTGACGGGACAACAGGATGGCGAATTTCGTGAAGAAAACTATGTCAACAAGGTTTATCCGCAGGTAATCGCCGGGCGCTTGTGGTCATCGATTCAGGTGACAACGGCCGCGGGTCTGTGTGCCGTTCTGGATCTGATCCTGTCGCATCCGGAAAATTACCACGGCTTCGTGACCCAGGAAGACTTCAGTCTCAAGGATGTCCTCAACAACCGGTTTGGTGCTTACTACGCGCAAGGCGGAACGAACGAGGTTTCGGCACGGCTGATCGCAACCGGTGAAGCGGGCCGCCAGCGCACAACAGAGGAAAATGCATGAACGAGATATTGACCCGCCTGGGTCTTGACGAGATCAATGCAGGCGTGTGGTGCGGCGAGGAAAGTTTGCCGTGTGATGAAGGCGTTGTGATCGACTCGATCAACCCGGCGACGGGTGAGGTCATCGCCAGCGTCCGGGCCGCAACAAGCCCGGATTACGAAAAGATGATGAGCTCTGCGCGCCAGGAGTTTCTTGCCTGGCGCAGCGTGCCGGCGCCCGCCCGTGGGGAGGCGGTTCGACTGGTTGGCGAGGCATTGAGACGCAACAAGGATGCCCTGGGCAGCCTTGTGACGCTGGAAATGGGCAAGATCAAGGCCGAGGGCGACGGTGAGGTCCAGGAGATGATCGATATCGCCGATTTTGCCGTCGGTCAATCCCGGATGCTGTATGGCTACACCATGCATTCCGAGCGTCCGGGACACCGGATGTATGAACAGTGGCACCCGCTGGGAGCCGTCGGGATTATCAGCGCATTCAACTTCCCGGTGGCCGTGTGGGCGTGGAATGCATTCCTGGCCGCCATCTGCGGCAACATCAGTATCTGGAAGCCGTCGCCCAAGGGTGTTTTGTGCGCCATTGCAGTTCAGAAGATCTGTAACGAAGCGCTTGCAGGACAGGGTCTGCCGAAAATCTTTCATCTTTTTGTCGATAGCGATGTCGGCATGGCCGAACGATTTGTCGATGATCCGCGAGTCGACCTGATGTCGTTTACAGGGTCTTGCGCTATCGGACGGACGGTCGGTGAGCGGGTTGCGGCGCGGATGGGTAAATCGCTGCTCGAATTGGGTGGCAATAACGCCATTATCGTCGACGAGCAGGCTAATCTTGATCTGGCGATACCGGCGATCGTATTCGGGGCGGTAGGAACTGCGGGGCAGCGATGTACCTCGACCCGGCGCGTACTGATTCATGAGAGTATTTTTGCCGAATTATCGGAGCGACTCGTCAAGGCATATGGCCAGGTAAGGATAGGTGATCCCATGGATGCGGGGACGCTGATGGGGCCGCTGAGCGACGCAGCTTCAGTCGGGCGATTTGCCGCGGCGCTGGTGGAAGTTGAAAAAGCAGGGGGCGTGATTCTCGCCGGCGGGCATGTGCTCGATCGGACAGGCAACTACGTCGAACCGACACTCGTCAAGGCAAGGAATGACTGGCAGATCGTCCAGGACGAAACCTTCGCACCGATCCTCTATCTGATTCCATTCAAAGATCTGGACGAGGCCATCGACATGCACAACAGCGTGCGCCAGGGACTGTCATCCGCAATTTTTACTGACAATTTGCAAACCGCCGAGCGATTCCTGTCCGCTGCCGGCAGCGATTGCGGGATCGCAAACGTCAACATCGGCACCTCGGGCGCTGAAATCGGTGGTGCGTTTGGTGGTGAGAAAGATACCGGGGGTGGCCGGGAATCCGGTTCCGATTCCTGGAAGGCATATATGCGTCGACAGACCAATACAATCAACTACAGCCCCGAACTGCCGCTTGCCCAGGGAATCAGTTTCGACCTCGGCGACTAGCTCGATACAACAGCTGTCCTTACAGATCGCCCTGCATGCAACAGCCTGCGGGGCGATCTCGTTTGCGGGCCTCGACCTAGCGACTGAGATCCTGATAGACCATCTTTGTCATCAGTTCCGGACTGATGAAATTGTTGCCCCATTCCGCGTCCCAGTCGGCGGTGGGAGCCGCGGCGGCGACCTCCTCCAGAGACTTGCCCGCGTCGATATGGGCCTGCATGCGGTTGGCGATCCCATCCAGCATGTTGCGAAATTCCTGCAACTCCGTCCGGTTCGAAACGGGAGGGCCGTGACCGGGGATGACTATCGTGTTCTCGTCCATCAGTGCGAGGGCCGTATCGGCACCCGATATCATCCCGCGAATCGAGCCCCCGTTGGCAATATCGACAAAGGGGTAGCGGCCGTTGAAGTAGATATCGCCCATGTGAATGATGTTGGCTTTTTGGAAATGAACGATCGAATCGCCATCCGTGTGTGCATGCGCTACGTGGAATGTGCGAATCGTATCGCCGTTAAGATGAAAGGTGAGCGCATCGGTGAAGGTCACAACCGGCAAGGCCTCTTCCGATGATGCCGGAATCTCCCGTCCAAACAGATCGAGTTCCTGTTTGACCGACATGCGCGCACGAACATTATCATGGGCGACAATCAGGGCGCCCTGCCCCTTGAAGTATTCGTTGCCACCAACGTGATCACCGTGACGGTGGGTATTGAAAATAAATCGGATGGGCCGATCGGATATCTGCGCTATCGCCTGGCGTATCGGCTCGGATAGCGGAGCATACTGGTCATCTATCATGTAGACGCCGTCCGCACCGACCGAGAGACCGATGTTGCCGCCGCGACCCGTAATCACCCAGACGGAATCGCGCAATAGCTGCCCGCTTATTATTACTTCTGTTTCACCCATCTTGCCGCTGGTCGAAGTCGTTGATGTGGTTTCGCCCATGCTGGCCAGTGGACAGGCCAATAGCGCGAAACCTGCCAAAACCGCAAATACTTTCATTGCTCGCTCCCCCTTGTCAGTCCGGCTGAATTTCTTCGAAGCGATTCCTGCTTCTGTTCTTGTGAACGGCAGTCGGATCGAAAATACACCCGTTCATGGCGAGATAAACGCCATCAGGGCAGGTCTGAACCGCTCCCAGCGCCAGTCCGATGTTTATCTCGGCGTCACTGCTTTGGAACCTGGCCGGGTGCAACGCACCGGTTAGCACAATGACCTTCCCGTCGATCCCGGCCAGGGAGCGGCCGGTGGCAGCCATCGTGTCGGTGCCGTGGCTTATCACCACGTAGCGGCACGACAGGTTTTCCACGGTAGTGCGGATGAGCGCGCGATCCTCCTCCGTGACCTCAAGACTGTCTTTTCGCATTAGCGGCACGATTTGGTAGTCGAATACGACCTCGCCTTGCCTCAGTACGTGCTCGATAACCGATTCTCCCACCTCGAAACTGCTTTTGGCATCGAAATAGACCTTGTCGATCGTCCCGCCGGTTGTGATGAATGCGATTTCCATAAGCTCCTGTTGGAAGCGGCCATCAGTGACGCCGGAGTATAGACCGGCACGGCCGTCTGCGCTGGCACAGGGACCACGCACTAGCTACCATCAGGGGTAGGCAAAGGAGATTTGCATGACGGCGAAACGTCACAAGCCATTTTTTCGAGTTCTGTTGGTCGCTACCTTGTTGCTGGGAGCATACCCTGCTAACGGCGGAAGCAATTCCGGCGTGTTGCTGCAGATATCAGGGCCCATCGGACCGGCCACCAGCGATTACATTGAGGACGGGCTGAAAAAAGCTGTGGATAGCGAGGCGACGGTCGTTATTATTCAGATGGACACGCCCGGTGGGCTCGATACCAGCATGCGCGACATCATAAAGGCAATTCTGGCATCGCCGGTGCCCGTCATTACCTACGTGGCACCGGGCGGTTCACGAGCGGCAAGCGCGGGCACCTATATCCTGTATGCAAGTCATATCGCTGCGATGGCGCCAGCGACGAATCTGGGCGCGGCAACACCCGTCCCGATCGGCGGGACCAGTCCTGTATCGAAAAAGGACAAAGGCAAAAACGGCGCCGATGGCAGCGACAAAGCCTCTGCTGATTCTGGTGAGGAAGAGCAGGACGAGGAAAAGACGGCCGCACCCGGCGATGCTTCGAGATCGAAAGCTATCAATGATGCAATCGCCTACATACGAAGCCTCGCCGAAAAGCACGGCCGCAATGTGGACTGGGCCGAGAAGGCCGTCAGGGAGGCCGACAGTCTGTCCGCCAGCCAGGCGCTTGAACTAGGTGTCATCGATCTGATAGCGGAAGATATTCCAGCACTGCTGGCGGCGGTTAACGGCAGGGTGGTCAGCACATCAGCCGGCGAGATCACGCTGGAAACCGCCGGAATTACGCTCGAGCGTATTGAACCCGACTGGCGAACCGAACTTCTGCAGATTATCACTAACCCGACCGTCGCCTATTTGCTGATGCTGATAGGCATCTATGGTCTGCTATTCGAAGGTTACAACCCGGGCGCTATTGTGCCTGGCGTGGCCGGTGCGATCTGCCTGTTGATTGCGGCCTATGCGTTTCAGATTCTCCCCGTCAATTATGCGGGGTTCGCCTTGATGGCGCTCGGGATCATTCTCATGATCGCCGAGGTGTTCGCTCCCAGCTTCGGCGCGCTTGGGTTCGGTGGAATTATTGCTTTTGTCGTAGGGTCTATTATCTTGATGGATACCGATGTGCCCGGTTTCACGATCCCGATAGCGTTGATCGGATCTATCGGACTCGCTGGAGCCGGCGCCATGATGGGTATCGTGTGGTTTGCAGTCATAGCAAGGCAGCGTCCGGTAGTCAGCGGGCGCGAGCAGATTATCGGGTCGACTTGCGAGGCGGACGAAGATTTTGACGGTTCGGGCCACGTACTGGTGCACGGCGAACACTGGAGTGCGCATTGCAACGAACCGGTTGCCCGCGGTGAACACCTTCATGTCACGGATATGAAGGGTCTGGTTTTGACGGTCAGGCGAGCGCCTGACAAGGAGAATTGATCATGTTGTCCAGCTTTATACCATTCATACTCGGCGCTGTGGGTCTGCTCATCTTCAGTTCGATCAAGATCCTCAAGGAGTATGAACGCGGTGTGATCTTTCAACTCGGCCGCTTCTGGAAAGTCAAAGGGCCGGGTCTCATCATCGTTATCCCTGTAATCCAGGTGATGGACAAGCGCGACCTGAGAGTGATCGTGATGGACGTCCCTACACAAGACGTTATCTCGCGGGACAATGTGTCCGTCAAGGTGAACGCGGTGGTCTATTTCAGAATCGTCGATCCGGAGAAGGCGGTCATACAGGTCGAAAATGTATTCGAAGCGACCAGTCAACTAGCGCAGACAACATTGCGTTCGGTCCTTGGCCAGCATGAACTGGACGAGATGCTCTCGGAACGTGACAAGCTGAATGCCGATGTACAAAGCATTCTGGATCGTCAGACCGATGCCTGGGGGATCAAGGTATCCAACGTCGAGATCAAGCATGTCGATCTGGATGAGAGCATGATCAGGGCGATTGCGGCACAGGCCGAAGCTGAGCGTACCCGCCGCGCCAAAATCATTCATGCGCAAGGCGAAAAACAAGCCGCTGAAAAGCTTGTAGAAGCGGCCGCGATGCTTTCTACGCAGCCCCAGGCAATACAGCTCAGATACCTCCGACCCTGACTGACGTTGCCGGTGACAGGACCAATACGATCGTGTTTCCCTTGCCTCTTGATCTCATCAAGCCCCTGCTGGCTCTGGCAGAGAAAAAAGCAGAGCCGATAAAGGCAGGCGGCAACGATCAGGACTCGCCAGAGATCTCGATATAGGCGAGGGAGAATGCGCCGGGGCCGACGTTGACCGCCAGCGTCGCGCTCATCACCGACAGATGTAGCTGCACTCTGTGTGTGGCGGCCAATCCCTCAAAGTCCTGATAGGCAGACAGCCCCCTGATGATTCGTGGGTCGCCGCCAAAGCTCATCACGACGACCGGTCTGCAGCGCCCGTATCGGATCGCATCTCGTGCCCTTTCGAGAACGTCCGCCACGGCGCGTTCGAAACGACGCACACCTGCAACCACCTGTGATTCACCACCGCGCATTTCGATTATCGGCTTGACGTCCAGAAGCCGGCCAACGTGGTAAGTTGTGGCACTCATGCTTTTCTCGCCCTTGGTGCTGGCCCGATGCCTGAGGTAGAAAAGATCGTTGGGGACGAGGTAGGTCACGCTGAGCCGCGTGAGGTCCTTAACTGATCGTCGCAGCCTTTCAAAAGGCGGGGCTTCATTGGCAATCATTTCGACGGCCTCATGGGCGATCACGCCTTCACCGGGTCCAACACTGTTTGTGTCCAGAACTCGCAAGGAAAAAGGTTCCGTCAGACCCGCTGCCTCGCGCCGCTGTCGATAACCCTGCAGGATCGCGTATGAGGCCTCGGTTGCATTCGCATAGACGCTTCCACGCGATGCACTGACACACAAAACCAACACCCGGTCATAACGCAGGATGAGATCCTCCAGAAACAAATCCCTGATGGATTCGACACCCCATGCCCGGGTACTTGCGCTGATCGACTTGTCGGCGATAAAACGCCGATAGTAAGAAAGTGTTTCACGCGGGTCGCGGTTATCAAGCAGCTTCTTGTCATCGAACTGAAGTAAGCCGGGCAACATCTCGAGCCCATGTTCTGCGATGTAGGTCTGTGGCAGATCACAACTTGCGTCGATGACCACTCCTACTTTCATTTGGCAGGCCCCTGTTGTCTTTCCTGATGTGCGTGAATCCCAGTCACCAGCCTCAACATACGGTAAGCTTTTCTTTTGGATTGTCGGCAAGACATCTCGACGCGTCAATCGATCACGGCCCGGTTCCCGGCGCGCAACTTCTTTTTGCACACTGCCAAAGGCTCTCCAACTCGTCAATGCTCATATCCGTGGCATTTTTCCCCATTGACGCGAGCTGAGACTCAAGTTTTCGAAAGCGTGTCTCGAATTTGTTATTTCCACGCCGTAGTGCTGCTTCGGCGTCAATTTCTCGATGACGACATAGGTTTACAATACAGAACAAAAGATCACCTATCTCCTCTTCCTCCCGGTCACGGTCCTTTTCGAGCACTTCCTCAAGTTCGACCAGCTCCTCGTGGAGTTTGTCCATCACACCCGAGACGCCAGGCCAGTCGAATCCTACCGAGCTCGCACGCGCCCCCAGCTTCGACGCCCGGGACAGCGCGGGTAGTCCGCCGCTGATACCGTCCAGTGCGCTGGTAACCGGCGCACCTTTTTCCTGCCGTTCCCGCGCTTTGTGCGCCTCCCAGGCTATCGTTTGGGCTTTTGCGTCGGTGATCACCTCTGCACCGAAAACATGGGGGTGTCTTCGTATGAGCTTGTCGCAGATTGCTTCATTGACGTCGTCAAACGAAAAGGCGTCGTTTTCCTCTGCCATGCGGGCGTGATAAACCACCTGGAACAAGAGGTCGCCAAGTTCATCGCGCAGATCATCCAGATCACCGCGCTCGATTGCGTCGGCTACTTCGTAGGCTTCCTCCAGCGTATAAGGGGCGATGCTTCTGAAGTCCTGCCTGATGTCCCATGGACATCCTGTCAGCGGATCGCGAAGACGGGCCATGATCCTCAACAGGCGATCCATGTCACTCATGGCGCGTCTTCCTCAAAAATCATCATTCTGAAACTCACCAGCATGCCGGCCGTTGCACCCCATATGTTGTGCCGCCGATAGGGTATTTCGTAATACGGTACGCGAATACCCAGGAAACGTTTCTCACGGTGGATTGCATTGGTCCTGTCGAAAAGATAGGCGAGAGGGACCTCGAACGCTTCTTCAACCTCTGTCCGGTCAATATCAAGCGCAAAACCGGGTCGCACGATGCCGACGACGGGTGTCACGCTATAACCGGTGATGGTCAGGTAGTTGTTCAGGAAGCCGATAATCTCGACTCTCTCTTGTTCCAGCCCGATTTCTTCATTCGTCTCCCGAAGTGCGGCCGCAGCGGGCCCGTCATCGGTGTGCTCCAGCCGTCCACCGGGGAAGCTGATCTGTCCCGCGTGATGCTTCAAATGTGCGGCTCGTTTGGTCAGAACGACCGACAAGCCTTGCGGGTGATCAACCAATGGAATCAGAACCGCGGCCGGGGTCAGCCGCTTTGGCACGATCCGGCGTAGCAGGTGGGGAAGATCACCCAGCGTCCCGGGTACGGAGACCTGATCCGGCGGGGCCGGCTGGCTTCCATCGAGTCGCTGGCGGATCAGATCACGAAGCTCTTGGTTACTGATCGAATCCCCTGACACAGCTATTTCCGGATGCCGCCCTTCGTCAACGCCGCCGGATCGAGCAGACGTGCCAGTTCCTCGTCACTGAGGTCCGTCATTTCCCGCGCCACATCTCGGATTGGACGACCCTCCGCGTATGCCTTTTTTGCCGTTGCGGCACCACATTCGTAGCCGATAACAGGATTGAGGGCCGTTACAAGAATCGGATTCCGCTCCAGCGCCTGCTCAAGGTTCTCCGTATTCACGGTGAAACCGACAACAGCTTTGTCGGCAAGTAATTTCGCGACCGCCGCCAGAATTCCGACACTTTGCAGAAGGTTATAGCTGATGACCGGCAACATGACGTTAAGCTGGAAGTTTCCCGACTGCCCACCAATGGTAATGGTCGCGTCGTTGCCAATCACCTGTGCGGCTACCATTGCAGCAGCCTCCGGGATCACCGGATTTACTTTGCCCGGCATGATGCTGCTACCCGGTTGAAGTGCAGGTAGCGCAATCTCCCCGATTCCTGCCAGCGGACCACTGTTCATCCATCTAAGATCGTTTGCGATCTTCATGATGCTGACTGCAACTGTTTTGAGTTGACCGGAAAGTTCGACTGCCGTGTCCTGACAACTCAGACTTTCAAAATAATTCGGACTGGCCCTGAATGCGATGCCGGTGCGCTCAGACAAGGCCTCCGCAAATCGAGCCGCAAATTCAGGGTGTGCATTGATACCGGTGCCGACCGCTGTACCACCTTGCGCGAGTCTGGTCAGTCTCGGCATCGTTGCTGTGACGCGGTCAATGCCGTTGTTGATCTGAGCCGCCCAGCCCCCCAGTTCCTGGCCGAGTGTGACCGGCATGGCGTCCATCAGATGAGTGCGCCCTGTCTTTACTATGTCATTGCATTCCGCGCTCTTTTTTGTCAAAGCATCAGCCAGATGTCTAAGACCGGGAACGAGAGTCTCACTGACCTCTATCGCTGCACTGACGTGAACGGCCGTTGGGATTACATCATTGCTGCTCTGTCCCATGTTGACATGATCATTCGGATGGACTTCCGAGCCGAGAATAGCGCTGGCCAGGTGCGCGATCACCTCATTCGCATTCATGTTGGTGCTGGTGCCGGAGCCGGTCTGAAACACATCGATTGGAAAGTGAGCATCATGCTCGCCCTTGATAACCTCGTCCGCCGCTTCACAGATTGCGTCCGCAATTGCAGAATCGATCATCTCAAGCTGGTAATTTGCCGTGGCGGCGGCCCACTTGACGAGTCCGACCGCCCGGATGAATTCCCTCGGCATCGGCAAGCCGCTAATCGGGAAATTATCGACTGCCCGTTGTGTCTGGGCCCCCCACAATGCGTCTGACGGTACCTTGAGCTCACCCATGCTGTCGTGCTCGACCCGAAATGAGTTGTCGGACATGAACGATCTCCCTGATTATAGAATATAGATTAGATTAAGTGGGTAACTAACAGTATTTTAAGGAAGTGAGTGCAGTTCCGTTGCCTGCATGACGGCCACAAACACTGCGCTGCCGGCAACTGATGTATGATTCGCCATCCTATCATTTTTGGCCTTTGACTGGCATGACACCAAGCACTTTGAACGCCATCTCCCCGGTTGACGGCCGATACGCAAACCGGGTCGGTGATCTGCGCAATATTTTTAGTGAATTCGGCCTGATTCGCTTCAGGGTGCGCGTAGAGATTGAGTGGTTGCTGGCACTCGCAGCCGAAGAGGCAGTTGGCGAACTGCCGGCCATCACGGGCAAGACGCGGGCGTGTCTGGAAAGGCTCCGATCAGCGTTTAGCGAGGCTGATGCGAGACGCGTCAAGGAAATAGAGACAACCACCAACCACGACGTCAAGTCGGTTGAGTATTTCATACGAGAGCAACTTGCCGAGGCGGGAGCGGATGATCGCGTGCGGGAATTCACGCATTTCGCCTGCACGTCCGAGGACATCAACAATCTCTCCTATTCGCTCATGCTCAGGGAGGCCAGGGAGCGGGTTCTTCTGCCGCTATTTGAGAAACTGATCACTGTCCTGACTGACATGGCCATCGAGTATGCAGCCATCCCGATGTTGTCTCGCACCCATGGCCAGCCTGCGACGCCGACGACGATGGGCAAGGAGATTGCAAATGTTGCCTGCAGGTTGCGGCGCCAGCGCGACCAGTTCGCCGCGGTGGAGCTGCTCGGCAAGATGAACGGGGCGGTTGGCAATTACAACGCTCATATGGCCGCCTATCCCGATGTCGACTGGCCAGCGCTAAGCCGGAACCTTATAGAGTCACTTGGGCTTGGCTTTAATCCCTTTACGACACAGATAGAGCCGCATGATTGCATCGCAGAGTATTGTGACGCACTGGCGCGGTTCAATACCGTACTGGTCGACCTTTGCCGGGATGTGTGGGGTTACATATCGCTTGGTTATTTCAGGCAACGCGCCATCGCAGGTGAGGTCGGCTCCTCGACGATGCCGCACAAGATCAACCCTATCGATTTCGAGAATGCCGAGGGTAACCTGGGCCTCGCGAATGCCTTGCTCGGGCACTTCTCGGCAAAGTTACCGCTAGCGCGCTGGCAACGAGACCTGACTGATTCGACGGTGTTGAGGAATGTCGGCGTCGCGCTTGCCCATAGTGTCATTGCCGGTAAGTCGGCCCTGAAAGGGCTGGCCAAACTGGTGCCAGACAAAGAGCGCATGTCCGAGGATCTAGATGCGAACTGGGAAGTCCTGGCGGAACCAATTCAAACCATCATGCGACGTTACGGTATTGCGAATCCGTATGAAAAGCTGAAGGAGTTTACACGCGGCCAACGTATCGACAGGCAGGGTATGCATGATTTCATATCCCAACTGGAGCTTCCCGACGAGGCCAAAGGCAGATTGCTCGAACTCACGCCGTCGACCTATGTGGGTAACGCCGCTGAACTGGTCGGAGAGCTGACCAGCGATCCATGATCCACTGGCCGAAAGGCTTGGATGCTGAGGCTTTTCTTGCTCGATACTGGCAGAAACATCCTCTCCTGTTACCCGGCGCTTTGCCAGACTTCCATTCTCCTTTGGATGGGGACGAGTTGGCAGGGCTTGCCTGTGAGGAGGATGTCGAGTCAAGGCTCATTACTTATTCAGCCAATAAATGGAGCGTACAACACGGCCCATTCGATCCGGAGGATTTTGGCAAGTTGCCCGAAAGTGGGTGGACGTTGCTGGTGCAGGATGTCGAGAAACATCTGCCAGAGCTCGCATCCGTCTTCGTCCACTTCGATTTCCTGCCGCGCTGGCGTCTCGATGATCTGATGATCAGCTACGCCGTGTCCGGGGGCACGGTCGGACCGCATCTGGACGAATACGATGTTTTCCTGATCCAGGGTCAGGGTCACCGCAGCTGGTCCATAGACCCGGTGCCGGATGATCTGTCCGTTTTACCGGATCTTGAGCTAAAGGTTCTCAGGAACTTTGCTGCCAAAAAACAATGGCACCTCGATGTCGGTGACATTCTCTATCTTCCGCCTGGCGTCGCACATCATGGGATCAGCGACAGTCCGGGGATTACATTGTCGCTTGGTTTTCGCGCACCGGCTGCGCGTGATCTGTTGAGAACGATGGCGACTATGCTGGAGGAGGATGACCGTCCACGGCGTTATGGCGATCAGGATCTCGGTCCGCAAGAGGTTTCCGGGTCAAGAATCTCAGGGGCAGCTGTCGGGCGCGCCGCCAAAGCCATGGCGCTGGAAAATAGAAGAGTGGCGGAGTGCCTGGGCCGCAACGTCACCGAAGTGAAGCCATGGTTAAGACCCGACCCCTCGACAAATGATGAAACTGTCGCGGGCGTCCTGGACAAGCTGCGGCAAGGTGACATCCTGCGACGTCACAGCATGTCCAGGTACGCGTGGAACACAGACCGGGACACGGTTCGCATATACGTCGACGGCGAAAGCTGGCCACTGCGGCTCGATTGCGAAGGATTTGTATTGATACTGTGTGAAGAGGCCGAGATCGGACTGGTCCAGCTAGGTGAATGGCTGCAGTGTGATGCTGCCATTTCCACGCTCTGCGATATCATCGGGCAGGGAAGCCTTGTGTGGAAAAGTGATGGTAACGAGGGCGTGGCCGGTTGAATCCGCCGTATACGGTCAGAATTGCCAACTGGTCTCGTGACCGGACCGCCATCCGAAGGATACGCGACCGGGTCTTCGTGGATGAGCAAAGTGTGCCACCAGAGGTCGAATGGGACGGTCTCGACGAACAATGTGTCCATATCATCGTCGAAGACGAAAACCGTGACGCGATAGGCACCGGACGACTCCATCCATCCGGCAAAATAGGTCGTATGGCGGTCATACAGCAATGGCGTAGTCGTGGTATCGGTGCGGAGATTCTCGATCAACTGATAATGCTGGCTGTTCAACAAGGCCACGAGGCGGTATTTTTGCACTCCCAGGCCCACGCTGCCGGGTTTTATGCCAGCGCAGGGTTTGAAGAGGAAGGAGTAGAATTCGAAGAGGCAGGGATAGCGCATCGCTTGATGCGAAAGACCCTGAATGTAGACTCATGGTGAACCCTCAGACAGAAACACTGGATCCGAACGTGAATTCGACCCGTCAAGTACTAACCTCTAAGGAGGACGTTAGAAATGCGATGATCGAGGTGGCTGCAATGGCGACTCGTAGTATCGCGATTCTGACCCAGGACTTGCAGACAGGGATATTCGATCACCCGAAGTTTCTCAAGGTAGTGAAACACCTTTGCCTGGCGCAGTCCTTCGCCCGGGTGCGAATCCTGGTTTCGAATCCCTTCAGAACACTGCGTGATGGCAATAAGTTCGTCTATCTCGGTCGACGCCTGAGTAGCTTTATAGAATTCCGACATGTTCACGAGAACTATCGCAGGCACCAGGAAGTTTTCATGATCGCCGACGACAGAGCGTTGGTTTTTCGCACCGACCCGGATCGTTGGGATGGCATCGCCGACACCAATGAACCCAGAATTGCGCGACGCTATCTGGAACTGTTCGATGAGATTTGGGCGTCAAGCGAGTCGGCCCAGGAGTTTCGTCAACTGAATGCTTAGCAGGAAAACATAAAACCCCCATAATCCAGTAGTTACGTCAATTATTTGAAGTTATATATAGATTATTTTTATATCCGGGCAAAGTATCAGAGATGAATTTTTCCCCTGACATAACGGTGGCTGCCGTCGTCGAGCGTCACGAACGCTTTCTGATGGTCGAAGAAATGGTTTCCGGCGCCTGCGTACTCAATCAACCGGCCGGGCATCTTGAGAGTGGTGAATCGCTTCTCGACGCTGTCGTTCGCGAAACCCTTGAAGAGACTGCATGGCGGCTGGTCCCGCAGGCTTTTCTGGGCGTCTACCTGTGGCGCAACCCGGACAATGACCGGACATTCCTTAGATTCGCTTTCGTCGGTCGTTGCGATGTACATCATCCGGGGCGGGATCTGGACGAGGGTATTTGCGGGGCAATCTGGAAAACCCGGGATGAAATCATCTCCGACAGCGGGCGTCTGCGCAGCCCGATGGTAATGCAGTGCATCGATGACTATATCGCTGGCAGGCGCTATCCACTGGAGATGCTGACCAACATGCCCACCGTTTCGCATTTGCCACTGGAAGAACTGAAAGCCTCCGTGATCTGACCGCTTGGCCCCTACCCCGAAGGGCCGATACCATTGCACCTGCCATGAATGCGAATTCAAAAACCCGTGTCGTCGTCGCTATGTCCGGCGGCGTTGATTCTTCCGTCGCCGCTCTACTCCTGAAGGAGCAGGGCTATGACGTGCACGGGCTGTTTATGACGAATTGGGAAGAGGACGAAGAAGGCTATTGCCAGGCTGCTGCGGATTTGCAGGATGCGCGCGCTGTCGCCGATCAAATCGGGGTGCCCTTGCATAGAGTCAACTTCGCGCGTGAGTACAGGGATAGAGTCTTTGACTACTTTTTGAGCGAATATAAGGCGGGCCGTACACCGAACCCGGATGTGCTGTGCAATCGTGAAATAAAATTTGGCGTCTGTTTCGATTATGCACAGCGGCTTGGCGCCAGGATGATAGCGACGGGTCATTACGCGCGTTCGCCGGGAGACGGACGCCTGTTGCTCGCCCACGACGAATCCAAGGACCAGACATATTTTCTGAACAATATCAGCGCGGATACTCTGCGTCAGACTTTGTTTCCGCTCGGCAATCTTGCCAAGACAGACGTCAGGGAAATAGCCGGTCGAAACGGTTTCGATGTACACAACAAGCCGGACAGCACCGGTATTTGTTTTATTGGGGAGAGACGTTTTCGTGAGTTCTTATCTCGCTATCTTCCGGCACAGCCCGGGCCCATACAAGGCGAACAGGGCGACGTTCTCGGAGAACACCAGGGACTCATGTTCTACACCATCGGACAGCGTCAGGGTTTGGGTATCGGTGGCAGGAAAGGCGCCGCCGATGCTCCATGGTACGTAGCCGACAAGCGGATGGAAGAAAACGTATTGATTGTTGTGCAGGGGCACAACCACCCTCTGCTGCTTGACGACAAGCTGATTGCCGAACCCGCACATTGGATTTCAGGCCGATCAGCGCGATTACCGATGCGTTGTCGAGTACGAATACGACACCGGCAGGCCTTGCAGAATTGTCTTGTCGAGGCCGATCCCGGTGGACTCCGGGTCGTGTTCGATGCCCCCCAGCGTGCGATCTCGCCCGGTCAGTTTGTCGTTTTTTATCGCGACGACGAATGCCTGGGTGGCAGCGTAATTTCTCGGGGATTCTCCACCGACGGCTGCAAACAGACCGCCATCAGCGGCAGTACTGTCTCCGCCGCCTGATTATCGCTTCCCGCTTGCTCTATAATTGGGGAAGCTCTGATCTATATCGCTCAGAATTGATCAGAGCTTCCTTAGCGTTTCGCTGCGCCACCTACAATCTTCTTGCGGAGGGAACATGTCAGACTCATTCAACGCCCGGTCCACGCTCCGGGTTGGGGATCGTGAATTCGAGATTTTCCGGCTGGACGCGCTCGAGGAAAACGTTCATCGCCTCCCCTATTCTCTGAAAATCCTTCTCGAAAACCTGTTGCGCAATGAAGATGGCGTCAACATTACACGCGATGATATTACGGCGCTGGCAAACTGGAACCCGGCCGCTGCACCGAGTGTTGAGATCGCCTTTACACCCGCACGGGTGATTCTGCAGGATTTCACGGGTGTCCCGGCCGTGGTGGATCTAGCCGCGATGAGGGATGCCGTCGTACGCCTGGGTGGCGATGCTGAATCTATCAATCCGCTGTCACCCGCGGAGCTGGTCATCGATCACTCCGTTCAGGTCGATCACTACGGAACGGCCGAGGCCCTGGCCGAGAACAACGAGATCGAGTTTCACCGCAACAGGGAGCGATATATTTTCCTCCGCTGGGGGCAGAACGCATTTCAGAATTTCAAGGTTGTCCCGCCCAATACCGGAATTGTTCACCAGGTCAATCTGGAAAACCTGTCCAGAGTGGTCTTCGACATTGACAGGAATGGCGTCAGACAGGCTTATCCCGACACGCTGGTAGGCACTGATTCACATACCACCATGGTCAATGGGCTTGGTATCCTGGGCTGGGGTGTGGGCGGAATTGAAGCTGAAGCGGTCATGCTGGGTCAGCCGATCTCGATGCTGATCCCCCAGGTTGTCGGCTTCCGTCTGAATGGCAACTTGCGGGAAGGATCAACCGCAACCGACCTGGTCCTGACGGTAACAGAGATGTTGCGTAACGAAGGCGTGGTCGGAAAATTTGTCGAATTCTATGGCGATGGACTGTCGAATCTTCCGCTGGCGGATCGTGCAACGCTGAGCAACATGTCCCCCGAGTTTGGCAGCACCTGCGCAATCTTCCCGATCGACGTGGAGACGATCAACTACCTCCGACTGTCGGGTCGCAACGATGAACAAATTGAACTCGTCGAAGCCTACGCAAGGGAACAGGGGCTGTGGCGCGAAGACGGCCAGACAAGCGCTGACTACAGCAACACTCTCGAACTCGACCTCGGTGATGTCGAACCCAGTATTGCAGGTCCGAAAAGACCCCAGGATCGCATCCTTCTGTCACAAGCCAGCAAGGCATTCGAGCGGGCGCTTGAACCCATCATAGAGGCCCGCGACTCGGGGGGTGAAAACACTGCGACGGTTTCGATAGACGGCAGGGAGACCGAAATAAGTGACGGCGCCGTCCTGATTGCAGCGATCACGAGTTGCACCAACACGTCCAACCCGGCGGTAATGATTGGTGCGGCCTTGCTTGCAAGAAATGCGCGATCTCGGGGGCTCAAGCCACGGCGTTGGGTGAAAACAAGCCTTGCTCCGGGATCCAGGGTCGTTACGGAGTATCTGCGCCGAGCTGGCTTGCTAGACGATCTCGAAGCTCTTGGCTTCAATATCGTTGGCTATGGATGCACGACCTGTATCGGCAATTCCGGCCCGTTGCGTGAGGAAATTTCAGCAGCGGTAATCGAAAACGACATCGTGGGGTGCTCTGTCCTTTCAGGGAACAGAAATTTCGAAGGGCGTATCCATCCTCTTGTCAGGATGAATTTCCTGGCGTCACCACCGCTTGTCGTTGCCTATGCGCTTGCCGGCAATATGAATGTCGATCTGTATGATCAGCCGCTTGGCATCGGAACTGATGGAGATGCGGTTTATCTGAAGGATATCTGGCCCTCCGCGCACAAGATTCACGAGACCATTGCGGCGACTATTGATCCGGAAATGTTCCGCAAGAGCTATGCGGGCATTTTTCGCGGAGATGAGCACTGGCGCGGCCTGCCAGTCCCGGAAGGCGAAATTTACGCATGGGATGAGGACTCGACCTATGTCAGGAATCCGCCCTACTTTGACGGCATGACTATGGACCTCGACCCGATAGTGGATATCAAGGGCGCGCGTGTTCTCGCCATGCTGGGTGATTCGGTCACCACCGACCACATTTCGCCGGCGGGTAACATCGCCAAAGACAGCCCGGCCGCGCAGTACCTGATGTCGCACGGGATCGACGCGTCTGATTTCAATTCCTACGGATCACGCAGGGGAAATCATGAGGTCATGATGCGCGGCACATTTGCCAACATTCGTCTTCGCAATCTACTTGCTCCCGGCACGGAAGGCGGCTGGACCCGGCATCTCCCGGATGGCGAACAAAAGAGCATTTATGACGCCTCCTTGCAGTACAGAGAAGAAGGTGTGCCGCTGGTCATTATCGCCGGCAAGGAGTATGGCTCGGGTTCGTCGCGGGACTGGGCGGCGAAAGGCACCACCCTGCTGGGTGTGAAGGCAGTGATAGCCGAAAGCTATGAGCGGATTCATCGGTCGAACCTGGTGGGAATGGGCGTCCTGCCGTTGCAATTCAAGGACGGTGAGAGCGCGGAATCGCTCGGCCTGGATGGTAGCGAGGTTTTCGATATTGAAGGCCTCGATAATGCCAACGCGTTGGAAGTCGCCGTTACAGCTACCCCCGCAAGCGGGGAGGCTGTCCGGTTCCAGGCGCAGGTGCGTATCGATACGCCAAAGGAGCGGGATTACTTTCGTAACGGAGGGATCCTGCAATACATGCTCAGGCAACTGGCCAGGGAAACGGCCAGGGAAACGGCCACTGCATGACGCTGTCGGAGAGCGGGTATGCAGGCGTCACTTAACGGCAAGACCCTCTTTATTACCGGTGCGAGCCGTGGTATCGGGAAAGCGATTGCGCTGCGCGCCGCCAGAGATGGCGCGAATATTGTCGTCGCATCCAAGACTGCCAGGCCGCATCGCAAACTCGAAGGCACGATCTTTTCGGCCGCTGAAGAAATCGTGTCAGCAGGTGGTCAGGCATTGCCGCTGCAGGTCGATATCCGCGATGAAGAGCAGATCGCCACAGCCGTTGAGAAAGCGGTAGAGCGATTTGGCGGTATCGACATCCTGGTGAACAACGCCAGCGCGATCAGCCTGACCGGCACGCTCGAGACGCCCATGCGTCGGGTGGACCTGATGTTCGGCGTGAATGTAAGAGGGACTTACGCTGCCTCCCGGGCCTGCCTGCCGGTATTGGCGCAGTCGGATAACCCGCATATTCTCAATATCTCACCACCTCTGAATATGGACCCACGCTGGTTCAGGGACCATACCGCCTACACCATAGCGAAATACGGCATGAGCATGTGCGTGCTTGGGATGGCGGCAGAGTTCGAAGACGAGGGAATAGCGGTCAATGCGCTCTGGCCACGTACGGTCATAGCGACAGCAGCGATTCGCATGTTGGGTGGTCTGATAAGACCCGAACAATGCCGCGTCCCGGAGATAATGGCCGACGCCGCCCACTGCGTTCTTGGCCTGGACAGCAGGATGAGGACGGGGGAATTCCTGATCGACGATGAAGTTCTCAGCGCAGCCGGTGTCAGCGACTTCGATCAATACGCCGTCGATCCCGGGACACCCCTGGTGCTGGATCTATTTCTCGAATAAAACCTGCGGCGTTTGCAGACGCCATGCGGTCGCCGATCCGCCTCTTCTGGACGGTTTCACTGGTTCATGACGGGCCGTCAATTCAATCGTCAGAACAAATCAGAAGCTCCCCAAAGCCTCCAGTTGTTCAGCATACTTCTGATAAATTTCGGCATTGTCCCTGGTGGCATCGTTTAGCTCTGGCTGATACCTGGCAACCCGGAGCTGGTCTTCCACCCACACATGTTCGGCCCAGTTGCCACCCTGGGAGCTGACGACATCCATGGGCGCATTGCTCGCTCCCATGACTGAACTCATGCCGGCATAAACCTTGCTGATATCGGACAGGTCAGGCTCGTCCTTATCCTCCATCTCCTTAGCCACCTTTTTCAGGCGCGCGGCGTGTTTCTCCTGAATGGAGCGCACGCTTTCCATCGCCCGCAGGTACTCGCGTACCTGCTCATCAGTAAGCCGGCCATTCCCGGGCGGTTCATAGGTATCCTTCATGGCCGACTCGTAGATTTCGCTTTGACGAGCAATATCGCCCAGGAAGCCACCGCTACGCCCACCGGTGCTGCCGATGCCGCCATCAGTCTGGAAATCCTTGTTCATCACCCCGACGCCGAAAATCATGCCGAGCACGACGGCAACAACGCTTGTTGCTACCAGTGAGACGATGAAGTGTACCGCTCGTTTGTCATTGGGGACTTCCAGATACAGCGGGATGATTCGGTAAAGGAAGACCAGCCCCAGGACTCCGAGCCCCAGCGAAATAAGCCACCCGAGCAGCGGCAGAGTACCGAACACTATCCCGGTATAACCGGGGATCGCGGCCAGGGATAGTGCAGCGACCCCACGATTCATGTCGGGGCGGCCCTTGAAGACGCCGGCAAGGAAGGTGAAGATGCTCGCAGTCAGCGTGAAGCCCACCAGCAACCAGATGAATGTCGACAGCCATTGCCCGAAGCCACCGTATCTTGGAAATGCATAGAACCCGCTAAAAAGAAGTGAAAGTATCCCGGCTATCACCATCGTCATCACGATCATCGGAATGGTTAGCATCATGGCGGTGTCTTGCCATGATCGATTTTCTGCGTGGTAAGCCTTCCAGGTTGCTTGCGGATCAAACAAACCGCCGCGTATGAGAGCTATGGTCCTGGAAATATCGAACATGACTCTTCCCTCCTTTCTCGGTGACCGGCTGACGGTCGGGATCGCCTGCATTATTCAAGCGTGATCAAAACCGCCGATATGATGGTACTCATTATGATAGTCGGCGAATCCGATAGTGTCGTGATGATTTGAAGAAATCAGGATTCATGATTTTCTCCGTCCCGTTGCCGGGATGCTTGATCAAATAGCGCGAGGCTTCGTCAGGCGAGTGAAAGCATTGGCAAGAACAAGGAACAATGAGCGCACGCGGTTCCTGCGATGCGGATTTGCCGCTATCGTCTTGCTGTATTCGCACTCTGCCTGGAGTGGCGACGAGGAAACGCTGAGCGTGGATCTGGCCATAAGGGGAATCGCGCAGCACGGCCGCTATTCCAACGCCTTCAAGGACAATCAAAGCAAGATCGATAACAGAACTCAGGGCGCCACGATTGCGGACCTGGATATCAGCTATCTGCCAGGCACGGATAATCAGTTCTTTGTTCAGGTGCGTTACGCCAACGGCAATGGTCTGAACAACACCGGCGGGCTGAATTTGGTGCCTTACGGTGGTGACCTGGAGGACGGGGTGACCGACATTGGGGGTCGCGACAGGGACTATCTTCGCGAAGCCTGGTACCGCCATGGTTTCCACATCGGCAGGGACAGCTCGCTCGAGCTGACCGCGGGGCTGGTCGATTCCACCAATTACATTGCGACCAACGCCTATTTTGGCGATGAGGACGCGCAGTTCATGAACCAGGCCTTCTCCAACAACCTGACCGCGCAGTTTCCTTCCTATGATCCAGGTGGCGTGATCAGATTCGAATCAGGAGACTTGTCCCTCAGCGCTGTCTATATGACGCCAAAAACTAACGCAGGGAAAACCTACGACTACTACGCGGCGCAAATACGTCTGCGGCGGGAGTCCGGGCTGGGGGTCGGTCACTACAATCTTTTTGCTTTCGCAACAAGCAGCAAGTTCCCCAATGCCAATTTGACTGACGACGATGCCAGCCTGAAAGGGGTGGGGTTTTCGTTCGATCAAGAACTCGGTCCGCTGCTCGGGGTGTTCGCCGAGTTGGGTTTTCAGGATGATGAGGCGTCGATACGTATCGATCGGATATTGACCCTTGGCGTCAACGTGAATGGCTCCAGCTGGGGTCGACCGGGAGACGAAATCGGGTTCGCGTTTGGCCAAACCAATGGAGAGAGTGGTTCGTCTTTGGATCACGGCTCAATAGCTGAGGCCTATTTGCGGGTTCGATTGTCCGAAGCTAGCGATGTCAGTCTTGATATTCAGTACATGAAGGACTCGCTGGATAATTCCGGCCCATCGGATGATCCGGAACTGCTCGTGATTGGTGTTCGATTTAACTCCCGTTTCGACTTTTGATATCAGCCCGTGTATCTCGCCCCGCCCTTTGACACTACTGGTAAAACAGCCACCCGGGGACCCTGCTCCAGGCATGATTGATCTCTTTTTCAAGCGCCCGGTATTCCGGCACAAGTGATTCAACGTGACGCCAGAAGGCAGCCGAGTGATTCAGCACGCGAAGGTGGCAGAGCTCGTGGATCATCACGTAACGGGCTTGTGCCGGCGACAGAAATAACAAGGCACAATTCAGGTGAATGCGCCCTGTCTGGGTACAGCTGCCCCAACGCGTTCGCTGACGACCGATTCTCGCATCTGTGAAATGGAGCCCGGTTGCAATTGCGAGTTCACCAAGGTCGTGCAACAAGAGACGGCGACCCTGCAAAACGACCCAGTGACGAAGTATCTGCCGAATCGCATCCTGACTCATTCCAGCGATATCGACCATCAGGCGGCCTTCGGGGGCTGGCATCGCCTCCAGCAAACGCCGTCGTCTGCCCGCATCGTGATACTCCACTTCCCAGGTCTCGTCGCAGGCTGGGAAAACGATGCGTTCGGGCAGGGAAACATCCGCTGACAACCCGCAATCGCTCATGTCGCGCAATGACTTGCGAATCCAATTCTCATTGGAAGCGACAAAGGCCTGAGCTTCTGCTGCCCTGGTGCCCCTGGGCACGACCACTTCGACACGACCATGAGGGAACACGCGAACCGATAGGCGTTTTGCCCGGTGACTCTCGCGCACCACGAACGCCGCACGTTCCGCCTCATCCTCGAGCAAGGGAAGCTGCGGGTTCCTGTCGATAGGGTCAGCCATGAAGCGGCGGGCGCTTCTGGTCAATTCGCCTCGCTGGGCAGCTATACCAGGAATACCGGATCCCGTCCCGCTGACTAGGTCGGTTCGTCCCCGGAAAAGGATTTTGCTTCGGCGCCGGTAATGGGTCCCGTCGTGGCAGTCTCATGGATGTATAGCTTAACCGGCCGCTCGAAAATAAGCTCACCGACGACCCGGGAGTCGGGTCCGATAACGATCCTCGGCGGTTTGCTATGAGGATCGTCGCTGGCTTCCCTCACGATCAGGTCGCCTTTGACGGTGCTACCTTCGGTCACCAGCATGCCGCCGTTTACGTTGGTCAGGTCACCGCCCACTTCCGTTCCCCACATTTCGATTTTCCCATTGACCGTTGCAACGTCACGGCTGACGATTGTTCCCTTGTTCAACTCGATCGAACCGTTGACCAGCTGGATACGGCCGTTGACGCGAGCGTTCTCGCCCAACCTGAGATTGCCGTTGACGGTCTTGAGATCACCGCTCTCCGTGTTATCGCCGAACACCAGTTTTCCGTTGACTGTCGCACAATCGCTTACCTTCGCACCGTCACCCACGCGGATGCTGCCATTGACGGTTTTGAAGTCACTGGTACTGGCGTCTGCATTGCGGCCGATTTCGACGTCACCGTTGATCGTCATTTCGCTACCGCGGTGCCTGGCACCTTCCGCGACTGTGATGTCCTCGTTGACCGACGCATCGCAGCCGGCACCCAGAGCGGTTACTGCAAACAGGGTTACGACCAGTGTCTTTTTCATGTTTTTCATCGTCATCCTCACAAATCCGCGGCCAGCCGGCTTGCCTGTTCGATCGCTCGTTTGGCATCCAGTTCCATCGCCTGGTCCGCACCGCCGACAAGACTGTAGGAAAGACCGGCCTCCTCCAGCCCTGCAACCAGGTCACGACGAGGCTCCTGCCCCGCACAGACGATGACTGAATCAACATCGAGCACTCTTGCTCTCCTGTCGACGGCGACATGTAATCCGCCCGCGTCCACTTTTCGGTAGCTGACGCCGGCCAGCGCTTCCACACCACTAGCCCTCAAGGATGCCCGATGTATCCAACCCGTTGTTTTTCCGAGTCCTTTTCCGGGTCGGCTCGGTTTTCTCTGGAGCAGATAAATGTGGCGATCTGCCTGCCTGTGCCCACCACCTGTTTTTAGGACGCCGCCACGGCTGGAAAGGTTCGAATCGATACCCCACTCGTGGTTAAAAGAATCCTCCGAACCGGCGACCGATCCTGTTGTGTGACAGAGATACTCTGCAACATCGAAACCAATTCCGCCAGCACCTATTATCGCCACCTTTTGTCCCACAGGTTTGCGGTGCAACAGCACATCTACGTAGGACATCACCATGGCATGATCGATACCCGGGATATCCACGGATCGGGGCGTTACACCGGTTGCCAGGACGACATGCTCGTATCCCTGGCCAACAAGATCATCGGCCGATACGCTGGTTCCGAGGCGTACATCGACCCCTGATAGCTCGAGTTGCCGGGAGTAATAACGCAGGGTTTCCGAAAACTCTTCCTTGCCGGGTATTCTGCGGGCCATCTTGAACTGTCCGCCGATTTCTTCCGAGGCTTCAAATAGCACCACCCGATGCCCCCGTTTGGCGGCGATGGTTGAAAATGCCAGACCCGCAGGCCCGGCGCCAACAACCGCGATATTTTTGGCCCTGGTGACCGGTGGGTAATTCAGCACTGTCTCGTGACAGGCCCTGGGATTGACCAGGCAAGAGCAGGTCTTTCCCTTAAAAACATGATCCAGGCACGCCTGGTTGCATGCTATACAGGTGTTGATTTCGTCAGCTCTGTCCTCACGCGCCTTGAGAACGAACTCGGCGTCGGCGAGAAACGGCCTCGCCATGCTGACCATGTCCGCATCCCCTCTCGCCAGCACAGTCTCCGCGACATCGGGTGTGTTGATTCGATTGGTTGTAATCAACGGGATGCCGACCTTGCCCATCAGCCGGCGTGTCACCCAGGTGAACCCGGCCCGGGGTACCATCGTTGCGATGGTCGGGATTCGTGCCTCGTGCCAGCCGATGCCGGTGTTGATGATAGTAGCGCCGGCAGCTTCAATCGCAGAAGCCAGTGTTTCGACCTCATCCCAGCTCTGCCCGTCATCGATCAGGTCAAGCATCGATAGCCTGTAGATAATAATGAAATCGGACCCGACAGCCTCACGAGTTCTTCGCACGATCTCTACTGGCAGACCCATGCGAGATTCGAAATCTCCTCCCCACCTGTCCTTACGCTTATTCGTCCGGCTGACCAGGAATTCGTTGATGAAGTAACCTTCCGAACCCATGATCTCCACGCCGTCATAACCGGCTTCGCATGACAGACGGGCACATTGAACAAAGTCGCGAATCTGTCCCTCGACACCGGCATCGCTCAGTGCTCTGGGTTTGAACGGCGAGATGGGTGATTTGATCGCGGATGGCGCGACCGCGAGGGGATGATATCCATAGCGCCCGGCATGAAGAATCTGCATGCAGATCTTGCCTTGCTCCCGGTGGACCGCCTCGGTGATCAGACGATGACGGGCAATTTCCCTCCTGCAAGCGAGCTTTCCCGCGAACGGCGCTGTCCAGCCAGCCCGGTTTGGTGCAATCCCGCCGGTGACGATCAGTCCGACACCCCCTCTCGCTCGCTCAGCGAAAAAGGTCGCCAGTCGCGGGTAGTCACGCGCCTTATCCTCAAGACCCGTATGCATTGAGCCCATCAGTACTCTGTTGGCGAGCGTAGTGAAGCCCAGTTCGCGGGGGGCGAGCAGGTTTGGGTACTTGCAGTCACTCAACGCGCTATCTACGCTGCGGCGTTAGGCAAACTATAG